>ENA-UOOM01001281-UOOM01001281.1-fermentation-metagenome-genome-assembly--contig:-NODE-1281-length-24693-cov-6.526707_pt1 | contig 24693 bp, 25 predicted proteins | sample MGYA00245781_ERZ724031 | MGnify/ENA primary metagenome ERZ724031 (study PRJEB28704, sample SAMN03018317) | fermentation metagenome | biome: anthropogenic terrestrial biome; feature: soil; material... | reverse complement strand
TTCCCTGCCTTATTTTATTTACAAGGCTTGCATTGCTTAGTACCTTTAAATGTTTTGATATTCCCGCCTCTGTCATCTTGAGGTTTACAGCTAAGCTTTGTGTCGTAGCGGGTTCTTTTCTCATTTCATGAAGTATCTTATGTGTTTCTTTTTAATTTGTGCGTATTATAAAAAGTAGCTTTCATCACTTCCCGGCTTTGCATTGTTGCGGGACATTTAGGGTATGTCCCCAATGCCCACTATTGCTGTTCCGCTGGTAACATCAGCTGTTCCCATATCACCTAACATTTGAGAAAATCCCGGCAATTGCAAAACCGTTGCATAATTGATTATGAGTAATTCATCAATTTTATTTTCTTCAATTGTATCATATATATTATTTTTATAATAGCGAGGATCCGCAACAAAAATGTCTCCATAATGAGGCAGAAGGAACGGAATAAAAGCGTTTCCGTAAGAATCTTTAATTACAAGGATTTTCCTCTCTATATTGGAATCGACTTTAATATGAGAGAAAGCAGTATCACCGCCCATAAAAACAGCATATTTTCCGCTGCGTTCAAAATATGAAGGAAAAATTATCTGATTCGCATCCCATGTTGTATCATTCCTATTTATTGCTGAATATTCAACAGACAATAAAGGTTTATAATACCATATATCATCTAAATTGTTTTCTAATCTTTCATTTTCAGTCATATTATATATGGAGCCAAGATATTTATTTTTTGAATCTATTCTGTTGTATTTTTCCAGGGGAAAGGGTTCCTCAGATTTAGATTTCATAAAGGATTCATATGCTCTGTATGCACCTAAAGCTGTCCAATGATGATCCGTTTTAAAATATACATATTCATTCTTATTTGCTTCTATATTTGAATAAGCGTCCACGGTTATAATTCTATCATTCACCTTTGAATATGCATAGTTAATCCCATCTTTTTGAGAACCGCTCAAATCTCTGTATTCATCAGGCATATTAAATTCACTTGATGTAGGTGCAATAAGATTATATATTTTTACATCACTGATAATGTTTTCCGCATGTTTATTGACTGATTCTATATAAACATTGGCATTGTATTCGCTAAATTTAAACTTTTCATATCCTACACTGTTTATTATTACAAAGCTGCCTGAATGTTCGGGTGAATGCTCAATCTGTAAATCATTACCTATAACATCATCATATCTTTCAATTTCTTCTGATTTTTCTTGTTTTTCCTGCTCTTCCTGCTCTTTGTGCTCCTCTAATGTTATATTTGATTCTGTTTCTTTAATTTCTATACTATCATTCCCGCCGTTATTCAAAATAATCTCATCAATTGAAGCTTCTTCATTCACATCATTACTATTTATTTTACTGCCGATATTATTTTCAATTGCACCTATTGTCTCATTATCACTTGAATTCCTTTTATTAATGAATACAACTATAATAAAGAATAGGATAATTATTATAAAAGAACAAACCATTTTAATATTTTTTGAATTAAACATAAAATACCTTCCGAATTTTATATTATTAGGCATTCCCGGGACCAGCCCGTCTCAAGAATGCCACAGAATTACGTGTCCGAACTTTTCTAATTGTATATATTATATAGCAAAATTTAACATCCTTCAATAGTATTGTGTCAAGCTATATTCTTTAATTTTTTTAATAAAATTGGAATTTAAAAAAAGAGCCACCAACACATAGGTATGCTCCATCTTTAAAGCAGAAAAATGCATATTTTGGCTAAATTTTTTTGAATGTGATTATTTTTTAACAATGCAGATATTTCAACGAAAATGCCGTGTGCTTAGACTAAATTTCTGAAAATTTTGCACTTAATGCATCAAATTGTAGGTTTCGTGCGGAATTTTTTATCCCCGATATGTCATATGATGAATTTGTAACAATGAGTTAGACTAAATTTTAATTTGTCCTGCCGGTATAATTTGGGCATTCTATACACAATTAATATATGCACATGCAGGACAAGTGTTACATAAACCGTAGCATATGCTCGCTCCATTTTTTTAATCATTATATTTACTCATTTTAGCTACTTCTAAACGGTTTAATGCACGCCTTAATGCCAACTGTGCCTGTACAATATCCTTGCCCTTATCTCTTTTTAAACTTTCCTCTGCTCTTTTTTTCGCTTCCAAAGCTCTTTCAACATCTATTTCTTCAGGCCATTCAGCTGCATTGGTTACCACTATTGTGCTGTGTACGCCCACATTTATATAACCGTCCACAACTGCAGCCACCCTCTCTCCCCCGTCATTGAAAATTCTTATTTTCCCTGTTTTTAAAGGAGTAATTATGGGGGCTCTGTTTTTCAATACAGCCATTTCTCCTTCTGCAGCATTCACAATGACCATATCTACTTCATCCGTAAAAAAACATCTTTCGGGAGTTACAATAGTTAAATTAAAATGACTCATCTATTCCTCCATAGCTTTGGCATTTGCAATAACATCATCTATGCTGCCTGCCATAAAAAAGGCGGTTTCAGGTATATCATCATGCTTTCCTTCAAGTATTTCCCTAAATCCTCTTACGGTTTCTCTGATTGGTACGTATCTTCCCTTTATGCCTGTAAATCCTTCCGCTACATTAAAGGGCTGTGATAAGAACCTTTGAATTTTACGTGCCCGGTTAACGGTTAATTTGTCTTCATCCGACAATTCATCCATTCCTAAAATAGATATAATATCCTGTAAATCTTTATATTTTTGAAGTATTTCCTGAACGCTTCGAGCTGTCTGATAATGCTCCTGCCCAACAATATTGGGGTCTAATATTCGAGAGGTTGAATCCAAGGGGTCAACCGCAGGATAAATTCCCAATTCCGATATGCTTCGCGATAACACGGTGGTTGCGTCCAAATGCGCAAACGTAGTTGCGGGAGCCGGGTCTGTCAGGTCATCGGCAGGAACATATACTGCTTGAACCGAAGTTATGGAACCTCTCTTTGTGGAAGTAATTCTTTCCTGAAGCTGCCCCATTTCTGTTGCCAAAGTAGGCTGATAGCCTACAGCGCTGGGCATTCTTCCCAAAAGAGCAGATACCTCCGAACCTGCCTGAGTAAACCTGAATATATTATCTATGAACAACAAAACATCCTGACCTTCTCTGTCCCTGAAATATTCAGCCATTGTAAGTCCTGTCAGGGCAACCCTCATCCTTGCTCCCGGCGGTTCATTCATCTGTCCGAAAACCAATGCGGTCTTGTCGATAACGCCGGACTCAATCATCTCATAATATAAGTCGTTTCCTTCTCTTGACCTTTCCCCGACACCTGCAAAAACAGACAATCCGCCGTGCTGAATTGCTATATTGTTTATAAGCTCCTGAATAAGGACTGTTTTTCCGACTCCGGCTCCTCCGAACAAGCCGATTTTTCCGCCCTTTGTATAGGGAGCAATTAAATCCACAACCTTTATTCCTGTTTCCAAAATTTCATTTGATGTGTCCTGTTCCACGAATTCAGGTGCAGGTCTGTGTATTGATGCAAAGGTTTCCGTTTTGACCTGTTCCATTCCGTCTATATTTTCTCCCAAAACATTGAACAATCTTCCTAAGGTTTCCCTGCCCACAGGTACCTTAATGGGATTGCCGGTATCGATACACTCCATCCCCCTGACTAATCCATCCGTTGAACCCATGGAAACACATCTTACTATATTATCTCCCAAATGATGAGCAACCTCAAAAACAATTCTTTCATCATTGTTAATAACTTCAACCGCATTCAACAAATTAGGTATATCCTCCGAAAATTCAACATCAATAATGGGACCTATTATTTGAACTATTTTGCCTTTATTTTCACTCATTTTACTACCTCTCATATATTAAGAACCTCAGTTCCCGACACAATCTCCGTAATTTCTGTTGTAATTGCCGTCTGCCTTGCCCTGTTGTAGGTAATTATCAATTCCTCAATCATTTCCTTAGCATTTTCTGTTGCAATTCCCATTGCATTTGTTCTTGCCGCCTGCTCGCTGCAGGATGCCTCCACTAAGGCGCCGTATATACTGCTGGAAACATATTTAGGTATTAAATAATCAAGAACCGCTTCCGGCGACGGCTCAAATTCAATAAGTTGTTTTCCATTGGATGCCGGAACTGATGCCTCTGCAGGCAAAATTCGCACAATAGACGGCTCTTGATGCATATTGTTTATAAACCTTGTAAATGCAACATTTATCTCATCGACCCAATTATTTTCATACAAATCCAAAGCTCTGTATGCAATTGTTTCCGCATCCTTAAAATCAGGCTCCTCTGTAATTCCGGTAAACTTATCCACAATTTTATACTTTTCTTTTTCAAAATAGTCTATTGCTTTGTAGCCTATTAAAATTAACTCCGCCCTGTTCCCCGCCTTTTGAATTTCATCCTCCACAAGTCTTACAATATTATTGTTATAGCCTCCCGCAAGACCTCTGTCATCAGATATGACAATGTACAAAGAGCTGTGTGCTTCCCTCTCTATTAATAAAGGATGGTCTGTTTTATTTAAAGCGGAATATGTTTCTTTAAAATTTCTATGAACAGTATAGTAATATGGTCTTGTCCTTATTAATCTTTCTCTTGCTTTAACTAATTTAGCCGAAGAAACAAGTTCCATGGCGCTTGTTATTTTCATTGTTCCCCTAATACTTTTTATTCGTCTTTTAATATCACGGGTTGATTTTGCCATAATTCACCCCCTGCTAATAATTGAATGTTTTCTTAAAATCATTGATAGCCTTGATAATCTTTTCCTCAGTTTCTCCTGATAAATCTTTTGTAGAAAAGATTTCGTGCAAAATTTGCGGACAACTTGAATCCATATATTCTAAAAATTCCTTTTCAAATTTAGTGATATTTTCTACCGGTATATCCAAAAGATATTTGTTAATTGCAGCATAAAATAACACTACCTGATGCTCTACCTTCATGGGCTTATATTGAGGCTGTTTTAAAAGCTCCATTATTCTTACGCCCATCTCTAACCTTTCCTTAGTATCCTTATCCAATTCGGCTCCGAATTGCGTAAAAGCTTCTAATTCTCTGTATTGTGCCAATTCAAGCTTTAATTTTCCGGAAACTCTTTTCATAGCCTTAATCTGAGCTGCACTTCCCACTCTGGATACTGATAAGCCGGTATTAATGGCAGGTCTTTGTCCTGCAAAAAATAAATCCGTTTCCAAAAATAACTGACCGTCTGTAATTGAAATAACATTTGTAGGTATATATGCCGATATGTCTCCATCCTGTGTTTCAATAACGGGCAATGCCGTAATTGAGCCTCCGCCGCTTTCTTTGCTTAACTTGGCGGCTCTTTCCAACAACCTTGAATGCAGATAAAATACATCCCCGGGATAAGCTTCCCTTCCGGGTGACCTTTTTAAAAGCAAGGATATTGTTCTGTATGCAACGGCATGTTTTGACAAATCATCATATATAATCAAAACATCCTTGCCTTGATACATATACTCTTCCGCCATGGCAACCCCCGCATACGGAGCTATATACTGAAGAGAAGCAGGCTCACCTGCTGATGCCGAGACTACTATCGTATATTCCATAGCGTCATTTTTATGCAAAACATCAACTATTTGGGCAACCGTAGAAATTTTTTGCCCGATGGCAACATATATGCAAATAACATTTTCTTTTTTCTGGTTAATTATTGTATCAACTGCAAGAGCAGTCTTACCTGTCTGCCTGTCGCCTATTATAAGCTCTCTTTGCCCTCTTCCTATGGGAAACATAGAATCTATTGCTTTTATGCCTGTTTGTATGGGCTGGTCTACCGATTTTCTGCCGATAACACCGGGAGCCTTGCTTTCAATAGGTCTGAATTTCTTAGCAGATATATGGTCCTTTCCGTCTATAGGCTGACCTAAAGAATTTACTACTCTTCCTATAAGCTCTTCTCCCACCGGCACCTCTATTATCCTGCCTGTTCTTTTGACAATGTCGCCTTCTTTAATATTTCTGTCACTGCCGAGCAAAACTGCTCCTACATTGTCAGCTTCCAAGTTTAATGCCATTCCGTATATATCGCCGGGAAATTCCAGCAGCTCGCCCGACATGCACCCTTCCAAACCATCCACTCTGGCAATTCCGTCCCCAACCTGGAGAATCTTCCCCGTTCCTATTAAATCTATCTTTTTTTCGTATTTTTTTAATTGTTCTTTTATTAATGAACTGATATCCGTTGTTGTAAACTGCATATTAATGCTCCTATTCATATTTGACATATTTTAATTGTTTCTCAACAGATTTAAGCTCGCTTTTTATTGTACCGTCAAAAACCTTATCTCCTGCTTTCAGGAGAACTCCGCCGATTATACTCTCATCAATTTTGTTTTCAAATATAATATCCTTATTTAATTTCTTGCTGATAATATCCTTAAGCTTGTCTTGAGTATCCTTACCCATAGGAACTGCTGTAATCGCCGTAACAGTCACTATATCGCTGTACTTGACGAATATTTTCTTAATTAATGAAATCATTTCATCGGATACATTGTTTTTAAAAATATTATCTATTAAATCATCCTTTTCCTTCAGCCTTATTTCCGGATTTGTCAATATGCCGACTAATTCAGTTTCCTTCTGAAACAGCTCCTTTATTTGATTTAATTCGTCAGGTGCTTTTATGTTGAGCTTTATACTGGCATCAATTAAGGATAAATCATTTATCAAAGACATATTATACTTTATATTCTTGCCTACCATTGAGAAGCGCCTACCTCTTCAACAAATTTATCTATAAGTAAATTCTGTTTATCCACGTTAAGCTGTTCTTCCATTATTTTGGATGCAATCAAAACAGCTAAATCAACAGCTTGATTTTTCATTTCCTCTAATGCTTTTGCCTTTTGTTTTTCAGCTTCCTTTTCTGCCTTGCCGATAATTTCCTTGGCTTCTTTTTTTGCTTCTAATATAATATTGTCTTTAATCTCATCACTGATTTTTTTGGCATCTTCAATTATTTTTTTACTTTCCATATGAACTTCGTTTATTATCTTTTCTTGGTTTTCCTTAATATACTTTGCTTCTTGCTTTAAGGCTTTGGCATCATCGATTTCCGACTGTATTAAATCGCTTCTGTTTTGCATAAATCTCGATACCGGTTTATACAATAATTTTTTTAACAATAAATATAGTATCAACAGAACAATTGCAGTAATAATCATATTGTGCAATTCCGGCATCAATCTAATCTGTATATCCATAAAACACCTCTCTAATAGTTATTTAAGAATCTCAAATACATGAGATTCTTAATTTCACTGCAACAGCAGCATCCTACAGCCCTGCTAAAAGAGGACGAACAAAAAGTAAAATTATGGCTATTACCAAACTGTAAATACCGTTTGTTTCAGTGATAGCAAATCCTAAAACCATTGTTCTTGTGATTTCTCCCTGAGCCTCCGGCTGTCTTCCTATTGCTTGACATGCCATTCCTGTTGCAATACCTTCTCCTAATGCTCCTCCAAAACCGGCAATCATTGCTAAGCCTGCGCCTATTGCCGAACATCCCAATATAAATGCTTCATTCGAAATACCTTGTAACATAATTTCCTCCTAAATGTTTATTTGCTAATTCTCACCTGTATTAATTGATACCATTGTTAGCATAACAAAAACAAATGCTTGCAATAAGCCTACGAATATATCCAAATAAATATGCAGCGGTGCAATTAACGGGGAAAAGTTACCCAATGCAGTGTATAATAAAGTTGTAACTAAGCCGCCGCTTAAAATATTTCCGAAAACCCTGAAGGACATGGAAATAGGATTTGAAAGTTCAGAAATAATATTCAAAGGAGTCATCAAAGCATACGGCTCTGTAAAACCTTTTAAATATTTTGGAATACCTATAGACTTCATGTGATTAATTTGAGCTATAATAAATACAATCAAAGCAACCATAAATATAAAACCGAAATCGGAAGTAGGCGGAGTAAGTCCGAACAACCCCGATAAGTTGCATGCCGCTATGAAAACCATCAATGTCAGAATAAACGGTGAAAACGACATGTTTTTTTCACCCATATTACTTTTTACCATGTTATCCATGGTTTCAACCAAAAGCTCTATTACATTTAAAAAACCGGACGGTGCTTCTTCTGCTTTAGCCTTTTTTATTTTTAAACTGACAATTACCGCAACAATTATTAAAAATATTGCTATTATAATTGCACTTATTGTAGTATTGGGAATAATAAATTCATTTCCGTTATAAATAACTGCTATCTCCATTGCATCCTCCGATTATTTGTAAAAATCTTTATCTATAATACCTAAAAACAAAATTGAAATTTTAACCATGGAAAGTCCCATAACAGCAGTCAATAAACTTAGATAGTCTGCTAATGCAGCTATAATCAAGACAACAGCGTATATAACATGTCTTATCAAATAATTGGCACGTGCGTATTTTTTTGCCCTGTATGGCTGCATTGCAACTGATTTGTTAATAGAATTGTTCATTAATTGAAGAGTTAAAATGTTTATTGCAACACCGAATATGTATCCCAAAATCAGAGGTTTAAATTCCTTGAATAATAAAGCCATGAAGCCAACAATAAATAAACTTAACATTACAACAGCTTTATTTATTTTTATCAATAAATCCTTATTCAAAAGGTCACTTCCTTTTTGTATACTTATCAGAGATTTAAAAATATTCAATTAATTTTATTTTTTCTCTTCATTTCCTCTTAGCTTTTCTTTAAGCTTGTGATACATTTCACTTTCAAGCTTTAATTTCTCATAATATTCCATACTCATAACAATCATATCGCCGTGACCGTTCTTGGTTAAAAAAACAGGTTCAAAGGTTTCATGCACAAATTTTGATATTTCTGCAAAATGATTTCTTAAATCTGATATAGGACGAATTTTCGTCATAACTTTACCTCGTGTTGTAAATTTTCGCATGATATTATCATTATCATGATAATTCATAATAATAATGTTAACATAATCAATTTTTCATGTCAATTAAAAATCTTTATAAAGGGTTTAGAAAGTTTTTTACAATATCATTTAATATTTGATAGAAGGTTTCTTTGAAATGCAATAACTTTTAAAAAATATCAGCGATAACGACAGAAGAGTAATCATTAATATGCTAGATTTAATGACCCCGTTATGCCGGCAAAGGAAGAATTAACTTTAGAGAGGAGCTTTGCTTTATAGAACTTTATCTGTCCTGATTTATCTATATACGTTCTCAAATAAAATTTTGCCGTTTTTATCTTTAATTTCCGTCAAACTGCCGTATGTCCATTCAGGACGCATAGTAACTAATTTGCCTTCACTGTCGATTTCATCGGCTAAGACTATATATTTATAATTTAGACCATATTTATCCTGAACATTAACATATATTTCAATTCTATCATTTGCAGACAACTCCGATTCCTCTTTTACGGAGTGAGTTACCGAATCGTTGCCATGTATATCAACTTCTTGCTCGTCAGTTAATTCACCGTTTACATATCTTGAAATGTTTATTTTTTCAGGGCTGTTATGTGAAGGGTTGATAAAATTTATGACTATATCTCCGTCATATTTATATTTGCCGGTACTATATTTAGCGCTTCCTAAAAAGTCTGAATGCAAATTTAGCATGTATTTATACTGCAAATCATTATATTCATCTATGGTTTCAACTTTTTCTGTTCCGTTATTACTTAATACAACCATTATTTTAAGGGGTCCAAATACATATGCATTAATTGAAGCGGTAAATATTGTTCCATTTTTAAGCATTGAATGTCTTTCATCATTTATCATCAAGTAAGCTGTTAAGTTTTCCGAATTTTCTTTGGGTGTTACCGATATACTTACAGGAACCGTTAAATCTTCCGCATTTAATTCCTCTCCAAATTCTACGTCACAGCTGTCAAACATGCTTACTTGTTCTTTTAGCTTCTCGTCAACATTTAAATATATATTGTTAATTTCATCTCTGAGATAATTTTGTTCTATGTAAATTTCATCAGTTGCTCTTTCAATTTTGCTCAGTTTATTTATTGTATATATATTAAATAAAACAAGAGCCGCTATAATAATATAAAGATAATTCTTTTTCATTTTGTCTCCTTAAATAATAGATTTTGTCCGCAAGCCTATTGTCCGGTAATATAATTTTATCGCAGTTAATCAATAATTATAAATAATAATTCAGGCGCATCATTAAAACCCGACGGAAGACAGAATGGCATTTATATCAAATAAGTCAAAATTCTTTTCAGCTAATTCATATTTCATTTTAAACACCTTCTCATCCAATTTAACAGCTATATTAACAGCTAATTTTGTTATCTCTTCAGACTTGTCTTCTCCGTAAAAATAATATGTTTCTTTGTTCTCCTCAACATAATATGAAAATTTAAATCCGTTTTTTGTATAACCCTCCGTAATATTTCCCGGATAATCAATTTCAGTTCCTTCATTGATAAAAACCGTAAGCTCCTCTTCATCATCCAACCAAAAGTCCAATCGGTAATTTAGTCCTTCCTTTTCGGAATCCTCATAATAATAGACTCCAAAGGGATTTTTGATATAAACATACGGAACTATAAAATTAACCTTCTTAACAGCATCCCCGTCTGCATCATCATTGTAAATAATCAAAAATTCATCCCTCCAAGGGCCGGCTGCAAGTGTATGGGTAATTGAATTAATCATTACCTCAGCATCAAACTTTTCAAAGTCCTCGTTAAATAAATCGTAGGATAATTTGCATATTACATTATCATCCAATTGAACAAATATATAAGATATAACTCTTAGATTTTCAAAATCCCCAGTCTCATCTATGAAATACGCATATTTATAGCCGTTATCGGTGATTCCTTCTTTAATTTCTATATTGTCAAACAAGCTCTCATTTGAATACGAATTATTAAGCCCATAAATTCTTTTTACATTTTCAATAAATGATTTATCCTCATCTGCTTCATAGGCAAAATTCGTTATGGACATGTGGCTGCCCTTATCATTTTTAAAGTAAAAGTAAACATCCGGAGATGTCATATGTTCAAATATTGAAGGTATTTTAAGCTGTATTGTGCAGGTGGTTTCATTATAATGCCAATTGCCGTCCTTATCATACACTACAGGCGTTATGCCTCCCGCATCCTTCCATAAGTCATCCTCTTCATTTTCCGTACCTTCATTGTCATCATTGTCTACATTATATGTTAACCTTAAATAACCATTGGGGTCATTATATTCAAGTTCTTTATTATTAATCCATTTTGGTCTGTATCCTCTTGCTTCCTGTGAGGATACTTCTGTTTTTTCACCGGTAAATAAATTTCGTACATACAGATAAACTATTATTCTGTTTGAATGAAATTCATCATAGGCTCCGCTTTCATAAAATGCAGGATATGTACTGTATGCAATGCAGTTATTGTCGGGATTTAACGCAATTTCATTTATTTCATAGCTTTCACCGCTATGAAATGTATTCAGGGTTAATTTTTCCAGATCTATTAAATGGAAGGTCGTCACATAAGCATGAAGACCGGTTGCCACCCAAAGCTTGCTATTATTGCTCGACCAGCTTAAAAATTTTATTTCAACACCGCCAAATTCATCTTCATTTGCAGCATTATTATAAAGCTTATTTTTAAATAAAATTTCATAATTTTTATCAAGCACTATTATTTCGTTATCATCTTGTATACACATGTATTCATGTTCGGGGCTGAAGCTGAAATTCAGCGTTCTTCCCTCATAAATTAACTTTTCATAGCTATTATCATTATGAGCGTACTTTATGATTCTATAACCGTCGAAATCTCCGCTGTAATTTACATAATAATAATTATCCCATGATAATATTTCAATATTCTTTCCCTTTAATAACATTTGGGCAGAATCATTGTATTTCCACAGCATATAATATTCTATATAGCCTTCATCATTCATTAATCTGACAACAACATAATAAGTATCTTGTATTCTTTCTATGTCCGCTAATTCAAGATTTTCAATTCCCGATTCTATTTTAATTTCATTTAAAATCTTTTCCAAATAAACATTGAAATTTTCATTAATATTAACTTTTACTTCATCAGTCTTTTCTATATGCTCGTCATATAACTCATCTGCTGTTTCAGTTGAGCAGGAGCTTAATATTATAGCTAAAATTGTCAGCAATAGAATCACTTTACTTTTCATTTCTACCTCCATGGCAACGGGTATTATATGATTACACGGTCTTCTTTATCAAGGCAGTATAAATTACCTTCACCATATACAAGAATATTCTAATCTTTTTATAAAGAGACGATTTTTCCGATGAAATTGTTCCTTCTGTCATTAACAAAAATGTCTCTTATTTCATTTAAGGAAAAGCGTTAAAGCATACTTTGTGAAATTAAAGTTCCTTTTTTAAACTTTCAAGCAGCTTTTTCCTGCCTCTTTGAAGCCTTTTCTTTACAGTCTCGTGGTCAATGTTTATAAGTTCTGATATTTCTTTTGTTCTTAAGCCCTCAACAGATGATAAATACAAAACATCCTTGTAAATTACCGGTAAATTAGCTATTTCTCCGACAATAAAATCAAAGGATAACTTAGAAAGCACCTCATCTTCAAGGCTTAAATCATCTGCCGCATTTTCCTCAAAATCATCTATAGCCACAGTTTTGTTTTGTTTTTTAAGCATATTAAGAGAAATATTTCTGACTATTACAACTACATATCCCTTTGTTCTAATACTGTTGACCTCAGATATATTATCCATGCTTTTGGCAATATTTATGAATGCATTATGTACAGCATCTTCCGAAAGATGATCATCCTTTAAGATGCTTTTAGCCGCATAAAACATACACTGCCTGTAATTATTATATATTTGTTCAAATTTGCTTTTCTCTTCTTCCGTGTCTATTAAATTTAAATAAATAAGCATATCTTACCTCTAATCAATTACACAATTATTTAATTGTTTCGTTAACTTCAGTCACCCTGCATTTTAATTTCGTTTTGACACACTAATTTATTTCAGGAGAATTAAATTTCTGCTGCAACAATTATATCATAAAATATTTCACTGCGCTTTGCTAATAAAAATTTTATTAATAAAAAAGAAATTTACTTCCTGCATGTATATTTTATAATGCTGTCATCAAAGGGGCGTTACTGCATAAAACAGTTCAAACGCCCCTTCCTGCTTTTATCTCTTTTTATTTTATTATAAAATCAGATATTTTTACTTCATTCCATTCTTCTTCTATAGCCGGATTTCTTGTATAAAGAGTAATGTTATCATTTTCGTCCAATATGGCTTTAAAAAAGAAGTTCATTTCTCTTGGCTGTAAATATTCATCATATAATTGCCGGTAATTTTTGTCTCCCTGCTCCTTAGCTTCTTTGATGTATTCAACAGTATCCGGGTCTCTGTCGTAATTCTTGTCAATTACTGTATAAGAAAATATTGCTGCAACATTTCCGTCCACAACTTCTTCCTTATAGTCAGTGATTATAAAGTCCAGCAATTCATAGTAGGGAGAAAAAACATTTATGCATTCTTCCTTTAAATACGCACTTACTTTATCTTGGTTTGTAGGCTTTTTGTTTCTAATTATAATATCAAAAAAAACAGTTTCTTTTTCTTGATTATCCCAAATTATATCAGCAAAAAAGCTATAGGTGCCGGCATTTGCGGGAACCTTTATTCTATAAGTTGCACTGTCAATAGGATACTCGGTTTGCCATTCACCATCTGTTATATACCGCAAATATATTTCATTTGGCTTTTCATCCAAAAAATCAAATTTGATATATTGATGAGAAACAGAATCTTCATCAAATTTAAAACCATTTAGTTCTTCCAACATGGATAACATTTCAAGCATACCAATTTGCCCCGCTTCACGTGTGGTTCCATATTCACAGCCGATAGGAGCGCCATCATCCGCCGTCATAATATAAAATCTTTTATTATCGGCTTTTTTTATGCCGCTTTTAACTTCCTTCTCAAAAAGAACCCACTCATTGTTAATCAGAACAACAATATTATCTTCAAAATAAGCATACTTGGAGCCTATGAGCCCGAAATTTGTTTGACCCTCTTTTGCCGGCTTTTCAGACCCGTCAACCGAAGAGCTTATTTCACCGATTATTGCACTTTCATCGATTTCGACAGGCATTTGCTTCCCGGTATCAAGATACAGACAGTCATTTACCATAATCATCGGTCTTAAATCCCAAGTAGTTGCTTCATTTGATTTTGGGTTGGTTATCAGTCCTATAATAAGCACCGTTATTGCTATAGCGGCAAGAACCAAAATCCATGATGCAGGCTTTTTATAATTCAGGATATTTTTTATTCTGCCCTTCGTATTGTTTTCGCCAAAGCTCAGAGGACAAACTCCTATAATTTTACTTCCTGTTGACAAAGAAAGAAGAGAAGACGAATATTCTTTCTTTATACTGTTCCCCATAAGCTTTAACACTCTTTCATCACAGGATAATTCCATATCCTCGCTCATAAGGAAAAATGCTGCCCATACAAGAGGGTTAAACCAGTGTATACAGGAAACTGCAAAAGCAGCAGGTTTGATAATATGATCAAAGCGTTTGATGTGTATCTGCTCATGCAATAAAATATAAGGTTTTTCATTTTCAGAAATGTACGCCGGCAGATAAATCCTTGGTCTAAATATGCCAAATACAAAAGGAGTTTTAAGTTTATCCATTTCATAGATATTGTCTTTAACGTGTTTTCTATTTTTAAGGTTATTATATAATCTTAAGGAAGTTAAAAAGCTATAGATAAGAAGCAGGAAAATTCCGGTCAGCCATGCAGCTTTACCTATGGCTATCCATATTTGCATAGGATTAGCGCTTGCCGCTGGTGCGGCAGGCGGCAATATATTGTTAACGGCATTGTCAACTGCACTTATACCGCTGTTAACTTCGGGCTCCGCCACATAGGCAATATTTTGCGGTACAACCGTGCCCGAAGGAACTAAACTGAATATTCCTTCAACGGAAAACGGTAAAACAAGTCTGAACAGCACCACACTCCAAAGAACATAGGAAAATATTTTTGGAAATCTTTTTAAAATAAGCCGAAACACCATTACAAATAAAATTACATAGCTTGAGGTAATGCTCATATTGATAATCCGCAAAAATAATTTATCCATGGCTAATCCTCCTTATGCTCATCAATAAGTTTTTGGAGCTCATGAATTTCTTTATTGCTTAATTGTTTATTTCTCGTAAATGCCGCTAAAAATCTTGGAAATGAACCGTCAAATCCCTCCTCAACAATCTGTTTGCTTTGCTCTGTATAAAATTCTTCCCTTGTTAGCAAAGAACCGACCGTTCCTTTGTTGTTAATAAAAATCTCCTTAATTTCAAGCTTTTTAAGCATTGTATACGTAGTTGATTTTTTCCAGTTTAGATTTGTCTCGCATAATTTTACCAATGCAGGTGAGAGAATCGGCTCATTTTCCCAAATGATTTCTGCTAACTTCAATTCTGCTTCGGTAAGTCGATATTCTTTCATTTCAGCCTCCCTTAGTTTATATTTTATAAACTAATTACAGTTTATAACACATAGACCGAAATGTCAATAAAAAATCTCTCAAACTTATCATTTGAGAGACAGACAATTATAATTCAAAAATTTCATTGCAGCCCGTCAGTTGCGTCCCCGGAACTCAGGCTCAATTCCATGCGCATATATTATGAGCTGATTACAATATTATTTATTTCATTTTCCAATTCCTTTAAATTTAATTTTTCCTTGTTTGTTAACTGCTGTAATCTATAAATCGCGCTTTCAACCTGATTTTTAACATTTGATACACTTTCATACGAATTATTGATTTTAGACTGCATAAACCAATCCGCAATTAGACCGTCAAAAAAGAAATCGGCAAACTTTCCGAAGCCATCCGTTTCAAATCTGATGTCATAGTTTATTTTTACATCCGCAAGCTCAGATTTAAATCTTCTTAATTGGTAATGGGCGTTTTCAACTTCACTCATAGCATCATCAATATGTGAATGCTTTGCTAAATCCGAAATCAGCCCTCCGCCCAGCAAGTCCCATGTACCCCATCCCTTGGCGGAGCTTAAGTTTTCCAAAGCAATATCAAGGCTGCTGACTGCAGATTTTCCGGCTGAAACAGCTTCCCTTAACTCTTTTAAATTTCTCTTTGAATCTTCAATTCTATTTGTTATCTCTAATATTTTATTTGCGGAAGCCTCACCTGACATGATTAATAATTTCTTTTTCTCTATATATAAACTGTTGTATTCATTGACACAATCCTTATAATTTTCACGTTCTTCTATTAATTTACAAATTTCTGCTTTTATACTTTCTAAATCATAGTTTGCCTGTTCATATTTTAATTTTGCCGCAAGAGCCTCTCTTTGCTCCTTTTCCAATCTGTCATTTAGTTTGCCTGTAATCGAGTAAAAAACAGAAGCAATATTTGTCTTATTTAATTTTTCTACATCTAAGTTTTCCTTATCCAGCACTTCTTTCAGCTCATATACTTTATGGTTTAACTCCGATTCATCATTTCTCAGCTCTTTAAGAATTGAATCAATTTTATTTAATCTGTATATTTTTTGCTGAGCTTCCTCTAACTTTTTATTTAATTCCGAATACATTATTACCTCCCTATTTTTTTCAACATCAAATGCTCGTCACAATATGTACCGTCTTTAAATTTAAAACCATTTTCTCTTGTGCCGTATATTTTAAATCCGAATTTTTCATAAAGCTTAATTGCATTATAATTTGGGCTTGCAACCTCTAACTCAACCAATTCGAATCCTTTATCTTCAGCAAACCTTAATATTTCGGTTATTAACGCTTTTCCGATTCCCAAATGCCATGCCTCTTTAAGAACTGCTATGCCGAAAGAAGCCCTGTGAGAAATTTTATAACGCTCACCCAAAGCCATTAAGTTTGTACTTCCCACAAGCTTATCTCCTATGAATGCGCAAATCATGATGCCTCTTGGGTTTTCCCTCATTGAATTAAGAAAATTTATTTCTTCCTCAATTGTCATTGTTACCTCTTCGGGATAACGAAGTAAAAAATTTGTCTCGATTGACGTCATCTTTAAATATTCAAGCATCGTTTCCGCATCTTGAGCCTCGGGACTTCTTAATGTGCAAGCTTTACCGTTTTTTAATATTATTGTTTTTTCATTTAATACCATATAATTATCCCCCTACAAATTAGAATATTTAAATTATATTATACATTCATGCAGTGCTTAATTCTACATTTATTTCTCTCATGACCGGTTAATTTTACAAATATTTAACAACAATTTCAGGAGAAGAAGTAATTTCTGAGCAAACAATGTCTTTGTAATCAACAAGTGACTTTTCATCCATATTTATAACACTGTCCAAAGATGTCAAATCAGTTTCCGGAAATGCTTCAATATTATCCGGGAAATGCTTCTCAGATATTTCGTTTTTCAGTATTATTCCGTTTGAAATATAAAATAACTTATAACCGGTCTCAATGGGTATTGATGCAATCAAATTGCTGCTTGCAAAATCATTTTTTTTATTGATTGAATAAATAATATAATTTGTATTGATTATAATTTCTTTGTATATGGAAGCCATTTCAAAATTATATAATGCGGCCTCATTTTTCATTTTATCTGATAATTCTTTTATAAATATTTTTGTTTTTGAATTGTCTGTTAATATTTCATATAACGAATTTCTGTTTTCGTTAAAATCAGTCTCACTCAAGGTGTCGGGAAACAAATGATAATTAAATGAATACGATTTTGCCGTTCTTTTTATGGGATACAAGTTTTTAAGAACATTGATTGTTTCGGTTAATTGAAATTTTCTTCTGAAGGGACCGAATGTAAATGTATTTTTTTCTCTTGATTCAACAATTGACAATGCTCTGTATTTGTTGTAATCTTCAAGCTTCAAATATACATATCCCCTGTCGTGCTTCATTTGCGAATTAAAAATAGGCTTGATTGATTTTATCAGACTGCATTCCAAAATTCTTGCTTCCAAATGAGTATCCGTTACAATGAATTCAATATCATCTATAGAATTCACCATTCTGTTGACCTTATCCCATTTCGGGTTGCTTGAAAAGTATGTTTTAACTCTGTTTTTTAGCATTTTGCTTTTGCCAACATAAATAATATTGCCTTTGACATCTATCATTTTATAAACACCCGGCTTCATAGGAAGCGTATTCAATTTATTTTTTAATTTATCAGATACATTTATCATAACATCTCCTTGCCCCCATCAGCAATTAAACACTTTTCAATCAAAGAACCGTCTGCTGTTTTAGCAGAAGCTTTCCCTCTTTATATGTGTATAATGCAGGTTCCGAAGCTTTGCCGTTTTCATAGATACCTGTTTCAATAATCCATTCACCCTTTGACATATATAGCCTTGCAAAGTTGCTTTCTGTTGATTCTGTTATATCGGCTCTTTCAAAATTCCCGTTATTCCATTTGTATACATTTACAAAGGATGGCAAGCTTCCTGCCGAAACAGCAATCAGCTCATCTTGACCGTCATTATCTAAATCAACAATTTCAGGAGAACCCATTGTCAATAAATTTTCCCATTGATGATTGCTTTCATTATAGGCAATTATTTTCATCTCTATATATGTTGCACCCATATAACCTGCAATTTCAATTTCTTTTATACCGTCATAATTTCTGTCCTCTGAATTTACATTTACATTATCAACTCCGTAATAGCTTACCGCCCCAATTTCATAAAATCTGCCGCCATGCTCCATAAATCCGTATATTGTCCCTTCATCAGGTCTTAAATCAGTATTACCTTCATTATCTAAATACAGATGCAAAGTTGATTCAACTTGATTTTCTAAATTTCCGAAGTAAATACTTTTTGCTTTTGTCAATCCCTCATCAGGTATACCTTCTTTTAAAACTTCCCTTGGTATCGGCGTGAAAGTCAAATCAATAGTTTTCTTTGAAATAAAATTTTCTTTTTCTTTTGCCTTTTCATCAAGATAAGCATTAAAGTCTGAAATTACTTGGCTGTCATCAGGGAATACCAATGATTTCCCCAAAAATTCAAATATATGCAGCTGTCCTTTTATTTCATATCTTTCATTTTTGTTTTCTAACAAATATATGTATAAACGATTAAGCGTTTCAAAATACTTATCATAATCTTTATATGAAGTAACATGGAATACATCCAATGCATCTTTTAAATTAGTAACCGTTTGATAATAGAATTGTATCTTTTCATCATCATCTATTTTACTGTAATCCTTGGATAATCCGCTCATGGAATCAGAGATAGCATTTGTAAAAGTAAGGTCTATACTCTTTTGCAGCACATCTTTATTCTGCTTCACCATGAACAGCATCACTGCTGTAATCGATAGTAATAAAACTAAAACAGGCATCATATACTTTTTAGGATTTTTCATATTTGCACCTCATATGCTTTTCATGGGTCTTCCGCCTTTATTATTACCTGATAAATTCAACGCTATAAGCATTAATTTGTGCAGGATAACTTTCCATAATCATTCCATCGTAAATGATTTTAACTTTACTTCCTTTGGTGAATTCTGATAAGTCCTTTAAAACGGCATTGTCTGACGGAACTCTTACAACAATTTTATCGCTTGAATTCAGCTCAGATGAACCTTCTGCCGGATTTACCAATAAAGAAGTGCCGTTATTTTCAATTACAACTGCATTAAATGTTACTTTTTCAATATCTTCTTGTTTCGTAATTAATCTATACACAGCAGCAATAATTATAACTCCTAAAATAAATAATATAACCCAAAAAAGTATTTTTTTATTCATCAAATCACTCCTCAAATACTTAGACGAACAATGTAAAAAAAAGTTCCTCCATTTTGCATTATTTTACCGCAGATGTTTATTTCGGAAAATAAACATCTGCGGTAAACCCGGGCTTCAGTATATTGTTTGGATCATCAGGCTTTACAATTACGCGGACAATCCGTCTGCCGTCCTTTTCAACGGCTAAGTCAGGAATATGTGTTACCTTGCCGTTCAATGAGGTGTCCGGAGATGAAGTCGGCACAATTCTGACGGTTTCTCCCACCTGTATGCTTTCTATGGATTCTTCGTATACCTCCGCACTTACGGTTATGGAGTCCGCATCAATAATCTTAAGCACCTCAGTGGGCATGCCCTGCGAGCCGATACGGCTGCCGCAGCTGACCGCTATATTCTTCACAATGCCGTTTTCAACATTGGAGACAATATGACTGTCTTTGATGTAGTCCTTTTCAATCTTGCTCCTCATAATATCTAAGTCCACCTGCACTGAAGAAACGCCGCTTTGCTGCATTGCCACATTGGCGCTGTTGCCCTGCTGAAGCTCTGAAAGCTGTACTTGTTTGGATTTCAGCGAAACGTTCAGAAGATTCAGCTCATCTTTTAAGGCTGTCTTGGTTTTCTGGATATTGGCTTCTACATCGTCAACAGCCTTCTGCCTTTGGTCTAACATGGAAATATATTGATTTAGAGTCATCTCCGAAATAACTCCCTCATCATACAAGTGTTGATAATCCTGAAGGTCATCCTTTGCATCCTCAAGCTCCTTGCGGGCAAGAGTAAGAGAATTCTGCAGCAATTTCAAGTCAGCATTGGTACTGTTGCCATACTCCTCATCTTTGCGTGTAATTTCATTCTGCATCTGAACAATGTCCGCCTGCAGTGCAGAAATATCCTGAGCCGCTGAATCAAGAGCTGATTGGTTGGCAGACAGCTGCTGCTTCAATTTTTCCACATTTCCGTTATATTCGGAAAGGTCGACAGTCACTAAAGGCTGACCTAAGGTGACTCTTTCACCTTCTTTTACCTGCACATCGGTCACTGTTGACGGAAAGTCTAAGCTGATGCTCTCAATACAGCTGTACAGCACTTCTCCCCAGGCTTCGATTTCCGCGGCATAATTGGCGGAAATCAGGACATCTGCCGCTTTCATGGCTTCAATTCTATTTTTTCTTTGAATAAATAATATAAGTGCGGTAATCAGTACAGCAAAGACACCTACCGCAATCAGCGCCTTTTTGTGAGATAAAATCTGATCCTTCATGTAATATTCCTCCATCTGCTGTTATTCAACGCTTTTCAGCGCTTCAAATATATCAATTTCCTTCATTTTTTGAGCTATTATCCTGTTTACAATACATGAAAAGAATATGGTCATAGCTCCGGCTATCAATACGTCCCTCAAACTTATATTGCCTAAAAGGTCCAGCCGCTCGTCAATACTGCTGGCGATAATCCATGACATGAATCTTCCTACAGGGATGCCGGACAGCATTCCAAGCAATACCGAAAAATAATTTTCAATCAGTACCAAGTACCTAATTTCGGTGTGGTGGAATCCTAACACACGGAATGTGGCAAGATCTCTGACTCTTTCCACGAAATTGAGAATACCGGTATTGTACAGCACAACAAAAGCCAGCGATGCGCCTATAACAATCAAGAACATGACTGCAAAATTTACAACGCCCAAGCTGGAGGAAAGGCTGTCCTGCATGCTTTCTTTAGTTGCTAAGTCCGCCACAATATCGCTGTCTAAAAGTTTCCGGTCAGGCTGGTTCTTCCATTTGACCAGCAGTGCTGTCGGCTTAAATGTCTCTCCAAGCGATTCCCAGTATTTGTCGGTCATATAAATTCCCTGTCCCGAAGCGACATATGCAATCTCCGTAACGGGCACGGTAACATATCCCTTTCCCGTGAGCTTAATACGTATAGTGTCACCCTTATTTAAACCCCGCTCTTTACATAGCTTACGGGTTAAGAGAACCCCGTTCTCCGGAAGGGAAACCGGAGTCCCGTCAATATTCTGCAGGTGAATCAAGGGACTTTCTATGGTTGTAATACTTACCGGCTCCATTTTTTGGCTTCCGTCCGGAAAAATTACCTGGATGGCGGATTCCTCCATTTGCTGTGTTATGCCGTCTAACTCCAGGTTTTTAATATATCTATAATTTGTCTTGGTGGTATCAAGAATAATCTTCTGATCAAAAGTAAATGTTGTTCCATAGGTATAATCCCCGATTCCCGACAAGGTGCTCCTAACCGTCAATGCGGAAATAATCATGCCTGTACAGCCCATGACACCTATTGTGCTCATTATCAGACGGCCCTTATTTTTAACTATATTTCGTGCTATAAGCTTTCTGCTGAACTTCAATTTCTGCCAAACAGACGGAATGTATTCCAAAAATATGCGCTGTCCGCTTTTGGGTGGTTTATCCCGAAGAAGCACCGAAGGTGTATCACTCAGCAGCTGCCTGCAGGCAAAGTATGAAACTCCTCCGGTACATATGAGAATCAAAAACAATACAAACATAAAGTGCCCATAATTTATTTTTAGGCTGTAGGTTGTCAAAGTAAGCTTTAGCTGATAAATCAAAATCCTCCCAAGTATGTTAGGTCCTGTCAGAAGCCCGAAAATCGAGCCCAGCACACCTACTATTACCCCATAGGAAGTATAATGCCACAAAATACTTCCCTTGCTGTAGCCAAGTGCTTTCAAAATTCCTATTTGCGGACGCTGGTTTTCCACCATACGCACCATGGTGCTTTGCGTGATTAGTGCAGTAACCAGCAAGAACAAAACGGGAAATACCAAGGAGAGTGTTTTAAACTGCTGAATGCGAGAATTCACGCTGCTTACACTGCTGCTGTCTTTTTGCAAGGTGATGCCTATCAGATTGTCGCCCACAAAAGCATCCGCTTGTTGTACAACTGATGCTAAATCAGCATCCGGTGTGGTTTTCACGCTGAGCTGATTGTATACCTTCTGCCCATAAACGCTCTCCAATGCATTAGTACGGATTATAATAAAACCATAGTCCGAATGATTCGGTGTGATTGTGGCGGAGTTTTTGACTGCAAAAACATGCTCACTGATAAGTGCCAGACCATCAATTTGAAACCGCAGCCATACTCCGTTTAATTTAATTGAAATATAATCACCGATTTTCAGATTGTGAGCCTCTGCAAACTTGCTGTCCAACACAGCACCGCTGCTTTTGCCGAATTTGCCATTTTGGAGTTTTGGCTGGTCAAGGGTACTGCGGTCATCCAATGCATATACCTGCAGGGAAGGCTCACCCGGTAAATCAATATCGGCAGCTGCCGTGAACCGCTTCTCAACCAACTCCACTCCTTCTATTTTTCCGATTCCCCACATTTGCTGTTCCGAAGGATTCGCCACAGTCACCCAGATATCGGACAAATTTGTTGATTGATACATATTATAGGAGTGTTTTTCAACGGTATACCAGATGCTGTCGAGCCCTGTCATAATGAAGACGGCTAAGGTTGCCATTATAAATATTGAAATAAACTGCGACTTTGATTTTCGAATATCACGCAGTGATTTTATGAACAATGCGCCTTTTACCATGCAATTTCCTCCACATCTTTGGGATGCTCGTTGAACTGCAATTTAGCTATCTTCCCGTCCCGCATATGCAGTACCGTATTTGCCATTTCAGATATGGGTGCATTGTGTGTGACTATAATCACAGTCTTGCCAAGGTCTTTGGACACATCTCGTATGAGGCGCAAAACCTTTTGGCCGGTTTCCGAATCCAAAGCACCGGTCGGCTCATCACACAGAATTATCTGCGGATTTTTCGCCAAGGCTCTGGCAATGGAAACTCGCTGTTGTTCTCCTCCGGACAACTGGCTGGGAAAATTATTAATTCGGTTTTCAAGTCCTACACGTTTCAGCATTTCCTGCGCGCCCAGCGTGTTAATGCAAATCTCTTCGGCAAGCTGTACATTTTCAAGCGCGGTCAAATTTGGAACTAAGTTGTAGAATTGAAATACAAATCCGATTTGTGTGCGGCGGTATTCCGTAAGTTCATATTCCGACATGCCGGAAATTTCTTTTCCGTTAACGACTATCTTGCCGGAGGTAGGCGAGTCCATTCCGCCAAGCAAATTCAACAGTGTGGTTTTTCCGGCACCGCTCTGTCCCAAAACAACATTCAGTGTGCCGCTGCCGAGGCTGAAACTGATACCGTCCACAGCTTTGATTACGTCACCGCCTATTTTATATTCCCTTTCCACGTTTTCAAATGTAATAAAATCCATAAGTTTGATAGAATTCTCCTTTGCTGATTTTCACGACATTCATGACAATCTTACTCCTCATCGCCGATGACATTCACGATTATTGACATTTAACTAAGTCTATATTATAATGACAACGTGTGGATTTTGCAACCGTCAGATGTTTATGAATTGTAATGTATACAACACAATATATAATGAATGTTGGTTTGTAAGCAATATTAATAAAATTTGTTGATTTGAGAAGGGAGTGCTATCATAAATTGAAAGAAAGCAGAAAGACACGTTATACAAAGATGGTTTTACAAAACAGCCTCTTTGAATTAATGGAAAAAAAGCCAATTGAAAAAATAACCATCAAGGAGCTCTGTGAGAACGCAGATATTAACCGTACTACCTTTTATGCCCATTACAGCGACCAATACGACCTTCTTGCTAAAATTGAAAATGAAACTATTTCATGGGCAAAGGATGCGATTGCTAATTTTACCGACAAAAATAACAAGCACGAAAATATTAACATGTTGGAGGGAATCTTCCAATATATTATGGAAAACAGCAAAA
>ENA-UOOM01001280-UOOM01001280.1-fermentation-metagenome-genome-assembly--contig:-NODE-1280-length-24707-cov-4.152767_pt1 | contig 24707 bp, 23 predicted proteins | sample MGYA00245781_ERZ724031 | MGnify/ENA primary metagenome ERZ724031 (study PRJEB28704, sample SAMN03018317) | fermentation metagenome | biome: anthropogenic terrestrial biome; feature: soil; material... | reverse complement strand
GCCAATTAAAAACCCGCGAAAAGCCTTGATTAAAGGCTTTTCGCGGGTTTCTGCTTTATAGTATTATTAATCCTGTCTGTTACAGCAGCAATGCCCTTCACCGCAGGAAGTATCGACTTCCTTTTCAATTCCCTTTCTTTTATAATAATCAGCTATGGCAGCTTTTATGGCCTGCTCCGCAAGTACCGAGCAATGCACTTTTACTGCGGGTAGTCCGTCAAGCGCTTCGACAACCGCTTTGTTGGTGAGCTTGAGCGCTTCGTCAAGCGGCTTTCCTTTTATCATCTCAGTTGCAATCGAGCTGGTTGCTATTGCTGAGGCGCAGCCATAGGTATTGAATTTTACATCGGTTATAATGTCATCCTTTACCTTGATGTACATCTTCATTATATCGCCGCATTTGGCGTTGCCGACCTCGCCTATTCCGTCAGCATCATCTATTTTACCAACATTTCTCGGGTTCTTAAAATGCTCCATTACTAAATCGCTGTATGCCATATATATCCTTCCCTTTCATTGAGGAGATGATTTAATTGTCCTTTTTTGTATCTTTTGTTTCCTTGCTTTCGTTCTCCTTAATATCCTCCCATACCGGAGACATATCTCGCAGCCTTTCGATAATTCCGGGGATTACGCTTAAAATATAATCAACATCCTCCTCGGAATTGTATTCACTGAGAGATAGTCTGAGCGAGCCATGAGCAATTTCATGCGGTAGTCCCAACGCGAGCAGAACATGACTCGGATCCAGTGAACCGGAGGTACATGCCGAGCCGCTTGACGCGCTTATTCCCACTAAATCGAGAGAGAGCAATAAAGCCTCTCCCTCTACGCCCTCAAAGCATACAGAGACATTCCCGGCAAGGCGGGGTGACCTGCTTCCGTTGAGGCGGCTTCTTTCGATTTTTAAAAGACCGTCGATAAGTCTGTCCCTCATCGCAGCGACACGCTTGTTCTTTTCGTCAAGGTCTGTAAGAGCTTCCTCAAGCGCAACAGCGGCAGCAACGACAGAAGCGGTATTTTCGGTTCCCGCGCGTTTTCCGCGCTCCTGCGCTCCACCCTCTAAAAGATTAGAGAGAAGGATTCCCTTGCGGATGTATAATGCGCCGATACCTTTAGGTCCGTGGAATTTATGCGCGGATAACGATAAAAGGTCAATATTCTGTTTTTTTACGTCTATTTCAACATGACCGACGGCTTGAACTGCATCTGTATGAAAAACTATCCCTTTTTCTCTGCAAACCGAACCTATTTCTGAAATCGGTTGGATTGTTCCGATCTCGTTGTTAGCATACATTATAGTAACAAGACCGGTCTTGTCCGTTATCGCAGCTTTAAGGTCATCAATACGTACATAACCGTCCTGATAAACCGGAAGATAGGTTACCTCAAAACCCTGTTTTTCAAGTGCGGAAAGAGTGTGTAAAATGCCATGGTGCTCAAACGCCGAGGAAATGATATGGTTCTTTCCTTTTTTTTTCATGTTCTCCGCAAAGCCCTTTATTGCCCAGTTGTCGCTCTCCGAGCCTCCGGAGGTAAAATACAACTCGTTGCCCGCACTTCCGAGGGCTTTGGCGATTTTATTTCTTGCCTCGTCTATCGCATAAAACGCCTTTACTCCCATATTGTGAAGAGACGAGGGGTTTCCGTAGTTATCTATCGTTTGTATCAAAGCCTGCTTGGAAGCTTCGCTCATTTTTGTTGTTGCAGCATTGTCAGCGTATACGAATTTCATTTTTCCTCCTTATCTTGGAAAAAGTGTAATAATATACCTGTATTGATTTTTGCCGCGTAAAAATCAGTACCGGCACCATAGGATTCTAACAATTTATATCATATACATAGAGTATAAGTTTTTCTTGCTTAAAATGTTAATAATAACAACAATTACTAATTTATTCACTACATTCAATTAGTAGCGGATGCGATATGTTCGCCGTAGTGTACCAGTGTTTCCACGCCCTCAGCCGTATTAGTCAGAATATCGCTGTCAATATCTATTATATTGTTTTTTACCAAAAGTACGATAGTCGAGCCCCCGAACTCGAACATACCCTTTTCTTCGCCCCGTTTGAACTCGTGCCTGCCATGCAGGTTTTTTATTCTGCCGACAAATAATGCACCTATCTCTATTTGAACAACATTGTCGAAATTTTTTGTTTTCATAACAGTATATTCGCGGCAATTGCGTTTGAAAATTTTATATTTACCAAACGAGATTGGATTTACGGTATGCAGTATCCCGGGGATGAATATATTCTCTCCCTTTTCACCGTCGTCTATATAGCAGTAACGATGATAGTCATCAACCGTCAGTCTGAAAACAAGACAATAGCCGTTGATATATTCGTCTGCAAGCCCGTTGTTGCCCCCTAATAGATCGGAAACCGTATAATAGGAGTTCTTGATATAAAAACTGCTGTTTTCCGATATTTTATATGCGGAAACCTTTGCGTCACAGGGTGAAACAAAGCTGAAGGCATCCATATCAACCGTTCTTTTACCGCTTTTAATTTTACGCGTAAAAAAATCGTTGTAGGATTTATAATCGGTACTTTCAAATTCCGAGAGGTCGATATTTGACTGTTCGATGGTTTTTCTGATCCTGTGTTTGGAATAGCGGCTGTTCATATAAACACTCACTATATTGGAAACAAAGCGTCTTGTTAACAGAAGAAGTATCAATCTGCCCGCAAACCTGCCATACAGGAAATCGAGTGATTTACTGCCCGATTTATCAGCAGCTATATATACACCTTCACGGCTTTTTATATTTACATCCATTCTATTTCAAAATTCCTCTCTTTCCCGTAAAACATATCTCTTATCGCATGGTTTTAAAGTCTATTATGCCCTGTTTGTCCTTATTTTAAAATGATCCAATAACTGTTTTCCCAGAATTAAAATGCTTGTAAAAACAAGTGGGAAGTAAAACGAAAAACCTCTTGTCAAGAGCATCGCGGTAGCTGCCATTACATCGTTTGATCCATATACAACGCCGTATAGAAAATAAGTGGCATATTCGTTTGCTCCCATGCTTCCGGGTAATGGAACGCTGTCAATCGCAAGTGAAACCAGAGCTTGTACACAAAGAAAATCGATGTATCCGAAGCTGCAAAGACCGAAACTCCTGTAAACGAAATACGCGATAGAGAACATAGCGGTGCGTTGACAAAGAGTTATAAAGAACATGCGCAAAAGCACTCGCTTTTTATTATTAAGAAAAGTTGCGGCTTTATGATATTCCGTCAGGGTGTCTTTGAACGAGCAGATTCTTTCTTTGCCGTTTCTGATAATACGCAGTTTTGTTAAGAATCGTAAAATAGCTGTTCCGACTTTTTCGGTTAAGTATGGGCGGTACATTGATACAATACACAACGTAATCGATATCAACGCCGTGGCAACACCGACTAAAATCAGTATCAGGAATAAAACCGAAGTAATGGATACTATATTCCAGACAACGAATAAAGAAAGAATTCCGTAAAAAAGCAGAACCGCTTTAAAGGCTATTGTCTGGAATATCACCGTAATTGCAGAAGTGGACAGTGAGATACCGTCTTTTGTCATCAGATAAATAACAACAGGCTGTCCGCCGCTGGCCGAGGGGGTTATTGCAGAGTAGAAGAAATCCGCACATCCGTAAACAAAGCATTTAAGGCGCGAGGTTTTTTCGTTTAAAGCACTTATGCCGACATTTATAAATCTACCGTAAAGAGCGATATACACAACCGATAGAACACATGCAAAAAGAAGGTAGTGCTTATGTGACGATTCCCTGACTTTATCGATTATATCATAAAAGCTGAATTTGGTAAAAATAACATAAAAAGTAAATGCAGCAAGAAAAAGTAATATTAAAAAGCTGATTTTATACTTTTTTGTTTTATTCACTGGTTATATATCCATCCATGCAAGTCCTTTTTCTCCTTATGCTAAAGTATATATTAATACCAAACTTAATCATTTTATTATACAAAAAGCTATGAGCTTTGTCAATACGCAGAGAAGCCGAAAGGGGTATAGTACTATAATAATACTGTATAATTATATTACGCACTTTACCTGAATATTAAACCGTTCACATAAACTAAAGAGTAAGTTTTGCCCTTATTCGATACAAAATAGCTTGACAATAGTGCCGGTTGATGTTATAATAAAAATAATTTAATATGTCTTATCGTGAGTGGTGGAGGGAACTGCCCTTTGAAGCCCGACAACCTGCCCGAAGCGGCAAGGTGTTAAATCAGACGAAGCTCTTTTTTAAGAGACTTTGAAAGATGAGATTGGAAAAAAGTAAGCCTTTCTTATCATTTTACGATAAGCAAAGGTTTTTTATTTTCAAATATAATGGGAGCAAAGGAAGGAAATAAGAGAATGGTAAAAAAGTATTTTACAAGCGAGTCGGTAACAGAAGGGCACCCCGATAAAATATGCGATCAGATTTCTGACGGTGTTCTTGATGCGATTCTATCAAAGGACCCCGATGCGAGGGTGGCCTGCGAAACAGCCTGTACGACGGGTCTTGTCTTAGTAATGGGCGAGATTACAACGAACACTTACGTTGATATACAGGCAATCGCTCGTGAAACAATACGCAAAATCGGTTATGACAGCAGCGATAAGGGTTTTGATTGCGATACCTGCGCGATTATAACCTCAATTCATGAACAGTCGCCGGACATCGCTTTGGGAGTCGACAAGTCACTTGAGGCAAAAGAATGTTCTGAAGAAAGCTGTATTAATGATAAATACGATACGGGCGCAGGTGATCAGGGTATGGTTTTCGGTTATGCCTGCGATGAGACAAAGGAACTTATGCCTCTGCCTATCTCGCTTGCTCACAGAATGGCAAAAAAACTCAGTGAAGTAAGAAAACAGGGCGTTCTTCCGTATCTTAGAGCAGACGGAAAAACGCAGGTTACTGTCGAATATAGAGACGGAGTTCCGGCCAGAATAGATTCAGTAGTCGTTTCGAGTCAGCACAGCGAGGCCGTAGAGCTTGAGCAGATAAGAAGAGACATAATAAAGGAGGTCATTATTCCGATCCTTCCTGCGGAATTTGTCGATAAAAACACAAAATTCTTTGTAAACCCGACAGGCAGATTCGTTGTCGGCGGACCAAAAGGCGACAGCGGACTTACGGGCAGAAAGATTATTGTTGACACGTACGGCGGATATGCCTGCCATGGCGGAGGTGCTTTCTCTGGAAAGGATCCGACAAAGGTAGACCGTTCGGCGGCATATATGGCGAGATATATTGCAAAAAACATAGTTGCCTCGGGTATCGCAAAAAAATGCGAGCTGCAGATTGCATATGCGATAGGGGTTGCAAGGCCGCTCTCCGTTCATATCAACACGTTCGGAACATCAAAGATTGCCGATGACAGGATAGCGGAAATCGTTACTAATCTGGTAGATCTTCGCCCTGCAGCGATTATAGAAAAGTTGGATCTGAGAAAACCGATTTATCAGCCGCTTGCCGCATACGGTCACTTCGGTCGTGAGGATTTGAACGTCAAGTGGGAGGATACTGATTTGGCGGCAAAATTCGCCTCGGCAATTTAACCGTTGCAATTAAAAATTACAAATAAAAAGCATTTTTATAAAAGAGAGATTGAGTTCTCTCTTTTGTATTTAATGTGTACGAAATTTTTCCGGTAATATTTTTAATGATTATATCTTGTTTTTTAATCCTGCATACACTATAATAAGGAGATGGATAAATATGTATTTATTCTTTGAGATATTATGTGCTTATTTAGCGGCAGTAGGGTTGTTTTTTCTTCTGAGGGAAGCATATTATTGCATTTCCGGGAATAGTGAGCCGGGTGATAAGAACGGATATATTACTATTTATATAGCAAGAGAAGACGAAAACGAGGAAGATGTGCGAAGGCTGCTTGAAGATGAGGAAATAGGCGGCAGGGTATTCGTTATCTTCGGCAACAATAAACAAATAGAAAAGAAAATCACCGATATGGCTATAAAAAGCGGAAGACTTTACATAAAGAAATGAAAAAGCAGGGAGTTATTAATGACCGATATTGTGCTTGACGGAGTTGTGGAGGAAATAATATATTCCAACGATGAAAACGGTTACACTGTATGCACGATAAATGCTATGGGTGAGCCGGTTACTCTTGTCGGGATTATGCCTTTCATCAACGAGGGGGAGACGATCAGAGCGCGGGGTTCTTGGCAGGTGCACGCCACCTTCGGAAGACAGTTCCATGTAGATTATTTCGAAAAAAAGCTGCCTACAACAAGCGGAACAATATTGAAATACCTTTCTTCAGGAGCGATAAAGGGTATCGGTCCGGTCACGGCGGAGAGAATTGTATCCAGATACGGCGAGGAATCGCTTGAAGTGATTGAAAACAATCCCGAATGGCTCAGTGACATAAGGGGCATTACACCGAAAAAAGCTCTTGAAATAAGCGAAACATACAGGATGCAGTTCGGAATGCGGACGGTTATGCTGTACTGCAACCGTTTTTTCGGACCATCGTTATCCGTTAAGATTTTTAAGCGTTACGGTTCCGGAGCAATAGATATAATAGAGAATAATCCCTATGTTTTGTGTGAGGATATAGAGGGAATCAGCTTCGAAAAAGCAGATAAGATTGCAATGGACCTTAATTTTGCCTATAATTGTCCCGAACGTATTATGGCAGGAGTAATACACTTTTTGCAAGTGGCTGCATACAACAACGGACATTGCTATATTCCCGAGGACATTCTCTTGAAGAACGCGGCATCGCGGTTAAAGGTATCACCTGCGGAGGTAGGAAAAATAATCGGCGACCTGGTTTTTACGGACAAGCTGGTCAAAAGTGAAATAAACGGTAAAATCATAGTTTTTTTAAAGGAATATTTCGATGCGGAAAAATATATAGCGGCTAAGCTTGTCAGTCTTTCCGAAGTGGAATTCCCGGTAAAACTCTGCGGAATTGATGAGCAGATAGACATGCTTGAGGAGACATATGATTTGGGTTATGCTGAGGAACAGAAGAAGGCGATAACTCTTGCTGTAACAAACGGAGTTACTATAATAACAGGCGGTCCGGGCACCGGTAAGACTACGGTTATAAAGGCGATAATAGATATTTTTGATAATCTTAAGCTCTCCTTCATGCTCGCTGCCCCGACAGGCAGGGCGGCTAAGCGGATGTCGGAAGCATCCGGTCATGAAGCGAAAACTATACATCGTCTGCTTGAGATGGGGTACGGCGATTCGCACGAGATGCGTTTTATGCGCGATGACAGCAACCCGCTGCCATATAAAGCAATAATTATCGACGAAATGTCTATGGTCGACACCCTGTTAATGTATTCCCTGCTTAAGGCGGTTAAAAGCGGAACATATCTTATTCTTATAGGTGATGTCGACCAGCTTCCCCCCGTGGGTGCGGGGAATTGCCTTTCGGATATAATTAAGAGCGGAAGGTTCAGGGTATGCACACTGAATAAAATTTTCCGTCAGGCTCAGGAGAGTATGATAATCGTCAATGCACACAGCATAAACGACGGAATAATGCCGCAGCTTGATACAAAAAACAGCGACTTTTTCTTTATTAAGAGGGAAAGAGCTGTTGATATAAGGGATCTTATCATTGACCTTACTTCAAAGAGGTTGCCTAAGACCTATGGCGTTGACTGCATAGACGATATTCAGATAATAACGCCGACAAAAAAAGGTGATTTAGGCACCTTTGAGCTTAACAAAGCGCTTCAGAGAGCTTTAAATCCCCAAAACGGAAGAAAAAAAGAAGCAAAATCCGGGAGTGTCATTTTCCGGGAAAACGATAAAGTTATGCAGATAAAAAACAATTACGACCTCGAGTGGTTCACAACGGCGGACGGCGGTGAAAAGACCGATGAAAACACCGGACGCGGTATTTTCAACGGCGATATCGGCAGAATACTATCCATAAATACCCAGAGAGAGGTTATGGTAATAGATTTTGACAAACGCATCACCGAGTATGATTTTGCGCTGCTCGATGAACTTGAGCACGCATATGCGATAACAGTGCATAAAAGTCAGGGCAGCGAATATAAAATAGTGATAATACCTATTTACGATCACCCTGTTCCGCTGATGACACGGAATCTGATCTATACAGCGCTTACGAGAGCAAAGGAAATGGTTTGTTTGATAGGCAGGGCGGAGTGCCTTGAGGTTATGGTGAAAAACGATCGCCGTCCCGAGAGATACACCGCCTTGGGAGAGTTTTTATGCAGCTTCTGAAATCAATCGCATCAGGAATCGGGCGGAGCTTTGATATAATCAGTCCCTGCAGGTGTATCTGCTGCGGATTTAATGCCTGTGAGGACGGTCTTCCGGTATGCTCTGACTGCATAGGTGGTTTTTACAGACTTGTAAACACGCCCTGTTCACGCTGCGGGCGTGATATCGGCTTATGCGAATGTGACGGGAATCCGCTTACCTTTTTATTCTGGTATGTTCCCGGGGATGCCCACCGAATGATAAGCTATATAAAAAACGATGCGGATGTTCGTTTTGCACGCTTCTTCGCGGAACTGCTCGTTATGCGAATAAAATCTCAGCACCGACGCGGATTTGATGCGGTTACCTATATCCCCAGACGTCGGAGGGGAATCCGTATAGCCGGATATGATCAGGCAAAACTAATTGCGACTGAGGTCGCACATATACTTGGTATCGATTGTATTACATTGCTGATGCGTCATGGTTCACGCGAGCAGAAGCTGCTGTCGGCATCAGAGCGGCGCAGGACGATGGTAAAGCGAAAACCAGATTTACGGAAGAATTCTGCTGATTGATGATGTTTGTACGACCGGAGCAACCTTAGACGCTTGTTCCTCACTACTGCGAAAGGCGGGATTAAAACAGGTAATTCCCGCTGTTATTGCAAGAACACCGAAAAGGAAGGATGTATAGCAAATGGCCGAAAAAAGTATCTACAGAATAAGTGCGGGGGAGCTTTCCGTTGCGCTTGAAAAATCAAAGGGAGGAATTTCACTCTACTCGATTCGCGACAAAAAGCTGAAAAAAAATCTGCTTACAAGAGCAAAACCTTTGTTTACACTCACTGCGAGAGCTGTTTTGTCTGACGACAAAATTACAGTAAAATCATCCGAGGGCTGGGCAAGCTCGGAAGTCTTTTCCTCGAAGGAAAGCACAACGGTCATTTTATCAGGTAATAAGGCACTACCCATGGTGACGGTAACCATCACTGCTGTTTGCGAAAGCAACAGGATCACGTGGACCACCACGCTTAACAGCGCAAATGATGAATACGCACTTTTCGAGTGTGACTATGTTATTCTCAGCTTCGACACGAATTCCAACACCTCTTTCTTCTCACCCTACGGCTGCGGAGAGGTTTATCCGTCAAACGCAAAGGAATACAATTCAACGCAGAATTATCCCTCCTACGGTGTTTCCATGCAGTATTTTGCGTTTTATAACGAGAGGACCGGACGCGGAATTTATTACGGGCTGCACGATCCCGCTCCGGCATACAAAAAGCTTTGCTTCTACAAGGAACCTCATGAAAAGGTTATGAGCTTAAAGGGAATACTTCCGCTGTCTTCAATCGATGTCGGCAGAAACTCTCAGAGTCTGTGTGGAAGAGTGGTCTGGGAACTTTATAGCGGTGACTGGTATGAAGCAGCATTGCTCTACCGCGACTGGATGGAAAAGGAAGCATGCTGGAAACCCGAAATGAAGGACGGAATACGCGCTGATTCTCCCGAATGGCTGATTAAGAACAACCACTGGTGGATAGTGAGAGTAAAGCAGGACGACAGCTTTGCTGACGATATAATAAGAGTAACAAAGGATTTGGGAGTAGAGACCACCGTTCATCTGTACGACTGGCACGAGATCCCGTTCGACAATGATTATCCGCATTATTTCCCGATTAAGGAATGTGCGTTAAAAGGATTAAAACGCTTAAAAGAAGCAGGAATCAGGGTTATGCCCTATATAAACGGCCGGCTTTGGGATACAAAGGACAGGGGTAATGAGGACTGGCAATGGTCGGAGTGTGCAAAACCCTACTGTACGAAGGACAGGAACGGGGTTCCGTTCATAGAAAAATACAACTCAAAGGAATCCGACGGGAACAAGGTCGAGTTGTCAATTATGTGCCCCTCAAGCGCAGTGTGGCAGGAGAAAATGCGCGAAACGGTCGATAAGCTGCTAAAGGAGGTCGGTGTAAACGCCGTATATATGGACCAAATTGCGGCTGCATCACCATATATATGTGAGGACAGAACACACTCCCACCTCCCCGGAGGCGGCTCGTGGTGGTGTGAGAGTTATAATAATCTGCTTGATCATGTCAGCAGGGTTATGCCTGAAGGTACGGCGATAACCACCGAATGTAATGCGGATCCGCTTATGAAACACATACAGGGATATTTATCATGGCTTTGGCTGAAAAACGGTCAGGTTCCGGCTTTTCCGGTCATATATGCGGGATATGTTTCAATATTCGGCAGATGTTACAGCTCTGTTCCCGAAGATGATTCAAACGGGCATAAGTTTATGTGCGCTCAATCGCTTGTGTTCGGCGAGCAGATGGGTTGGATGGATCCTCTGTTGTTCGAGAAAATGAAGTATAAGGACTTTTACAGAGATTGTGTAAAGACGAGAGTCGAACTCAGCGACTATTTCTATAACGGTAGAATGCTCCACCCGCCTTACCTGGTTTCCGACAGGGACGCTCTTGCCACAGACGGAGTACGCAAGGATTACGGCAATGCATTGAAATATCCCTCTGTTTTCAGTGCCATCTGGGTCCGCAACCGCGACGCAAAGCGTTTGCTATTGATTGTAAACACTTCTGATGAAAAGGCACAATGCAAAATTGAGTGTGAGCTCTCAGACGGCAGCTATGCTTTGAAGGGCGGAATGAGCGGGAAGCTCACTCTTAAAAACGGCAGAGCGGAGATAACCGTACCTGCTCTTTCATCAGTTTACATCGAGGTGTAGCTAATCTTGAAGTTTAGGAGCTGATATAAATGAACAAGATGCTAAAGCGCGTATTAACGGGGTTACTTGGAATACTTTTGACATGCGCTTTGACTGCAATCACATTTATGTATTTAATCAATCCGGAATATGAGTTTGTGATATATGCAGCACTCACTGTATCCGTTTCACTTATCGCGGGTTTTATTGGCTTTATTTTCGGAGGCACACGCAAGTTTGTTGAAATCGCTCCATTCGGATTTTTTATGACTGCATTAATAATAGGAGCGAGTACAGTTCCAAAAGAATACCAGATTGTGTTTACACTTTCGGTTTTGTTGGCAATAATCATATACGCTATTTACATCAAAACAAAGTCTGTCGGAGAAAAGGACATACAAAAGGCGAAAGACTATGTTTTAAAGGCATGCGATGAAATAAAAGCGGAAGAACCCGCAGGCGAAAGAAAGTCGATATTACTGTTGTCTCGATGGAGGGACTGTTTCCAGATTATCAAGGGAGAGGACGGGTATTACTTCAACAATATCGGCAGCAGTGTCAGAGGCATATATCCGGAGCTGGTTGTAAAGGATTTTTCCGATGAGACTGGCTTTTTGGGGAAAAGCAGAAAAGATTTCGTCGTTGCCAAAGATGACATCTACATGATACGTTACTATCCAAAAACCGAGGGAACAGGCACGTATAGCGGAAACTTTACATTATTCACGGATAAAGGACAAAAATTGTTCTTTATAATTGAAAAGGTAAGTGAGTCCGAACTTCGGGAATTCTTTTCAGGCATTACAGATTATGCGGAAAATCCACTCGGGGTAAATCGTGACGAAACAGATCCCGAAAAAGTAAAGAAATCAAAAGCAGGCAGGATAATAAGAATCAACAATCTTTTGGCGATAGCGGCAATAGTTTTTTCCGCCGCATTCTATTACAAAACCTGGAATTACATGGTTTTTTCATCTGCTTGTATGCTTTTGTCGCTGTCTGCATTTCTTCTGTATATAAAGTATAATGACATTTTGGCCATCAGCGAAAGCGGCAAAAGAAAAAGCGGGAAAGTAAATATTTTTTTCACAATGTTTTTACCGGCGGTGGTTATGCTTATAAGAACCGTAATCGATATAAACATTATCGAATATACGGAATTCGCAATCTGGAGCATTGCAGTTTTTACCGTTTTAGCACTGATGTTTTTCTTTCTTTCAAGCGAGTACAAACGCGCGAAATCAGTAATACTTATCATACTCCTGTTTAGTGTAACTTTTTCTGTTTCGGCAGTAGCGCAGGCAAACTATATTTTTGATACAGAAGCACCGCAAACAAAACTGGCGGTTATAGAAAAAAAGGATTTTTTCGGTGATAAGGAATCCCCAAGGACGTTTTACTTATATGTGAGTATTGATGGAATCGAATACAAAATAAAGGTCAGCTCGGAAGTATACAACGATAACGAGCAGGGCGAAAACACTCCTGTTAACGTATACAAGGGCTTCTTTGGAATACAGTACGCAAAAATATTATAAAGATTATGATAAACTTATTAAAATAACAGTAAAATGCAATCGGAAGGATAAAAAGAGGAATGGGATTACGAATAAAAATAGGTTATAAAGAAGAGAAAAAACCTTCTTTGGCATTTTTGATTGTATTGTCCCTTATCGGAGTTTTTTGTATAGTTGTTATTTACCTTTACTTTTTTAGTTTTGATACCGAAACCATTTTCAAAACCATTTTACTAATATGCGCCTGCATTACGATTGTCTTCTTATGGATGAAAGAGTACAAAGCTTACAAAAGCGCAATCGTTTCGCAGAATAGAATAATAAAAGAAGGAAAAAAATATAAAGGCAATATCATAGAAACGGAAAAAACCGCACATTTTTTACATTCAAGAAAAGGCGAAGTTACCGTTTTTGAATATAGAGCGGTTATCGAATACATTAACGATAAAGGCGAAACAATACGGTTTACTACACCCGAATTGATAAAAAACCCCGAAAATTTAGCAACAAAAGAGGTTACTGTATATAATCTGGACAGCGTCGATTATGCTACTGATTTCGGATATTATCAGAAGCCAAAAAGATTTTAGAAAAAAACCGATGAATTGTTCAAAGCGGAGGCGCTCGATGTTTTCAATAAAGAAAATTAGATTTTTTCAACCAGACATGATGTTCCAGACGATATACGACATCACCCCGGAGGTCCTTTTGAATCAGGGCATAAAAGCTGTGCTGTTCGATATAGACAACACTATCGCACCTTATGATATTGCCGCTCCCACCAATGAGATGAAGGCGTATTTCAAGTCACTCGAAGCAGCCGGATTAAAGATGGCGTTTGTTTCCAATAATAAGAGAGAGAGAGTTCATATCTTTAATCTTGATTTAGGATATTTTTATGTGCATAATGCGAGAAAGCCATTTTCAAACGGAGTAAGAGCGTGTATCAGGCATTTGGGTATACCTAAGGAAAACATCGTCTGTGTCGGGGATCAGATTTTTACCGACTGCATGGCGGCGCACGGTGCGGGACTGGAGTTTTACATGGTTGCTCCGGTCAACAAAAAAGAGAGCAGATTCTTTAGAATAAAACGCTTTTTCGAGCGTCCGTTCATTAAAGCGTTTAAGGAAAGGATCAGAAAGGGACAGAAGTCTGAGTAGACTTCTCATAATTATATGAGTATAAAATTCGGTCCGGGTGGAAACTCACTTTCGTTTTACGAAAAAGGTTATAAAAGTACGCTTCAAGCTCCCGAATTTGTCCGGGCTCTCGGGCTTGACGCATATGAGTACGAAGCGGGCAGCGGAATAACAGGCTCAATGGAAACATTCGCAAAAATAGGCGAAAAGGCAAGAGAACATAATATTTCAATGTCTTTTCACACCCCTTATTTTATATCGCTTTCTTCGGTTGAGGAGGAAAAGCGCATTAAAAGCGTCGATTACCTTAAAAAAAGCGCACAGGCTTCGGACGCACTGGGTGCTGATATAATGGTTGTACATACCGGCTCTGCGGCAAAAATCACGCGAGAAATGGCTATGGAATATGCCGCACAGACCTTGGTTATGGTAGACAGTATGCTTGAGCAGGGCGGGCATAAGGTAATCCTCGGTCTTGAAACTATGGGAAAAGTCAATCAGCTGGGAACGCTCGATGAGGTCATCACTCTATGCAGGCTTTCAAAACGCTTTGCTCCGGTCGTTGACTTCGGGCATATGAACGCAAGGGAACAGGGAGGTCTCAGGACGGTCGATGATTATAAACGGATATTCGAAAAGATATCGGAGGGTTTAGGCAGTGAGTACGCCGATAAGCTGCACTGCCATTTCTCGAAAATCGAGTATACCGGAATGGGAGAAAAAAAACATCTGACTTTTGAGGATAGTATCTATGGACCATCCTTCGAGAATCTTGCAGAGGCTATGGTGAATCTTGGTGTTTCACCTACGATAATTTGCGAATCCGCAGGCACAATGGCAGAGGATGCGCTTATGATGAAGGAAATTTATGGTGATTATGAAAAGAAGAAACAAAAACTCAAGTAAAAAAGCCCTGAAAAATATAAGAAAGAAACGAAGATTAAGTATGATAGCAGTGGTATTACTCATCTGTCTCCTTCTCGGAGTGCTGGCAACGGCACTTCTGAATATATTTGTCATCGCAAAAGCGGATGATTATATAATCAGTGCGAAGGAAGCAGCCGGGATTGACGCGGATTGTATAATCGTTCTCGGTGCGCTTGTTTACAGCGAAGACGTGCTTTCGGATATATTGCAAGACAGGGTGGATATCGCTGTTTCGTTATACAAAAGCGGTGCCTCGGACAGAATCCTTATGAGCGGCGACAACAGCAGAGTCGGGTATAACGAGGGCTTTGCGATGGCTAAATCCGCGATAGAACAGGGAGTTGAAGCCGAATGCCTATTTGAGGACGACGCGGGTTTTTCTACTTATGAGACTATGTACCGTGCAAGAGATGTTTTCCAGGCAAAAAAGGTTATCATAGTGACACAGGGTTTCCATATAAGCCGTGCTGTTTACCTTGCACGATCTCTCGGTCTTGAGGCTTACGGAGTTACAAGTGATTTGCATGAATATACGAGCGAGAATTACAACAACATCCGCGAAACGGGGGCAAGAGTAAAGGCAGTCTTTACTGCAATTTTCAAGCCTGAGCCGACCTATTTGGGAGAAACGATTCCGATTAGCGGAAAGGGAAATGTAGCTGATAAAATTACGTAAACACTTTTGTTTACATAATGTTTAGACGGAGGAATAAATCGAAAAAATGATTTTCCACGAGCTGATTATAAATACAAACAGTCTTGGATACGAAATTGTTACCGGAGTTCTGCTCAAGGCGGGGATTTCGAGCTTTGCAATTGAAGACAGGGCAGACTTAGATATCATTTTGACAAATAAAAGCATCCCTGTTGATTATATAGAGGAAGGTTTGCTTGAAGACAGCGGGGGAATTGTTAGAATAAAGGTTTATCTCGCTGAAAACGAGCAGGGCCGGCTTGCCCTGGAGGAGATAAGAACCGGGATCGAGCAGCTGAAAAAAGAGAGTGAGTTTGATCTGGGGAGTCTCGAATTTATTGAGAACAAGGTAAACGAAAGCGACTGGCAGGATAACTGGAGGGAATTCTTTCAACCGTTTCCGATCGGAGAACGCTTTATTATTAAGCCGTCCTGGGAGGAGTGTGTTTCGGATGGGAGAATTGTGCTCGAGATCGACCCTGAATCCTCCTTCGGCACGGGGCAGCACGAAACAACGGCGTTATGCCTTGAATTGCTTGAAAAAATACCGGTGAGGGATAAAACGGTTTTAGATATGGGTTGCGGCAGCGGTATTCTCGGCATCGGCGCTTCGCTTATGGGTGCAAAGAATGTGGTTTGCGTGGATATAGATAAAAACGCAACTGAAATAGCAGCAAAAAACGCTGCTAAAAACGATATTCGAAATGATGCTTTTACTGTTTTATGTGGGGATGTTTTAGAGGATAAAGAAACATACAACGCTGTAAAATCAAGGAAATACGACATTATATTGTCAAATATAGCAGCTGATGTTATCTGTCGCATGGCCCCTGTTTTTCACGATATTATCATTGAGGACGGCATACTGATTTGTTCGGGGATTATTGCGGAAAAAAAAGAAATTACGGTCGGTTCCTTAAAAGAAAGCGGCTTTACTATAGCTGAAACGGCAGAGAAAAATGATTGGGTGGCTGTAAAATGTATTCGGAAACCGAAAGAGTAAAAATTGAATCTGAAATGCGTATGCTTGAGGAGAAGATCGAGCTTAACTCCATTATGTATCACGAACTCGACGATCCGCAGATTACGGACAGCGAATACGACTCTATGTTTGAAACGCTGATGCGGCTTGAGGAAAAATATCCCGAGCTGGCTTCTCCTACCTCGCCGACCAGAAGGGTTGGCGGCAGGGTATCAGAGAGATTTGAAAAGGTCAAACACATAGTGCCTTTAGGTTCGCTTTCCGATGTTTTTTCGTTCGAGGAACTTTACGCTTTTGACAAACGTGTAAGACAGACGGAGCCTGATGCTGAATATATCACAGAGTGTAAGATTGACGGACTTTCGGTATCGCTCGACTATCAAAACGGAATTTTCGTACGCGGACTTACCAGAGGTGACGGGGAGTACGGCGAGGATGTCACGGATAATTTAAGGACTATAAAAAGCATACCTCTAAAACTGAAAGAGCAGACAGGACGGCTTGTAGTGCGCGGCGAGGTGTATATGCCGAAAAAGGTTTTTGCCGAGTTGAACAGGCAGCGTGAGGAAAACGGCGAGAATCCTTTTGCCAACCCGCGTAATGCCGCTGCGGGCTCTTTAAGGCAGCTCGATTCCACTATTGCCGCTAAACGAAAACTTGAGATTTTCGTCTTCAATTTACAGTACATCGAGGACAAAACCTTCAAAACACATTCCGAAACGCTTGAATATCTTGAAAAGTCAGGTTTTGCGGTTTCGCCGATCAGGAATATCCAAACAAACATTGAGCAGGTAAAGGATGAGATAAACCGGATAGGAACTTTGAGACCGACGTTTGAAAACGATATAGACGGTGCAGTCGTAAAGGTAAATTCCTTAGAAATGCGTGAACGTCTCGGAGAAACCGTTTCGGTGCCGCGCTGGGCGGTCGCATACAAGTATCCTGCGGAAACAGCGGAGACTGTCGTTGAGGATATTGTAATACAGGTCGGACGTACTGGCGTATTAACACCTAAGGCTATTCTAAAAACCGTACGTATCGCCGGTTCCAACGTATCACAAGCCACTCTCCACAATATAGACTATATTACACAGAAGGATATCAGAGTCGGTGATACGGTCCGACTTCATAAGGCGGGGGATATCATTCCCGAGATCATAGCGTCAATACCTGAAAAAAGGAGCAATGACAGCAGACCCTTTTCCATGCCTGAGCTCTGCCCGTCCTGCAACGAGGTGGTCAGCCGTATAAACGGAGAAGCGGCGACCCGCTGTTATAACCCCGACTGCCCGGCACAACTACACCGCAGTATAACGCATTTTGCATCCCGAAATGCCATGAATATAGAAAACCTCGGGGAGAACATTATTTCGCTGTTTATAGAAAACAAGCTGATTTCGGGAGTCGCCGACTTATATTACCTGAAAAAAGAAGATATTTCAAAGCTAAAAAAGAACGATACAAAGTTCTCGTCAAATATAATACGTTCAATCGAAAACAGTAAACAATCGGGTTTGGCAAGGCTTATATATGCGCTCGGTATCCGCAATATCGGCGAAAAAGCTGGAGTTCTGCTCGCCGAACGCTTTAGCGACATTTACAGTCTGATGAGCGCCGACGAACAGACACTGTGCGGAATAGAGGAGATAGGTCCGGAGAGTGCGCAGGCTATAATACGATTTTTCAGCAGCGCTCACACGAAAAAACTTATTGAGAGACTTGTTGAGGCAGGTGTTTCGGTAAAAAGTATCTATTCGAGGAAGAGTAGCCTGCTTGAGGGTAAAACGATAGTCATTACAGGTACGCTGCCCTCCTTAAAACGCGACGAGGCGGAGCAGCTTATAAGACAGCACGGCGGTAATCCGTCAGGCTCGGTATCAAAAAAGACATCATTATTATTATGCGGTGCGGATGCGGGCAGCAAACTCGACAAGGCACGTTCGCTCGGTATACCCATAATTTCCGAAGAGGAGTTTATGAATATAATTTTAGAAAAGTAAAGCTCATCCTTTTTATGAGCAAAGAGGGGATTTGAAATGGAAACGAAAAATTACCCGGTTTACTGCAAAACGGACATCGTTGTATGCGGTGGTGGTACGGCAGGCGCTTTCGCTGCTATTTCAGCGGCGGAACAGGGAAAAAAGGTTCTTTTGATAGAACAGTTCGGCTCAATAGGCGGCTCAGCTACAAACGCTTTGGTTCTGCCGATAATGAGCACACATATCGAGGGTAACCCGCAGTGTTCTTATATAAGCAAAAAGGTACGCAACCGGATTTTTTCATATGGTGGCTCGGATGAATCGGGAAGATGGTTCGACCCGATTATTCTAAAAATCGTACTTGAGGAGTTATGCTTGGAAGCCGGAGTAAAGCTTTTGTACCATACCTTTATATCAGAGGTAATCAGGGAAGGCTCAAAGATGAAAGGTGTTTTGATCTCAAACAAAGCAGGACTTCAAATCGTCGAGGGTAATATATTTATCGACTGCACAGGCGACGGCGATGTCAGCGTTCTTGCGGGAGCGGGTTATACAAAGGGTAATCCCGATACGGGAAAAAACCAACCCATATCACTGCGTTATATTGTCAGTGGGATAGACAAAGCAGCTCTCGGCGAGTTCTTCAAAAGCGAGATTAAGCGTACCGGGATTAATATAGCAATTAATCCAGACCCCGCGAACATTTATGCCGCTGTTACAGCAACGGGAGAGTGGACACTTGCGGATTTGTTTAAAAAGGCGATAGCAAACGGCGACCTTGCCGAGGAAGACAGATACTATTTTCAGGCGTTTAGTATTGTCGGCAGAGAGGACGCCCTCGCTTTCAACAATCCCGAGTTTTTCGATTGTGTGGACGGAACTGACCCCGAGCATCTTACAAAAACTCAAATAGAGGGAAGACAGCGTATCTTTAAGCAGCTGAAGTTTTTTAAAAAATACATGAAAGGCTTTGAAAAAGCGTATATTTCCGAGATAGCTCCGATGGTGGGTATCAGGGAATCGAGAAATATTGAAGCGGAATATATACTCAGCGCAAACGATATTATCAGCAGACGCAAGTTCGACGATGCGATTTGTCAGTCGAATTATCCTGTTGATATACACGGAAAGTCACTTGATTTTACTAATTATTCAAAGCCAGTTGACGACGGAAAGCCATATTACGAGATACCATACCGTAGTCTTGTTGTCAGGGGAATCGACAACCTGCTTGTTGCAGGACGCTGTCTCGGCGCGGAATTTCTTGCTCAAAGCTCTTTGAGAGTACAGCATTCGGTACGTGCTTCGGGCGAGGCTGCGGGTATCGCAGCAGCATATTCGCTTGAAAAGGGAATCCCTCCCCGTTCCGTCGACGGAAAGGATGTACGCATGGAGATGCAAAAGCTCGGTGCATCATTCGCCGAATGAACAGAAAATAACGCAATAAAAATGTAAAAAGCTTATAACTTTTTACATTTTTTATATAGTGCAGATGACAATATTTGATATAATAAATGGAAAAATGTTATTATTGCCCAATTTTCATGGAGAGGATTTTTAAAGGATTAAAAAATGGATTTACCAAAACTTACAATCAAACAGCTTGAGATCCAACAAGGAAAACGAATTCTCGTCACAAGCGATATTCACGGCCATCTGTCATACTTCAAAAAGGTGTTAAAAAAAGCGGGATATTGCAGTGACGACTTATTGATTATCATAGGGGATATAATAGAAAAAGGTCCTGAAAGCCTGAAAACTCTGCGTTATGTAATGGATTTATCCAAGAATAGAAATGTATTCGTTCTTATAAATAACAAATAAGCAGAGACTCAGAATACTTCGTCTGAGTCTCCGATTTTTAATAACGAAGGGATTTTTATTCTACTTTCGGCAGCGAGTCAAAACCCTTTTTCAAATCCTCGTCTGTCGGTATAGTATCCGTCATCTTACCCGTCATATAGTCGTTATATGCGGTCATATCAAAATATCCCGTACCCGTAAGCCCAAAAAGTATGGTCTTTTCCTCTCCGGTCTCCCTGCATTTGTTCGCCTCGTCAATAGCCGCTGAAATAGCGTGCGCGGATTCCGGCGCGGGCAGGATTGTTTCTATCTTTGAGAACAGAACTGCTGCTCCGAACACCTTACTCTGCTCAATTGAAACTGCCTCCATATAACCGTCGTGGTAAAGCTTTGACAGAATCGGAGACATACCGTGATAACGTAGTCCACCCGCATGATTTGCTGAGGGTATAAAACCGCTTCCGAGTGTATACATTTTTGCGAGCGGAGTAATTTTTCCGGTATCACAAAAATCATAAGCGTATTTTCCCCTTGTAAAAGAGGGGCAGGAAGCAGGCTCAACTGCGATTATTCTCGGGTTCGCTTCCCCTGTCAATTTGTCTTTCATAAAGGGTGCGATCAATCCGCCGAGATTGCTTCCGCCGCCGGCGCAGCCTATAATTATATCAGGGTATTCACCGTAAATTTCAAGTGCCGCTTTGCTTTCTAACCCGATTACGGACTGATGCAGTAAAACCTGATTCAGAACCGAACCGAGCACATATCGGGTGTTAGGTGTTGTTACCGCTTTTTCAATCGCTTCGCTTATTGCACAGCCGAGACTTCCGCCGCATTCGGGGTCATCCTCAAGGATTTTTTTGCCCGATTCCGTAGTGTTGCTGGGAGATGCGATAACATCGCTCCCAAAAACCTCCATTACAGATTTTCGGAACGGTTTCTGCTGATACGAAACCTTTACCATATATACTGTCAGCGGAAGACCAAAATAGGAACAAGCCTCAGATAGAGCAGTTCCCCATTGCCCTGCACCGGTTTCCGTGGTCAGCCCGTCAAGCCCCTGTTCCTTTGCGTAATATGCCTGGGCTATAGCAGAATTGAGCTTATGACTGCCTGAGGTGTTGTTGCCCTCGAACTTATAATATATTTTTGCCGGAGTTCCGAGGTGTTTTTCAAGGTTATATGCGCGTATAAGCGGAGAGGGACGATAGACCTTATACAACTCAAGCACAGGTTCGGGAATTTTTATAAAGCGTGTCGTATCGTCCAGTTCCTGTGATGCGAGTTCATCGGCGAAAACGGGGCATAACTCTTCCTTTGTTACAGGTCTCAGATTTGCCGGATTGAGAAGCGGTTCGGGCTTATCCTTCATATCAGCTCTGAGATTATACCAATATTTTGGAATCTGTTCCTCGGATAAATAAGTTCTGTAGGGAATTTTTCTTTTCATTTTTTAAGTCCTTTCAATAATTTTACCAATAAACACCTGTTATAAACAGAAAAAAGACCGTTGTCCGAAGGATACTCCGTAAAAACGAAATATCTTATCGGGACAAAAGTCTTTTACAAACTTCTGCGGTGCCACCCAACTTGCCGACGCTGAAAACGCATCAGGCCTCTTTTTGCATACAAACATATGCTCCTCGCTATGACGGGCGAATCCCGTTAGTTGCTACTTATAATAAATAACCTTGAATTCTTAGTTACTTACTATTTTCGTCTACCCTCATAAGTCCATTCGGTAAAAATCAGCCTGCGTTGCTCCCAGCCCGTGTGCTCTGACACTATGACAACGCTCTCTGTAAAGCTTGAATTTATACTTACTATTCTTAATCAACGGTTTATTTATTGGTTTGGTAAAGTATATAACAAAAATAATTTTTTGTCAACTGTTTTTTTATTTTTTTTGAAAATTTAATTACTTCCCTGCAATTCAAGGTATTCCTCAAGGCAAAGATCGTTTAAAAACATATCGGTAGCAGCGGTTCTTCCCACAAATCTGAAATGCCACGGTTCAAAACTATATTTTGTTATTTCCGTTTTATCCTGCGGATACCTTAAAATAAAACCGAATCGGTACGAGTTCTCGGCAAGCCATTTTGCCTCTGGTGTTTGCGCAAAGGTGACCTCCGCACTTGAAAGATTATGCATATCACAAACGAGCCCTGTCTGATGCTCGCTCTCACCCGGCCTTGCGGAAAAGGTATTTACATATTCCTCGCACTCTTCACGGGTATTATATTTATATTGGTATTTGTCGCAATAACCGTTGAAAAGGCTTTCCTGAAATTCATACGAGCGGTATGCGCTGGTTACAGAAACGTTGGTAACATTGTTTTGCGCCGCTTCCAGCATTAACGCTTCCAAAGCTTTTTCGGCTGTTTCCACCATTTTTTGTGTGGCTCTGCCGTCTTTTCGCGTTGCAAGAACATCGGTGAGATTGAGGGGAACATAATCTCTGCCAAGCGGGTTGTCCTTATTAGCCAGCACAATGAATTCTTTGTCGTCCGCGGGACAGACATACTGTTCCCAATTTGTCATATCTATTGCATAATCAACTCCAATGTAGCTCTCATAATCAGCGGTCGGGTCCTTGCTTATCTGCGATACTTCGCTTATCTCGCTCTGCTCTTTTGATTCATGGGAAGTTCCGCTTAATGCTTCAGAAATTGAATCCGAGGGTTCATTGCTGCTTGTTTCGGGCTCGTCATTCTTGTATACCTTAATTATTAAGTATATCGCCGCAATGAGTGCAATCAAAGTAAGTATTGCCATAAAAATCAGATAATTGCTTGAATCCTTCTTTTTTTTGTTTATGCGCTTTGTCGCCATTATATGCTTTTTCCTTTCGCTGCTCTGATAATTCCCTCTGCAGCTGCAGTAATATCCGGTTTTCCGAAAACCGAGCTTCCCGCAACTAAAATATCAACTCCGGCGTTTATACAGGCCGCCGCGTTTGTCATGTCGATGCCACCATCTATCTCGATAACCGTGTCGAGCTTCATTTCGGCAATCTGTTTTTTAAGAAGCCTTACCTTATCAAGCATATCCGGCATGAATTTCTGACCGCCGAATCCCGGCTCAACGGACATTATTAGCACCATATCGCAGCAATCCAAAAGACCGAAAATCTCGGAAACGGGTGTTGCAGGTTTTATAGACACAGCACTTTTTATTCCTTTGCATCGTATGTTTTCAAGTACAGCTCTGCAGTTGTCCGTCGCCTCGTAATGAACGGTTATAATATCTGCACCCGCCTTAAAAAAATCGTCTATATACCTTTCGGGTTTTGTTATCATCAGATGAACATCGAAAATCATATCACATTTTTTGCGAAGGGATTTTATAACAGGTTGTCCGAAGGTTATGTTCGGAACAAAAACGCCATCCATAACATCAAGGTGAAGGTATTCCAATCCAATGCTTTTTAACAGTTCAAGTTGTTTGCCGACATCATAAAAGTCGCATGATAATAGCGACGGAGCCAATATTATTTTTTTGTCCCCCCTGCTCATTAGGTATCCCCTTTCGGCATATTTCTACATAATATGGTAGTAATATACGGCAGGCGGCATCGCGGCAGGCTGTTTAAAAATAAGGAGCCAACCCGAGTTCCACGAGGCCTCTGCCTTCTATATTAATATTTAAACCTGCCGCCATATTATAAAAAGTATGGCGGCTTTAATATATCTTATACCAAACGGCTTGTACTGTCAAGTCAGAAAATGTTATATAAATAAGCTTTTTCTCCAGTGGCGATCTCGTCAAGAGAGTTTAAAAACCTTTGCGCAGCGGCTTTGTATTCCTCCTCACATTCAGATTCATGATATGAAATCATTTCAAGAAGAGCTTTATCCGCATCCTCGATAACACTCAGATTTGTCGATATCGAAAGATAATAGGATTTATCGTCCCAGTATTCCTTAAGAGCGTCTAATTTTGTTTCATCAGTCAGCAGGATCAGTTTATCTGTGATATCGGCGACGATAAAAGCATTTACGATAACAAAGACAATTACAACAAATAAAAGAATTGCTGCGATAATCGTGTTTCTCATTTTTTAGTTTTTTGCCTTTCCTGTTTTCGGTAGCACGCTCATTTTTCCGGTTTGTTCAAGAATAACCGTATCTATCTCCTGTAACTGCCTGTATCCATTTACCCGTACTTCCGCTTCTATTTCATTTGGTGTTATCCTCGTTTTAGTTAGGTTTTCCTGAATCAGCTTTCCGTTTTTAACCAATGTAATTGGCGAGCCATCTATAATTTTTCGTATAACAGGTGATTTTTTGCACACAAAAGCAGTTATAATTTCGATTGTGCTAATAATAATAAGCGGAACGATTCCGTACAAAAGCGGTATTTCTCTGTTTGTTATCGGCAGTGCGGCAATCTCGCTTAAAATCGTAATCGCAACAAATTCAGAAAGTTGAACCTCTCCGATTTGCCTTTTGCCCATTAATCTCATTAATACCGTCATCATGATATAAAATATAATGGTTCTGAAAAGAATAACAGTCATAAACAGCACTCCTTTTTGATATTTTTTGTTAATTGAATCTCGATTATACAAGCACTGAAGAAATGTACTAATTTACCAGTTTATGCAAATAAAGAATTTGAAAAAAAGGTGTTGACAAAGGTGAGATGGTATGGTATATTAATAAAGCTGCCCCGCGGACGGCAGAGCTGAAGTCAGAGC
>ENA-UOOM01001277-UOOM01001277.1-fermentation-metagenome-genome-assembly--contig:-NODE-1277-length-24730-cov-5.385289_pt1 | contig 24730 bp, 14 predicted proteins | sample MGYA00245781_ERZ724031 | MGnify/ENA primary metagenome ERZ724031 (study PRJEB28704, sample SAMN03018317) | fermentation metagenome | biome: anthropogenic terrestrial biome; feature: soil; material... | reverse complement strand
ATCCTATCAGTGCAGCCAACTCTTTTGTGAAGCTCACAGTAAAAGAAGCCTATTTCCTTGACCTGTTTAAGGGGATTGAAGCGCCTGGCGGGCAACAATATCTTGCCCTGGATTTGGACTTTGCTTTTGAAAAATCAGATCCTGCCAGAGCAGAAAAGGAATACCTGATTCCCACGATTTTTCAGCACTTTTATGTATCCTTGAACAATGGGCGTATGATGCCTGCTTCCAACGCTACATGGCTTGCAGAGAAGCCATTTACCGAGCCGGGGTGTGCAGAGATTAATCTTAAAGAAAACGAAACAAAAGGCGGTATCCTTATCTTTCTCGTGGACTACAACAGCGATGAGGAAATTGAGCAGCTTTCACTTCATATGTATGATGTTGGCAACGGTCACATTGACCTACCTATTACCGGTTCTATTCCCCAGACCTTTATGGATATTTCATCACTGCCCGCGGGAACTCCAGAAAATATAAGTGATGCGTTTTTACTGTCACTAACTGGTATAAGTGATGTCACAAAGCTGGGTGGTATTGATATTGCTCAGCTCGAGGATGATAAACTTGACGAGGAAGAAGAGGATTACGAAGACGAAGACGAATACGATGACGAAGAAGAATACGATGACGAAGAAGAATACGATGACGAAGAAGAATACGATGACGATGAATTTGACGAAGATGACGAAGAAGATGATGAAGATACATTACCGCATAGAGGCAACCCTGAAGCCAATGTGACATTCCGTGTATTGGAAGCCACTCTTGAAAGCAAGGTGCAGGCTCTCCTGGACATGGATCCTCAACAACGATTTTTATATGCAGTGGAAACTGATAATGGTGTTCTGCTCTCACCCATGAGTGATGTAGTTCACAATCTTCCCCTGGGTTTTACAGGAAGCGCTATGTTTGCCCCTGGTTCTAAAAGTCCTGTGCGTATGCCCTATGCACTGCCCAACGATCTGCTGAATGCAAAATCCTATCTGTATGGAGATGTGACCAGTGGCAGCCTCAGTTTACCGGTAAAGAACGGACCCATCTGGACTGCCGGATCATCCAAACAGAGCTTTGAGCATGAATATTTCACATTCACCATCAATTCACTGTCCCCTGTAGAAAAAGAAAGCTCCTATATTGCACTTGACTTCACTGTTGCAGACAAGGTCGATGGTCAGGGTACAAGCGGATTTGACGGGATTTTAACCTTGGAGCGCGACACCCGGGATGCACCTGTGAATCAAGCGGTTTCTCGTAAAGGCCTGGGTGACTTTGGCGGTGTTTCTGATGTTCTTGCGGAAGCTGGTGTGATTCTGCCGGACACTTATCGTACTCAGGAACTCATCTACGGTGGATCCGACCCGGACGGAAACTGGGGTGCTTTTGACGGTCAGTCTCGACGCGGTGTGATGATATTTGCGCTGCCGGATAACGAATACGAAGCTTGGACACTCACCTGCAGTTACCTGCCGGATATGAACATTTCCATTACGAACACTCCTTCTCTGCATCCTGCGCTTTTAAGTCTGCGGCCTCCCGTGAGAATCGATGAGGACTTTCAGCAGGAGTTGAACAATGCAGTACAGGCAGCTATAAATAAATATGAAGGTTCCCGTCCCAAACCCTCAAATGTTGCCCGCATATCACCGGGAGATGCAGAGATCCTTGCCAGACATACACCGTCTCCATCTCTCACGCTGCATGGGTTGCAGCTGCTTAAATCGGCCAAAACCGATGAGGATTTTCTTAACATCATGCGCAGCATGCGTTGGGTACCAAATACTCCTTCATTTGACTACATGTATTCGCCGGAATCGGTACTCACGCAAGGATGGGGCTCTCAGCAGGATCTGCTCATGCTGGCGCAGGCACTGCTCTCCCGCTTGGGATATCAGCCTAAAATACGCCCCGTGAGGCTCACAGCTGCAGGGATAGAAAATCTTGTCCGCATTGGAGGTACAGGAGACTACTATGATTATATTGGTGTGGAGTGGCATGCTCTTTCTTATACTGACTCCCAGGGGAAGGGCAGGGTGTTTGTACCTGTTTTCAACCGCGATATTTCCGAGTTAAATGGTTTGTGCTCGCTGACCAATCGAATTGAAAATCCTCTTATTCCTCTTATGGGCAATCTGCGAGTATACGCTCGAGGCAGGCTCACTGAAGAGACCATCGAGGCCGCTCAGGCTTCAACCATGTCCGACATCGGATCAATTTTGGGCGGAGATGAGCCCTCAGAGGATGGAGCTTATTATGAGGAAGCGGATTTGTTAACAGCCGAGTTCCCCCTGCCTGATATCGGACAGGATACCTTCGATATCAGCCTTGTATCCATAGGCAAGAGTGAAGACGGCTCCCATGATATTGTAACCGCTGTTGCCGACACCCGCTTTGGTTTCTTGAAATCCCCCGAACTATGGATTGATACCTCCTGTTATGATGTGGAATCGGTGAGTGTGGAGCTGACAGCCAGAAACATGGATAATAGTACCTTCGTGCATACAACATTACTTGAAGAGAACCAAAAACTTACAGATGTGTTTTTTACAGTTGCTTTTGCTGCACCGGAGCTTTCCGGTGCAGCTGCCGAATCCTATGAAGCTGCAGTAAAAAGAGAAGCGGAAGCTGCACAAAACCCTACAGATTATGCTGCAGTTCGTTGGTTGGGGCATGCTGCTGCAAGCCGCTTGATCAAGGTATTGGGTGATTATGACAAGGAGCTTTCTCAAACCTTGGAAGTCACCACCGGTCGCACAGACCGTCCATTTGCCATGGCAGTTACAGTACGATCAGACGGCACAAATGCCAAAACCTCCATCGACCTGATGAATCATCGAAACGAGGTAAAATCAAACAATTTAGAAGCTGTATACGCATATAACCTGATGCTGGGCTGTTTTGCCTCTTATGCGGAAGGTGTAGCTATGCCGGGGGGTATGGGTCGAAGCTATATGGATGTATGGATTTCCATGCCTGATGGTGCTGGCTTCTTTATCGTAGACGCCGACCAGGAAATGCGGGAAAAAGCGGTTGTGCTGCTCACCGAACAGAACTACCCCAAGCTTTTGATCGAAAGAATCAGTTCCGAAGAGCTGTATAATACGGCATTCCTCATCCCGTCTGCGCCAGGAAAGTTGGATGACCAGGAGCGTTGGGCGTGGCTTGAGATAGATGTTGAAACAATGGATGTCATCTCCGTATTTGATACCGGAGAACGGGCAGGTATGGCCAGTTACCTGTTAGGTCTGACGCCCAAAAATTGTGCGGAAGTCACAGCCGGCGCACTAGTCGGTCTAACCGTTGCTCAGTTCTCCATTGCTACCTATGCATTGATTACGGACGATCCTGAAGTTATAATCGCAAGCGCTGAAATGTTGGCATACTACATTCATGAACAGCTGAAATACGTTTTGCAGCAAGGCAAAAAGCCCAAAGAAATCATGGGTGAGGTCGATAAACTTTTGGATAATCCTATCGGCTATGCTATGGATACCATTGGAGATAAGCTCGAAAGCGATAAAAGGGACGAGTATAATGATCTGTTTAACAAAGCAACGGGTATCAATGTTAAGGAGTTGTATGAAGAATACATAGAAGAAAAGGATCTCACCTTCGTGGACGGCTTCGAAGGTGCATTAAAACTATATTTCGATCAGTACAAATAAGCAGTGCGTTATTTTAATCGGTCTTTTGCCCATAGGGCAGTTAAGGGCAGAACATACTTGTTTCTTTCATAAATCGAGGAGAATTCGTCCAAAACCAATGGAGATTGCCGATAACCGACTTCAATCGTAAGTGAAGGGATGCCAAGTGAATCCATAGCCCAATCCTTAAACCCTCCGGCCTCTATGCCTTCACTGCCTACCAGCGGGTATTGTGTTATATGGCTTACTGCTTCCGCCAAGCTTTTAGAAAGGCTGTTGACAGGTTCTTTTATACCATATTCATAATAGATGATAGAACCGTTGGAGTGATAGCTGATAGCAGCATCAAATGGGTAACGCAAGGTGTAATCAGAAAGTGCTGCTGTCTCTGACTGATCTGAGGGAGATTGACCCTTATAGCGTTCCGAGGAGGCTCCTCCTGCTCCGGCATAGGCTTCCCAGCCTGCATCAAAGTTGCGGTTGAGATCAACTCCGTTTGCATTGGCTTTCCATCGGCGGGCATATTCCATTAAGGATAAGCCCGTTTTTTTCTGTTTTAGATCCTGTTCGTATATACTGATCAAATCATCCGGCAGCTGTCCTTTCTGACTGATTTCAACCCCATCGGGATTTACCATGGGAATCAAGTGGAGACACACATCGTTTAATGCATCTTTGATGCTGCTTTCAAGGAACTTGGTATTTTTATGAGACAGTAAATATTCCATTTGTGACATGATCAAAGTGCTGGTCATATGTTCTCTGCCATGTATAGCGCCGTGTACCAGGATATGATGAGATGCAGAGGTATCACCCAAAATGGCAATAGGAATATCCTTTCCCAACTCACTCTTCCCGATGCTGTCTATAGTCAGCTTAGCAGGATAAGCGTCTGCCAAGCTTTGTAAATCAGCTGTCATTTGTTCATAGCTGTAGGATTCAACAGCTTTGATGATCTGCAGCTCCTTGTTATGACTTTCTTCATTTGCAGGTACCAGGTAAGCAGCCATCACATATCCTTCTTTTCCTTCATAATTCACTTTGGCAAACAAAGAATCATATGCAATCAATTGCACCGTATCACCCTTGAGGACACGTCCAACAAGCTTGGAAGCACCGCTGGGTTCTTGTCGAAGAGGGAGATACTCATTACAGGAAGCTATCCAAGTGCCTCCGTATAAATCAGAGGTATGGTCTTCCAGCACAATGGGTGAGTAGGTTTTGGCCGCAGCAGGATCCGGGCTGGTACCGGGAGGCGAATCTTCTTCCTTGGAAGGGATAAGACTGCATGCATTCAGAAAAAGACATAGAATCAGGAAAATGGTAATAATAAATATGGAATATAACTCATTACTTGATTTCATGTCTTTAGTATCCTTCATCACGATTCACCTTTTCTGTTTGCCTGCTTATCAGCTATGTATATAGTATAACATATTTATGTAAGGGTTATGTAATCAATGAATAGAATAAAGTCGATACTAATATTCCAGCAGCTTTTGTACATACGGATTTTTATTAATTCAAAACACAGCAGTAATTGTTGAATATCTTACTTATTCCTGTTATTATCGATATTGGAGCTATATTCTATAAGGTAAGCTAAATCTTATTATGTGTTTTTTCAAATAATTGCTTAAGCCTTTTTTATATTTGCCTAACAGCGAGGGGGAATTAGGTAATGCCAATAAATGATTTAAAATTCTTTACAAATGAACCAGAGCGCGATTTATATAGCAGGTTCGCTACCATTATGAGAAGCAATACTCAGTTCTTTGACATTCTTGTAGGGTACTTCCGTACAAGTGGATTCTTCAGAATGTATCCATCACTTGAAACTGTCGAAAAGATAAGGGTGCTTGTTGGACTAAATGTTGATCGTTTCACACTGAAAATAATTGATATGTACAAAGGGGAAGTCAAATACCAGGCAGTCTCCTCAAGTGAAGGAAAAACAATTTTATCTGATTCTGTTGAAAATGAATTTGCTGCATCTCCACCTTCAGAGGGAATCGAAAAAGGTGTAAGGGTTTTTATTGATTGGCTAAAGAGTGGCAAAATTGAAATGCGAATTTACACTGATGCCCCAATACATGCTAAGTTATATATTATGCGCAAGGATCGCGAAAAGGTTCCTGACAATTTCGGCTCGGTTATCACTGGTTCCAGCAATTTCTCAGAATCCGGGTTGATTACAAATCTTGAATTTAACGTTGAGTTGAAAGATGCGGTCGATGTAAAGTTTGCATTGGAAAGGTTTGAAAAGATATGGGCTAGATCAATCGATATTAAGGATACATATATTAACGCAGTTGAGAAAAGGACTTGGCTGCGTAATGATATTACTCCGTACCAAATATACTTAAAAACACTCTATGAATTTTTTAAGGAAGAAATCAATACAGATAAAGAATTGGTGGACACATTGCTCCCTGAAGGTTATTTGCGTCTTCAGTACCAAATTGATGCTGTTACACAAGCACGTCAAAAACTTGAAGCATATAATGGAGTCTTTATATCTGATGTCGTAGGTTTAGGTAAGACATATATTTGTGCAATGCTGGCAAATAGTTTAAATAGAGCTGCCTATAAACTGTTTATCTGCCCGCCTGTACTAGTTGATTATTGGAGAAGTGTCCTTCAGGATTTTGATGTAGGGCGTTTTGACGTTGTATCTCTCGGTAAGCTCGACAGGATAATCGAAAGAGGAACAGCTAAATATGGATATGTGTTTATTGATGAAGCACATCGATTTCGCAACAGTACTACAGAAAGCTATACCAAACTTCATGGAATTTGTTGGGGTAAAAAGGTTGTGTTAATTTCTGCAACACCAATAAATAATTATACGAGTGACATTGAGAATCAGCTATATTTATTCCAGCCCAAACAAGGTGGTATTATCAATGGAATAAAGAATCTTGAGGGCTTTTTCCGCAGGCTGAATTCTGAACTAAATCAATATAAAAAGGGTACTCAGGAATATACAGCTCAACTTCGTAAGAACTCCGAAGTTATAAGAGATAAATTATTGCGTGAAGTTATGATTCGCCGAACACGCTCTGAAATTGTTCAATATTATTTAGATGATATGAAGAAGCAAGGACTTTATTTCCCGAAATTAGGAAGTCCAGAACCTATTGTATATGAGTTTGATGAAAAAACGGAAGAGACTTTTAACGAGACTATTCGGAATATCAAAAGATTCAAGTACTCACGTTATACTCCTTTACTATATTTAAAAGACCAAAAGAAATATGCTCAAATGCTTGTTTCACAACGCAATATGGGCGGATTCATGAAAGGAATTTTGGTTAAACGCCTTGAAAGCAGCTTCTATGCTTTTAAACAGACACTATCAAGGTTCATAGAATCGTATGAGTTATTTATCAAAATGTATGAATCTGGAATTGTATTAATAAGCAAGAAGGTAAATGTGTATGATCTTTTGGATAGTGGCGATACAAGAAAACTCCTGAAGTTAATCGAAGACGAGGATGTTATGAAGTTTGATTCTGATGAATTTACACCTTTGCTAATAAAGGATCTAAAATATGACCTTAATCAACTTAGATACTTACTATCCTTATGGTCTGATATTGATACTGATCCTAAACTGCTGCAATTTAGGCATGACTTAACAAATAATGTAAAACTAAAAAGCAGTAAAATTATAGTATTTACTGAATCGATGGAGACAGCTGAATATCTTTACGAAATGCTTCGCGATATCTATAATGACAGACTTGTCTATTTCAGTGGTCAAAGCAGTTCAGCACTAAGAGCAGAAATTGAAGATAGCTTTAATCCACAGTATTATGAGAAAGGAAATGACAAATACGATCTGTTGATTACAACAGACGTCCTTGCAGAGGGAGTTAATCTCCACAGAGCAAATGTTGTTGTGAATTATGATCTGCCTTGGAATCCTACTCGCATTATGCAGCGTGTCGGTCGTATAAATCGTGTAGGGACTACACATGATGAGATATTTGTGTTTAATTTCTTCCCCACAGCACAAAGCAGCTCTCAGATGCCGCTGGAAGATAGAATTCTTGAAAAGCTCCAAGCCTTCCACGATACATTAGGCGAGGATTTCAAATATTTATCTGACGAAGAAGAAGTGTCATCAAAGAAGCTATTCAATGACTTAAATAAAGATCTTGACGATGAAACTGAGGAAAGTACTAATCCGGAGCTTGCTTACCTGGGCGTCATTCGTCAAATAAGAGATAACAAACCGAATGTATTTGAAGCAATAAAACGCATTCCCAAGAAGACAAGAGCAGGAAGATTAAGTAAGCTTGTAAATGGCGAAGCTACAATCGCCTTTATCCGAAAAGGAGCGCTTCGTACTTTTTTTAGCACAGCAAATAGTTTTACACAACAGTTGAGTTTTATGGATGCTATAAAATATATAGAATGTGATGAGAACGAAAAAGGAATTAGTATAGGCAAGATATACTATGATCATTACAAAGCCAATAGCAGTGCATTTGATGATTTCCTTGTCTATGAAGAGGAAGTTACCAGTGAAAAAGTAATGATTGGCGGAAATGATGCGAAAGTAATTCGTTTGTTAAAGGCAATAAAAAACGCACCACAATTTACAGAAGACCAGGAAGACAAGATAAACAAGATGATTTCGCTTTGGGAAAATGGTGATATTCCTGCAAAGGTTTCAAAGGATATTGTTAAGAAGATGAATACAACAACAAGCACCGATGTATTGGAGTTATATTATGCAATTATCAATATTGTTCCACCAATATATTTTGAGGAAAAGAAAAAGTATACAGCTAGAGTAGATGGCGATAAGCAGGTAGTTCTTTCCTGCTACTTGAAAGGAGAGTAAAATGAACTCTACAGTACAAAGAATTGAGTCTGTACTCACAAATGCATATAGTAATAGGAATTATCTCAAACTGGTTAATGAAATATTTGATAACCTCCAAATTATTAATCCAGATGGATTCAATAATGAAATGTCTAATTTTTCTTCTCATATAGATGGTTCAACACATATTGGCACTTATGAAACTCCAGATAATAAAAAAATTATAATTATAGGAGTTCGCCTTGTTGCGAAATCCTATGTTGAAAATTCTCGCAGCACTCAAAGAAACTATGCAAAGAAACTTATTGAGAATTCGGGCAGCGATGCAGCTTTGATTGCGTTTTACACAGAAAATGATTCTAAATGGAGACTATCGTTTGTCCGCCTCGAATATGAGATTAAAATTGAAAAGGGGCGGTTAAAAGCAACTGAATCGCTTACTCCTGCAAAGCGTTATTCATATCTAGTTGGTAAAGGAGAGCCTTGCCATACGGCGATCAGCAGACTTCACTCTTTTATTGTAGATCATAATTACCATCCAACGCTAAATGAAATTGAAGAAGTATTTAGTGTGGAAAAAGTCACTGAAGAATTCTTTCAGTTGTATTGTGAAAAGTACCATAAGCTCCGTGAACATTTGGAAAGCAGTGATGATTTCACAATTGAAGCGGAGCAACACAATTTCACATCAGCTCAATTTGCAAAGAAACTGATGGGGCAGATTGTATTCCTTTATTTTTTACAGAAAAAGGGTTGGCTGGGTGTAAGTGCATGGCCTAAGAAGCTTACTGAAAAAGAATATAAAAATGCCTTCTTTGCCAAAGGTGCAAAGTCACGGGAATTAATTCCTGTTGTATATCGGCCTGTAGCAGACGGTACATACGCAGTTTCAGCATCTGCCTTAAATGCTCTTAACGACGCAGATGAAGAGGTGCTTGCAGCTTGTGTAAAAGGAGAGCCGTGGGGCTCAGGTCCTCATGATTTTATGCGTAAGCTGTACGACAGAGCTGAACAACGAAAGGCAAATTTCTATAATGATAATCTTGAGCCTCTGTTTTACAGTGCCTTAAATATTAATCGTGGAGAACAGGGTTACTTTCCTACGCTGCATTGTAGGATACCTTTTTTATCCGGAGGTCTTTTTGAACCCATTGCAGGATATGAATGGGAACATAATTATTTCAATCTTCCTAATGAACTATTCTCAAATCGGATTAACAATAATCCTGGAACCGGCGATGGCATTCTCGATATCTTTGACAGATATAATTTTACCATGAGTGAGGATGAACCTATGGAACGCGAAGTTGCTGTCGACCCGGAGATGCTTGGCAAAGTATTTGAAAATCTTCTTGATATCAATGACAGAAAATCCAAAGGGGCATTCTATACTCCCCGTGAAATTGTCCATTATATGTGCCAAGAAAGTCTCATTAATTACCTGGAAACTATAATGGAGCTTCCTGCTGATGACATACGTGAATTCATCCTCTATGGTGATTTCATGAAAGATGAGGACACAGTAAAATCAAAACGTGAAGGCAATGGCGGCATGTACATTTCTGAGTCTTTATTTAAAATTGAAGATAATGGAACTGTTTCTGTCAATAGATTATATGATATGGACAATGCTTTGGCAGATGCCCGTGTGGCAGATCCTGCTGTTGGCTCAGGTGCGTTTCTACTTGGAATGTTAAATGAGATTGTACGAGCAAGGCTAAATATCACAGAGTATCTAATAGTGGAAAAGAAAGCTCAAGCAGTTTCTAAAAAGCAAGAATATTTTATCTCGCGCCAAATGCATAATGAACGTTCTGCCTATCGACTAAAATACCAAACTATCAAGAACTCGCTGTTTGCAGCAGATATTGAGCCTTCAGCTGTCGATATTGCGCAACTTAGATTGTGGTTGTCTTTGGTAATTGATGATGAAATAAATCCAGATGCATCAACGCCATTGGACGGACATCGAAACCCATTGCCATTGCCAAATTTGGAGTGTAATATTCTATGCGGCAACAGCTTAATCGATGAAATTGACGGAATTGAGCTAATTAACCAGAGTAATTTGATTGCTACCTCTAATAGCAATGAACAAATAAATTACAGAGCTTCATTTTTCGATTCAACACTTAAGTCGCTGATTGATGCGCAAGATGAGCTTTTCCGGTGCGATGATCCTATTAAAAAAGTCGAGTGTAAGGAAATGGTGTCCGCCCTCCGTGACGTTATTATAATGCAGCAGCTTACCGGTTCTTCATCAGAAACACTTAATAAATATGAGGATTCTAAGAAGCAGGCATCAAAACCATATGTCCTATGGCAATTGGAATTTGCAAAGGTTTTTCGTGATAAAGGTGGATTTGATATTGTTATAGGTAATCCGCCTTATGTTGGAGAAAGTGGACATAAAGAAATGTTTAGAGCTGTAGCAAGTACAAAGTTTGGAGAAAAAAGTTATCAGGGGAAGATGGATTATTTCTATTTCTTTTTTCATAAGGGACTTGATATTTTGAATTCCATAGGTGATCTGGCATTTATTACAACAAATTATTATCCGACAGCATCAGGCGCAAAAAGGCTGCGAAAAGAATTTGCAGAGCGAACGTATATACGTCAACTCATCAATTTTAACGAGGTGAGAGTATTTGAATCTGCGCTAGGTCAGCATAATATGATTACTATCGTTACAAAAAACAAAGCAAAAGAAATATTATGCAGGAGTGCTATATGTACTGAATCTCTTACTGCCAATTCATCAAAATTAATTTTAATTTTGAGCGGTAAAGATAAGTCTGTACGTACATTGAATATTACACAGGAAAATCTATTTGACGGAGATGAGTATTATATTCGCCAACAGGGTGTTACATCCTCAAAGCCTGATTCTATAGGAAGCATTCTTGATAAAATGGCAGCACAAAAAAATCGTCTCGGTGATCTTGCAGATGTGAATCAAGGAGTAGTTAGTGGATGCGATTACGTTTCAAATAGAAATATCTCTAACATAACAGACAATGATGTTGCATTAAAAGATGGTATTTTTGTTTTAGACTTAAAATATCCAAGGGATAAAGCCGTATATGATTCGTTTGATGAAAAAGAGAAAAAACTAATTAAGCCCTTCTATAAAAATTCAGAGATATCAAGATACCACTGTAATCTAGACAACACTAAAGTACTTTTGTATATTAGTAAGAAGACGAAATCGATTGATGAGTATCCGAATATTCTAAATCATCTGCGTAAATTTTGGCCAGTTCTTCAACGAAGAAGAGAAGCGCAAAATGGTGCTATAAGGCCATTTCAATTACAATGGGCACGAACTGAAGATATCTTTTTGGGGGAGAAAATCGTTGTCCCCTATAGAACAAAAGAGAATGCATTCGCTTACAATAATGAAGAATGGTTTTGTCGTTCAGATGTATATGTAATTACTTCTAAGGAAAAAGAAGAAGTTGATCTTTTTTATTTGCTTGGAGTATTAAATTCAAAGCTTAGCTATATTTGGTTATATAATCGGGGAAAAAGAAAAGGTGAAGTATTGGAATTGTTTCAAGTTCCACTATCTGAAATACCAGTTATTTCATTGTCCACACATGATAAGAAACGTATTAGTTCCTTAGCGAGTGATATAACAAACATAAAATTAAAACAGGAGGATGCTGACACATCAATATTAGAGAAAGAAATAGATCAAATCTTATATAAAGCACACAAGCTAACAGAAGCTGAGGTATCAATTATAAAAAACAGTGTTAAATAAAGCAGACAACGCAGATTGCTAATAGATACATGTCATATGTTCAAGTTTGCATTACTGTACAGCTATAAATAATGTTTTAATGTAAGAGAGTCTTTTGTGTTTCTTTCACCTTACAGTTAGTGCATTACTGAAAAAAGCAAAAAAATTATTGTTTTGGCTATCTGTTTCTGATATACTTCACTTTGTGTGAGGTGAGTTTATGATAGAACTAAATAATATCAATAAGACCTTCAAAATCGCTAAAAGAAACGCAGGCTTTGGGGAAGCAGTAAAAACCCTGTTCAAGAAAGATTATACATATATACACGCTTTGAATGATGTTTCATTTAAGATTAATGATGGAGAAATGGTAGGATATATCGGCCCTAACGGAGCTGGTAAAAGCAGTACCATTAAAATCATGAGCGGTATTCTAACACCGGACAGTGGTGAATGCATCATTAATGGAAGAACTCCATGGAAGGATCGCATAAACCATGTAAAGGAGATAGGCGTTGTATTCGGACAACGCAGTCAGCTCTGGTGGGATGTACCTGTTGTTGACAGCTTTGAGCTGATTAAAGACATATATAAGGTTGATGATGCTTCTTTTGGAAAAACACTGAATGATCTGGTCGAGCTTCTGGATATAGGTGAAATTATCCGCACTCCAGCAAGACAGTTGTCCCTCGGTCAGCGTATGAGGTGTGAAATAGCAGCTTCTTTATTACATAATCCTAAAGTTCTATTTTTAGATGAGCCGACAATCGGTTTGGATGCGGTATCAAAAATAGCTGTGCGCAACTTTATTAAAACTCTGAACAAAGAGCAAGGTACTACAGTTATACTCACCACTCACGACATGCAGGATATTGAAGCTCTTACTGAGCGCATACTGCTGATTGGTAAGGGGAAAATCCTGCTGGATGGTACCTTAAACGAGTTAAAAAAACGCAATTCCACCCATAAAACACTTGTTGTGGATTACATGGGCGATAGAATAGGTGATATTGCAGGAATAAGCATAACCAAGGATTTGGATGGACATGCCGAACTTGTTGTAGACACCTTGGAAATACCCGTGTCGCAGGCTATATCACTAATTTCCGCTCAAGTGGATGTTACGGATCTATCAGTTATGGGAGCAACTGCAGAGGAAATGGTTGTGTCCTTGTATAAGGAGTTTGAGATATGAGAAAATACCTTTCTTTTTTCAAAATCAGATTCATCAACGGTCTCCAATATCGAGCAGCTGCCTGGGCTGGCATTTCCACACAGTTTGCCTGGGGCGGGATGATGATTTTGCTGTTTTGGGCCTTCTATCAAAATGGACAGAATGAATTTCCAATGACCTTTCCTGAGCTTTCCAGTTATTTGTGGTTGCAACAGGCTTTTCTTGCACTGTTCATGGCCTGGTATTTTGATAATGAAATATTTAACGCTGTCTCAAGCGGTAATGTTGCTTATGAACTTTGCCGTCCAGTCAGCATTTATACAATGTGGTTTATGAAGAACATGGCTGTACGTCTTTCGCGTGTTGTACTTCGTTGTATGCCCATACTCCTGGTAGCAGCAATATTACCAAAACCCTTTAATATTTCCTTGCCAGTATCTTTATTTGCCGGTTTGCTTTTTCTTGCGTCCATGTTTCTTGGGTTTCTTGTGTTGGTAGCTTTTACAATGCTAATTTATATATCCACTTTTTATACAATATCGCCGCTTGGAATACGCATCCTGGCCATATCGGTAGTTGATTTTTTTGCAGGCGGAATTATCCCCCTTCCGTTTTTTCCGGAAAATATAAAGGCGATAATGTACATTCTACCATTTGCATCAATGCAAAATACGCCTTTTCTTATATATAATGGGTATTTAAATGGACTCGATATTCTGTGGAGCATGTTACTGCAAGCTGGTTGGCTTTTTGCATTAGTGTTCGTTGGAAGGCTTATGATGACTAAAGCACTTAAAAAAGTTGTAATACAGGGAGGTTGAAATGCGATTATATATAAAATATGCTTCCATCATTCTGAGAAGTCAAATGCAATATAAGGCGTCCTTTGTTATGACATCAATTGGACAGTTTCTTACGGCGTTTACAACTTTCTTGGGTATGTACTTTATGTTTAGCCGCTTTAACAGTGTTGATGGCTTTTCATTCAGTGAAGTACTCTTGTGCTACGCAGTAATTTTAACTGCTTTTTCTCTTGCTGAGTGCTTTGTTCGTGGTTTCGATGCATTCAGCGGCATAATATCAAACGGTGAATTTGACCGTATTATGGTGCGGCCAAGAAATGAAATCCTGCAAGTTCTGGCTTCTCGTATTGAATTTTCGAGAATTGGCAGACTCCTTCAGGCCATAGCCATATTCATCTATGCGATTCCCACTAGCGGTGTAATCTGGAGCTCCGATAAAATTCTTACTGTGATTCTAATGATTATAGGTGGTTTTCTTGTGTTTTCAGGTCTCTTTATCATATATGCAAGTGTTTGCTTTTTCACAATAGAAGGACTTGAATTCATGAATATTTTTACCGACGGCGGCAGGGAGCTGGGTAAGTACCCACTTAGTGTTTATGGTGAAGGAATAATGAAATTTTTCACCTATATCATACCTATTACTTTATTCCAGTACTACCCGTTTTTATATCTCATAGGTAGAACTGATAATAAATTCTATATGATTCTGCCGTTAGTCGGGATTCCATTTCTCATTCCATGTCTCATGTTCTGGAAATTTGGTGTTAGACATTATAAGTCTACAGGGTCGTAATTCAATGAGTATTTCATTACCTTAATTATGTTTTGTGGTAAAATTACACTGATAATATAGATTTTTCTTGCATTAATAGCGGTTAACAAATATTATAGGATATATAAAGCGAATACTTGAATTAAAGCAGACTTATGGAGGATGTTTATGAATGTACCTAATGCCCTTACTCTAGCCCGTTTTTTTATGGTAGGCGTTTTTCCCTACCTTTATTTTAGTGAAGGGCTGGCTAACAATAAGGTATGGGCATTTGCTGTTTTTATATTGGCCGGCTTAACCGATGTACTTGATGGGTGGATTGCTCGGCATCATAATCTGGAAACCAAATGGGGCAAACTGATGGATCCTTTAGCTGACAAGCTTATGCTTCTCATGGTTTTGATTTGCCTTGCTATTGATGAAGTAATTTCCTATTGGGTAATTTTAGTAATCGCATTTAAGGAGCTTATTATGATATTGGGAGCAGCATTTCTATATAAAGAGCGTGAAGTTGTTGTTCAGTCCAACTTCTATGGGAAATCGGCTACAGTGTTGTTTTATCTTGCTGTCACAGCTTTGATTTTTGAACTGCCTTATGCTGAATACATATTGGTTGTGGCAATTGCAAGCACGATTCTAGCCCTTATACAGTATACAGTCCTAAACTACAAGAGAAACATCAAGAAAAAATCGCCAGAAAAATGATCAGAGAAAAAACCCAGAAAAACCCATAAGAAAAAATGATTGACAAAACACACGAATTCGATATAATTTAGATATAATATATTTAATATTTGGCTGTGACAAAGAGGAGTACATACCCGCATCCAGCAGAGAAGGAAGTCCGCCGGCTGAAAGGCTTCCCGGGAACGCAGTGTGGAAGGTCGCTTTGGAGCCTTGCAGCAGTTATAAAACAGTCTGCGCGGATGCTTCCGTTATAAAGCACAAAGTGTCGGTTTGCAGTATTTATAGCAGCCGGAATAAGGGTGGTACCGCGAAGCAGTTTTCGTCCTTTTGGAGGAAGGCTTATTTTATTTTTGGAGGTTTTCAGATATGGAAGATAAACATAATATTGCAAAAACCTATGATCCCAAGCAGGTAGAAGATCGACTGTATAAACAGTGGGAGAAGAAAGGATATTTTCATGCTGTAGCAGATGAAAGTAAGGAACCTTTCTGCATAGTGATTCCACCGCCGAACATTACCGGTCAGCTTCATATGGGTCATGCACTAGATAATACATTGCAGGATATCCTTATTCGATGGAAGCGCATGCAGGGATATTCCGCCTTATGGCTGCCCGGTACAGATCATGCCAGCATAGCCACTGAAGCTAAGATAGTTGAAAAAATATCAGAAGAAGGTCTCACCAAAAATGATTTAGGCAGGGAAGTTTTTCTGGAAAAGGCATGGGAGTGGAAGGAGCTCTTTGGCAGTAAGATCATCAACCAATTAAAGAGATTGGGTTCCTCCTGCGATTGGGAAAGAGAACGCTTTACCATGGATGAAGGTTGCAGCAAGGCAGTTATTGAGGTTTTCATTCGTCTATATGAAAAAGGTTTGATTTACCAGGGCGACCGCATTATCAATTGGTGCCCTGAGTGCAAAACAGCTCTTTCCGATACTGAAGTAGAATATGGGGAAAAGCAAGGCTATTTTTGGCATATTGCCTATCCGGTAAAGGGCAGTGATGAAAATGTAGTAATCGCTACTACTCGACCGGAAACCATGCTGGGAGATACAGCTGTTGCTGTTCATCCTGATGATGAAAGATTCCGGCATTTAATTGGAAAGACTGTTGTTCTGCCGCTTATGAACAGAGAGATTCCCGTTATTGCAGACAGCTATGTAGACAAGGATTTTGGTACAGGTATTGTAAAGATTACACCTGCCCACGACCCAAATGACTTTGAAGTAGGTTCACGACATGGTTTACCAGTTATTCGCGTTATGAATGACGATGGCAGCATGAATACCAATGCGGGAAAATACGAGGCAATGGATAGATACGAAGCCCGTAAGGCAATAGTGGAAGATCTTGAAGGACTGGGGTTGCTGCTAAAGATAGAGGAGCATAAACACAATGTTGGTGAATGTTACCGTTGTGCTAATACAGTCGAGCCCATAGTATCCAAGCAATGGTTTGTGAAAATGAGGCCTTTGGCAGAGCCTGCCATTGAAGCAGTGCGCTCAGGAGAAATTAAATTTGTACCACAGCGCTTTGAGAAGACCTATTTCAACTGGATGGAAAATGTACGTGATTGGTGTATTTCCAGACAGCTCTGGTGGGGACATCGTATACCTGCTTATTATTGTGAAAAGTGTGGAGAAACCATAGTAGCCGGAGAAAGACCTGTTGAATGCAGCTGCGGACATGATCGATTCAAGCAGGATGAGGACGTACTGGATACCTGGTTCAGCTCGGCGCTATGGCCTTTTTCCACTCTGGGCTGGCCTGAAGAAACTGAAGCATTAAAATATTTCTATCCTACCAGTGTTTTAGTTACTGGTTACGATATTATCTTCTTCTGGGTAGCTCGTATGATTTTTTCAGGTTTGGAGCACCGAGGTGAAATACCCTTCCACAATGTCCTGTTTCATGGTATTGTGAGAGATTCTCAGGGAAGGAAGATGAGTAAATCTCTAGGCAATGGCATCGACCCTCTGGAAGTTATAGATGTATATGGGGCAGATTCCCTGCGTATGAGCTTAATTCTCGGAAATACTCCGGGAAATGATATGCGCTTTTACTATGAAAAGATAGAGGCCAACCGGAATTTCGCAAACAAGATTTGGAATGCTGCCCGGTTCATTCTGATGAACCTGGAAAATATGCAGGGCAAAACCTTAAAGCCAGTGAAAATGGAGATTGCTGATCAATGGATAATCAGTCGATATCAATGTCTGCTTGGTGAAGTAACGGATAACTTGAATAAATATGAGCTGGGTTTGGCTGCACAGAAGATCCATGATTTCACCTGGATTGAGTTTTGTGACTGGTACATTGAACTGGTTAAGCCAAGACTATATGGATCAGATGATTCAGCAAGGGATACTGCACTTTATACTCTTGTTTATGTATTGTCCAACACTCTAAAGCTTTTGCACCCATTCATGCCCTTCATCACGGAAGAATTATGGCAGCATCTACCCCATGAGGGAGAGAGCATCATGATTTCTTCCTGGCCTACTGAGAACAAGGCAGAGATTAATAAAAAGGCAGAAGATGAAATGCAGGCTGTCATGGACACCATACGATCCATACGAAACATCCGAGCAGAAATGGAAGTGGCACCTTCCAAAAAGGCTAAGCTTATACTGGTAGCAGAGTCGCAAGATGTACCTGTATTCCAAAATGCCAAGCTTTATTTGGAAAAGTTGGCCGGTGCATCAGAAGTAGTGATACAAGACAATAAAGAGGGGATCCCTCCCAATGCAGTGTCCCTTGTAACGGAAAAGGTTCAGATTTTTATTCCTTTAGAGGACTTAATTGACTTCAACATGGAAATGGAACGCCTGGCAAAGGAAAAGGAAAACCTTGAGAAAGAATTGGCAAGGGTTAATGGTAAGCTGTCTAATAAAAACTTTGTGAAAAAGGCACCGGAAGCAGTAGTACAAGAAGAAAGAGACAAGAAGGAAAAATATCAGACCATGATGGATAAGGTGTTGGAGCAGATTGCCAATATTGAGAAAATGAAATAGGATCCTTCACCGCGTTCAAGATGACAATAATTTCAATACAACTAAGAAAGTAGGTTAGGTAAGGAATATATGAATTACGAAGAAGCAGTACAATATATACACAATACAGTCAAGTTTGGATCCAAGCTTGGGCTTACCAACATTACCGAGCTGTTAAAGCGGCTGGGGGATCCTCACAGGAAATTTCCTTCAGTTCACGTAGCTGGAACCAATGGAAAGGGCTCAGTTACTTCTATGACAGCCAGTATTTTGAATCAAGCCGGCTACAAGGTAGGAATGTTTATATCACCTTACTTGGAGCGCTTTACAGAGCGGATTCAGGTAAATTATGAAGAGATTCCTGGAGAAGAGCTGGCTCTTCTCACAGAGCAGGTCAAAGAACAAGTAGATGCTATGGTGCGAGACGGGCACAACCACCCAACCGAGTTTGAGATCGTAACCACATTGGGCTTTCTTTGGTTTGCCAGGCAAAAGGTAGATATTGCCGTAGTAGAGGTGGGACTGGGAGGCAGGTTGGATTCCACAAATGTGACAAATCCGCTGGTTTCTGTTATTACATCCATAAGTTTCGATCATTTGCGTGTGTTGGGGAGTACCCTATCAGAGATTGCTTTTGAAAAGGGGGGTATTATCAAGCCGGGTGTACCAGTGGTTTCATACCCGCAGCAGGCGGAGGCAGAGGAGGTAATCAAGAGGCTGGCTGAAGAACGCAGCTGTTTATATTATGGTGTTTTACCAGAGCAGATCCGGGAAAGTGATACAGCGCTTTCTATCCAACATTTTGATTTTACCTTCCAGGGAAAAACATGGAAGAATATAGCTGTTCCTCTGCCCGGGAAACATCAGCTGCTGAATGCAACTTGTGCTGTGACTGCCATTCAAGTTCTAAGGGAGAGAGGATTTGAAATATCTGACGATAATCTTTATTCTGGCTTGAGGCAGACCCGTTGGCCGGGCCGCCTGGAGCTTATAGTGGAAAATCCGTTGATGATGCTGGATGGTGCTCATAATCCATCAGGCGCACGGGCATTGGCTGATGCATTACGGCTGTATTTTCCCAATAGGCAGATTTGCTTGATATTTGGTATGCTGCGTGATAAGGACATTAATGGAGTAGCTGGCATTCTCTGCTCCATGGTAGATCGTGTTATAGTAACCAGACCTGACAACCACCGCTCAACTTCTTCTGAGGAATTGGCTGCAATTGCCGGAAAATACAGCTCAGATGTTACAATCAGTGGAAACGTGCAGGAAGCCATAACTATGGCAGTTGATTGGCTGCAGACTGAGGATGACAGTAAAAATGATCAATCGAAGGAAAAGGTTGTAATTATCAGTGGTTCTCTCTATTTGGTGGGGGAGGCCAGAACTATACTCAGGGAAAGGTTCGATAAATAGAGTAGAAGTAATAATGACCGTAAAGAAACTATTTATACCAGGCAATGGAATCCTATATCAGTGATTCCATTGTTTTTTTATAGATTTCCGGGGCTTTTGTCTTCCAATTGGAGCAAATAACTCTGGCTTGTCGGGAATTGGTGACATTAAGCTTTAATTCCATCAATTTGATTTTTCCTTCCATTACTCGCAGGGTAACTTCATATTCCTGATTATCCAGCTGCTTGTAATCAGCCGTCAGTTGGTTTTCATTTCTAAGTCGTATTCGATTTTTTTCAGCATAGGTAAAGATGCGCTCCTTATTGAAAGGCTCTATGTGAGTATGGAAAAAATCCAAGGCTTCACTGCCCTTTTCCGTTAATGAATAGTAATGGTTTTGGCGAACTTCCATATATGCCAAGTGAAGTGATTCTACCAGCTCTGCCAATAACTGCTGCAAATAAAAATAGTTCATCAGGTATTCCTTTGTAAAAAACTCTGCTATCTGCTCATTGGTTAAAGGAATCCCCATAGTTTGAACATAATACAATATGGAAAGCTTATTGTCAGCCAATACAGCCATTTTCATAAAATTCACCTGCGTCGTAAAATTAAACTAATTATAGCACAAAATGAAGGAAAAGAAATGAAAAATAAAAAAGCATGAGCTTTTTTAAAGCACACACTTTTTTGTAGTTCGTGTCAATATAGGAATATAAGTAAAAACAAAGATTCCTAAGATTTCAGAATTAGATTATAAAGCTTTCGATATCCTTCAGGAAATCTTCACAATCATCATTATAGATTTCAACGATAACTGGCTTGCTTAAATCCAGACTGAAAATACCCAGGATGGATTTTGCATCAATGACATGACGCCCGGAGCGGAGATCGATTTCATAGGGATATTTGTTCACGATATTAACAAAGTTTTTCACATTCTCCGCCAATGATAGTTTGATATTTACTGTCTTCATAGTACAACCTCCTAAATATATTTAGATACATTTTTACTACTTTAGTATATCACTACAAGGCAGAAAGTAGCAATACCCAATTTTACGTCTTTACCAATTTCATGTGTTAGGGGTTTTCTCAGGATTCGATATTCTCTTTTAAAATTTTTTCTTTTTTTATATGCATATGATTAGCTTGCTCCTGAATAGCTTCTTTTCCTTGTGGGAAATACTATTTGAGATATTATGAATTCAATAAACAAAAATGACTGGTATTTGTCAGGAGGAAAGATTTGAAAATTGGTATCCCGAGAGCCCTGCTTTATTCCATCTATCTTCCCCTTTGGAAGACATTTTTTGAGGAACTGGGTCACGACGTTGTTTTATCCAGCAAAACCAACCAGGATATATTAAACTCCGGAGTAAAAAACTGTGTGGATGATGCTTGCCTGCCGGTAAAGATATTTCATGGACATGTGATGGATCTCGCAGGAAAGGTCGACATGATATTAATACCCAGGCTGATCAGCGTCCATCCAGGAGAATTCATCTGCCCAAAATTCATAGGTCTGCCGGAAATGATTAAAAATGATCTGCCGAGTATTTCCAATCTATTAGTTTTGGATTTCAATGCGCATGGCCGCGCGGAAAAAGCTTATGACGGAATGAAAAAACTTGGCAGAGAACTGGGTGCATCGCTTTCACTTATCCATAGTTCTTTAAAAAAAGCCCAATTAAGGCAGGAAGATTATAAGAATATGCTGGAGAATGGTTCCAGTCCTCAGGATTTGCTGGATATTCGAAGAGACAATTATATCGCAAAAGAAGCTTACAGCAATATGGGTATCTATTATAAAAGGGGATTGGAACTGCGAGAGACAGATCAAAGTAAAGATGCTGAAGCAAATCCGACAAAAGGGATGATCGGTCTCATAGGTCATCCATATCTGGTTTATGACACATACATCAATATGAATATTTGCAGGAAATTAAAAGTCTCCGGTTATGAAATTGTCTATCCTGAAAACTGCGGCTTGGAAGAAATAGATAGAGCCTGTGCAAGATATCCAAAGAAGCTATTTTGGAGCTATGGTAAACGCTTGCTGGGCAGTGGATTATCCATGATGAGAGACAGGCGGATACAGGGCTTAATCCTCATCACCAGCTTTGCTTGCGGGATAGATGCCTTCATCGATGAGCTGCTCATTCGTGCGAACAATAGAGAATTTTTACTTCCCTTGACTACGCTTACCTTGGATGAGCATACAGGTGAAGCAGGTTTTGACACCAGGTTGGAAGCATTTATAGATATGATGGAATGGAGAAATAAATATGATAATCACTTTTCCCCACATGGGTCGGGTATATATTCCGGTCAAGGCATTGTTCGATGATCTAGGTATGCAAGTGGTTGTCCCGCCGCCTGTTAGTAAGGAAACACTTGAAATAGGTACTCGTATTTCACCTGAATCTGCCTGTCTTCCTCTGAAAATCAACTTGGGAAATTATATACAGAGCATGGAAAAAGGAGCAGACACCATTGTGCTAACTGGCAGCTGTGGACCATGCCGATTTGGTTATTATGGTGTGGTGGAACAGGAGATATTACAGGATCAAGGCTATCATATGGATGTGGTTATTCTGGATGCGCCCGGAAAGGACCCGCGAATTTTACTGCAGCGAATTCGTAAAATTTCAGGGAACAGTCCCTGGTCCAAAATAGCCGGAGCTTTTATGCAGGCTTCCAAAATAGTGGAGCAAACCGATGCTTTAATAGATATTTATTTGCGTAAAAGACCAAGAGAGCAAAATCAAGGAGAAACTAAGCATCAGCAAAGCAGATTCGAAAAAGAAGTTTTGAAATATCACGGCAGTAATGAGATTCTGAACTTTATAAAAGAATGCATGGAGGAAGCAGAAGAAATCCCGGAAGATCCATATATGGATCCATTACACATAGGACTGGTTGGTGAAATCTATACCCTGATTGAGCCCTATGTGAACCTGGATATTGAAAACAAGCTGGGTTCCCTTGGAGTTGAGGTGCATCGCGGTATTACCGTAGTCGACTGGGTAAAAACTCATTTATCCATGAATAGGGGATATAAGAAAAAAAGAAAAGCAATGCTTAATAAAGGAGCAAATTACTTGAATTTGTGCGTCGGTGGACATGCGCAAGAAACCATTGCCAGTACAGTTCACTATGCAGACCAGGGGATGGATGGCGTTATACAAATTCTCCCGTTCGGCTGCATGCCTGAAATTGTAGCGGAAAGCATTATTCCCACTATATCCCGAGATCGTCAGTTCCCGACTATGACTCTAACTGTTGATGAGATGACGGGAGAAGCAGGTTATATGACCAGGCTGGAAGCGTTTGTGGATTTACTGGAGCAAAAGAAAGGAAAAAAATATGAGCAGTCATAATTTATATCTGGGTTTGGATGTAGGTTCTGTCAGTGTAAATTTGGTTTTGATAGATGAAAACTATCAAGTGTTGGAAAAGCTCTATTTAAGGACACAAGGCAGACCTATTGCTATATTGAGCCAGGGACTTGAACGGATACATCAATCCATGCCTAAGAGTTGCACCATAGCAGGTATAGGGGCAACCGGCAGCGGTCGAGAACTGGCAGGGGCCATGGTGAAGGCGGATGTTGTAAAAAACGAGATTACTGCCCATGGTATGGCAGTTCTTCAATTTATACCTAACGCTCAGACCATCCTGGAGATAGGCGGGCAGGATTCCAAGATTATTTTAATCCGAAACGGTGTAGTATCTGACTTTGCAATGAACACTGTATGTGCAGCCGGTACCGGTTCTTTTTTGGACAGGCAGGCAGCCAGACTTGATGTGCCAATTCAAGAGTTTGGCGCCATGGCTTTAAATTCTGATTCCCCAGTACGTATTGCAGGTCGCTGTGCTGTTTTTGCAGAATCCGATATGATACATAAGCAGCAAATGGGCTGCAGCTCGGAGAATATTATAAAGGGACTTTGTGAGGCTCTGGTACGCAACTACCTGAATAACGTAGGCAAAGGGAAGGAAATATTGCCAAAAGTTGTCTTTCAGGGAGGGGTTGCTGCAAACGAGGGCATCAGAAAATCTTTTGAAGAAGCATTGGGGCAGTCGGTGATAATACCGGAGCATTTTGATGTGATGGGCGCGATTGGTGCAGGCATTTTAGCTCATAAAGTAACTCAAAGAAATGGTTTTACACGATTTTGCGGATTTCAGTCCATTCAGCAGGAATTTACGACGAAATCATTTGTCTGTAAAGCTTGTTCAAATTTATGTGAAGTAGTGGAGTTGTCCAATGGCAGCGATGTACAGGCAAGGTGGGGGGATCGATGCGGTAGATGGTCTTCTAAAAAGACAAGTTAGCAAAATATAGAAAAGTTAACCAATATCAAAAGAGTTTTATTGGTTAAAAATTTGTAGTTTTTAAAAAGATTTTCGTTTTTCCCTTGAAATGGACACAAAATTAGGTTAAGATAAAGATAATGGTTCTCCTGAGGTGTGCGTTATTCTATTTTTTTAACCCACAGATTGAATACGGGGTTCCGGGTTTGCCATCGTATAACAAGCCTCATAGAGGAAGTTAGAACTTGGCAGCAGGTCTCCCACCTGCCGAGGGGCGGGTATAAGATTTTAGAAAGACGGCATTTTGGGAGCCATTTATATTTAACGTTATGAGTTTTCCTGGTTGACAATTC
>ENA-UOOM01001276-UOOM01001276.1-fermentation-metagenome-genome-assembly--contig:-NODE-1276-length-24754-cov-14.482975_pt1 | contig 24754 bp, 23 predicted proteins | sample MGYA00245781_ERZ724031 | MGnify/ENA primary metagenome ERZ724031 (study PRJEB28704, sample SAMN03018317) | fermentation metagenome | biome: anthropogenic terrestrial biome; feature: soil... | reverse complement strand
GTTATATTAATAATAATAACGTTGACAATTATATCGGATAATGTTATACTTTTATCCTCTGTTTGACAGGTAAAAGAGAGAAAATGCCCTTAAACCCCTTGCAATAAAAGGGTTTGAGGGCTTAGTAATTTGTCAGAAAAACATGGCATAATTTTCATTTTTTCGAAGAAGCCAAAATATTTTTTATTATGTTAAGGCGAAGTCTTTTGTTCGTAAAATCGATACCGAAAGATTTGCCGATATAATCTGAAACGTAACTGCGATAGTCAAACATATAAAGGTTCGTGTGTTCAAGGCTGCAACTGATATTATTAAGACAGGTAATAATCTGTTCAGGCGTAAACATGTAGTCGGTTTTCTTTTGGATAAGACGCAAAATGACTAATGAAATAAAACAAATAAGAATATGTGCATTTATCCGATCTTCACGAGAAACATTAACCGGTCGAATATCCAAATCGCTTTTAGAAACCTTAAAATTGTCTTCAATATCAGATAGTCCTCGGTAAATCTCAATTACACGTTGTTCATGCATTTCCAGCTCGCTTGTTATTATACAGTAATATCCATCATATTTAGCGTCTTCTATAGCTTTCTCTTCATCAAACATCAACATTTCACCCGGTTTTTCATATATTTCTCCGGTCTTTTTATCGAAGGCAATATTTTTTATGTATGCTGCTGCACCATGTACTGTACCTTTGTTGTGCTTTTTGGGATCAGCTATGACATCAAGTGCCTTTTTTATGGTTTCTTCTCGTTCTGTACGTGCCTTTTTTGCGTATTTTTCACTCCAGTAAACCACTTGCTTTTCGTCTATTAACATAGTTTTCTGAGAGCCGTTTTTCATGTCCACTTTGATTTCCCGAACTTCAATACGTGACTTGACTTTGTAGTCAAAGTTTTCCTTTAACGGCTTGCCATCCCTGTCGGTGTAACCGGTATCATCTATAACGTATTTCTTGAATTTTTCTGAACCTTTACGGATTGAAAAGCTAAACACATAACCGTTTATACGCCTATCCCTGTCACCACCTTTGAGGAAAAAGATATTGTTTGATGATGTACAACCCATATCTGCAACAGCGATAACTCTACCGGGAGCAAATTTAACACAAACATCTTTGAAGACAGGAATAAAGGTTTTGCTATCGTGGGTATTGCCGGGAAAAACTTTGTAGTATAAGGGTATCCCGTCTGCATCCATGGCTAATGCTATCTGAACAATGGGATCCGGGCGGTTGTTTTTCTCTTTTCCGAATTTACGCAGTTCATCAGGTTTATCAATCTCAAAGTGAATGTTTGTAACATCAAAGTACATGAGTGTGGTGTCTCTGCCGAATTTTGTAAGAATCTGATCACTGATGAACTGTTGACAATCCAAACCTATCTTTGAGAAATGAGATAAAGCACGGTATACATCATGTAGTGCAAAGTCGAAACGTTCAAAGAACATGTCCTTATATTCATAAGCTCTCTTTTTAGATGTGGGATGCAGAATACGATTAATGACTAAAAGCGTCATAATGGAATTCGTGTTATATTCAAAGGTCTCGTGCCTCGCTTTGTTGTTAAAAAACCGATCTAACTCCAACTCATGATATATTTTCATAATCACGGCATAGCCCATATTATATCGGGTATGTGATTCATTATGAAGCTTTTCATTTAAATCAATTTCCAGTGTGAGTTTTTTGTTTTCCTTCTCATCAGCATTCATTTGTGCAACAACTTCTTTAAAGTGGGCAATCGGGTCAGGAAATTCTTTTTGTAAGTCATGTACATATCCCAATGAAGAATCATGCTTAGCTCTTGAGGTTTTTTTCTCTTTGTCCCAGTATTTTTTTTCAATAGTCAGATAAATTCCCTTTTTTTTATTTTGTTTAGCTAATCGATAAGACATAAAATGCACCCTCCTTTTAATGTGCCAACATGGTAATTATGGCAAATATAGTACAATTATATCATATTAATCTATATTTGTCCATATAAATATGCAAGGAAAATAAAAAAATTTCCTCTCAACTTCAATAATTGAAAGGACTCTGGGTTTTGCATCTATTTAATGGCTGTCAAACAAGCGATGGGAGAGATACAATTAATAAAAATTAATATAAATATATATTGCATAACTAAACGCAACTTTAAGTTTGTAAGACTAAAAGCAACTATATTTAAATCATGGGTTGCATTTACTTTGTCAATTCACGAAACAAATATATTAAGTTATATTAATAATAATAACGTTGACAATTATATCGGATAATGTTATACTTTTATTAGTGGTATACTGGTATACCGAATTATAATTATAAGGATAGATATAAGATGCTCTTTGAACCAATTGATAAATTTGAAAACAATCAACCAAGTAGATATTATGAAAAAATTGTTGAAAACATACGTACAATGATGTGTAACGGAGAAATAAGTAGTGGCAGTAAATTACCGTCAGAAAGAGAATTGGCTAAAATGTTTAATGTAAGTAGAGTTCCCGTAAGAGAGGCTATGAAGATATTAGAATACTTAGGTGTTGTAATAAATGTTCCTGGAGAGGGTATGTATATTTATAATTTAGACGTAACGGATTTAATTGACAAATTAAATTTTGCATTAGATTTATCAGACGATACTATTTCCGAATTATTCGAAATAAGAGAAGTAATAGAAATAACTTCAGTTAAGCTGGCTGCACAGAGAAGAACAGAAAGTGATATTTTAGATATGAAAAATGCGATTGATACAATGAATTCAAACATTTCTAACGGAACATCAGTAGTTAACTCTTCAATTGACTTTCATAATGCAATTATCAAAGCTACTAAAAATGAAGTATTATATAAATTGTATGCAAATCTTAATACTTTCCTGAAATTATCAAAAGAAGTAACTTTAAGTGATATTAATAGATTGGTAGAACCATTATTTTATCATAAAGAAATATTGGATAAGATTATTGAGAAAGATGCTGATGGCGCAGCAAATATTATGCACAAACATATATCTAATGCAAAAAAATCGTTTACTAATAATAAAAAGCAAATGTGCTAAGTATCTAATGAAAAGTAATTACTGTTAATAAGTGCCTATAATCTCAGAAAACGATCGCATTAATTAAATAAAGATTAGGAGATTGAGTATTATGAGTTTAAGAGAAGAAACAATTGAGTTACACAGATTAAACAAAGGTAAAATTGAAGTAGTAAGCAAAGTGCCGGTAAATGATGCAAGGGATTTAAGTCTAGCTTATACTCCAGGTGTTGCAGAACCATGTAAAGACATAAAGGATAATGTCGACTTGGTTTATGACTATACTAATAAAGGAAATATGGTTGCAGTAATAACTGATGGTTCAGCAGTATTAGGATTAGGAAACATAGGACCTAGAGCAGGTATGCCAGTAATGGAAGGGAAGGCAGTTTTATTTAAGTGTTTTGCAAATGTTGACGCATTTCCAATATGCTTAGAAAGTCAAAATGTGGAAGATATAATTTTTGCGGTTAAACAAATATCACCTACCTTTGGTGGTATTAACTTAGAAGATATATCTGCTCCAAGGTGTTTTGAAGTTGAAGAAAGATTAAAGAAAGAACTTGATATCCCTGTATTCCACGATGATCAACATGGAACGGCTATAATAGTTTATGCAGGAATTATTAATGCCCTCAGATTGATAAAAAAGGATATCAATGATGTTAAGGTTGTTGTAAATGGAGCTGGTGCAGCTGGTATTGCTATATCAAAGTTACTACTTAGTGTTGGTGTTAAGGATTTAATAGTATGCAATAGTAAAGGAATACTTCGTTCAGATGATGATAGATTAGATACAATAAGAAAAGAGTTTGCCATTTTAACAAATAAGAGAAACGTTAAAGGTGGACTTAAAGAGGCTATTGAAAATTCAGATATTTTTATTGGTGTTTCAGCTGCGAATATTCTCTCTAAAGAGATGATTGCAAGTATGAATAGTGATGCTATAGTTTTTGCTATGGCAAATCCGGTGCCAGAAATTAATCCTAACGATGCAAAGGAAGCAGGAGCTAGGGTAGTAGGAACTGGTAGATCAGATTATCCTAATCAGGTAAATAATGTTTTAGCATTCCCCGGGATCTTTAGAGGAGCGTTAGATGTGAGAGCTAGTAGTATTAATGAAGAAATGAAAATTGCTGCAGCACATGCGATTGCTAATTTGATAGCTGAAGATGAATTAAATGAAGATTATATATTACCAAAGGCATTTGACAAAAGAGTTGGTCAAGCAGTTGCTGATGCAGTTTCTAATGCAGCAAAACACACAGGTGTTGCCAGAATATAAAAATAAATGATAAAGCATATAATGCATATTTAATTTAAACATGGAGGAAGGTATATGTATAGTAAAGTTCTTGCTGAATTGGTTAGATATTGGCATGCCAGAAGCATTATAGGTATTAGATGCTGAAAAGTTCGGTCCGTTGGTAGTAAGTATAGATACTAATAAAAAAAGTATTTATAAAGAACTAAAGGAAAAAGCATTAGAAAAAGTAAATCAAATGTATTAAAAAGGAGGTTTTGAAATGGATTATAGAATTGAAAAGGATACATTGGGGGAAATAAGTGTCCCATATGATAAATACTGGGGCGCTCAAACACAAAGAAGTTTTCAAAATTTTAAAATAGGTAAAGATAAGATGCCTATTCAAGTTATAAGAGCTTTTGCCATTCTTAAGAAAGCAGCCGCAATAACCAATAATAAATTAGGCTTGCTTAATGATAAGATAACAAAAGCTATTATAGAAGTTACCGATGAAATATTAGAAGGTAAATTGGATGAACACTTTCCACTTGTTGTTTGGCAAACAGGCAGCGGAACCCAATCGAATATGAATGTAAATGAAGTTATTGCAAATCGTGGCAATGAGATTCTTGGAGGAAAACTGATTCACCCTAATGATCATGTTAATAAATCACAAAGTTCTAATGATACATTCCCGACAGCAATGCATATATCTGCTGTGATGTCAATAGAAGATGAATTAATACCTGCAATCAATGGATTAATTGATACATTTGAAAGATTGATCGAAGAAAATAAAAATATTATAAAAACCGGTAGAACACATTTACAAGATGCAACCCCTTTAACATTAGGACAGGAAATTAGTGGTTGGCATAGAATGATAGAGAAAACAAAGGTGATGATATTAAATTCGCTTGAAGAAGTAAGGGAATTAGCTCTTGGTGGAACTGCTGTAGGAACTGGTCTTAATGCCCATCCGGATTTCGCAAATATGGTTGCAGAAGAGATTAGTGCAATTTCTAAGAAAAGGTTTGTTACGGCAAAAAATAAATTTCATTCATTAACTTCAAAAGATGAACTCGTATTCACTCATGGTGCTTTGAAAGCTCTTGCAGCAGATTTAATGAAAATAGCTAATGATATTAGATGGTTAGCTAGTGGTCCTAGATGTGGTATTGGAGAAATTAAAATTCCTGAGAACGAACCAGGCAGTTCAATTATGCCCGGCAAAATAAATCCCACTCAATGTGAAGCATTAACTATGGTAGTCTGTCAAGTGTTTGGAAATGATATGGCGGTTGGATTTGCTGCATCACAAGGGAATTTTCAACTAAATGTTTTTATGCCAGTGCTGATTTACAATTTTCTGAAATCAGTAAAATTACTCACAGATTCTATTAATTCTTTTAATAACAATTGTTGTAAAGGTATAACTCCTAATAAAGAGAAAATAGAATTCAACTTAAAAAATTCGCTAATGTTAGTTACAGCATTAAATCCTTATATAGGATATGACAATGCAGCTAAAATAGCTAAGAAAGCAAATGCAGAGGGAATTACATTAAAAGAATCAGCTATTGCATTAGAACTATTAACAGAAGAAGAATTTGATAAATATGTAAGACCTGAAAATATGGTTTCACCTAAAAAATTTGCAGAAGCAAAATAAATGCAAGCATCAAATATAACGGTACATTTTCATGTTAACATAAAATGAGATAATACTCCAATAGAATCTAAAAGAGATAGTTAGATTCATTAAATCTAATAGAGTAGAATGGAGGAAAACTCATGTAAGAAGATTAGCCAAAGGAAGGATTATATAATGAACTTAGCAAAGTATAAAAGGAGAAGATACATCTATGGAGATTCACCTATAGAGTATTTGAAAAATTTGTCGGAGAAACTAGGTGGACCTAATATCTTCATTAAACGTGATGATAAGTTAAATCTATCCGTAGGTGGAAATAAAGTTAGAAAACTAGAATTTCTTATGGCAGATGCACTAGAGCAAAATGCTGATACAATAATTACATGTGGGGCAATTCAATCAAATCATTGTGCATTGACATTATCAGCAGCAGTAAAAGAAAATTTGAAATGCCAATTAGTGTTAGAAGAAAGAGTTCTTAATAGTTACGATCCAAAGGCAAGTGGCAACAACTTTTTGTATCACCTGTTAGGTGTTGAAGATATCATACTAGTCGAGAAGGGCTCCGATAGGATGGCTGAAATGGAAAAACTAGCAGATAATCTTAAGAAGAAAGGTCGCAAACCATATATAATACCAGCTGGTGGTTCTAATCCTGTAGGTACATTAGGATATGTAGCATGTGGGCAAGAAATTTTAAAACAAACTTTTGAAATGAATCTTAATATTGACAAAATTGTGGTTGCAAGTGGTAGTGGTGGTACACAATCTGGACTTCTTGCTAGTTTGGGTGCTGATATCCCAATTGTTGGGATAGCTGTCAGCAGAGATAAAGATACTCAGACGAATAATGTATGGACTAAAGCAAATGAAGTAGCAAAGAAATTAAAATTAGATAATGAAATTGAAAAGGAATATGTAATAGTCTTTGATGATTACATAGGTGAAGGATATTCCTTACCTACTGACGCTATGATTGAAGCAGTTCAAATGGTAGCTCGGGAAGAAGCAATACTATTAGATCCTGTTTATACAGGAAAAGCTATGTCTGGATTAATTGATTTAGTAAGAAAAGGGTATTTCAAGAAAGATGAAAACATCCTATTTATCCATACAGGTGGCTCATCAGCTTTATTTGTATATACTGATGTATTGTTAAAGGATGTTAGTATTTAATAAAGGTACTATGTTCATTTAACTTTCTAATCAAATGAATGATACTAGAATTAGTTGCTGTAAGACGGTTTATCTGAAAGTCTTCTGAAAGTCTTAGCAGAAGCAATACTAATTAATTAATAAACTTGAATGATTATAGTGTATTGGTACTTAATTGGTATATTATTTTTGCATGAGACCTTTATCTTTTCTGGGAGGTATTTGTTATATATCAAAACATCGTACCATAATAAGTGTTTTAGGTTTATAGTCATTTTTAAGTTTAGATAAATAATAGGCAATTGTAAAATAATTTTGTGATAACTGTGGATAAAATCTAATAAAAAAATAACAAGAAAAAGAAAAACCAGTTAAAAATAAGTGAAATTATGGATTTAAGGGTAACCTTAATACACCTACGAACATTGAAATATCAATAACTTTAAGTATGAGAAGATTATGCAATTAGTGGTTTAAGACTTCTGAGATACTGTGGATAACTTAATCTATGAGCAATAATTGCTGTGAATTGACTTGCAATTCCTGCAATAAGCACATCAGCTTTAGTAGTAAGATGGTCACGAGATTTTCTTCCGGCTATACACATGTTCATTTTAAAGTGGTTAATGGCTCTTTCGACAACAGTACGAGTTTTATACAACTCATTCCATTCATCAGAATCACGTTGTAAGCCAGGAAACATGCGGAAACTCATGTTTTCATAAGTATATGTAGTTCTACCCCTTTTAGCAGTGCTGCACGGATTGTCGCAATCACAAACATATTGACCTTTTTCCACATGTACTTTAGGGCATGTCCATTTTATACGGTCAGCACGACCTTTTTCACGGCAAAGCCCACAATATTTCATAACCAAAGAGGAGTTATTTGGGCATAATGGATAACCATATTCATTGTAACCAACTTTTTTAAGGGTACTTTCATTTCTTGGATTGTAAGGGATAATTGCTTTTTCAAAATTAAATTCATCTTTCAAAAAAGTATATGTATCAATAGAATCAAAAGCAGAATCTCCAAGGAAAACAGAAGGATGAAAATCAGGATGAAGTTCAAAGAAATCTTGTAAAACCGGCTTTAATGCAGATGAATCACCAATTGATTTATCCTCGTCAGGGGAATCAGATTTCTTGTCAATTTCAATCTCTGGATACTTTTGTTTGAAGTCATCATCCAGGAAAGCAATATGACGCACAAGTCCTAAACCATTAGTAATAATAGTGAATTTATCAGCATAACAGAAATGACCGTTAATATACATCTGTTTAGCATTAGATGAAGCAACAGCTTGAGAAGGCATTAGACCATAAGCCATTTTATATGGATCAACATTAGGATTATCCTTGTAGTAAGTTTTAAGCGTTCTAATGAGAGTATTTAAATATTTAGGATTATTTTCTTTAACATATAATTCAATCCCAGAAGTATCAAGTGTAATCATTGAAGCAAGGGTAGAATCGATAGCTTGACAGATAGGTTCTGTATAGTCAACCATTTTAGAGAACATAAGCTCTAATTGAGGTATAAAGGTCTGTTTAAAACGTGTAAACATAGGGGCGTCAGGCACCTTGGTAAAACCGCAGAAGTCACGTAATTCACGACATAGAGATAGTAAAATGATAAGTGGAAAGCACAGTAAAATTCAACTGGTATAAAATCACTTAAGTTAATTTGTTCTTCTAATAACGAGAAGAATGTAGGTGTGTCAGAGATTAGTAAATCTTGACATTCACTGAAATTTTCAGCAAGTGTTAGCTGAGAATATTTAACAGTCATATATTTTTCCTCCTGTTGTAGTTATTGTTTGGTGGTACTTACATTATACCACAACAGGAGAGAAATTTATATATAAAAACAACAAAAAACCCGATAAAATCAACGGGTTCAGGTAATTAACAATTACCTATAGATAAATAATAAAAGGAGGATTTATGATGAAAAAGAGATTAGCATTAGTTTTAGCATTGTTATTAATTATTATATCTGTAATTGGATGTAGTAATAATGAAACACCAGCGAGCAATAATGAAACACCAGCGAGCAATAATGAAACACCAGCGAGCAATAATGAAACACCAGGTTCAACATTTCCAGAAGATAATTTAACAATAATTGTACCATTTGCACCTGGTGGAGCAGTAGATGTTACATCAAGGTTCATAAGCGAAGTTGCTGCTGATCATATTAATGGAAACAGCATAATAATTGAAAATGTTGAAGGAGGCGGAGCTGTAGTAGGACAGAGTAGGGCTGCAAGATCAGAGCCTGATGGATACACTGTACTTGCATATACTTCATCAGTAGTAACTAATGCAATGACAAAAGAAACAGATTATACCTATGAATCATTTACACCTGTTGTTATGTATTGTTATGATCCTGAGGTTTTAGTAGTACCTGCAGAATCTGAATTCAATACATTAGAGGAATTCATAGAATATGGGAAAACTAATTCAATTAGCATGAGTACGCCAGGAGCTTCAACTTCTCACCATATCGCTGGCATGATTCTAGAAGAAAGAACAGGGGTAAAATTTGCTTATCTTCATAACGATAGTGGAGCAATGCAGGTTACACAACTTCTTGGAAATCACGTTGATGCAGGGCTAATGGCTTTCGGTGAGGCAAAGGGACAAATACAAGATGGATTTTTAAAGGTATTAGGAATTATGAATACTGATAGAAATCCAGAAATCCCAGATGTACCAACATTCATTGAAAAGGGGATAGATATCGATTATGGAGCATGGAGAGGGTTAGCAGTTCCAGTTGACACCCCTGATGAAATAGTAGATGCACTAGAAGAGGCGTTTACGAAAATGTTGAACGAACAAAGATTAATTGATAATTTTGAACAAGCAGGTTATCCATTAGTAATAAGGGGATCTGACGATTTTACTGAGTATGTGGACCAAAATGCAAAAGATTTGGAAGTAATTTTTGAAAATCTAAAGTAAATACTTAAAGTTTACAGAGGTAGAGGATTTGTATTAAAACCCGTCAAGGGGTGAGAATCCCTTGACGGAATTTTATATTGGAACTTTTTAAGAACCTACCCAAATGTTGAGGGAGAATGTATAAAGTTTCGTGTAAATGGTAATAATAACCACAAATAAAGGGAGGTATTACCATGAAAAACGAAACTTTTTTACAAGACGAAAAGACAAGAGAACTGGCAAAATCTTTAGCAAATAATTGCGAAAGCCTAAACGATGTACAAAGCCTTTTGAAAAATTTATTTAAAGGCACAATTGAAGAAATGCTTGAATCCGAGATGGATGAGCATCTTGGGTATGATAAGCATTCTGCTTTGGGGATAAATAGCGGAAACAGCCGCAATGGCTACAATCATAAGACACTACAAAGTGAATACGGTGAGGTTCCAATAGGTGTTCCTCGTGATAGAAACGGTGAATTCTCACCAAAACTAATAGGCAAATATCAAACTAAAACGGATGATATAGAAAAACGCATTATTGCAATGTATGCAAAGGGTATGAGCAATAGGGATATAGAGGATCATCTTAGAGATATCTATGGAGTAGAGGCTTCGGCAAGTCTTATCAGCCGCATTACCGACAAAATACTTCCGGCAGTGATGGAATGGCAATCGCGTCCTTTGGATGCCATTTATCCCATTGTGTTTTTAGATGGTATTGTATTTAAAGTTCGTAAGGACAGTCGTATTATCAATAAATGCGTCTATTCCGTTTTAGGAATTGACATGGAAGGCAAGAAGGATATCTTAGGCATCTGGATAAGCGAAAATGAAAGTGCGAGCTTTTGGGCCAGTGTTTGCAATGATTTGAAGAATCGCGGCGTCACTGACATTTTAATAACTTGCAGAGATAATCTTTCCGGATTCTCTGCAGCGATAGAGACAACATTTCCAAAAACAGAACAGCAGCTTTGTATAATTCACCAAATAAGAAATTCTACTAAATATGTATCGTATAAAGATTTAAAGCCAGTTATGGCAGGTTTAAAACTTATTTACGGTGCCCCGACACTTGATGATGCTGAATATCGTTTGGAGGAATTCGCCGAAAAGTGGGATTCAAAATATCCGCAAATTTCAAAATCCTGGAGAAATAATTGGTTGGAACTATCCACCTATTTCAAGTATCCGCAAGAAGTAAGAACGTTAATATATACCACAAATGCAGTTGAGGGGTTCCATAGAATGCTTAGAAAGTATACAAAAACAAAAACTATCTATCCAACTGACGAGGCCGTTAGAAAATCTGTATATCTTTCTATTCAAGAGATTACAAAAAAATGGAGTATGCCTATACGAAATTGGGGTACGATAATAGGGCAACTTATGATATTTTATGAAGATAGATTTAACAAAACAGCATAAATGGGGCTCTGCCCCATACCCCGAGGTTTATTACGCTCTGCTATGCCGGTGATAAAAAGAAATCGGGCAATCAATCCTGATCACCCAATCACCGTTTATAGACAGCAAGCGTCTGAGTCGCACCTCTGCGTTGCTCATATTTATGCTGTATCATTAGTATTTACAGTTAAAAACTTTTTAACCAAAATTCCATTTACACGAAATATTAGACACTCCCTGTTGAGGGTAATAGTTTAAATCTAATACAACAATTTAAAAGGTTATCATAATTAACTCATTAATAAAAAAACATATTTTTTGACGAGGAGGAATACATATGAAAAGTGCTAGAAACGATATAATTTTATCAGTAGTACTATTATTGGTTGCAGGATTTGTTTTTATACAATCTTCTCAATTTCCAGAGACCGCCGCAAGATTTTCTAGATTATTCGCAGGTATACTAGCTTTTTTAACACTGATTCTTTTATTTAGATCAATTATAACAATAAAAGGATTAAAGGAAAGTGGGGAGGATGATGAAGAAGAGAAAAGTTTACAAGACTATAAAAATCCAACCTTAATTGTTATAGGTTTATTAGTCTACGTAGCCATACTAGATACAGTTGGATATGTTATATCTACATTTTTGATATCAATGTATGTGATCTATATTTTAGGATATAGAGATATTAAAAAAATGTCATTAACTTCAGGGTTAGGAGTTTTGGTTTGTTATGTTGTTTTTAAAGTACTTCTTGGAGTTCGATTACCAGAGATTGCATTTCTATTATAAGGAGGGGATTTAATTGTTTGAAAATATTTTATTAGGTTTTAGTATCGCATTAGAACCCCTTCATTTACTAGTATTGTTCTTAGGGGTTGCTATAGGATTAATTGTAGGTGCCTTACCTGGATTAAATGATAGTATAACAATTGCTGTACTAATACCAGTTACATTTGGTATGGATCCTATTATTGGTATGGCCATCTTAGTTGGAGTATATGTTTCAGCATGTTATGGAGGTTCTATTCCTGCAATATTATTGAATATACCTGGTACAGCTTCATCGGTTGTAACCACTATTGATGGCTATGAAATGGCTAAAAAGAGACAAGGCGGCTTAGCGTTAGGAGTAGCAACAACTTCCTCAGTATTTGGAGGCATATCAAGTTCACTAGTTTTATTGTTTTTGGCTCCATTCTTAGCCCAACAGGCATTAAAATTTGGTCCAGCTGAATACTTTTCTTTAGCTGTTATGGGATTAAGTACTGTTGTTGGAATGTCTACTGGTAGCATGGTAAAGAGTTTAATAGTTTCTGTATTAGGTTTGGGCCTATCCTTGATTGGGTTAAGTCCTCAAACTGGCTATCCGAGATTTGTATTTGGGATAGATTATCTATATGATGGCGTTCCATTAGTTCCAATGCTTATAGGGTTATTTGGTGTATCATCAATACTTTCATTATCTCAAACTATAGAAGATGATCCTTTGTCAAATGTAAAATTGAAAACAACAAGATTTGAAAGGATACTTCCAGATAGAAAGATGCTTAAGAGATTATTTCCTGCAATGGTAATAGGAGCTGTAATAGGAAATATTATTGGGATAATCCCTGGTGCAGGAATGATAATGGCAATATATCTAGCTTATGATCAAGTAAAAAGAAGATATCCAGATTTAGAATTTGGAACTGGAGTACCAGAGGGAGTAGCAGCACCTGAAGCAGCAAATAATGGTGTTGTAGCTAGTTCAATGGTTCCCTTACTATCTTTAGGCGTACCTGGAAACTCTACATCCGCATTATTTCTAGGAGCGCTAATGATTCATGGAATGAGACCAGGACCAACATTATTTATAGACTATCCTGATATTGCTTATTTTGTTGTGGTTGCCTTCTTAATTGGTAATATAATGATGTTTCCTATGGGTGTAGCTATGTGTAAGTTTCTATCAACTTCAATACTTAAATTAGAAAGAAAGTTATTGAATGGATTAATTATTATATTGTGTATAACTGGTGCTTTTGCAATTAGAACAAGTACATTTGATGTTTTGATTATGGTAATATTTGGTGCATTAAGTTTTGTATTTAGCAAATTGAAACTTCCTATGTCAGGTATTATATTATCTTTGATACTAGGGCCTATGATAGAAGAGAATCTTCAGCATAGTTTAACCCTATCTGGTGGTAGTTGGTCAATATTTGTTACTAAACCAATATCATTAGCACTCCTTATTATAGCAGCATTTTTCTTACTGTCACCAATATATCGATTAATTAAAAACAGGATAAAAGTAGCGAAAGCTTCTTAGTTATTGGAGGTAAATTGATGTATAGTATTAAACTAGCGAAATTTGTATCAGATATTAAATATGAAGACTTAGGTAATGATGTAATAGATATGACAAAGAAATCCATCATGGATTATATAGGTGTATCTATTGCAGGATATGATAAAGAGGCAAGTCTTATCTTAGGTAAATATATCGATGAACAAAATGAGCAAAATTTAGAAGGACAAGCTAATGTATTAAGACCGGGCTTTCCAAAGGTTAAATATCCATATGCAGCATTTATAAATGCTGCATATGGACATGCTTTAGACTTTGATGATCTTCATAGTTCGTCAATAGTTCATCCTGGGGTAGTGACAATACCAACAGCTTTTGCCTTGGGACAACATCTTAACAAAAGCGGGAGGGATGTGATAGCAGCAATAGTTGCAGGCTTTGAGGTGGCAACTAGAGTAGGAGAGGCTATCAATCCATCCTCATATTGGTATTGGCATACAACTGCTATAGCGGGCAACTTTTCTTCTGCTGCAACTGCTGGAAACTTGATGAATCTAGATGGAGTAGAGATGAATCATTGCTTTGGTAGTGCTGGAAGTCAAGCAGCTGGTCTATGGGAATTTATAAATGATGGGGCTATGACAAAGATGCTCCATGTAGCAAAAGCTAACATGAATGGAATAATAGCAGCTGAATTAGCCGCTTTAGGCTTTACAGGTGCAACAAGGATTTTAGAAGGAGATAAGGGCCTAGTAAAGGCAATAGCTCCTAAATATGACTTAGATAAGTTGACTATGAATTTTGGAAAACCTTATAAGGTAATGGAAAATTCATTTAAAGCATATGCATGTTGTAGACATACACATTCGGCAAATTATGCTATTGAAGAAATAGTAAGAAAATATAAAATAAAGGCACAAGATATAAAGACCATAGTGGATAAAACATATGGACCAGCAATAGATTTTACTGATAATGCAAACCCTCAAACAACTTATGCCCATAAGTTTAGCTTACAATATTGTATATCTGCTCTCTTGGTATATGGTAATCTTTCGGAAGAAATATTCACTGAGGAAAAGATAAACAATCCACTGGTTCAAGATACTATGAAAAAAGTAACAGTATGTTTGAATGAAGAAATAAATGATATATTCACAAAAAATCCTGATAAATGGATACATGATTTGGAAGTTGAAACCTTAGATGGAAGGATTTTAAGAGAGAGGGTAGAGTATCCTATTGGGGATGTAAATAATCCTTTTGATTGGGATATGACTGAAAATAAATTCAAGACATTATTAGAACCATATTTATCAAAATATGAAATTGAATCTTTAATAGGAAACATTCATAAGTTTGATGAACTAGATAATATAAACGAATTATTTAGTATAAAGAATACCGATGTGGCATACCAGTAATACCAAGCACATTAATTAAGGAGTGAAGTTTATGTTAGATCAAAAGATGCTTAAGAATGAAATATTTCATCTAGTTAATCGGTCAGTTGTTGATATTTCAGATGATACAAAAATATTGTTAAAGGAAGCATTGGATAAGGAATCCAATGAAACTGCAAAAAGCATGCTAAGTGCAATGATTGAGAATACAGAATTGGCTAATGTTAAACAAAAGCCTGTATGCCAATCACCTGGATATCCAACCGTATATCTAAGTTTTGGCAATGGAACCCTTCCTGGGAATATAAAAGAAATGTTCGGAGAAGCCTTGGTTAATGCAACTAACAATGGATTATTAAGACCATCTATGGTACATCCATTAACAAGAGAGAATACAGGAAATAATTCAGGCGATGGTGTACCAAACTTTGAATTTGACTATATACCAGAACAAGATTATGTAGAGATAATCATAAGCTTTAAGGGTTGTGGTGCTGAACTTGGTAACGAAATGAAAATTATGACAGTCCCACAACTAGGTAAAGATTTTTCAGGATTAAAAAGACTAGTCTTAGATACAGTAATTAATGCTGGTGGTAAGCCTTGCCCCCCAGTAGGAATTGGTATAGGTATTGGCGGACAAATGGATGTAGCAAGTAAATTGAGCAGAAAGGCCATAAGTACAAGATTATGGACCGATGAAAACCCAGATGAGTTATATAATGAGCTAGAGAAAGAATTATTAGAAGAAATCAATTCCCTAGGATTAGGTGCAGCAGGTACAGGTGGAGACACATATGCCCTTACTGTAAAAATTGCATCAGCACATACTCATACAGCTATAGCTCCAGTTGCAATTAATTTTCATTGTTGGGTTACTCGTAGAGGTGGCGTGAGATTATATACTGATGGAAGAAAAGAAATAATTTTTTAGGGGGTGTAATATATGAGTGAAAGAGTTCTAAATATACCATTAAGAGAAGAAGATATTAGAGAATTAAAAGCAGGAGATGTTATATATTTACAAGGACAGATATTTACATCAAGGGACATAGGGCATCTTAGAATAAAAGAATATCTTGAAGAAGGAAAGGAACTACCTGTTGAATTTGAAGGAGGGGCAATATTCCACGCAGGTCCTGTAGTTAAGAAAACGGATGTAGGTTGGGATTTAACAGTAATTGGACCTACAACAAGTATACGAATGGAGCCTTATGCAGAAATGGTAGGGCAAATAGGTGTGAAGGCAATTATTGGCAAGGGTGGAATGTCTGATGCTACTTTAGAAGCATGTAACAAATATGGATATGTATATTTGCAAGCAGCTCCTGGATGTGCGGTTAAACTAACAGAAGGAATAGAATCAATTCAAGATGTACATTGGTTAGATATTGCCATGCCAGAAGCATTGTGGGTATTAAGTGCTGTGAAATTCGGTCCTTTAGTTGTTGGGATGGATACCCATAATAAGAGTATATATAAAGAGTTAAAGAATAATGCACTTGATAAGTTAGAAAAGATGGGCTTATAAAGGACAAAGAAAAGGTTACTTGAATCATAGGGGAGTGAATGTAAATGAAAAATGAAAGAATGCATAACTTTGATGAAATAGTTAACAGAAGAGGATCTGATTGTAAGAAATATAATCCAAGTGTGTGTAGTGACGAAAACCTACCAATGTGGATTGCAGATATGGATTTTAAGGTGCCTGCACCAGTAGAAGAAGCAGCAAAATTAAGAGCAGAACACCCTGTCTTTGGATATCCATGTGAATTACCTGAGTTTAATCTGTCTGTTAAGAAATGGATTAAGAAACGACATGATTGGGACATAGAAGAAGGATGGGTTGAATTTGTAACAGGAGTTGTTCCTGCTGCAATATTTGCAATTCAAGGATTTACAAATCCAGGAGACAAGGTTGTTGTACAAACTCCATTGTATCCACCTTTAAGGGAAGCAGTAGTAGATAATGGTAGACAATTAATTACATCACCTTTTGTAGAAGAGGACAATTATTATACAATTGATTTTGAAGATTTAGAAAAGAAATTAGCAGATTCTAGAACAAAGATGTTTATCCTTTGTAATCCTCATAACCCTGTAGGTAGAGTATTTACTGAGGAAGAATTAAAAAAAATCGGAGAACTCTGCATTAAACATGATGTCATGGTGTTTTCTGATGAAATTCATGCTGATATTGTTTATAGTGGATATAAACATATTCCATTTGCATCCCTTTCATCAGAATTTGCTGACATTACTATAACAAGTTTAAATCCTGGTAAAACATTTAATGTAGCAGGAGTAAGAACAGGAGCAGTAATTATCTCCAATCCAAGGGTAATGGAAAGATTTTTAGTCGTTCGCAAGAACAATAAGGCAATGGGTAGAACAGTATTTGGCCAGAATGTATTTATAGCATGCTATAAGGAATGTGAGTACTATGTTAATCAACTTATTCCTTATTTAGAGGCTAATGTAAACTTTGTTGATAATTATATTAAGGAAAATATACCATCAATTAAGTTTAGAAAGCCAGAAGGCTTATATTTGCTGTGGCTAGATTGTAGAGAATTGAAATTAAGTCAAGAGGATCTAATGAAATTATTTAAGGAAAAGGGAAAAATCACCTTGAATTGTGGTAGTACCTTTGGAGTAGAAGGAAATGGATATGTTAGGATTAATATTGCAGCTCCAAGAGCTGTAGTTGAAGACGGATTAAATAGAATAAAAGCAGCGGTAGAGGGTTTATAGTGAGTAAGAAAATGAACTGTAACATACAAGGGTTTGAGTTCTCAATTTTAATTTAAGTCTACAAAATGAAAAAGATTCGAGGAGGGTAAATAGTGAGAGAAATAAAAATTGCCGCTATACCAGGAGATGGAATTGGGAAAGAGGTTTTAGCTGAAGGTATCAAAATATTGAATCTAATATCATCTAAGAATACTGGAGTAAGATTTTCAATAGATACATTTGATTGGGGTTGCGAATACTACTTAGAAAATGGAAAAATGATGGATGATAATGGGATAGAAATTCTTAAGGGATATGATGCAATTTTATTAGGCGCTGTAGGATTTCCAGGAGTTCCTGAGCATATTTCAGTAAGAGGTTTAATAATCAAAATTCGTCAGGAGCTAAACCAATATGTAAATGTGAGACCTATAAAATTATTAAAAAATGTTGATTGTCCACTCAAAGACAAGACTGATGAAGATATTGATATGGTATTTGTTAGAGAAAATGTTGAAGGAGAATATGCTGGTGTCGGTGGAATTATAAAATCTGGCACTGATGGGGGAACAGCTATTCAAACTAGTGTATTTACTAGAAAGAATACAGAAAAAGTCATGGAATATGCCTTCAAATTAGCTCAAAAAAGGTCTAATAAATTAACCAGTGTTACTAAATCAAATGCCCTAAATTACAGTATGGTATTTTGGGATAAGATATTTAAAGAGGTATCAGAAAAATACAATAATACAACAACTGAACAAATAAATGTTGATGCAATGAGTATGTATATGGTAAAAAAACCAGAAAGATTTGATGTTGTTGTAGCTTCTAATCTATTTGGTGATATTCTTACCGATTTGGGGGCAGCTATACAAGGTGGAATGGGTTTTGCTGCAGGGGGAAATATTAATCCAGAGGGAGAATTTCCATCAATGTTTGAACCTATTCATGGGTCAGCCCCATATATGGCTGGTAAAGGGGTAGCTAATCCAATAGCATTTATATGGTCAGTAGTATTAATGATTAAACATTTAGAGCTTACTGAATTAGCATCAGCATTAATGAAATCTATTGAAGATTCTCTGTTGGTTAAGGAGAGATTAACACGTGATTTAGGTGGAAATGCTTCTACCAGTGAAGCTGGTGATTATATTTGTGAATTGTTTGCAAATAATATAGATAATGTTACAGTATAAGTTTTGATGATTTATGAATATGCCGCACCAAAATGAGCATCTCAACCGCTCAAAATGAGCATCGCTTCCGCTGAAATTGTGCACTGTCTCCGCAGCGGTTGTGCATAGTTTATTAATACTCTGTAATACTACATTTATACACTTATGGAACATAGTGTAAATAAATCGAGGAGGTCATAGAAATGACCAATTACAGAGAGATTTTAAGGCTTGATAGCCTTGGAATCAACAAAGTTAACATAGCAGCAAGCTGCTCATGTTCAAGAAATACCGTAGCAACTGTTCTGCAAAAAGCGGAGGAAAATAATTTGAATTATCCTTTGCCTAATGATTTATCAGACAAGCAGCTTTCGGAAATACTCTTTCCGCCAAGCGAATTGAAACCGACGTACAAAATGCCGGATTACGAATATGTACATCGTGAAATGGCTAAAAGCGGAGTAACTTTAACGCTTTTATGGCTTGAATATTGTGATGCATGTCGTGAATCCGGTGAATTACCATACTGTTAATGCCATAAAGAAATGTCCAAAACTAACCGGAAACTTTTGTCCACCACATGACGTAATACATGTCCGACTAAGACCTTGGGGCCAGCCCCAAACCCCGGAGTTTTTTCGCTTATCCAAAGTTTTACATTATCTAAAGTAGGGCGTAATAGCCTACAAAAATCGGTAAAACTACAAGCTCAACTTTAGATAATAAGATTTATTGTAGCGATTTCAGAAAACTAAGCATTGCTGTTTGTTCACTATTATCATAATACTCTATGTTGCCTGTTAAATTAGAAGATGCTTTAGTAATTGCATTTCGTACAACTTCCGGGTTATTTCTAGCATATCGCTCAGTAGTTAATACCGACTCATGCCCAAGAAAATCTCGAATATAATATATATTAGCACCACCTTGAATTAGATGACTGGCTTTGGTGCTCCTGAGCAAATGTGGGGATATATTTGAGTTAAACATATTCCGGTTCACTTGCTTACCCATATTTGCATATTTTTTAAGAATGTAAGAAATACCTACAGTTGTCAGCTTTTCATGACTTCGGTTTTCAAACAAATATTGATCCATTATACTAATACGATTTTCGTTCATATACCCTTGCAATATATCAGATGTTTTTTGTGTAATTGGAATTATTCTTGTTTTATTACCTTTTCCAAAAAGTTTTACAGTTGTAGTTTTACCTATAGAAATATCTCCTTTTCTAAGCTCAATTAATTCACTAACCCGTGCTGCAGTATCATAAAGCATAAGTAAAAGTGTAAGGTCTCTACGACCATGTTTAGTATGGATATCCGGCATAGAAAACAACACTTCCATTTCCTCCAATAATAAATATTGAGGTGGAACAGTAGGTGTTTTCTTCTCTGGTATAGATAAAATATCACAACAAAGAGCGGTGTAAACAACAGCTTCAGAACGAATATATTGAAATAGCGATTTAAGGGCTGATAAACGTTGATTTCTAGTTGATGCCGAATTTTTCCTACTATCTTCTAACCAAAGTAAGTAGTCCTCAATAATCCGTTTATCTATTTTATCCAATATTAGCTTCTCACACGGAATCCCTTTTTCACTGTCGCAAAATTGATAAAACTGCAATAATGAATAACTGTAAGAAGAGATAGTATTGGTGCTCAGACCCCTCTGAAGCGGAAGATACTTCGTAAAGTATGAATATATATAGTCGGCAAAATCAGGTTTTAATTGTCTAAACATCAAATTTCACCTCCGGTACACAGGAATCTACAAATGATGTACCAGCTGCCATGATATTTGAATAATCAAATTCAGGTAGATGTATATATCTTTCAGTATCTTTGATATTTGTATGACCTACATAAGCTGATATAATTGGCATAACGGTGTATAGATCCAATCCAAGCACCTTGGTCATTTTCGCATAGGAGTGAACGATAAATGTATGCCTCATATCATGTATTCTTTTGTAATTATCCCCGTTTAAAATTGATACGCCAGCTTTTAAAAGAATTGCACGGAATCGGTCCCGAAATGTAGTTTCATGTATAATGCCACCAGAAGGTGACGGAAAGAAATACTCGTTGTTTTTGTTGAAATTAAAACCCATTAAATCAACATATCTTCGAAGATATTTGGTAAGAGACTCCGACATAGGAACAAACCTGCTGACTTGATTTTTAGACCTCTCAATATTTAGTATACCCTCATTTAAATTCACATTACAGAGTTTCAAATTCCGTGCCTCGGATGAACGTAAACCGCATCCGAAAAACACTCTAAGAATTGCTGGCATAACCATATGTATATAAGGAGAACGTGAAGAATATTCCATATGATCAGCAGTATTCAATATCTTTGTTATATCTTCTCCACTGAATATGTAAGGCTTGAAATCATACCTATATTTACGGGTGAAATGTCTAGGAAGTATATATGCTTCCATGCCTGCAGAAATCATATACTCAGCTAGTCCTCTAAGAATGCGTATTCGGTTGAGTTGAGTTCCTTGCGATTCACCATCCCTACGTTCTGCTATCATTAAAACTGTATCTTTCGATAAAACAGCAGTATTTGTTGTTGCTTGGTTCATTAGCTTGCATATGTTTCTTAAACGATAAATGTTAGAACCTTCAAATTTTTGGCCAATGCTACGCCTAAATCTTAGAAAATCAAGGCAAACTTTTGTACATATTCCATCAGGAAATTCTATGTTTAATTTATTTTCAAACATTGAAGGGTACCTCCAATGCTGCTAATCTTAATTTTTCAATGTCCATGCGAATATATTGCATTGTTACATTAGCATATTTATGGCCAAGTATTTCAGAAATAACTGTAATTGGAACATTGTCTCCCATTAGTCTTGTAGCTAAACTGTACCTTAATGCATGCATACCATGGTGTTTGCCATCCCTGTTAATACCTGCTAATTCAAAATATTTATTAAGACGTTTGTAATAATGTCCGGCGGATACATACGGGCAAAATGGTGCCATTGACCTTAAGAAAACATGATCAGATGCTATGTTTTCAGGAAGTCTATTCATAAGATAATCAAGTAAAGCCCATTTTAATGCATCTGTCATTGAAAGCTTTACGAATTCTCCTGTCTTTTGCTGCATGATTTCAATTGTATTGCAGTCCCATTTTATATTTCCAAGCCTAAGATTGATAATGTCGGATACTCTTAAGCCAGTATCAGCGGCTAAAAGAATTACTGCATAGTCTTTTTTTCCTTCTAATGTATTTCGGTCTATAGCTGCAAGAATTTGTTTTATTTCATCGGCACTATAGGTGGATGGAAGGTGTTCATATTTACCATTATTCATAACTCTCAAGTTCATTGACAAGTCTATTTCTAACATTCTTGCAATTTCAGGACACCTAAAAAATTCCCTAAGTGTTATGATTATGTTACTTTTAGTTGAATTACTTAAAACATTTTTAGTTTCAAGATATTTCTGTATAGTTGATTGATTTAACTCAGAAATATCGCTTATTTGCTCATCCTCGGCGAAATACAGGAAATTTCTTATGTTCTGCTGCTTCAGTAAAATGCTTTTTTGTTTAAGGTTTTTCATGCTTAACCAAGTAGTATAACTATCGAATGCAAAAGCAAAAGATTCGTTTTGAAACTTTATTATTAATTTGTATGTTCTATGAGTAATCCATAGGTTTTTCACAGATAAATCATGCAGGCATAGCAGGAAACGGGCATAATATTTTTCTGAAACGGTCTTTGGATGAAAAATATCCTCTATACCATAACGAAAATGTGCAAATTGAGCTATTAGCACGCTACTACATACAGTTATATCTTTGTCGTCAGCATACTTAAGAAGGTGATTCCAAATCCCTATGTAAGTCTTAACAGTCTTTTCAGAATATCCCTTACTTTCTAATGATTTAATTGCGTTTAATACCTGTTCTTGTAAACATACTGTGAATACATCGTGCATAGTGTTGACCTCCTAAAATTTTATTGTTTAGGAGATTATATATTATGATAAGTAATTTTGCTTGTTTGTTCTATATTAGGCTATTTTTAATATGAACTTTAGATAATGTAAAACTTTGGATAAGCTATATTATGAAAATCTTTATATAATTTCGCTTTTGTTTTCCAAGGAGAGTGATTTTTATTATTAAATTAATAAAAGAGTAATACCCACTTCGGTATCACTCTCCTTGCCAAACCTTGTATGGCGCTCGTGTCGCTCTCCAGCGGAGCACTACCCTCTATACAAGTAAAAGCAATTTTATGATACCTTTTATTATATTCAATTGTCAATATTCAATCTGTGCGGAAAGCATGCTTAATTTGAACGGAATAGATGCACAATTTAAGCGGAAGCTATGCACAATTTAACCGGTTTAGGTGCACTATAAAAACGTAATATCCAATTTATGAGGGAATCAATAAATTATAAATTGAATAATATGGAATCTCTTGTAATGGAGGGAATATAAAATTTCTCCCATAGGGGAGAATAACAAAACATTTCAACAGGGATAAAAAAGTGTTTCATTTTAATTTGAATTTAGCGTTTGACCGTAAAAATATTGCTAAAACATGAATTTTGTGATAACATAATTCAGTGATATGCGGATGTGGCGGAATTGGCAGACGCGCACGGTTCAGGTCCGTGTGGGGCGACCTGTGCAGGTTCAAATCCTGTTATCCGCATTGGAATCTCAACATCTTAGGCAGTTTCTTATTGGGAACTGTCTTTTTTGTACTATCTTCAAAAAACCAATTGTACCAAAACCATATAAGTTACAGTTCCAACTAAAATGGAAAGAAGCATCTGTCTTCTCCAAAGGTGAACGGCAAGTACTGTTATAACGGCAATCAGCTCCGGAATGCCATGACTGCCGGCAAATATATTTACATCTTTAAGGCTATACACTACAAGCAGTCCTAAAGAAGCCGGCGGGAGCGCCTTTCCTAAAAATTGTATATACTTTGGTGTCGGTTTATCTGCAGGAAACAATATGAAGGGAAGAAAACGGGTAATTACGGTTCCTGCCACTACCATGGCAATAGTTACAATATGCTGTCCAACAGTCATTGTCATTTTGTTTCACCTGCTTTCATAAAAAATTCTCTCTTAAAAGTAAGAATTAGCAAAATCAAAATCATAGAAGGAATGATAAAATTACTGCTGCCGAAGATAACAAGGCATAATAAAGATACCCCCAATCCCAACAGTGAGCTGTTGTGCCTTTTTTCTTTCAGCCGCTTCTCCAAGAAGATTAAAATAAACATGGATGTCATTGCAAATTCGAGCCCCCTTGTATTAAATTCAATCAATTCACCAAACAATCCTCCAAGGATAGAGCCGGATACCCAATAGCTGTAATTTAAAATTGTTACAAAGAACATGAACCAACCCTTATCAACATCTTCCGGAATATTTGCCGCGCAATTGATTGAGAATGTTTCATCACTCATGCCAAAAATCAAAAAAGCTCCTCTTATTCCTTTACCTCTGTATTTTTCCAACATAGAAATTCAAATATATGTTTTATATTTTACCACTGAAAATGCATATAATCAATCAGAATAATATTATCATTTACGTATCATTTATAATCTTCTGAATAATATTATCATTTATAATCTAGGGGTTTTATACAAAAAAATGTTTAATTGGAATTTAAACAGGTATATATATATCAAATA
>ENA-UOOM01001274-UOOM01001274.1-fermentation-metagenome-genome-assembly--contig:-NODE-1274-length-24781-cov-7.733600_pt1 | contig 24781 bp, 28 predicted proteins | sample MGYA00245781_ERZ724031 | MGnify/ENA primary metagenome ERZ724031 (study PRJEB28704, sample SAMN03018317) | fermentation metagenome | biome: anthropogenic terrestrial biome; feature: soil; material... | reverse complement strand
GAAGCAGTGGAAACGGGTGAGAACGAGGCTGAAAATGCTCGAATCACTCGGGATTTCCAGACAGCAAGCATGGGAGTACGCGAACACAAGAAAAGGCTACTGGAGAACCTCCAATAGCCCAATCCTGAACAGATCTCTTAAGAACGAAGTTCTTGAGAAACTGGGATTCATATCCTTTTCAAACTACTATCGACAAGTTACAGCGTAAACTGAGGAACCGCCGTGTACCGAACGGTACGCACGGTGGTGTGGGAGGTCGGCTATCCAATTAATGGGTAGCCTCCTACCCGATTATTTATTGGATGCGGTAGGTTTTAGGGCTATTGCCTCGAATAAATCAGCATCATGAATTATAATCGCCATCATGACTATCAGCCGCATCATTAGTTAGGCGTCGCGAGCGCCATTAAAGGAGCGATAATCTTTGCGCAAAGCCCTGTCGTTATTAACTTTCACAATCCCACTTATTTTGCTAGTTGCTCTCGCAGAACCGGTTTTTGGCGCGGAACCGCCCGACCTGGCCTCCCGATTCAGTTTGGCGGGCGGAGCGGCGGCGTCGGCTGCCGGGGCGGCCGGAGACGCGACTGACGGCGGCTATTTTCTAAGCGGCGCGATCCTTGATGATCTCCTGCTGTTGTATAGCGACTGGACCTTGACCCCCGTGGAGACAATGCTCACTATGTCGGGCGGTTTAGTCTTATTGGAGTATGATAAACCAATCTATGACTTTATTTTGAAACATGAGCCGGAGGTTGTTGATAAATACATCAGTCCATTCTTTTCCAAACTGGGTGAATGGCCTGCGCTGATGGGCCTGACAGGGGTAATGGTGTTTGTGGATCCGGAGCTCAGCAAAGAAATTCTGTTGGCATTGCTAGTCGATACCGTGAACACTCAGGTGCTAAAATGCCTGATTGGCATGAGCCGTCCCTATGTTGCGGACGAACCTCAGTTTATCGGACCGACATTCAGTGATGATTATAAAGCGATGCCATCAGGGCATACGTCGTCGACCTTTGCGGTCGCAACTGTTCTGGCATTAAGATATCCCAAGTATAGCTGGCTCTTTTATGGGGCGGCCTCGCTCATTGGTGCCTCTCGCATCACTGAAGAACAGCATTGGCCGTCAAACGTCTTCTTTGGTGCCATGGTAGGGGTGGCATCTGCCCGACAGGTCCATGAGCATCGCTTGGACTTGGTAGTGCTGCGGCTGCAGTTTTAACTAAACTAGTTGCTAGCCTGCATTCTGAAATGCGGTGAAAATGGCACTTCCTGCTCTTTGATCAAGATCGCTTTTATCGAGACGACCACGCGTTGTTCAAGAGTGCATTCGTTAAGCAAGTTGGCACAGATGTCTTCGATTTCCGGGATAACTCTGCAGCTCATTTGGGGGCTGGCGTTTTCCACTTCGATAAACTTACTGAAACTGGCATTGTCAGCGGCGTGAAAAACCACGCCTTCCTGATTCACAAGGTAGGTCTGCTGGTGCAATATTCCTTGAATAATGACCTTGCCAGGGATGACTTTGCAGTCAATATCAGTAAACTCGCCAGTCGCTTCGGCCACTTTCACAGCCGGGGTGTCCAGGTGCGTTAGATATTCGATGATCAGTTGTTCGGTGCCAATACCCATCACGACCGGGATTAACGCGGTTGTTCCGCTCACCATGTTATTCGCGCTCCTTTGCTGTGTGAAGGTATCCTATCATATTCAAAAGGAGCTTAATGGGACTATGTCCTATATGATTTTGGCACGGGATGGGGAAGGCCATCGTGGTGCCCGTGGCGCCCACCCCCCCCGTGGTGCATGGGGTGATCACCACCTAATTCCATATTGCGTATCGCCGTGATTCATGGTATACTGAGTGTTGTGTCTTAGCAAATTAAGTTCTGATCCTGTTTTGAGCGCGCGTCCTAGTTCAAGCCAAACTCTTGATTCGAGCGCATTAAGCTTGCCAGCTTAGCTCAGTTGGTAGAGCAGCTGATTTGTAATCAGCAGGTCGTCGGTTCAAGTCCGACAGCTGGCTCCAGATATGACAAGGGTTCGGAGATTTACTCCGAACCCGTTTTGATTTTCCTGGCAGTATTCACATTATCGACTACATGCCATCCTTTCATCCTTATCCAGCAAAAGACGCAAATTTCGGGCTAACAGTCTTTCGCGATAGAGGTAATCCAGGTTATGCTCTTTGAGAGTATTGACCAATTGCTCGGGGAGTTTATCTATTTCAGTGTCGTCAAGGATTAAGGTAAGCTCTTCCTCAGAGAAGAGCTGATTCATGATCACGACTTGTTCATGTCTGGCATTCTGCGGGCAGACCTTCTGACACCGCAGACAGCCGATCAGAGCGTTATGCGATCCCCTGTCAACCCAGTCCGGAATTGTATCTGACTCGTTCCAAAAAGTAAGGCATCGATCGATATTGATAATAAACCGCTCAGGGTTAATGGCTTGCGTGGGACAGCTTTTGATACAGGCATGACAATTGTCGCAGGCCTGCATCGTTTTGACCGCCTGCCAGTTGTCATGGGTGCAGGGAATATCGCTAACAAAAGTAAGAAGCCTGTAATAGCTACCGAAACCGGGAATGTACGAGACGTTGTTTCTGCCGTACTCACTCAGTCCACTATGAACAGCCATTAACTTTTGGGGCACAGCCGCACGCACGATCTGGTAGCCCTCCGGTTCCAGCACCTTATTTATCAAATCAATGACTAGCCGATCCATTTTAAAATTATAGGTTGGTGGTATGATGATCTCATGCGGTTGTCCCTGCCAGGATAGACGCATCTTTATAATCGGTTGCGGCATGGCCACAATAATTAAAGACTTTGCTTCAGGGCATTCTGAGGCATAATCATATTTCCAGTGATCAAGCACTTCCTGATATAGACTCCTCTGAACTATCCCCGAATCGAACAATGATGCGATTTCTTGCTCGATGTCCTCTAAATGTGTGGCGTAAATAATCCGGGCCGGGTAGCCTTCTTGTTCAAGGTCTTTCAGTAGTTTTTCCTGCAAAGTTGCCATCACCATTCTCCTTTCATCCGTTCAGGGGCTTTGATTTTTGCGGTCCTACTTGCTCCGCTATTGCGTTAAGGGATTGCGCTAAATGCACTCACGTAGACGTAGTAGTTCTCAATATGGGGCAGGGCATAATCCCTTTGATACACTAGATAAATCGTCATGGTATAGATAGATCCAGCCTTTAGTGCCTGATAATCATGGTCCTTAATGCCCGCCAGATGATAGAAGGGTCCCGACCTAGTGATGTTGACCAATTCCAATATGGAGCCTGGATGATACAGTTGGGTCACAGCAACAGTAACGGATTTGCTCTGAGGCAGTGTATATTTGCTGACCTTCATAAACCAATACTTTCTACGCTCGGCTTTCAGTTCTTTAATGCGCTGTTTGTATTCGGACACCTTTGCACTATTATCAGCGGTGTCACTGTTGCTATCACTTCCTGCGCCATTGCCATCGACATCATCAGATCTACTTTTGACGGCCTTGAGGCGCTGCTCAAATAGGTCAATTTCCTGTCCGATGGCATAAATCGTCGCCCTAATACAAGCCTTTTTGAGGCTTCTGTTTTCCTTAGCAGCAGCATGCAGCGGTTGGTATGTGCAAACCATTATCAAGGTGATAGTGACGGCACTTACTAAAAATATCGTGAACCTCTTTCGTCTTCCGCGTCGGGCAAGTGTCATCATAGACATCCTCCTCCGATAATTCGATTCACTGCTATAATACTAGTGGCTTGCGGAACTACTGTTTGAATTACTTTTGGCCTGCCGTCGCCACAAAATGATACCATTCAGTGAAAAAGTGTGGTAAATTTATGAAGTATCACGCACCTGATTCTGTAGAAATCTAAATAATTCCTCTGCAGATCGGTTCTTTTTTTATGAAAGGAGCTCAAAATCAAAATGTTGCTAGTTTTCGCAGGACCGAGTAGCACTGGCAAATCAACTGTGGCCAAGGAGATCAAGAATAGGCAGGATAATTGCCAGGTCTATTCCGGAAAGGACTATTTGCGTTTTTCGAAAAACAGGGAAGAAGCCTGGGGTAAATTCTGCGAGGAAATTGCGGCCGCAGCCGGTTCCGCTGATAAAAATGTGATCTACGTAATTACGGAAACCGAGTTTGTGAAGGATCTGACGAATATCGAAGGCGTCAAATTCATCAAGTTTGTCGCGGATCTCGACACGATTAAGACCAGATTCTCCACCCGTACCGGTGGCAATCTGCCACAACCCCTTGCGGCGATGCTGGAGCGCCAGGTGACGGCGTGGGAACCGGTCAAGGCAGATTACTGCTTCGACACCGGTTCGGGTGCATCTGTTGCGGAAATTGCGGACCAAATTTGTAAAGCTGTGTTTTGAAGCTGCAAGAGAAAGAATGGGGACAGGCGAAGTCTGTCTCCAATCGATCTTTAATCTGTGAAGACTTGACTTATTTGGTGGGGGAAGCATAAAATGTAAATATAAATGTCCGGACAATCGGATATGCGGTCATTTCACCTCAAACCGGAGGAGGTTAAGTGGATATGGCTGAAGGATTGGCAGCGGTGCGATCTGCACTAATGCGCAAGAATCTCAATGTTGACGCCAATGAGTGGCGCAACTCCGTTGCACTGACCGGCCATGTTTCGTCCTGGGAACAATATATGGAGGCCGGGTATGCAGCGGCTGGCAAGGGTTATGAGGCGGTCGTCAACGATCTTACTGTTGAGGGCGTCGTGCCCTTTAAACCCTCCATGCCGGAACCCCAAAACCCCATCGATCCAGATACATATTTTGACGCGGTTGTCATTGGAGGAGGCGTAATTGGCTCCGCCATTGCCCGAGAGTTAACGCGCTGGGACATTACTGTGGCATTGCTGGAAAAAGAAAATGATCTTGCGATGCAGACTTCCAGTCGCAATGACGGCATGGTGCATCCGCCTTTCGCAGTGACGCCCGGCTCAAAAAAAGCGCATTACAACCAGCGCGGCAACAAGATGTTCGCGCAAACTGCCCGCGAACTGGGCGTTTCCCTGGAATGGCCGGGTATGCTGATGTTGTTTTCGAATCCCTGGCAGCGCGCATTTCTACCGGCTATTTGGCAGCGCATCAAACAGAATGAAGTCTGCGGGGCGGAGTTTTGGAACCGCCAGCGCGTCTTCAAAATGGAACCGAACATTACGGCGGATCAGCATGGCGGCGTATTTCTGCCGGACTCAGGCATTGTCTCGCCTTATCAGTTGACCGTGGCCTTCGGAGAGAACGCCGTTCAGAATGGCGCAATTGTCTTGCTTAATACGGTAGTCACCGGTTTCCAAATGGAGCACAACCGTATTACCCATGTCTGTACCAATCGCGGATTGATCCAGGCAGGCGTGGTGATCAACGCGGCCGGCGTCTGGTCTGACGTAGTGGCCGGTTATGCTAATGATCGCTTTTTTACCATCCATGGCCGCAAAGGGACGGCCGCCATCCTCGATCGCAAAGTCGGACACACGCAGCGCACGATTTTGTCACAGCCCCGTTTTGCCAGCCATTCGCATACCAAAGGCGGAGGCTTGGTTCCGACCATTGATGGCAATCTACTGCTCGGTCCGACTGCTGTTGAAGTCCCGGAACGAGAGGATTATTCGACTAACGCGTCTGCGCTGGAGTTTGTGTTTGATCATCATTTAAAGCTTAACAAGAGTCTGAAGCGCTCCGACATCATCACCTACTTTTCGGGAGTCCGCGCTTGCACCTTTGAAGAAGATTTCGTCATCAAAACATCTGATTATGTCGCCAACTTAGTCCATGCCGCCGGCATCCAATCGCCGGGGTTGGCTTCTTCGCCGGCAATCGCTCAGGATGTGGCGCTTTTGGCTGTCAAAGCATTAGCTGCAGTAGCGGGGCGCGCGATCCAGCCTAATGCGGCGTTCGATCCCTGCCGCAAGGCACCGCCTGACCTCCGCGGTATGTCGCTTGAGGAACGCGCCGCGTTGATCCGCCGTAACCCGTCGTATGGGCGGATTATCTGTCGCTGCGAATGTATCTCGGAAGGGGAAATTCTCAATACCATCCATTCGCTGGTACCAGTGCAATCGTTGGACGGTATCAAGCGGCGGGCGCGCGCAGGAATGGGCAGATGTCAGGGCGGCTTTTGCACGCCGCTGCTGCTCGAAATCATGGCGCGGGAGCAGCAGATCAATATTGCTGAGATTTGCAAAAGCGGAGGTCACTCTGAAATAGCGCTGCAGCCCACCAAGAATGCCGCTGTGGATTGCGCTTCGGAAGGCGCAGGCAGTGCAGCGCTTGCGCTAAGCGCGGCCAATAATTCGCGAAGGCAGGAAGATTACAATGCCGGTTAAAAAACAATGGGATGTCGTGGTCATTGGTGCCGGTCCCGCCGGTTTGGCTGCTGCAATTGCGGCCTGCGATTCCGGAGCGGACGTCTGCATCATTGAGCGTGAAAAAAAACCGGGCGGCGTGCTTAAACAATGCATTCATGATGGTTTCGGGCTGATTCGTTTTGGTGAACGCCTGTCAGGTCCGGAATATGCCTATCGCTATCATCAGATGGTTTCTGAGCGAGGCATTCCGGTGATCAGTGAGACTTATCTGCTCGGGATAACCAAGAATCAAACGGATGGAAAGTTTCTGCTGCAGATGCAAAATAGCGCTGACAGCATTTTTATCTTAGAAGCGCGCGCAGTTGTCGCTGCCACCGGATGCCGTGAGCGAACCGCTCGACAGGTCTTTATTCATGGGGATCGCCCAGCTGGCATTTTGACAGCCGGGACGGCGCAATATATCGTGAATATTCAGGGCTTTTTGCCAACCCGCCGTTGCGTCATCCTCGGTTCAGGAGACATCGGTTTGATTATGGCCAGACGCCTGACGCTGGAAGGGGCGGAAGTGGAAGGTGTCTATGAAATTAAGCCAGAACCCTCGGGGCTAACGCGCAACATCCAGCAATGTCTGACAGACTTCGAAATTCCACTGCACTTGTCTGCGACTGTCCTCGCAGTACACGGCAAACGCCGGGTAGAGTCAGTCGTGATTGGTAAGGTTGATCAATCTGGTCAACCCATCACAGGAACCGAACGTACGGTGCCATGCGATGCCCTGATTTTGTCAGTGGGGTTGATTCCGGAAAATGAAATTATTGAGCCGTTGGGGGTTGAGATGGATCGCAAAACAGGCGGCCCGATTGTTGATCAAAATATGATGACCTCTCTGGACGGCTTGTTCGCCTGCGGTAACGCCGTACATGTCAATGATCTTGTTGATTATGTCAGCGAGAGCGGACAGACCGCCGGAAAGGCAGCGGCTGCCTACGCGAATGTACAGCAACAGCGAGGCTTACTTTCAGAACGCCGCACGGTGAGTGCCCGGCGCCTTATTAACATACAGGCCGCCGGGAACATGCATTACATAGTTCCACAGCGTCTCGATCTGGCACACCACGTTGGTGCCGACGATGGTGCCGACAATTGCGCCGCCTTTTATTTCCGCAGCCGGGTTCGAGCAAACTCAGCGCTCCTACGGATTAGTGCGGGCAAAACGCTGTTGGAGGAACGACGCTATGCGGTAGTACGGCCTCCGGAAATGGAACGTATCACCCTTAATTTAGCTGATTTGAACCATATCTGTTCGCCAGATTGGAACGACCTGCCTGGGCAAAGCAGACTCATTAAGGCAGAACTGGTGTCGGTGTCGGAGGGAGGTGACTCCGCCAATGACAATGGCTGACGCGCGACAAATCGTCTGTATTCAGTGTCCGCAAGGATGTACCCTGCGGGCGGAAAAACTTGGTACGGTACCGAGCTACGAGATCACCGGCAACAAGTGTCCGCGTGGCCGCGCCTACGCCATCAAAGAGCTGACTAACCCTTCGCGGACGCTGACCACCACTGTGGCTACCATCTTTAGTGATTGTCCACTGGTATCAGTGCGCACGGATGGTGATATTCCGCTGCGGGATGTCTTCCGGGCGATGCAGGAGCTGAACAGCTATCGGGCTAAGAAAAGGCTGCACCCTGGAGAAGTAATGATCGCAGACCTTGCTGGGACGGGAGTTGCCTTGCTGGCAACCTCAGATATGATCACACCGGACACAACAAACTAAGCTACGGCCTTATCATGGAAAGGGGGATGCTGATGGCTAAAAACAAATGGTTCCAGCCGGATTGGTACGAGAGAATTCCAAACGAAAAGTCCTATCGCGCAATTTTGAAGTGGGGTGCGCTGGACCGGTTCAAACATCCTAATAAACGTTTGGTACGCCTGATGATGGATACCTTCCACATGACCGAAGCCGATTTTGCGCAAAAAAGGGAGCTCGGCGAGGAAATTGTCGATATCGACGTGCCTTCCCGGCTGACGCCGCAGCAGATTGACGCATTAAGTGGGATTGTCGGTGACGAAAACGTCAAAATTGACGGTTTTGCGCGGCTGGAAGTCGCTTATGGCAAGACCATGGTGGATCTGATCCGACTCCGCAAAAAAGTTATTGAAAACCTGCCGGATGCAGTGGTGCTGCCCAGAGACAAGCAAGATGTCCAGGCGCTGGTGAAGTACTGCAGCGCCGAAAAAATTCCCATCACCGTCTATGGCGGCGGCTCAACCGTCATGCGCGGAGTGGAATGTACGCGGGGCGGAATCTCATTGGATGTGCGGGCCCACATGAACCGTGTCTTAAAACTGAACCCGGTCAACCAGACCGTCACCGTTGAGCCAGGCATTTTCGGGCCAGCCCTTGAAAAGGCTCTCAATGAGGCTCCTGAGCGTTTTGGGACCAAACTACGCTACACGAGCGGCTATTTCCCGCAGTCGATCGAATCTTCCACCGTCGGCGGGTGGGTAGTCACGCGCGGTTGCGGCCAAAACTCCACCTATTATGGTAAGATCGAACATATCGTAGTCTGTCAGGAATACATCACACCAGTCGGTGAAATCGCCACGCGCGAATACCCTGCCAAAGCCATCGGTCCGGACATTGATCAGATTATGATTGGGTCGGAAGGGGCTTATGGAATCTTGGTGTCAGCCACTTTGCGCATCTGCCGGTATATGCCGCAGAACACCAAAAGATTCAGCTTCATTTTCAAAGATTGGCACAGTGCCATAGAAGCGACGCGCGAAATGATGCAGCTTGAATTCGGCAGGCCGTCAGTGTTTCGTCTGTCTGATCCGGAAGAAACCGATGTGGCGCTCAAACTCTATGGCGTAGAAGGGACAGCAATCGATACGGCAATGCGCCTGCGTGGCTATAAGGCTGGCGAGCGCTGCCTGCTCCTCGGAACAGCGGATGGGGAACGCGGCTTCACCAGCCATGTCAAGCACATGATCAAAAAAGTCGCCCGCAAGTATGGGGCGATGTACGCGACGGGCTACGTCACCAAAGCCTGGGAACATGGGCGTTTTGAAGACCCGTATCTGCGTGAGGATTTGCAGGATTATGGCATTCTGATCGATACACTCGAATGTGCGGTGTCGTGGGATCAGATTGAAGAAACGTGGCATTTTGTCAAGGAGTATTGCCATCGGCGCCCTGACACAATCATTATGTCGCATTCTTCACATTTCTACCCGCAGGGCACCAACTTGTATTTCATCTTCATTGCCAAGATGGATTCGATTGAGGAATTTGTAGAGTATCAGAGCGGGATTATCGATCATATCAACAAAGCTGGAGCAGCGCTTAGCCACCATCATGGGATCGGAAAAATGCTAGCACCCTGGTATGAGAATTCAGTTGGCTCCAACCAGCTAGCTGTCCTGAGGGCGCTGAAAAAGCATTTTGATCCGGACAATATGATGAATCCTGGTGGTACCTTGGCATTGGATGAGATCGCCGCGCCAGCCGGAGCCGGAACCGGGGCTGGAACGGGAGCCGGAACCGGGGTCGGAACGGGGCAATCATCGCCAACAAATTAAAGCGGCAGATCCATATTAGTCTTGATGGAATACACATCACCGCGGTACCGGAAAACCATATAGAAGAAAGGCCGTCCATCCACGGTATACATCAGCCTGTAAAGCTGTAGCACGGGATGGCCTTTTTTTATGCCCAGCAGGTCGGCGGTCTCGTCATCGGCAATGGTGGAACTGATCTCCTGGACAATGCGCCCTGGTTTCAGGCCTTTATCATAAACAAAATACTGATAAATAGAACCGCTGAGCCGATCCCGGTCGATGGGGCCAACCACGTCCAGAAGCAGGTAGGAGGTTTCCACCGCCACAGGCAGTTCGTCCGCTGTACGCAAGCGCTTGAAATACAAAAGCGGAGTGTCCTTGGAGATGCACAGTTCAGCGCGCACCTTTTCGGGAGCGCAGCGCGTATCGTGCTCCAAGACAATCGCGCCAGGTTTGTAGCCGCGGGCGACCATTTCGGATGAAAACGAGACCAACTGTTCCATACCGTCTTCCGGGCGCTGGCGGCAGACAAAAGTACCTTTGCCGCGTCGCCGGTACAAATACCCTTCGTTCACGAGCCTTAATACTGACCGACGCACAGTTTCACGTCCGACATCATACTGTTCCATCAGGATTTTTTCTGGCGGAATCGCTTCGTTTTCCGGCCATTCCCCGGACTTCACTTTTTCTTTGAGCATTTTATAAAGCTGCAGATACAAGGGCACACCGTTGTTTTCAAACATTAATTAATCCTCCGCTGGTTGCCAGTCGCACTTGATATAGATATGATTGGGCTTCTTTAGTCTTCTTTGGCCTTTTGTTTCCTTATTGAACAGGGAACTTCGTTTTCCTGCAGCAAAACCTGCAGGCAAACGTAAATTTATGTAGAAAAATGCAAAAGCCTGAAATCATCGTCTGATACAAATGACCAGAGGGGGCCGCATCGATCCTTGAAGATGAGTATCACGTCAGAGTGGGGTGAATTGGTTTGCAGCTCAGATATAAGTGCCTAATCCTTGATCATGATGATACGGCGGTCAAAAGTACTCCGGAGCTTCATTATCCTGCCTTTGTCAAGGCGATGCAGGACCTGAGGCCCCAAGAACGGCCACTCTCGCTGGAGGAATTCGTGACGTTCTCATATGATCCCGGGTTTGCCGAAATGTTGCGCGATATTGTCAAATTAACTCCGGAAGAGCGTAATTATCAATATCAGGTTTGGAAGGATGCCGTCGACGCAGCGGTGCCTGACTTTTATGAAGGATTTCCGAAACTGCTTGAGCGTTTTAAGGATGCGGGTGGCATTATTACTGTGGTTTCGCATTCCGAGTGTGATCACATCCTCAAACATTATGAACAGAAGTGCAATGTGTCGCCAGATCTGATTTTCGGGTGGGAGGAGGAAGCAGAAAGGCGCAAACCTAGCCCCTATCCGGTGAGGGAGATTCTGAGGACGTTTGCCTTGAAGGAAAATGAGGCCCTGATGGTGGATGATCTGAAACCGGGTATTGTCATGGCCAAGAGTTGCTGTGTACCATGCGCTGCCGCTGGCTGGGCGCATCAGATTCCGGTAATCCAGCAATACATGAAAGCCCACGCCGATTTTTACTTCCCCGCAGTCAAGGATCTTGCGGATTTTGTGTTTGTGTAAGTGAGCGTGGGAATGACGTGCGAATGCGTGGGAATGGGTGGCTACCAGTTCAATAGGGAGGGCGGATTTGATGAACTCGTATGCGGAAGACCTTGCTCGGGAAGAGCTTTTGCCGGAAGAAAGAATCCTTTGGGCTGCTCAGCCTTTACCAGGCAGGCTGTTTTCACCGGCGGACCTCTTCATGATACCTTTTGGTTTGTTTTGGTTAGGTTTCTCAATTTTTTGGATGGTGATGGCCAGTGCCGGAGCGCGTACAGCCCCAGGTTCAATGGGGATCATCTTTCCCCTGTTTGGACTGCCATTCGTGCTAATTGGGCTGTATCTTGTCTTCGGGCGCTTCATCTATACCCATTACCGCCGGAAAAGCACCTATTATGCGGTCACGGATAAGCGCATTATTATTATGACTAAGAGGGTTAACAAGACTGTGCGCAGTGAAAAGATTAGCAGCATCACGACGGTGGACAAATATGTCAGGCGCGATGGGACTGGGACCATTACTTTTGGGATGCTGCCGTATCCGATGGAATACTCTACTTCCGGAATGTATTACGGCCGGCGGAGCTATTATCGAAATACGGGCTTTGCCCTCGAGAATATCGCGGATGTCGATCATGTGTATCGCATTATTAGCGAGCTGCGGCCGGCGTGAGAAAGGCAAAGTTGGCGGGCGGTCTCGGCAGTCACTTTATTGCCGAGGCCATTTGTTTTATTTGGTGGAAATAAATAAAAGTGAAGTAAATGCCGTTTGTTAACAGGAATCCATTTACCGGCAGGCGAATTCGGAAAGTATTCGCCCTAACTACTTAATCATAGAAAGGAGCTGGGCTCATTTGAGGAAAATCCTTCCCGCGATCGCTTTGTCTGTACTCTTGCTATTGGTTGTTGCGTCACAGGCAGTGGCGGCTCCGTCTCTGATTGAAGCTTCAGCCAAAGTAGCTTATATCTCGCTTGATACAGCCTTTTCTTATGGTGGGGAAATTGAATTTGCCAATTCTTTCTTCATCCAATACCTGGGCAACAAACATACGCATTACGCTTTGGCGGGTGTCAGATACTTCCTGCTTCCTTATACACCGGAAGCTGCTATGCAGACTCCTTTCAGCCTTATGTTTTCGGCAATTGAAGCGTTGCGCTTTCCTGAGGGCGAGCGCCTGGATTGGCTGACAATTTTCACCCTTGGCATTGATTACGATTTTGGGAAGACCTGTGTTGCAATCGAAGCCGGTGGGGGTATCAGCGTCTATTCCATGAAGCCTTTCTATCTGGTTCAGTTGCAGCTCGGGTTTCATTATACGACTAATCACTTACTTAGTCAGACGCTGCTGCAGTAGTAGTTGTACAGACACATATCCGGTTTTCATAGAAAGGAGCTGGATTTTTTGAGAAAGGCTATTTTTGCTTTGATACTAGCGGCGGTTTTAATGCTACTGGTTGCTATACCCGCGGCAGCGGCTCCGTCATTAGTTGAAGCCAGCGGTAAAGTGGGTTATTATTCTCTGGATGAGACTGTTACATATGGTTTTGAAGTCGAAGTACTGGGCAACTTTTATTTTCAATACCTGACTAATCCTGCGACCCAGTATTTTACTTTTGGGAGTCGCTATGTCATTATACCTCAGGAAAGTTACACCTTAAGCCTTTCAATTGCTCAGTCTCTGCGGTTACATAACACAGAGCCCTCTGATTTTCTAAGTAGCTTTTGTCTGGCTTTTGACTATGATCCTAATTGGATTACGATCGGCATTGAAGCAGGCGGAGGCTTGTCAATGCACACTTATCGCTTCTTTTATATGGTACAGATCAAATTCGGTCTGCAATATATTCCGCGGTGATATGCCGACCTGATCCCTTTGGTCCCTCTAGTGATGATAAAGTAAGAGTTGCGGGGTGATTGTTACGAACCTCACAAAGATCATTATCGCGGTTCTGGTTGTTATCCTGGTGATCGCCGCTGTGGTAGTGGGTCTTACTTATTTGCTAACTGCGCGGCCTGATTTCGAGAGGACCGAAACAGAAGAAGCTTTAGACTTCACTGCGTCAGAATATGATAGCCGCACTGACAACGAATCGCATGGTTTCGCTGATAGCTCTGAGGACCCGGATCTGAGCCAATACCCGTTGGACTATGAGGAGTCGCAGTATTCCCGCGAATTTGAGCTGGCAGGTATTAATCTCGCTGATTCTTATGAGACTGTACAGCAGACTTATGGTCAGCCCTTAAGTCGGAAAGTCACCTCAGAAAAATCAATCCATAATCCGGATTATATTTGTTATTGGACTAGTTGGTATTATGACGACCTGGAAGTTCTGTTTATGAAAGTTGAAGAAAACGGCCAGCAGCTGGGAAAAGATATTGGCAATGTTTTTGCCATAAAAGTTGTCAGCGAGGATTACGCCACACATCGCGGCATTAGGGTTGGCGACACTGTCAGCCAGGCATTGGAGAGTTATAATCAGGAATATGAAGGGGCTTATTTTTCTCAAGATAACGATGAGTTGTTTTTTGAAGACGGTCTAAATTGCATACGCTTTTCAGTTAAAGAGGAACGCATCTCAGAAATACTGGCCAGTCAGATTCTGAACTAGATGAAGGAGTTATGATGAGAACGCCTAAGATTGCCGGTTCATCTGTGATCTTGCGCTATGGGGACCGTTTTGTTTTTGAATTGCAGAAATCATATAAATGGAATATGGACGAGGCTGGCAGGGTCTGGATTGGCCTGGGATGTATCGGCGGCTCGATCGAGACCGGGGAAGGGCCTTTGCAGGCCTTGCGGCGGGAAGCCCGGGAAGAGATAGGCGTTGAAATTGACATCCTTCCAGCACCGGGTATGTTGATCGTTAATACCGATAACTCAGTAGAGGACGCGGCTAATCCTGAACAATACAAAGGGGTAGCCATTCAATGGTACGGGGATCGTCCGGATTATGCGGATTCGATCATCCTATCCTATTTGGGTACGGCAAGAACAAAGCCTGTTCCGGAGGATTTACCCGGGATTATTTTGGCGCAGCCGCGGGATCTGTTAAGGACTCTGCGCGAATCTTTGACACTTGCGGAATTACGGCAATCTGGCATTGAGTTGATTAGTCGGGTGTCATTGCCAGATCACGCCAAACTGGCACCCAGAGGTACCGCCAAGCGCTTGTTTTATCTAATGGAGCATGCACCGCATAAGCTTGCTGCCGTGATACCTGATGATTGGGCGGGCTTTTTCTGCGCGCCGGATTGAAAAACAATCATCATTAACATGTCAAACGCCATCATTACCATTACTATATTATTGAAGTCGGCTGAGCCGGCAAAGGATGAACAACAATGACTGATACTCAAACGAAAAAGCATGCAACCGCGACTAGAGCGAAAAAGCATGCGCCTCTAATCTTGATCGTAGCAGGCCTTGCTACGGTTCTGTGGGCTTCGGCCTTTCCAGCCATTAAGGTGGCTTTGAAGGAGTTTTCGCCTTATCATGTTGCCTTGTTACGATACGGCGTAGCTTCAGTAGCGCTGGCCGTCGTCGCATTGGCGAAACGCCTGCCGCTGCCAGCCGTCAAGGATCTACCGGCCTTTCTGTTGCTGGGCTTTGTCGGCTTCACAGTTTATAACATTGCCTTAAATTACGGGCAGGTAACCGTGCCAGCGGCGACCTCCAGCTTTATTGTTGCTTCTGCTCCGATCTGGATGGCGATCATTGCCGCACTGTTTTTGGGAGAAAAGCTCAAACCGTTTGGCTGGTTTGGCATTATACTGAGTTTTATTGGGGTCGGGATCATCGCCTTAGGGTCCGTGGGGGGCATCAAACTTAATGTGAGGGCTTTGGCAATTCTGGGCGCCTCGATGGCATCCGCGCTGTATTCACTGGGCCAAAAACCGCTCCTCAAGCGCTATTCCCCGCTGCAGATCGTAACCTATGCCATTTGGTGCGGGACATTGCTGCTCATGCCTTTCGGAGGTGGTGTGACTGAGGGAATTCGCAATGCTTCGCTCTCGACGATGCTATCCATTATCTACATGGGCGTTTTTCCCGGGGCAATCGGGTATATTCTTTGGTCAATGGTCTTGTCACGCATGCCTGCCTCTAAAGCCGGCGTTTTTCTCTACATGATTCCGGTGATTGCCTTGGTAATATCGTGGCTGTGGATTGGCGAAATTCCTTCGTTAATTTCAGCACTGGGCGGCGTATTGATTGTCGCAGGAGTTATCACGGTCAATACTGCCGGATAAATGATGAACTGCTAAATTGATAGGCTGGTGGCGACCGCGATATCTGACGTTATAACTGCGCATGTCGCTCCAGATTTATCAGGATTCGCTCCAGATAAGACTCAAATGTGTCAATTTCTTCAGTGCTTAAGCCTTCATAATAGAGGCGGATCATTTCCTTGGAGACATGATCAAAGGTTTCACGGTAAGTGTGGTGTTTTGAAGAGAGATATATAAGTGTTTTGCGCCGGTCGTCGGAACAGGGTTTTCTGCATAAATGGCCTGATTGTTCAAGACGATCGAGCATACTGGTAAGGGTGGACTTTTCGAGGGAAGTCTTTTTTGACAGTTCCTGAATCGAAATGCCGTCTCCTTGCCACAGCACAAAGAGAATACGTCCTTGAGCGGGGTTGAGATCTTCAACCCCGCTTTCTTTTAATTTGCGAGCAAAAATCCTACCGGACAGCTGATGAATTTTGGAAATCAAAAATCCGCCATTGCGATATTTCATAATACTGTGACCTGCCTTACATTATACAGGGGCCTGTCTTACATCTGACCTGTTAAGCCTGAATGTGGAAACACTTCACATATTTGCCGCCATTGTAGAGTTTGCCCCATTTGGCAGTGAATTTTAGAATGCTATAATCCGGATCGGTTTTTCCCAGCGGGTAATAGCGTTCAAATCCAGTACGCCAAAGTTGGTCTTTGGTTGCCTGCTCACTGACAATCTCGATTTCTCCTACCAGCATTAACCCAATGAAGTGATCAGTGTCAACATAATAAAGGCAGGCTTTCGGATTAGCGCGCAGATCGGCCACACGCCGAGAGGACGTATTCGAACTGAAATACATGGTCTCCAAACCGTTCGTTGCTAATTCAAGCATCGCTTTAATGTTGGGATAGCCATCTGCTCCATTTGAGCCCAGAAAAGCGACTTTGCTGCTTTTGACCAGATCTATGGCTGTTTGAATAGCGTCCAGATCCCCGCCCTCCTTAGTAACCTGGTCGGCCGGGCAAGCGGCACAGTTGATTCCACAATTGGCAAACAGTTGTTTTTCCAATCTTAATCCCCCAACCTATAATATCCTGATACAAAATTAATGGTTTCATTACCATATAATATAGTATGATATAAAACTAAAAGTCAAGACATTGACAGGCGAATTTTGGCAAAAAAACTATTGACAATATGAGATGAATCTCTTATATTAGAGAAAAGGATAATGATAGACGAAACTCTAACGATAGGAGGTGTTCAAAAGGTGCGCAAAAAGAAGCCCGATGATGGCTTGTTAGAAGAATTCATCATTAGCGAGCCTGAGCAGTTTAAGGCATTAAGTGATCGAAAGCGACTGAGCATTCTTAGTATCCTTGTAGAAAAGCAGGCCACGGTATCGCAGCTTGCCGAAGAAATTGGAGATATCCCGGCGAATGTGCATCACCATGTTAAGCTGCTCGAAAGAGCTGGACTGATTCAGCTGGTTGAAACCAGAGAAAAGTCTGGCATCCTGGAAAAATACTATCGGGCGGTAGCCGGACGCTTGACTGTGGAACACGACGTGGGTGTCTATACTGATTCTTCGGCCTTGGTTCTGGACACAGTGGCAGCTGCCGTCAAAAAAGGCATTCGCATTGCTGTAGCCGGCAATGGGGCTGAAGTGTTTGGCACAGTTGAGGAGTTGTTTCTCAATACAGATCAGTTGGCCGATTTCAAAGAGCGGCTGTCAGCTTTGCTGGCGGAGTATGCGGAGCAAACGCAAGCGCCAGAATGCAAGCGGTATTGGCTGGCCATGGCGTTTTATCCGGACATTGTTCAATAGAAAAAGGGGGAATTCATAAATGAAAGCAGAAAAAGAAGCGAAATTCAAGAAGTATGCGCCAATCATTATTCCGATCATTATTATTGTAGTCGCCCTGGTATTTTTAGCCGCCACCCTGTTGGTGCAGTATCTCTGGAACTCAACCTTGCCTGAGTTGTTCGGATTCAAGGAAATTACTTTCTGGCAGACTTTCCGCCTCTTCCTGCTGATTTTGATTTTTTTTGGCGGATCGCATACGGTCTCGGAAGGCAGTAAGAGCGTCAAAAAGAACACCAGTCAATATGTGTTCTCTCGCGATTCTTCTGAGTAAAGCCCGACACCTATTTGGACAATCCGGAATAGCATTAAGGCAGAGAGGGGGTACAAGTGTGGGTAAAACAGATAAACTCAAAGGCGCGGAAATGCCGCAGTATCCACGGGATACACATACACACGAATTCTTAGGAAGTACCCGCTTTGCTGAAGAATGTGAGGATCGTCATAATCACAGATTTGCAGGAGTATCAGGTCCAGCCATCTACCTTCCGGATAATAGTCATGTCCATGAATATGCAGCGAACACTGATTTTTATGAAGACCATTATCACGAAGTGGAAGGCCGTACCGGACCTGAGATTCCGGTCGGGGAAGGCCGGCATGTGCATTTTGCCGAAGACGTCACGACCTTTGTTGACGGGCATATGCATAGCCTGATTTTTGCCACCCTGATTGAAGATCCGGTTGGCGAAGAAGAGAACGATAATTAGCCATTTTAGAGGTAATGCGAATACCGCCCGTAAGGGCGGTATTCGCTTCGAAAGGCAGTCTTGATAATGATTATCCATGCCGCGCAAGTGTGTTCTATATTTGCGTAATTACCTTGCCAGTAGCTCCAGATCACCGGAAACGCTACCCCAGGTTATTTTGATCTTACCGGCACCGACAACTGCAGACCACTCATGGTCACTTCTTACGCGTTCCTTTCTCAGTAACGGAAAATCGCAATAGACTGAGCCTGATACGGACGAGGTGTCCAGTCGGAATTCGGAATTTGCCGGTAAAGTGATTCTGGTAGCACCGGCAGTAGTGGAGATTGAAATATCGTCTGCCAGTTTCTCAAATCGGGCGTTTATTTCTCCTGATACTGAGTTAAAAAGCAACCTGCCATTCATGGCATTAATCAGCACATCGCCCGAAGTAGTGTTTATGGTAGTTTGACCGGTCTCCAGAGTGCCAATATGCATATCTCCTGAGGTCGTATCATAGCTGAATTCGGAGGCGCGCAGAAACTGTGCGTCCAGATCCGCAGATGTAGTATCAATATTAAGACGTTCAAAAGTCATTTTGGGCAGGTAGATATCTAATGTCACATTTTCATAATAGAAGAGGAACATCACAATATGCTTCCGCCTCACACGGACAACAAGCTCACCATTGTCAGAAAACGAATCCAGCCATAACAGATTCTCATCCGGTCCGGCATGGGAGCCGTTCAGATGAAAACGGATGGTATCGGTATCAGTTTCGTGGACTCGGATCGTATTAGTAATGCTTTCGACCCGCAAGGACTTGACATCGCCACTGCTAAACAGCAGTTCATCATTGACAGTATGTTCTTCGGCAAACCTGTTACCTTCGCCGTTATCCGTCAGTAAAATGAGTGCTCCAATCGACAGGCAAGTTGCTGCCACCGCCAAAAGTATCAGCGCCAGACGTGCCACCCTGTTTTTCATTGCTCGGCGCTCCTTCCATTAATAATGCGCAGGTTAAAGTTCAGGTATTTGATGGTTAGTTTATAAAACCAAACCGAGAGATAATAAAGGCTAATACATGCTAATACTCCCAATGCTCCCAGGCCGATTAGGATAAAGACCAAAGCGATGGCGGACATGGTGCCTAATCCAAAAACCAGATGTGGGAAAATCAGACTGGCAATTGCGAAAATCGCACCAGCGGGGCCAGCGATAGCGAGTCCGACTGCGCCCGCCCATAGTCCGATCAAGGCACCCAGCAGACCGAGAAATGGCCCAAGAACAAAGACTACATTAAAGAATCCCAGGCTCAGGACGGCTAATACTGCGCGAAAGATATTACTGGCCGACATCTTGTTCCGGGCTTGCTCCACCATGCAGTCAGCACGATAAGCTTTGGCAATGGAGCGCGGATTGCCCAGAGCGGCGGCGATTTCTTCTTCACCTTGGCCTTGTTCAGCGCCTGCACGAAAGTGTTCGGTGTAATCTGCCATTATCTCTTGTTTTTCTTGATAAGTGAGGCCGCGTAGTGCAGCATCCAGCTGATTCAGGAATTCATTTTTCTTCATCGTTCTCACTCCCTCCGATAATTCGGTTAACTCCTTCGACAAACAGACTCCATTCTTCCTCCAGCTCGCGGGCGTATGCTATGCCTTTCTCTGTCAGCCGGTAGTACTTGCGGGGCGGGCCTTCGGCCGATTCCTGCAGATAAGTCGTAAAGTATCCTTCCAATGTTAGTCGGCGCAGAAGGGGATAGATAGTGCCTTCAGCAATGGTGATATTTTCAGAGATGCGGTGTACCAGTTCATATCCGTAGAAGTCTTGTTTTTTAAGAAGCGCCAACACGCAAAGTTCCAAGACTCCTTTTTTAAATTGAATGTTCACAGCTTAACATCACCTCCTTTTTGGGACTCCGGGCTTGGCAAGGTATTAAACATTGAAAGGTAGTTGGACTATGGCAATAATATAACACTTACTATTGTGTATTGCAAGATACCTTACGAAACTTTCTTGGCGTAGTGAAAACAGGCAGAATCAAAACGAAAAACAATTCATTAGCAGGCGGCTATCCGGAAAAGTGCCAAGTTATGGGGTCAGCAGGAGTAGGCCGGCCAAAGGATAATTAGTACAAGGGGATGACTGACCCGCAGCTAATATACCAGGGCATGTAGGGGAGGGGGAAAATCCATGGATGGAAGAACAGTAGTTATTGCCGCCAATCCTGCTCTACCCGGAGACGCTGTACCGGTAGCCTTTTCGTTCAGACCTCCCGGAAAAGCAGAGTGTGTTTCTTTAGCGGGTACTTTTAATGGATGGAATACGCAAGCCTGCATAATGCAAAACGATCGGCAGGAGAGCGTCTATGAGACCGTGCTTGATTTGGAGCCAGGCGCGTATCAATACAAATTTGTGGTCAATGACCGACACTGGTATTTGGATCCGCATGCGCATGACGTGGCTGAAGACGGTTATGGCGGCCAGAACGCCATACTCGTTGTCACAGCGGAGTCCCAAGCGGCTAACGCGCTGATGTGGCACGATCCCACCCAAAGATACTTTTATAACGCCATTGCCCCTGGGCGCTGCGCGCTGCGTCTGCGGACCTTCCGCGGACTAAGGGGAGCGGCGGTGGAGATTGTGAATGGTGGCACTGGGGTTGCCAATAGATGCGTGGGCGGGGGCGCTGGGGCTGGCGCTGGCGCGGAAAAGGGGGCCGGCAATGCCGGCGTGGTAATGATGCGGCCAATGCAGCCGCTGGCAACGGTCGGCACTTTTGAGTATTATGAAGCGGATCTGGCAATTCCTGAAGGTGTGGCGCGAGGTGCGTTGGAGGCGGCAGCGGCGGGAAGCCTGTCAGGAAGTGCGTCAGGCACCGGATATGTGTTTCGCATCGATTTTGCGGGGCGTTCTTTATGGCTTGATCAGCATGGCGTTAAGCATGCCGGTGATCAACTGGTGCCATGGGCGCTGTTTCTGCCTGAGTCTGAGTTCAGCCGGGGCGGCGAGTCCAGCCACTGCGGAGGCAAACAAGTGCGCTATTTTGAAACTCCGGAGTGGGTCCAAGACGCCGTGTTTTATCAGATTTTTCCGGAGCGGTTTGCCGATGGTGATCCCACCAATAATCCGCCTGGCACAGTAGATTGGTATGCTGCGCCTGCCAGCGATAACTTTTTTGGCGGGGATCTGCGGGGTATCCGCAACAAGATCCCTTATCTGAAAGAACTTGGGGTAACCGCCGTTTATCTGAACCCGGTGTTTTGCTCGCATTCAAATCACAAGTACAATATTTATGATTATTTTCGGATTGATCCTGTCTTTGGTGATAATGAGCTGTTTGCTCAGCTGATTGAAGACCTGCATAGCGCCGGGATACGTGTGATCATGGATATGGTTTATAATCATACTGCGGTGGATTTTGAGCCATTCCGCGATGTGATGGAAAATGGAGCGGCTTCGCGCTATAAGGACTGGTATTTCTTTCACGATTTCCCGGTACGTTTAGAGCCGCCGAACTATGAATGTTGGTGGGGTTTGTGGCATATGCCCAAACTAAACACAGGCAATCCGGAGGTGGAAAACTATCTATTTGAGGCGACACGTTATTGGCTGAAGATGGGCGCTGACGGCTTCAGGCTGGACGTTCCCTGCGAAATACCACATGAGTTTTGGATCAAGTACCGCCGTCTGGTGAAGGCGATCAACCCCGAGGCCTATATTGTCGGGGAAATTTGGGATGATGGCGGTCCATGGCTGGCCGGGGATCAGTTTGACGCTGTCATGAATTACTGCCTGCGTGATGAGATTGTGGCCTTTTTTGCCCGTCATCAAAAAGATGTCCGGCAATTTGATACTGCTTTGGCACGCCTGCGGCTAGCCTATCCACCTCAGGCAAATCGGGTCATGTTTAATGTGCTTGGCAGTCACGATACCAAGCGGATTTTGACTATCTCAGAAGGAAACAGTGATGCCGCGAAACTGGCAGTTTTGCTGCAGATGACCTATCCGGGAGCGCCTTGCATCTATTATGGGGATGAGGTCGGTATGGAAGGCGGCAAGGATCCGCAATGCCGGGGAGGTTTTCCTTGGGATCCGGCCCGCCAAAACAAGGAGATGAGTGCCTGGTATCACCGGCTGATTGCCCTGCGGAATAGCTACGCTTGCCTGCGCACCGGCGGCTTCAGGACTATAGCGGCTGATCCTGCCAATGGTATTTATGCTTACCTCAGGACGCATGGCGGCGCGGGGGTGGCGGGATCAGAACCGGGGGCGTCTGCAGCTGGCGGATTAGGTGGTGCAGATGTAAAGAGAACATCCGACAATATGGTTGCACTTGTGGTAATGAACTGTGGCACTGAAGCCAGGGAAGTGTTAATTGAACCGGGATCGCAATATGGAGGGCATTGGTGGCGGTGGCAGTCGACAGATCGACCGTTTGAAGCCCTTTCCGGCAAGTATTGCGAAATAGAAGATAGCAATGGAACAGCGAGAATTAACCTGGGCACTATGGCACCAGGTGCCGGGGCGGTGCTTTTGCTGCCGGCGCTAAAAATGTGATAATAAATGATTAGTTGATTGTCTGGCGAAAACGCCGAAAGAGGCATTATCCTTCAGGGATAGTGCCTTTTGTGGTTATCAGAAGGCCGCCAGCACAATCCGAGATAATGCAGCATGTCCATCCTAATCGGTTTGTGATAAAATGTAACTACGATTAAGTTTTTGGGAGGCGTTATGAGAAATGGAGGATTCCAAAGTCGCAGTACTGCTGGAGGACATCAGGTCTCAGATGCGCATATTTGCTGAAGCTCTACAGATGCGGGATGAAAAGTTTGACAGTAGATTTCAGGAGATGGATGCCCGCTTCGATAAGATGGATGCTCGTTTCGATAAGATGGATGATCGCTTCGATAAGATGGATGACCGCTTTGATAAGATGGATGATCGCTTCGATAAGATGGATGACCGCTTCGATAGAATGGAATCTCGCCTCAATAGTTTTGAGCACCAAAATCAGCAAGAACACCGGCTTATGATGCAAATGATTGGGGAATTAGGCGAGGAACAGCTAAAGCTTAAGAAAGTAGAATAAATCTAGGCACGACTGGCGCAGAATTTTATAAATAGAAAACTACTACAGGGCGGGAGTGTGTAAAATAATTTGTGCTTTTAGCCTTTCCGTAATAAAAACCCGTATAATGGAAAAGGAAAGGCGGATGAGCACATGGTCAAGAAAGATAATGAGCGTACAATACCCAAGGATGTCCTACGGGCGTTCATTAAAGAGAACAATCTCAAGACCGCTGAGGACGTGCAACATGCTCTAAGAGACATTTTTTCTGGTACTCTGCAGGAAATGTTGGAGGCAGAGATGGACCAGAACCTTGGTTACGAAAAGCACGATGACAGCAACAAACAGACAGAAAACCGGCGTAATGGTCATAGCAAAAAGACTGTTCGCAGTGAATATGGTGATATAACTCTCGATGTGCCCCGTGATCGGGACGGAGAATTTGAACCGCTGATCGTCAAGAAGCACCAGAAGAGTGTCGCCGGCATAGAGGAGCAGATCCTGCTGCTTTACGCCAAAGGAGTCAGTACCCGTGAAATTCAGGACCATCTTCAACGTCTGTATGGTATTGAAGTATCACCGACTTTAATATCGAATGTAACAAACAAGATTATGCCGCTCATCAAGGAATGGCAAAACCGGCCATTACCAAACATCTATGCCGTTGTTTTTATGGATGCCATTCATTTCAATGTCCGCCAGGACGGCCAAATTACCAAGAAGGCCGCCTACATGTCCGTAGGTATTGATCTGGAAGGTAGAAAAGACGTTTTAGGTATATGGATCGGCGAACATGAATCCGCTAAGTTCTGGCTAAACGTTCTGAATGAGCTCAAAAACCGCGGCGTTCAGGATATCCTGATAATTTGTGTGGACAACCTTACCGGATTCTCTGAGGCAATTGCAGCCTGCTATCCGGAATCCGAAGTGCAAAAGTGTATCGTGCATCAAATCCGCAATTCGATTCGATATGTTTCCTACAAGGACGTCAAGAAGATCATAGCCGGCCTTAAACCGATTTACACCGCCTCAACAGAGGATGCTGCCTTGGAAGAGATGAACTCGTTTGAGACAGCTTGGGGGGAAAAGTACCCGCTCATTGTACGTTCCTGGCGTCAAAATTGGGCCGAAATCGCCACTTTCTTTAAGTACCCACCTGAAATACGCAAGATTATCTATACTACGAACACTATTGAAAGCTACCATCGACAGTTGCGAAAGGTAACGAAATCTAAGAGCATCTTTCCGTCTGACGAGGCCTTGCTTAAAATGCTCTACCTGGCCACCCAGGATGTCCTCCGAAAGTGGACAGGTCGTGTTCAGAATTGGGGTTTAATACTCCTTCAGTTTTCAGTGTTCTTCCCGGAAAAGGTCAAGCCACATCTAAGGTGATTCATTT
>ENA-UOOM01001273-UOOM01001273.1-fermentation-metagenome-genome-assembly--contig:-NODE-1273-length-24798-cov-4.231136_pt1 | contig 24798 bp, 21 predicted proteins | sample MGYA00245781_ERZ724031 | MGnify/ENA primary metagenome ERZ724031 (study PRJEB28704, sample SAMN03018317) | fermentation metagenome | biome: anthropogenic terrestrial biome; feature: soil; material... | reverse complement strand
GCCAGAGCCAATATTCCCGCCATATTCCTGCCCGGCGGCCCCATGATTTCGGGCACCGCTTTCGGCGAAAAATCCAAAGCAGACATGTCTACCGTTGCCGAAGCCTATGGCATGCACCAAGTCGGAAAAATCACAAAAGACGAATTGAACAATCTTTCCAAAATTTGCGCACCCACCTGCGGTTCTTGTCAATTTTACGGCACTGCCAATACCATGTGCTGCACAGCAGAAGCCCTGGGTATGGTGCTGCCCGGTGGCGCGGCCATTCCTGCCGTCTATGCAGAACGCATGCGCTGTGCACAGCAATCGGGCGAGAAAATTGTTGAGCTCGTAGAAAAACAAATCCTCCCCACCGATATCATCAACGAAAAAGGCATTCGCAATGCCATTCGCTATGTCATGGCATCAGGTGGCAGCACCAATGCTGTGATTCATCTTTGTGCCATTGGTCATTTGGTCGGCATTTCCAGCGATGACATTATGAAGGAATTTGACAAGCAAAGCGACATCATCTCCCACATTGCTCGTATCAATCCCGCAAGCAACGACTGGGATATGGAAGACTTTTACAAAGCCGGCGGGGTTCCCCGTGTTATGCAACACCTAACCGATCATCTAGACGGCGATGCTCTCACGGTAACCGGTGCCACCATGGCAAAAAACATTGCATCGTTTTCTTATTCCTATCCTGCACATGAAGACATGATTCGCACACTCGATAACCCCCACAGCACACTGGGCGGTCTGGCCATTATGCGGGGCAATCTCGCCCCTGATACCGGCGTGGCAAAACCTGCCGCCATCGCTGAAGAAGTGCGTCAGTTTACGGGAAAAGCCATTTGTTTTGACAGTGAAGAAGAAAGCATCCAAGCCCTCGAAGAGAAAAAAATTAAACCGGGCCATGTGGTGGTCATTCGCTATGAAGGCCCTAAAGGCGGTCCCGGCATGCGCGAAATGGCTGTGACGATGAAAATCATGCACGGACAAGGGCTTGCCAAAAGCGCAGCGCTCATCACCGACGGACGCTTTTCGGGAACAAACAATGGCTGCTTCGTAGGACATATTTCTCCCGAAGCTGCAGCCGGCGGACCCATTGCCCTGGTAAAAGACGGTGATAAAATCACCATCGACGTCATAAACAAGCAGTTGACGTTGCATGTAAGCGGTGAAGAACTCGCAGCCAGAAAAGCTGAATGGAAATATGTACCCAAAGATCTCAGCGGCTATCTGTCTGTCTATTCCAAACTCGCCTCTTCCGCTGATAAAGGCGGCGTACTTGAATAAATAGACTTTCGAACGTTTTTTATCTCATAAATAAGTTTAAAAAACGAATAAGCAGATCATTCCTTTTTATCAGATGATCTGCTTATTCTTTGAAGAAGTACCGCAATGGCGTACATCCTCCTTCTTTGAAATCCCCTATCCTTCTTCGACTTTCGCTGTGAATTGTTTCTACTCTCATTGATTGGTTCGATTTTCTTTTACTTATGCTCTTTGAGAGTTGTAGCTTTCACATACTTGGTTCTTTGAGGAAAATCACTGTTTGAAATTCGTTTTCTCAAATTCAAATCGCAACCGGTCGGACACTTTTCTTTCACAACATCTAAACTTCTTGTTTTTAGCACTTTCTTGTCAATCTTTTTTCCTATATTTCTATAAACTTAAAGAGTAACATCTAATGCTTTTAACCCATCCATTTTCGTGCTATTTCAGTTTGTCCGTCTCCTTTGCCTTTGATTTTTTCGGGTGATTCGCACTGTAAAGGTTTTCTTTCAGTGTGTAATTGCATTATAATTTAAGCGTTTACATTTGTCAATACTTTTTTAAATTATTTTTAAAATAAAATGCACATCCGTTTCGGATGTGCATTTTTTCAATATTTTGTCCGACTATAAATTGTCTACCGTTTTTTTATTTTTAAATCGAATTAACCTTGGTCTGATTGAATTTCAGGCGGCAATTCGCCTTGTTCTTCCAGTCTGCGATATTTCTTGATGTTCATGATACCAAGGGTAAACATCGGAATAACAAGAATAACCAGGTTGATGAATCCCATTGCCGCATAGCCCTTTTGGATAATTGCCAACAAGCCAAACAGGGATACCATCCAAATAACAATCAACCAACCGGTGGAAATGATGGCATTCTTCAATTTTACATTTTTCATGTTTTTCAAGAAGAGCAGGCCCAGTCTTCCCTGTACGGCAAAAACAAAGCCTACTGCTGTGGTAATCAGCGCCATAAACAACAATGCCTGATAGATGATTGCCAGGCCGGGAACTGTCAATGTTTGTACAACAAACAATGTCGGCAACAATCTTGCATCGGGATCTGTTGCCACGGTGGGCATAGCACCCATGAGCATCATAACAACTGCGCTCAGCATGAAGGTGTTGAGAATAATCCCTACAATAACTGCACCTTTTGCTTCGTTGCGATAACGCATGCCAACGGCAGAGGCCGCACCGGCTGCCCAGATGCTGCTTTGGAACAGACCATATAAAATACCGTACCACACCATATCTTTGTAATTCGTATAAACGACACGGTTCGAAATATGGTATACGATATTGTCCCAATATTTTGCCATGCCGGCAAAGGTGATAATAGCCACGATAATGATCATGCCGATTGTCAATGCTGTACCGAATAAGCGAACAGCTTTGGCACCAAAGATACACACAAGTACCGTCAGCAACAACATCACCAGCGTGCCGACAAAGGTGGGCCAGCCAAACAGCTGATTAAACAGCGCCGCGCCGCCTGCAAGACATGCTGCGGGAGCCAGTACCATCGAAATAGTTTGGATAACATCATACAATGTTCCCAAAACTCTGTGAATCGGCACATAGGATTTTTGAATAATTTCAGAATACGTGTACACTGCATGCAAACGACCGATTTCCAGCGTTACATACATAACAAGACCTACCAGAGTCATGGCAACGAGCGGCCAAAACGGCGCCAACCAACCATGTCTAACAAAGTAAGCTACTTCCTGTGTACCGGAAGCAAAACCAGCGCCGCAGTGAGATGAGAACCATACAGCAGCAACACCGATTGTCAGAGGAGTGAAATATTTCCCCTTGTTAACTTTTGTTTGCATAATTACCTCCGTTTGATTTTGAGTCAGTAGAACAAGATTTATAATCGGGTTGGGCACTTTTTTCCTGACAAATGCCAAGTCTTAAAAGTTCCTTAGTACATTGTACCGCTTTTTTCGTCAATGTCAATCTTTTTTCGTGTTTTAGTGTACCCATTGCCCCATTCAGAAGTCTGTCAAAACATCCCCTTTTTTTCCTGCTCACTTTTATTCAAATGCTTATAACAAAACAAAAGAACGTACGGTGTATGCCATACGTTCTTTTGCCCGATTATAAGTCTTATTCTACTGACTCAGAAAATTTCCGTAAAAGTTTTAAAAAAATCTAAAAGGAATTAACCTTGGTCTGAATGAATTTCAGGCGGCAATACGCCTTCTTCTTCCAGTCTGCGATATTTCTTGATGTTCATAACACCAAGGGTAAACATCGGAATAATCAATATGAAGATATAGATATATCCCAGTGCGGCATAGCCTTTTTGAATAATCGCCAAAAGACCCACTTGTGCAACCATCCAGATGATAATCAACCAGCCGGTGGAAATGATGGTGTTTTTCAATCTAACATTTTTCATGTTTTTCAAGAAAAGCAGACCCAATCTTCCTTGTACCGCGAAAACAAATCCTACTGCTGTTGTAATCAGCGCCATAAAGAGAAGCAGCGGATATACAATGTTAAATGCAGGAATGTTCAACTGGTTCACTACAAACAGCGTGGGAAGCAATCTTGCGTCGGGGTCGGTAGCCACAGTGGGCATGCCGCCCATAATCATCAATACAACCGCACTCAGCATCAGCGTATTTAAAATAATACCCAAGATAACAGCGCCTTTTGCTTCGTTGCGATAACGCATGCCAACAGCGGAAGCTGCGCCGGCTGCCCAAATACCAGCTTGGAACAAGCCATACAAAATGCCCCACCACAGCGATTCGCCGTATGAAGTATAGATGATTCTTTCGCTCAAATGACGTGTGATAACATCCCAGTTTGCGGCAATACCGAATCCGGCAATGATGGCCACACAGACAATCATAGCAACAGTCAAGATGGTACCAAACGCACGCACCACTTTTGCGCCAAAGATACAGACTAGCACTGTCATGACAAGCATGACCAGCGTTCCCAAGAATGTGGGAAGCCCCAGTATCTGATTAAACAGCGCTGCGCCGCCTGCAAGACAAGCCGCAGGAGCCAAAAGCATGGAGATGGTTTGAATCACGTCATAGAGTGTGCCCAGCACTTTGTTAACAGGTGCATAGGCTTTTTGCACGATCTCCGCATAGGTATAAACCGCATGCAGACGACCGATTTCCAGCGTTACATACATAACCATACCTACCAGTGTCATGGCAACGAGCGGCCAAAACGGCGCCAGCCAACCATGTCTTACGAAGTAAGCCACTTCTTGCGTACCGGAAGCAAATCCGGCACCGCAGTGAGAGGAGAACCATACAGCAGCAACACCGATTGTCAGAGGAGTAAAATATTTCCCCTTATTAACTTTAGTTTGCATAAATACCTCCGTTTAGTTTTTGGTCAGTAGACTTAAAAAAATTATAATCAGTGTTGTTTTTATGCTGAGTAATAATGATAATTCATCATACAATATCAAGTTTAAGATAATCTTAATAAATCAACTTATCAATTAATATACCAAATGACTTTTTTTGACGTTTTTTCATACAAAAAAACACCGCTGTTTCGCGGTGTTTTTCTTTCTTAAAAATGATTTATTTTGCAGGTCAAAACGGCGCAAAACAATGCTTTGCATCGCATATCGCGCTTTTAACGCTTATACTGAATGTCGTAAGTATTTTCAATGATATGCGTCAGCATTACAATGGTGTCGTTAACCGGTGTTTCAATACCGTATTTGTCCCCTTCTCTGCTGATGGCACCGTTGATAAAATCCACTTCCGTTTTGCGACCGTTAAACATATCTTGCGCCGCAGAAGGATAGTGACGCACGCCGGTGGGCAGTGCTTCATATGCCCAATGATACCACTCTTTTTCATAGTCCATGGGAATACCCTTTGCATTGGCCACTTCAACCAATTCTTTTACAATCAGGCGCTGCAATTTTTCCCCGTCGGGTTGATCAAAAATTTGTCCCATGGTCAGGCGTGTCATGGCGCAAGTCAGATTCACGCAGCAGTTTACGATGAGTTTTTGCCAGATAAACATATCGGCTTCCTTCGAATAAACCGCCCTGAATCCGCCCTTGTTTAAAACTTCGGCAAATTCTTCACAAATCGCAAGGCGCTCGTCCACCATGCTGTTAAAGTAAATATTTGCAACGTTTTCCACGTCTGTTTTATAGTTTGCGTTAATAACACCGGGCTCTACCAGCACGCTTGCCAAGTTCAAAACGCCATATCCCACACGTTCTTCACCAAACAATTCCGCCAATATGTCGGCATTGCCTACGCCGTTTTGCAGCGATATCACAAAGGTATCTTTGCCAAACAACGCCTTTGCGTTTTCGGACGCGCTTTTTGTGTACATGCCTTTAACCAACACCACCACCACGTCGCACTCGCCTACTTCGTTGGGATCGGTCACAGCATTCATTTTCACATATTCTTCGCTCTCTCCGCCGTTGAGGTTTATTTTAAGACCTTTTGTGGCGATTTGTTTCATATGTGCTTCAAAGGGATCTACAAGCCAGACATCAGCTCCCCCTTTGTGCAAACAGCTCCCTATAAGGGCGCCCATGGCACCGGCACCTAAAATTGCAATTTTCATCCTGTTCTCTCCTTTTGATTTATGATTTGTATAAAAATAATTTAGCATCGACTAAGAAACAAGGTATGCATATTGTTTTGCAATATACATACCTTGTCGTTATTTTGTGTTTTATTTCGCTTCCTGTCCTTTGGCAACGCCAAGTTCAAAAGCTTTTGTGTTGACGGGGATAAACTTTTCTTTATGTGCCATTTTTTGAAGCATTGTGCCCTTGGCAACGTCCAGGTCAATGTCTCCTGCATAGGCACAAAGCAAGCCAAACATCACCACGTTGGTCACAACGGGTGAACCCGCTTCTTTTGCCATTTCCATCAAAGGCACTTCTACAAGCTTCACACCTTCATCTGCCTGCGCATCTGTAATTAAATCCGAATTCACAAACAACGTGCCGCCTTCTTTGACTTTTCCTTTAAAAGCATTATAGGAGGGCAAATTCATCACCACGACATAGTTATAGGACCGCGCCGCCGGCGAACCAATGGGTTCATCGCTGATCTTTACCGTACAGTTCGATGTTCCGCCGCGCATTTCACCCCCGTATGCCGGAAGATAAGTCGCATATTTTTCTGCATCCGTTGCCGCATAAGTCAACAGCTGACCCAATGTCTGCACACCTTGACCGCCAAATCCTGCCAATAAATACGTATTTTCCATGTTTCTTTTCCCCCTTTTCTCAGCCTTTCAAGTCGCCGACCGGAAACTCCTTGAGCACAACATCTTCCATGTACTTCGGAGCATCTTTCGGGTCTATTTTCCAGTTCGTGGGACAAGCAGACATCAATTCAACAAACGAATATCCGCCTTCGTTGATTTGGATTTCCAATGCCTTTTTAATCGCCTTTTTTGCCGCCAAAACATTTTTCGGCGTATGCAGCGATTGACGTGTTACATATTTGGGTGCCTTCAGCTCGGCAATCAATTCCGCCAAGCGAATGGGATATCCCGTTCCTTCAATCGCTCTGCCTGCGGGTGACGTGGTTGTCTTTTGCCCCGGCAGTGTTGTGGGAGCGGCTTGCCCCCCTGTCATGCCATATACCTGGTTGTTAATCATCACCACGGTAAAGTTTTCGCCTCTGTTGGCAGCGTGCATTGTTTCGGCAAGACCAATCGAAGCGCAGTCGCCATCGCCCTGATAGAGTATCAGCGGCACATCGGGATTGCTTCTTTTAAACCCTGTGCCCGTAGCACCCGGGCGTCCGTGCGGGGAGCCGAAAGAGTCAAATTCCACAAAAGCGCCCATAAACACGGCGCAACCAATCGGCGCCACAACCACCAAATCATTTTCTATGCCCAGCTCTTCAGATACCTCAGCAATGAGTTTTATTGCTGTTCCATGCATGCAGCCCGGACAAAACGATGTGGGAACTGCAGACAGTGCTTTACTTTTCGTATAAATACATTCCATAGTCAATCAAATCCTCCTATAGCATTTTTTTGACGCATTCTTCAATTTCTTCGTCCAGTACCATGTTGCCGCCGCCGCGTCTGTATTTTTCCACTTTGATGTCTTTATCAATATAGTGCACCACTTCGTTGTGGAACTGAGAAGGAACAGACATTTCCACCGTCAAAATTCCTTTGATTTTGTTTTTGTCAATGGCTTGCAGCTGTTTTTTCGGGAACGGAACCAATGTGATGGGTCTAAAGAGTCCCACTTTGATGCCTTGCTCTCTCAGATGGCGAATGGCTGTTTTTGCCACACGCGCGCTTGTGCCCCAGGCAACAATCAAATATTCCGCATCTTCCATCATATATTCTTCGTAGCGAACTTCGTTTTCTTCCCAACTTTCATATACTTTTTCATATTCGGCATAGTTATATTCCAAGTTGTCGTTTTGTGTCGGCATGGGTCCGAAATACGGAGAGTCCATGATCAAATGCTTTTTGCGGCCGTCTTTTCGCTTTCCGGCCACATAGGGCTGATCCGACAAATCGGGTGCTTCTTTATAGTCAGGCATTTCCACCTGCTCCATCATTTGACCCATCACGCCGTCTGTCATAATAATCACGGGTGTGCGATATTTTTCGGCCAAATCCCAGGATTCATACATTATATCGATCGATTCCTGAATCGACTCCGGTCCATAAACCAAACCTGTCAGTCCACCGTGTCCAAGGGTTTTGGTCACCATATAAAAGTCACTTTGATTACCGGTAATGGCACCAATGCCCGCGCCGGCTCTTTGAATGTTTACAATGACTGCAGGCAGGCGCGTTCCCGCCATAACACTCAATGTTTCCGTCATCAGCGACAGCCCCGGGCCCGAGGTTGCCGTCATGGCTCTCGTCCCTGCCATAGCAGAGCCCGCAACCATGTTTATCGCTGATACTTCGCTTTCAGCCTGCACAAAAACTCCGCCCGCTTCAGGCATTCTCCAGGACAAATATTCCGTTGCGGTTGTTTGCGGCGTTATCGGATATCCCGAAAAAAAGCGACATCCCGCTCGAATCGCCGCCTCGCAAATCGCTTCATTTCCTTTTTTTACGACTTTTTCACTCATGTTTTATTTCTCCTCGTCCTATTATTTGTACACAGAAATTGCCGCATCCGGGCACATTATCGCACAAAGCTTGCATGCCGTACACTTTTCGGCATCAATTTGCTCGGCATAGTTGTAGCCTTTTGCATTTACGTCTTCGCTGGCTTTGAGGATGTTTTTCGGACACACCCCAAAACACAGCCCGCAGCCTTTGCAATAATTTACATCAATTTCAACTTTTGCCATGTAGGAACCTCCTTGACTCTTTTCTTTTTTGATATATCCGATATATTAACTTACGAAAAAAAGCGGTGTCAATTTTGAAACAATTTTTGCGGTTATTGCAAAAAAAGAGTAAAAACCCTTCAAAATTGAATCTATAAAAATACAACTTTAAACGGATTTTCTTTACAAATTTGACGTTGACACGTAAAATAGAAACAGAACATTTTCGGTAAAAAAATCATATCAACAGGATGGTTTGTGTCATGAATCGTACCCTTCGCCAAATGCAAAACGAAAACCCTTTCAAACCTTTGGCGGACATTGTCCACGAATATATCTTGAATGAAATCATTGACTTCAATTACCTGCCGGGTACAAAGCTCGTCGAGAGCAAATTGGCAGACAATTTGGGTGTCAGCAGAACCCCGGTGCGCGATGCCATCAACCAACTCGAACGAGACGGCTTTGTCATCAAAACCCGCGGCAAGGGCACGATAATTGCGCCTTTCAATGCAGAAGACTACTTTGATTTAAACAGCTTTCGTTATGTTTTGGAACCCCTGGCCGCAGGGTATGCTGCGGTGCGCATCACCGAGGCGGAATTAAAAACACTCTACGATTACACCGTGGCATTGGACAAGGCCTATCAGTCGGGGGATTATAAAAATGTCTTTGCCGCCGAAAACACCTTTCACGAATACATCATACTCTGCAGCAAAAACAAATATTTAATCGATGCCTATAAAAATATCGACCCGCAAATGAAGCGCTATCGCGTCTACATCACCGCCGACAAAAACCTCTACGGTTTTTTGAGCAAGGAGCATTATTTTATTTACCAGTCCATTGAACTGCAAAATAAAGAAGTGGCCGAAGCCGCCTCACGCAGACACATTTCTTTATTGACCACGAAAAGTCGTGACGAAATATACAACGACAACACAAAAATAATCCAAGACCGTCTTGAAATGATGAATGCCTTTAATGCAACCAAAAACGCGAATCGATAAAATCGTATTCGCGTTTTGTTTAATTATCAAATTCTGTTTTAACCGCTCTGATAAACAATTCTTTCATCACATCTTTGGGATCTTTATGATAATACAAAATGTCTTTGACACCCTTGGTAATGGGAATGTCCACATTGTTTCTCTCCGCCAAAAGCAGCATGGCATCGGTGGTGTACATGCCTTCGGCCAATTTGTCAAAGGCTTCTTTTTTTACATAGGCTTCGCCGAATCGTCGATTGTTGCTGTAAGGCGAAAACAGCGTGGCCTCATAATCACCCAAATGCGAAAGCCCGTAGGCCGTCAGTTCGTTGCCGCCCATGGCCTTGATTAAACGAGATACTTCTCTGGCACCGCGCGCCATCAACGCACCTTTCAAACTGGTATAGCCCATGCCGTCAAGCATGCCTGCAGCAATGCCGATAACGTTTTTGGCCGCAGCACCGATCTCGGCACCGATGATGTCTTCACCGATATAAAGCCGCATGAGGTGTGTGTTAAAATCCCGTACAATCCGAGCCGTGATCTCTTTGTCTTTTGAATCAACCACCATGCAGTTCGGTATCTTTTGAACATAATTTTGCACATGACCCGGCCCTACCCAAATCGCCACGGGCACTCGGGGCAAAAATTCTTCAACCACTTGTGTCAAGCGCTTGCCGCTGCCCTGTTCAATGCCCTTCATGCATAAAATTAAAACTTTTTTCGAAAAATCCAATTCGCGTACACTTTGCAAAAAATCGCGCAGCTTCTGCGAGCTGATAGAGATAATAATATATTCTGACGAATCCACCGCATAGGCAATGTCTTGTGTCAATTCCACTGAATCAGGCAGTGCTATATATTCGTTTTTTCTCTCTTGCATCAGTTGCCGCATATTTTCAGAGCCTTCACGCCCCCACAAAATAACTTTGTGGCCAATATCTGCGCTGTATACTGCGTGAAAGGTCCCCCACCTGCCGCAACCGATTACCGAAATGTTCATAGGTCCTCTCCCTCGCTACTTGTTTGTTCTTCGTCGTTTTGTTTTGCCTGTGCATGTAAATATATCATTGAGGAATCAAATCCCAGTCGCATTGCCTTGCGATAGATTTTTTCCCACCGGATATCTTTTTCCTCTTTATAACGCACTTCTTTATGCAAAAATCTTTCGAAGGCGTCCGACTCATATTCTTTGTCCATGTTTTCCATAATTTCTTCAATGATCTCTTGCTTAATGCCTTCATTTTTGAGGCGCTGACGAATCATGGCCGTGGAGTCGTTTTTTTGCATATATTTTTTCATCAGCGAGTGACGGGCATATTCTCTGTCGTCAATATAGCCTTGTGCCTTAAGCCGCTCAATGCAATCATCGACTTCTTCATGGCTAAATTCGTATCGAACAAGATGTGTGCGCATCTCTTTTTCGGTTCTGTTTTTTTTCGCCAAATAGTTTAGCGAAACGTTCCAGGGTGTTGTGCTGTGTTTTTTCAATGAATAATTTCCTTAATCATCATTCTTTTTTCAGGTTGTTTTTGCGAAATCTCCAGGCTTGCCTGCAGCAACTGTGCCGCTTGGTCTGCCTTGCTTTCGCCGGAGGCATAAACAGTGGCAACCCATTGATCTTTATCCACTTTGTCGCCATATACTTTTTCCAAGTATACACCCGCGCCGTGATCTATGTCATCTTCTTTTTTTTCACGTCCCGCTCCTGCCGCAAGTGCGGCTTTGCCCACCATTTCGCAGTCATAGCCGCAAATATATCCTTGTTTCGGGGCATAAATACGCCTTTCGACGGCTGCCCTGGGCAGCAAGGTGCTGTCTTTGACCTGTGCAACATCTCCGTTTTGATGTGCGACAAAGGCGCAAAATTTATCAAAAGCGCGCAGGCTTTCTATTTCTTCTCGTATCATAGATACGGCCTCTTCTTCATTCGCCGCCTTTTGGCTCATCAGCAATATTTGCGTGCCCAAAGCCAAGACCACTTGCTCAATATCTTGCGGCATCTCCCCTTTCAGGCAAGAAACGGCCTCTTTTATTTCAAGGGCGTTGCCCACAGCGCGTCCCAAGGGGACATTCATATCCGTAATTACCGCCGATGTTTGCCTGTTTGCATCTTTGCCGATATCCACCAGCAGTCTTGCCAGATGCTGCGCTGAATGCATATCTTTCATAAACGCACCGCTGCCGCATTTAACATCCAGTACAATAATATCCGCACCCGCTGCCAGCTTCTTGCTCATGATGCTGGAGGCAATCAGCGCTCTGTCGTCCACCAGTGCCGTCACGTCTCTGAGTGCATAGATTTTTTTGTCGGCAGGTGCCAAATTGCCGCTTTGGCTGCTGATAACCATCCCTATCTTATCCAACGCTTCAATAAAAGCTTCTTGAGAGAGCTGCACATTGAGCCCATCAATGGACTGCAATTTGTCGATGGTTCCTCCTGTGTAACCCAGCCCTCTTCCGGATGTTTTGGCCATTTTGATGCCCAAACTCGCCATAATCGGCACCAAAATCAATGTGATTTTGTCGCCGACACCCCCGGTGGAATGCTTGTCGGCTTTGATTCCCGCCACATCATGCAGATTCGTCATTTCTCCCGAATGTGCCATGGCCAGCGTAAGAGCTGTGGTTTCTTTTCTTGTGAGTTTATGAAACCAGCATGCCATTAAAAAGGCAGACATTTGATAATCTTCGATCTCACCGCTCATGTATCCCTTGACCAAATAGGCAATTTCTCCATCCGTCAAAGCGATATTGTGCTTCTTTTTTTCAATTAAATCAAAAATGCGCATACAACTCACTCCGCCCCTGCGGGATTGTTTATTTTAGACAGCAGCTCTGTTGCCGCCATACTTGACGCCTCCGTCAGCGACTCAAAGGCGACGGACATGGCCCTTTCGGGCGAAAAATAATCCGTCACCGCCCATATATCATCAATGCCATAGGGCTTTAACTCTTCTCTGCCAAGGCTTTTGTCCCCACTGATAACAATGGCACGTTTGCCGTATTTTTTCGCCAAAAGTCCGATGCGCATGGGCAGCTTGTCATGGAGTGTTTGACTGTCCGTTTTGCCCTCTCCGGTAATGATTAAGTCTGCCTCTGCAATGGCTTTTTCCAGCCCCAAATAATCAATCATCCAATCGGCACCCGTCTGCATTTGTGCACCCAAAAACACCTGTGCCGCACCGCCGATGCCACCCCCGGCGCCCGTGCCGCTGCGCTGTTGCATATCAATGCCCGTCGTTTTCAAAACGACGGCGTTGTACGATTGAAACATTTTATCAATGGACTCTCGCAACGCCTCTGTCACGCCCTTTTGCGGCCCGTATACATAGGTGGCGCCGTTGGGTCCGTAAAAGGGGTTTGTCACATCACAAATCGTGACAAATTCCGTAGTGGCAATGCGTTTGTCAAAGCCGCCAAAATCTATGGCGGCAATGTTTCCGATCTCTTTCGGATAATAACCCACATCACGTTGTTTCTCATCTAAAAAACGCATACCCAGTGCATTCAGCATGCCGATTCCCGCATCATTGGTTCCCGTGCCGCCAATCCCCAGATAAATGGTGCCAATGCCCATATCGAGGATTTTTTTAATCACTTGTCCCACGCCATAGGTGGAGGCGTGCAACACATCTCTTTCTTCCTTTTTTGTCATAGTGAGTCCAACAATGCTCGCTGTTTCCACCACGGCTTGCGGCTTTGCATCTTTGACAAAAGTTAAAAACGGAGCTGAAATTTCTTTTCCCAGCGCACCCTTTGCTTTGAGGGTGTGTATTTGCGCACTTTTATCATATTGGTAAATTGACTCCAAGGTGCCTTCTCCGCCGTCGGCAATGGGATAAATCTCAATCGTCGTTTGCGAAAATTCGTCCAAGCGTCTTATTCCCTTTTCAATTGCGCTTGCGGCTTCAAAGGAAGAAAGGGTTCCTTTAAAAGAATCCACGGCAATTATGATTTTCATCGCTTTTTCCTCAAATCTCGGCAAATTGTTTTGTATCGTCTTGAATAATTGCCAAATACTGCGGTTCGTGCAAATTTAAACGCTCCAACTTCTCTTTGGTCGGCACACCGCGCTCATCCCACTGACGCAGTCGATACACCGCCTTCATCAATTCTTCATAGCGCTGCAAGCGATAACGGCGCAAAAACTCAATTTTTTCTTCCACGCCATATCCGTCGGGATCAATTCTCACTTCATTTCTCAATTGCGCATCGTAGTGGTCTTGCTTATGCAGATATTCGTTTTTTGTCACGGGTCCCATTGCGCGATAAGGAATGATGTCAAACTCACGGGTGCCTTTTCCCATACGCTTATTGAACAATCTCTGAAAAGTGGATACTCTCTCCGAAGCTGTCATCATGTCTTCCAGCGTTATCTTGTTGCCGGTCACCGCTTCATACAAACTGCAATAATCTCTAATCTGCTCTCCGATCGGGTTATCGTCCTGTTGGAGCCTATCCTTATCGTGCCAGGGGATAATGTGGTTCCAGGGCAGCCGACAAAGACCAAACAAGCCAAACATCGAGCGAAATTGCGGAAAAATCATCAACGCCCTTGCCTTGTCTTCGAGCTCAGGGATATTGTTTTGAATAATATCCATCGATATCATCCAACATTGATCATGCTGCGGTCCTTTGTTGGTCAGTCCATAACTTCCCTGTTGTGCCAAGGATTCTTTTGACATGTATTCACCAAACTCCAGGCCGCTTTGTACCATGGCAATGTCGTCTAAAAAACCCACGTCTTCGCCGTATTCGTCTATCAGCAGCTGTTTTATTCCTTCCAGGCCTATGGCGGCAATCAACCCCAGCCCGCGCCCTTCGGCCATTTCATGCAACACATTGAGCATCTCGCGGTAGTTGCCGAAGTTCAGTTTATGCTCCCCGGTAAATTCATCGTTGATAATGCCGCGCTCATAGCACTCCATCAAAAACGCCATCACCACGGCATAGGATACCGCATCAATGCCATAGGTGTCACAATAAAAGTTCAATTCTAAAATGGCCTCCAACTGAAAAATACCGCAATTAGCGCCCAGCGAAGCCAATATTTCATATTCCGGACCGTCAATCGACACTTTTTTGCCTCGATAAGGTCCCGTTTTCAGTTTAAAGTCATCCACCACTTTTGTGCAGGCAATGGAGCAGCCATACCAGCACCCGTCGGGCATGTTTTTTTTGAAATATTTCTTTTGCAAAATGGAGGCATCCATATTTTTTGCGTTCTGGTGTGAACCATATTGCATGTTGTTGACGGGCAACAACTCATTTTCGTTCATCAACGTAACAATACTTGCCGTGCCGCAATTGCGCAGCGCATCGTCTTCGTCGTTGAGACGTGCAACCGTCTTGTGCATTTTAATGGCAAGTCTGTTTACCGTGTCCAAGTCGGCGGGATGGTTTAGGGCATTGTTGATCTTGTTGTATTTGACAACAACGGCCAATATTTTTTTGTTCCGCAATACCGTCCCCATTCCTCCCCTGCCCGTTTGACGCAGGCGAACCTGATTGCGCTTTGCATCATAAAACGCAAGGTTGATGGTGCCGATATTTGCATATTCGGCTCCCCTGCCCGAAGAGAGCACCGCAACACTTTTTTTGTCTTCGTCGGAGGAGGCAAATTTTTCAATTAAAAAAGCAGCCAAAATATGGCTGTCACGTTCCTTGACAAAGGTGGCATCGATGATGCGAATCATGCCTGCATTGCCATCGATAAATAAAATGACGTCTCTGTCGGCTTTGCCGCGTATTTCCATGCCGTCCCAACCCGAAAACTTCAGATAAGGACCAAAATATCCACCCGTGTTTACATCTACGGGCAACTTGGTCAGCGGAGAGAGCGTGGTCAATATCGCCCTACCCGCACCGGGATATTGCGTCAGTCCGCTCAGCGGCCCTGTGGTAATGATTAATTCGTTGTCATTATCGTCCCATTTTGTGTTCTCATCCACAGCATCCCAAAGCAACTTCAGCCCAAATCCCTTGCCGCCGATAAAGGTTTCTTTCATTTTTTCAGGCAGCATTTTTTCGCTGATTTCATAGCGATCCAAGTCGCAATAAACAATTTTATTGGCATAGCCGCAATCAATCTCGGCCGGCAGATACGTAAATTCCGAAATGGGTTTTTGTTTTAACATCGACAATACCTCTTATTATTTTGCTTTCAGAACCAAGGCGCCCGTGGGGCAATTTTTTGCACATACACCGCAAAGCACACACTTAAAAGGCGTTGCGCATTTGTCGCTGTATATCATCACCTCATGGGGGCAAAACCCCACACACATCATGCAGTTGACACACAGCTCCTTATCCAGCATCACCACATCGTCATTGTTGCGATAAAGTGCGTTGACAGGACAAATATCAATACACACATCACACTGCACACAGGTTTGAATTTCAAAACCTTCCTCTTCGTTGCCACGTACTTTCAACCGCGCACTTTCACAACTCTCATCTTTAAAATAAGTGGCACCGCACGCCACCATGCAAATGCCGCAACCCGTACATTTTTCATTTTGAACAATCAGCTTTTTCACTTTTTTCACTCCTTGCAATGCAGGAATCATTTCTGGTTTTAATATACCAAAAAAGATAAAAAAACACAATATTTATATCAGAAACATCGCTTTTTAGATGAAAAACGTCAGAATTGTACGAATATTTTCTATTTATTTCGCGGGTAAAATGACGGTAAAGACGCTGCCTTCGCCCAGTTTGCTTGATACCTCAATTTTTCCGCCGTGATCGGCAATAATTAAGCGTGCGATGGAAAGACCCAGTCCGTGGTCGCCTTTGATGTGGTTTCGCGCTTTATCGGTGCGATAAAAACGATCGAAAATCTGATCCATTTCTTCATGGGCAATGCCGATGCCTTCATCGGCTATCGCTATTTTGATTGTTCGCCCCTCTTTACTTCCCGAAATGGTGATATTTTTTTCTTTCGGCGTATATTTCAGCGCGTTGTCCAACAAAATGCGAATAACTTCTTTGAGTCTGTTTTCATCTGCCCAAACAAACAATTCCTCTTGAATGTTTTTGTCGATTTTGTGTTCGCCATCCACCAACAATGTCTCTTGATATATTTCTTTCAACATATCGGTAACGGAAATTTTTTGAAATTCATACTGCAGCGTCTTATTGTCATGCCTCGCCAAAAAAAGAAGTTTTTCCACCAAATCGGTCATGTTTTTCGTTTCCCCTTCAATGGCATGCAGCGCTTCTTCCATGACTTCTTTGTCATTTTTCCCCCAACGTTGCAGCATTGCGGCATAGCCTGCAATGACGCTGATAGGGGTTCTCAGCTCGTGGGATACATCGGACACAAATCGTTTTTGGCGCAAATAACTGCTTTGCAGGCCGTCAATCATTTGGTTGATTGTCATCACCAGCGTGCGCAGTTCATCATCAATTGCCTTTTCGTCAAGGCGCAAGGCCAAGTTTTCCGCATTGATGCGTTTGATGGTCCCGTCCAAACTCTCCAATTGTCTGAAAATGCGCCGATTGGTGGCATTGCTCAACAGCATAATCAAAATCGCCCCTGCAGCCAACATCGAAATCAACGACCACATTGTCACGAAAAAAATTGTAAGATAGCGCTGAATGGGGAAAAAAATTAAGAAATTGTCCACGGGGCTGTATTGGGTTTTGTGAACAAAAACCCCGCTGTTTAATAAAGAATAAGAAGGAAATATTTTTTTGATAACGGCCCTTTTTTGAACGAATTTATCGCCATAGGCACCGGAGCCGTCTCGAATCACTTTATCGCCGTCGGCAATGATTGCCACCTGCACGCCATAAATGCGCTCCAGGGTCTGTATTTGCGAATCGTGCTCCTGGTACGAATATCCGCTCTTTAACATCGGAGACATTTTGGACTGAATCGCCTTTGCATCCTCAGCATACATCATTTTGGGCGCAGCAACAAAGAATGCAAAAAATAATCCGAAAACGATCATCATACATATTGCCACATACAAACCCAAATAACTTTTTATGATTTTCGTCTTCAAAGAATTCATTTGATTATTTTCCGCTCTTTTCGTTTTCTTTAATCAAATAACCCACACCGCGAACAGTCTTAATCAGCTCCACCGAAAACCGTTGATCGATTTTGGAGCGCAGATAGCGAATATAGACATCAATAACATTGGTATCGCCCTCATATTCATAGCCCCAAACCTTTTGTAAAATACTCTCTCTGCTCAAAACGAGATTTTTATTGCGCATCAAATATTCCAACAGCTCAAATTCTTTTTTTGTCAATTCAATGGCTTCTTTGCCGTACATGACCGTATAATGCGATTTGTCCAACGTTAATTGACCCACTGTCAATATATCGTCTACTTGCTTTGGTTGTGCGGCTGCGTTTTTTAACAACACGCGCATACGCGCAAACAATTCTTCAATGGCAAAGGGCTTTGTCATATAATCGTTGGCACCCACGTCCAAGCCCGTTACCTTGTCGGAAACATCATCTTTTGCCGTAAGCATAATGATGGGTGTGAAAATTTGCTCTTGCCGCAGCCGCCTGCAAATTTCAATGCCGCTCAGCGACGGCAGCATCAAGTCCAAAATAATCAAGTCATACACGCCGCTTTGCGCCTCGCTGTAACCTTGCCTGCCATCATTTTTCACCGTGGCTATGTAGCCTTCGTGCTTTAATTCCAGCTCCAAAAACCGTGCTATTTTCGGTTCGTCTTCAATAATTAATATTTTATGCATCTTCAACACCTGCGTTTTCTTGAAGGATTTTTTATTTATTTTTGCTTTTTTACACTTTGCAACAGCAAAGAAACCCATTGCTATTACAGCGCTAAACCATTATAATGATATAATAAATTCCGATTTATCTCAACACAATACTAAATTTAAAGGTGGAAACATGGCAAAAGAAACAATTAAAATAACCTACGTCTCTTGCATGGGCGTATTGATAAATTACAACGACAAAAATATTCTCATTGATTCCATTGTCTCGCCCAATATCTTGCCCTATCAAACCGTGCCCAAACAAACGCTTTTGAATATGCTTAAAAAAAATGAGCCCTTTGAAAAAATCGATTTGATTCTCATTACCCACGAACACCGCGAGCACTTTCAACCCGATTTGGTTTGCCAGATTTTATCCGCTTGCCCCGAGGCAAGGCTGGTGGCACCCAAAGCCGTTATTGCCTCTTTGCAGCAAAGTCGCTTTTATAAAGAGTCCTTTGTTACACAGCTGATTTCTTTGGACATGGATCTCAACAAATCCATCGAGTTGACCTTGGCCGGCATTCGCATTGATGCGTTGCGCCTGGCACACGACGACGAAATGCAGTCATTTGACATACAAAACATCGCCTACTTATTGCACCTGGGTACCCACCGTCTTTTGCATGTGGGGGACGCAGCCGCCGTTGCCGAAGATTTTAAAAACAACGAACTGTTCAGCAAAGGCGTTACCACCCTTGTTGTTCCTTTTATTTATGTCATTGCCGAAACCGGTGTGGAGAGTATTCTTGCCCTCAAGCCCGTTCATCTGGTGGCACTTCATTTTCCGTTAAAAGAGCACGATAAACTGAATCGATATGCCAATGCGGAAGAAATCAAAAACGCAACAGCTTCACCCCTTCCGTCAAGCACGCATTTTCTCACAGAATGCATGCAAAGCATCACGCTCTAATCCCATGAACTGTCTTTTACTGCTTTGTTAATGATTGTGGGCCGGATATATATTCTATATCCGGCCAATTTTGTGCAATCAGCGTTTTATATTTTCCCTGTGCGAACCTGCTGTCAATGAGCAAAACGGTTCCTTTGTCACTCTCTGCACGAATTAGCCTGCCTGCTGCCTGAGTGACTTTGTTAATGCCTTCATACAAATACGCATAATCAAATCCGTTCTCTCCCCTGTCATCATAATAAGCTCTCAATTTTTCTTTTTCAAAATGTACCTTCGGCAGCCCGACACTGATCACCGCACAACCGATTAATCGCTCCCCGACCAAATCCACGCTCTCCGAAAAACTGCCGCCCAACACCACAAAAGCGGAAATACATTCATCTTTTTTTTCAAACAACGCCAAAAGGGCGCTTCTTTCTTCTGCGCTCATATATTCAAAAGAAGGAAAAAAGATAAAATAATTGCCTGCTTTGGAATGGATAAAGTGATGAATATATTCTGTAATTCTCTCAATGCTCCCTTGGCGCTCGCGGTAGGTTACAGCCACATCCTTTGCGACCACAACGCGCAAATTTTTCGAATCAAACGGATTGGCGCATATCATGCGATAATCACTCGCCTCGCCTCCGGAAATGCGCATGAAATATTGAATCGGTGTAAACGTGGCGGAAAACAACACGGCACAAAAACTTTTTTTCAGCGTATCCGACAAATAGGCCGAGGCGTCCAAGCAGGAAAGACAAACTCTTTCCTCCCCCTTGTGGTAATAGCAAATATGCGCTTGCGCCGACAGCTCAATGAGTTTTAAAAAACGAAAAATCAACAGATATATTTCTGTCATCTCTTCGGGCAATTCGCCGTTTTTTGCACTGTATTCATCGGCAGCGCGAATAAAATTGGCCATTTTTTTAAACACCTCTTCGCCGATTTCCATCTCTGTGATGTCTGCGGATGCATTTTTCTTTAATTTGTTATAAGCCGTTAAAATTTTGGACAGCGACGAAAACAGCGGCTTGACGGCCTTGGCGCCTTCTCTTCCTTTTTTTAGTTCCGCTTTGGACAAAGAAATCGAGTACATCTGCTTGCCGCGTTGGCTCAAATTATGTGCTTCATCAATTAAAAATACATATTCACCCTTTTCTTCAAAATAGCGTTTCAATGACACAAAAGGATCAAACACATAATTGTAGTCGCAAATAACCATATCGCAAAATCTGCTGGCATCCAAACTCAACTCAAAAGGACACATCACATGTTTTTTTGCGTATTTTTGTATCACTTCACCGTCGATAATGCTCTCCTTTGATGTCATTTGCTGCAACACGTCACGCACTTTGTCATAATAGCCCACCGCATACACACACTGCTCGGGGTTGCAGGTTACTTTTTCGTTGAGGCAGACTTTTTCTTTGGCGTCCAGCACCAATGCCTTGATTTTCAGTCCTTGATTTTCTAAAATGCGCAGCGCTTCCACCGCTGCTTGTTTTTGCGTTCCTTTGCTCACCAAATAAAATATCTTCGCCTCTCGCAGCAAGAGATGTTTGATTGCGGGATAAAGCGTAGAAAGGGTTTTTCCGCTGCCGGTGGGGGCATGCAAAAATAAATTTTTATTTTCGTGTAAGGCCCTATACACGCCACGCATGATGTCACGTTGCTGCGGCCGATAGGCAAAGGGAAAGACGAGCGCATCAATGCTTTTGTTGCGCGCTCGCCTTTTCGTAATCATTTTTTGAATATATTCAATGTATTCGGTAATGGAGGGTATAATTTGTTCTTCCAAGGCTTGAACCGACTCTTGAAAAACAAACATCTTGGTCTCTCTGCTGTCTGCATGGCAGTACGTCACGCTGTATGCGACGGTGTCAAGAAGGTTGTTTTGTCCGTACAACAATGCATAGAGCTTAACTTGCATCAAATGCAGATAATGGGGACGCTCTATTTCGCTTAAGACCATCTGCGTACTTTTTATTTCGTCAATACGCACCACGCCCTCTTTTTCCCACAGCAATCCGTCTATGCGCCCACCCAAGGTCAACTCTGTTTTTTTATGGTAATAACAACGCATCACAGGCACTTCTGTCTCTGCCTTGCCCGCATAATTTTTTTGTATATACTTGTGAATAAGCACACCCTCGCTGGCACGAAGACTGCTGCGCATGCGCTGGTCAATATCTCCGCTGGCAAGCATAAATTCTACAAAGTTTTTTACGGAAATACTCTCTTGGTGCATCTTAATGCTCTCTTGCGATTTTTGATAAATATACAATCGCTTGTCTGTATCCTTCAAAGCCCAAACCCACAATGATTTTGTCGCAGGCCGCTGCGGTCACAGACAGTTTTCGAAAGTCTTCCCGATTGTCTATATCGCTCAAGTGCACTTCCGCTTTGGGAAGAGCAATGCAGCGCAGCGCGTCCGAGATGGCATAACTGTAATGGGCATAGGCGCCGGGATTGATCAATAGTGCATCATAGCCCATGATTTGGGCACCTTGAATCAAATCAATCAACACGCCCTCATGGTTGCTTTGGCGCACAGTGGCCTCAAAACCGCTCTCCTGCGCCCAATTCATTATCTCTGCCGCCAATTCCTCATAACTTTTCGTTCCGTAAACATCCCTTTGGCGTGTGCCGAGCATGTTCAAATTAGGACCGTTTAATACCAATAATTTCATTTTTTCTTTTTCGTCTTTCATTTCAATTCGCCGCTACCTATCAATTGATGTTTAATCATTTCATACAAATTCTTTGTTACCGCAACGTTGTTCCAAATCTCCTGTGATTTCATTGCCTGATAGATCAGCATGTCCAGCCCGTTGTGGCACGTTTTTCCCATGGCTTTTGCCTGCTGCAAAAGCAAACTGTTAAGGGGCGCATAATTCAAGTCAATGACGCATCTGCACTTTTCAATCACTTCTGCACCTATCGGCATCCTGTTTTTGTATTGTCCCGCGCCCAACGCAGTGGCATTAAACAACACATCTATTTCTTCAAAGACGGCCAATTCTTCATAAGAAATAACATCGCTCCTCTGCTTTTTTCGGCTGACGCAACAAATTTGTTTTGCGCCTTCGTCACGCAAACTATACTTCACCGCCTTTGCCGCACCACCCGTGCCCAAAATCACCACACTTTGATTTTTAAACGAAATAGCGTTTGTCTCATAAAGCATTTCTAAGCCAAACACATCCGTGTTGTCTGCTGCGAGGGATTTTTCCCTTCGCGTTAAGGTGTTTGCTGCACCGACGGCAGCAGCCCTAACAGAAAGTTCATCGCAGTATTTGATAGCTGTTGTTTTATAGGGAACCGTAACATTGATGCCGTCAAAGTCCATTTGCCGCAAAAATATTTCCGCTTCTTTTTCACACTTGTCATAGAGCACATATTCAGCGTCAATGCCGCTTTCTTTCAAAATAATTCGATGAATGGTCGGCGAAAGGCTGTAAGAAATGCCGCACCCCAGCAAACCATATCGCTTCATTGTTCTTCTTCCTGTTTTCGTTTGGAAAGTTCCATAATCTTTTCAATGTATTCTTTCGCATAACGTTTGTTTTGTTCTTCCAAGTGCTCAGCTACATTTTGCAGCACCTTTTGTTCTCGTGTGCCGTCTAAAATTTCCAATTTTTCCGCCCGCTTGATTTTTCCTATCTTTGCCGAAAGATTCATGCGGTAATTAAATAGTCTTGCCATGGCACCATCTGTTTTGTCAATCTCGCTGCGCAGGCTCTTAAGCGATATTTCTGTGTTTTGGGCAGCCAACAGCGCATCGGCCATGGCAATGCACAAACACGCTCGCACCGCCCACAATCCCCGCAGCGCAATGCACACATCATGGCGCCCACTTATTTCAATCGTCGTATTTTTTTTTGTTTTCAAGTCAACGGTTCGTTGCACTTTTGCAATAGACGGCGTGGGCTTAAATACACAACTCACCACAAGAGGCATCCCTGTTGCAATGCCGCCCAAAATTCCGCCATTATGGTTTGTATACGTTTTAACGCATTGATTTTCATCGTAATAATATTCATCGTTTACTTCGGAAGCTCGCGCAGATTGAAATGCTTCCCCCAACCCAAACGAAACCGCTTTTACACCGGGCACGCTATAACACAGAGCGCTGATTTTCGCTTCCAGGTTGCCGAAAAGTCCCTCACCGATGCCTGCAGGCAGACCGATTGCAAAAATCTGCACCCTTCCGCCTATGGCGTCTTTTTCTTTTTTGAGCTCCTCAACCAATGCCGCAATTGCAGCCTCTTTTTTGCTGTCAAAGAGCGGTATTTGCATTTCGTTGAGTTGATTTATTGTCTCTTGCGTAATAGCGGCATTTTTTGGTTGCGCATCACAAATCGTGCCGATTTGCGCTAAGTGCGCTGCCGTCAAAACACCCTGTTGCCTGCAATAAATGTCACATAATGCCCCCGCCGCAACCAAGGGCGCCGTCATTCGACCCGAAAATATGCCACCGCCCGCGGCGATGGTTTTATATTTTATATAAGACACATAGTCCGCATGAGAAGGACGCGGGCAATGTGCAATATCTCTATAGTCGCTGCTTCTTACATCTTTGTTTGCAATGCGAATATCAATGTCTTCTCCGGTGGTTTGGCCGTTTTTTACACCGCTTGCAAACACATATTCGTCTGCCTCTTTTCGTCCGCTGCCATAAAGTCGGCCGGGCATACGCCGCTGGACATAACTGTCAATATAAGCTTTATCCACCTCAATCCCCGGCGGAAAATTCGACAACACACAGCCTACATATTCTTCATGGCTGGCACCATAAAGGCGCAAGCACAGGTTTTCACCTGTCCATGTAGTATTCTTCAATTTCGCCGCCCACCTTTTTAAAATCCTCCCAAAACAACGGATAGGATTTGTTTACGCAATCAGCATGGGTGATTACCACATTGTTTTTGCATATCACCGATGCGATGGCAGCCGCCATTGCAATGCGATGATCCTCGCCCGTATGAACGGTTCCGCCCTTTAACTTCCCCTCTCCGCGCACGATGAGTTTGTCGGACATCTTGACGATATCTCCCCCCAGCGAGGTAATCATATTCATCGTGGTCTTCACACGATCCGTTTCTTTATATTTTAGCCTGTCAATACCCGACAGTTGTGTAATGCCCTCCAAAGACGTTGCCAAAACCGCCAAAATCGGCATTAAATCAGGGGCACCGTCTACATTGATGGTGACTTCTTTTAACGGTGAATCTTTTCTGATTTTCAAACCGTTGCCCTGTTTAATGATTTTTGCACCCATGCGGGACAAAATATTCAAAAACACCCTGTCCGCCTGCAGCGACTTCACATCCAGCCCCAACGAAAGCACTTCAGAGCCCATGGCGCAAGCACACAGCCAAAAGGCTGCCGAAGAATAATCTCCCTCTATGCGATAATCAAAGGGCTTATAATGCTGGTTGCCCGGAATCAAAAACTCCCCTGCATCGGCTAAGTAGTCAATTTGTATGCCGAAACGTTCCAACATCGATAGCGTCATGTTGACATAACCCTTGCTGCTGAGCTTTTTCGTCAATTTTATTTTAGAATCCGTCTCCAACAGCGGCAGCGCAAAGAGCATCCCCGAC
>ENA-UOOM01001272-UOOM01001272.1-fermentation-metagenome-genome-assembly--contig:-NODE-1272-length-24807-cov-8.830034_pt1 | contig 24807 bp, 16 predicted proteins | sample MGYA00245781_ERZ724031 | MGnify/ENA primary metagenome ERZ724031 (study PRJEB28704, sample SAMN03018317) | fermentation metagenome | biome: anthropogenic terrestrial biome; feature: soil; material... | reverse complement strand
GGTTTTTTATCGCATCATAGAAAGATATTCTGTTTTCATCTATTCTTACCCGGGTGTCGGAAACAATTGAGGTTTCATCTTTAGGAGCGTCTTTAAGAAACAGGAAAAGTATAACGGCGTAAACAATCCCAATAATTCCAAAACTATTAAATGCCAAGTTCCAGGTATATTTTTCAGCCATCCATCCGCCAATAAAACCTAAACTTGATCCCAACATAACACCGGCGAGGTTTATTCCGGTTGCTAAAGATTGAGTAGCCCCTCTATGATAATCTGTGATTAAAGCTAATGCTGCAGGCATATAAAATGCTTCGCTTATACCCATCAAAGCACGAGAGAATAACAATTGATTAAATGTGGTCGCATGACCTGTCATCCAAGTAACCAGCGACCAGATCAGTAGACTGAATATAATGATATGACTACGTTTAAACTTATCTGCCAGATAACCCGCAAGTGGACTCATTAACCCATACACCCATAAAAATACAGAAGTGAGCAGTCCGAATTGTGCATCACTCATCGGTATTGAATCCACGATGGAAAATCTCATTGTGGTCAGCATGTTACGATCAATGTAGTTCAAAGCACCCACAATGAAAAGAAACATAACAACCAACCAGGCACCGCGAGGTAAACTATTTCCTGAAGAAGTCGTTATTCCGATACTAGATTTCATTGATATTTTTCATTAAATCAACGATTTCTTCTTTCAACTCTCCAGAAATTGGCAATGCATAATCTGCATGATAATTTCCAGGACATTTCAAAAGCTCCATCGCAAAGGAATATGCTGCCAGAACGTTTTCCTTTATGAATAAATTTCGCAACTTCAGAATATTGTTCAGACTTTCAAAGACTTCTGTTTCGCTATTCTGTTCTGCATACATTTTTTGCGAATTGTATGGGGTACATGTAAACATGCCGTCAAGATTCTTGTTTACTCCTGCTTTTATGGCTACATTAAACAGATCGAGATTACTGTAGTAAACTGAAAAATCGTCCCTGGTCATCAGGTTGTTCCGATACAATTCCATGATCAGGCTTAAATTCCCGGTTTTGATCCCAACAATATTTTTCTCGTTTGTAAGTGCTCTTAATTGTGAAAGAGATATGGGAGACTGTGTAACGCCGGGTAAATCATATATATATACCGGGAATTTAGATTTTCTGGCAAGTTCGGAGAAAAACTTAACGATTTCATTTGGTTTGAGTGGGCTGTAATATGGGACAGTGGTTACCACCCCATCGATCTCCAACTCCCTTAGCGAGTCAATCCGATCAAGAACCCTGGATATTGAACAGTCCATAACTCCTATTAGTAATGGGATTTTTCGGCGAATCACTCCGGTAGCATATTTGGCTATTATCGGGTATTCACTGTTTTTCAAGGATGCCATATTACCCATGGATCCCATACAGAGAGCGCCTTTTGCACCTGAGGAGATCATAAGTTCAATTTGTCTTCCAAAACTTTCTTTTACAAGTGTTCCATCAAGATTAGTTGGTGTTCCCAAAGCAGGGTAAAATTCTTTCTTCATTTTAGATTTTATTTGTAAATTATATGTGTACAAGAAGCGTTATCACAATCTACTTCTGACTTATACTTGAAACCAGCTTTCTCAGCAACAGGCCTATACAACGCTTCACAGTGATCACAATAGGAATGATATGGAGTCATATGTTTTAACTCCAACAGTTTGCCTTTAGAAGGACATCTGTGCATTTCGATGCGAAACTCATTTCTGTTTTTATCGAGTGTCATCGTAAAATCGGCAGCTTCTTCATTCAGTGAATGGGACCAATATTCAAAGCAGCCTTCCAAGCCTTTTTCCTTAATTAATTTTGACAATGAATCTTTTAAATAGAGGTCAGACAACGTGCTCCAAAATTTCTCAACCTCTTCTCTTCCTCCAAGTTGTTCAAGAAACTTAAAGCCCTCACTATATGCGGGAATAAATTCGGTACACGAAATCATATTATTGTTCCTTTCTTTTTGTAAATATTTGTTTGCAGGCCCCTGTTTCTTCATCAAAGAAAAGCAAGGTGTACTCAAATGGCGTTCCGTCACAAAGTGTTGAATAAACAGTCCGATAAGTTTCACTATAAAACGTGGTGGGGACTTTTCCTAAAGATTTGATGTGATTTATTCCCGGACATTCATCTTGCTCTATTTCCAGGTAATCCTCCTCTTGTCGAATTGTAAGAGGCCATTCTTCTTTTTCGTATAAATCAGAAAAATAGCTGGTTAACGCCTTGAAGTTTCCTTCCTTTAGTGATTCATGAAGGGGTTGATGATAAGCAATGGTGTATTGTTGTAGGTACCGGATTAAATTCTCCTTTCCGAAATTCGTATAGATATAATCCATCAATAGATTCAGCGATTGATGAAAATCTTTGTGCATATATTTATTATCAGCACTTTTCCTAGACATTGTTTTGAAATTTTCGCCTTTCTTGTTCATTCCATTACGGGTGTTTAAATGTGTAGCTTTCCGATATCTATTATAGGGCGTTTACCGTCTTGCCCTGCAACCGCCGCTTCATTCGCTTAAGGAGTTTCATTTTTGTTAAAGGATTTTCAAAATTTGCTGCTTCATGAATGTCAATTCCATCAAATCCGTTTGCCAAAGTTCGCTGTGACCATTCTGTCAATTGTTTCTCAATTTCAGGCTCCGAAGCACTTAACCATTCTCCGAAAAGGTAGAGTTTGGTTTTATTGTTACAATACGGCTGATAGTAAGCTGCTGCCCAAGAAAACAAATCAGCAGTTGGCGCAGGATTTAAATTCTTTGCAGACCAATATACATGGTCTTGTTGCGAACATATCTCGTAATCCCCAACAATGAACGCATCGGCAACATTGTTATCCACCAGCTCTTTCCAGAGGTTTTTATATCTGGCAACTACGTTGGTCCCAAAATACGGATCAGCGGATAGATTTGTGTAATCACCCAGCTGTAGCCCAATCCAGAGTTCTTTACTCTTTTGATGACAAACATCTGCTAAATCCTTGTACAAAAAATTCATAAATTCTCCCTTGATAATGTGCCATTTCTCCCTGTCAAAAGAGTCGTCTTTCCGAATGTCAATTCCATACTGTTTTTGATATTCTTCAACTACAGGTTTCTCAAAGCCGAAAAAATCATTTTTATGCCGATTTGGAAGATGCCTACAGTGTGCACTGGTTGAACAATGTATTCCGTCGGCTCCAAGTGCCAGCAGCTCTTCTGCCTGTTTGACCCTAAATTCACGAGATTCTTTCCAAGCATAGCTGATCAACCCTTTGAAATAGGATTGGCCGTCACGTGATGTCCATTGACAATATGGATGTTCATCGATAAATTTTGAACGGTGACCACTGTACATGTCATCAAAGATATCTATCCACATAATCACTTTCATTCCCCTTTTATGACCCTCCCTTATAAAAATCTCTGGTGGATTGAACGTCTCAAGAACCTGTCTGTATCTTTCATTCCACTCTTTCCGCTGAGCAATCCATTTTTCCAATGCAGAAGAATCTGAAGTAAAGGGGTTTTGACGCGCATGACTTTCGTCAAACCCAACCGGGTGACTAAGATCGGTATGATAAGGCAGATAGCCAAGATAACCCATTCGGAGCAGAATTACATCTACACCGTTTTGATAAAGGTGTTCGACTAATTCTTCAACCTGCGTTTCAGTGATCGGTTGAGGACGTATAATCACCTCGTCATTAAAATCAATATCAACAATTAAGGTCGGGACATCCTTGTTGGAACGACTGCTGTATCTGCCTAGTTGGCGGCATCCGGAGAAAGTATTCACCATTATGCCCGATGCAACTGTCAATGAAATATCTCTTACAAAATGGCGTCTGGATATTTTCATTGCCAATCATTTTTTTGAATTTCCTTGATCATATAGCCATCTGATATCGAAACGGGTAACATCAGTTACTGATAAATGTGTCCCGCGTGATTGACTTCCGGCACAGTAGCCCAGTAAAACATTGTGCTTATTGACAAAATGAATTGCAATATAGCAATACCATCCATCCGGGTCTTGTTGAATATTGGTGATATTGTCCCATGTTTTTCCTTCATTTTTCGAAATCGCTGCAGTGAGGGGAGTCCTTTTGTTTTTGATAACAGGATTCGTTCCATCGTTGTTATTCCATACCAACAACCAATCATTGGTTCCTGGAATCTTTTCAATTGTAGCAGGAGATAGCGGAGATGGGATGTTACTGCTTTCAATATGACTCCAGGTCTCTCCCTTGTCTGATGAAAAAGATTTTTGTTGAAAACCTCCGCTTGCCCGGATGTACATCATTATCCGTCCATCTTTCATTTCAATGACTCCAGGCTCCTGTGTAATAATTGTACTCTGATCAGGTACTTGTGAACTAGAATGCCACGTTGAGCCATTATTATCGGAGTAATAACAGTATAAGTCTGCTTTATCTTTCCATTTTCCACCTGGAATCTGATGGAGCGCAACCGGCATTATGAGACGTCCATTTTCTAATTGAATAACTCTTGCATTATTCAATACAAAATATCCCCGTTTATCAGTAATACATGGCACGGCTTCACTCCATGTTTTTGTTTCATCTTTCGATATTCGCATCATTGGAATGCAATCTTGTGTTGAGTTTTTCCTGAGGTAGAACAAGGCAATATCTCCATTTCTGAGGCGGAGGAGTGAGACAGACATGACATTCATGCCTCCTTCATTTTCAAGAATGACTTTATCTTCTTTCGTCCATGTTTTACCTCCATCATTCGAATAATGTCCTGCCAGAAAAGCAGTGGCATGATCACTGGAAGAAGTGCCATAGTAACGGCTATATACAAATAGTATCCTCCCATCGTTAAGATTAATAAAGTCTCCTTCGCTGTTTCTTGGATTATCCGGTCCCGGCTGCAAAGACAAGACTGTTATCGGGTGCATTTTCAATTTTGTGGAGACGTCCTTATTTCCAACAATGGAGCAGGAGGATAGCGCTAATGTTGTTATTAGAGCCATCAAAATAAAAAGCAGAGAATTACTTCTTTTACTGTTTGTCGTTTTCATATTCTTCATTAATTAAATTTATAATACTTATTTCTCTTGTGCGATTTTTATTTGAATCCGGCTCTCCTCCAACGACCCACCATTGATAATCTGTAACTTTTATCAAAGGTGATGTAGCCGATTGAATGATGAGGTCCCCCACTTTATCCATTGTCATAGTAACCAAATCAACTATCCAAATATCAGGGTGAACTTGTCCATCTGCTCTTCCTGTAATAAGAATACTTGTATTATCAATTGGTTGAGCCGTCCAAGCGTACCCTTTCAAGGGTAAATCCATTAGTTTCTCCCACATGTTTTCATCATAATCATATATATATACTTCGTTTAGAGGACTAAGAGGAGAGGTCTCTGTTAAACCACCAATGATGTACAAATGTTCTCCGACAGTAGTCATTGCTTGCAGGTATCTTGCCTTACCAGGAATAGATATGGATTCACTCCATCCTGATTCTAAATCATTCAAATCAAGAGTCCACATTTTGTTTGTCTTCTCTCCGTTATTCAATACTCCTCCGGCAATATAAAACTTGTCTTTCAGAATTGTCCCTGCTCCAAATCCGATGGCTTCAGGCAAGTCAGGCAATCTTTCCCATTTTTTTCCCTTTTGGATTGACCTCAAGACATAAACTTCCTTTAACATGGTAATCCCATCGCTGGTTCCTCCGGCAACATATAATCCTGAATTATCCCATGCAAACATGGAATATGCCATGGGAATTGGCAGTGATGGACCCTTAATCCATTGTCGACCATCAAAAATCAAGGTGTTATTCAGAAAGAATTTTTGGGTTTTATCTTCACTCCATCTGTTTCCTCCGGAAACGATTATTTTATTCTCTACAATACCTCCAATATGGCCGCCTCTATCCTCTTCTTTAGGTAGCGGGACTCCTCTCGTGACTTTACATGAAAAAGTTTTAGTCATAATGTTCTTGTTGCTGTTTGGTTTTGAATCACATTTCTGTTTTTCATTTACTGTCTCATGATTGTACTTTATAGTGTTACAAAAAAAACTTTCATTCATTGCTACAAATAGAAAGAAACTCAATATTTTAATTTTATATGACTTGTACATATCCAGATTGTTAATGAAATCCCTCATAATATGGCGCCCCGCAGGTAGGAGCATTGGGATCAAAGATTGACAGTTCTTTAAATAAAGCCATCGCAATTTCCTGATGGCCGTATCCATTTGGGTGTAACGGATCGTTCAAAAGTTTTTTAAAAACTTCTCCATTATACTTTTTACCTAATTCGTCAATCCAAATATTCCAATTATCCACGTAAATAACATCTTTTGCTTTTACAACCTCACTCATCTTCTTAACATACTCATGCAACCTATTGCGTTCCGGACTCTTTTGCGTGATTATAATATTAGGGCTCATAATCACCGGAATTGTTCCAATACTCCTTATTTGATCGATCAATTTGCTCAGGTTATTTCCAAAGTTCTCTACTGAAATGTTTGTAGCTAGAGCTGCATCGTTGGTTCCTATCATCATTACCACAACTTTAGGATTAAACCGAGCGACTCTAACCTCGAAATCTTTTAATAGATTAAGGGTGGTATGCCCGCTGATTGCAGTATTAATTATTATGTCATTCGTCCTCTGCATTTCCCATCTGATACGTTCAGCGAAAATTTCGCTATATGGCCTCATCCCATGGGTATGTTTAGCTCCTTGTGTTATACTATTTCCCGTAAATACCCAATTAGCTGGTTCTGTACCTTCAATAATTGCTTTAACGCGAAGTTTATCTTTAAAAGCCGATGAATCAACTTTCACCTCGCGATAGGTGAAAGAAAGGTTATTTGAAATCTCATTATTTACTTGAACCGATACATTAACTGATCCTGTACCGACAGGTACGACTGTCATGATCAATTTATCTGTCAAAGTGGTTATTTCTGCTTCAGCATCACCAAATCGGAGAGAAACAGAACTTAAATCCAGACCCAAATTTTCACCTACAACCCTTATTGTGTCATCAACATACCCGGTATTAGGTATTAATAGGTTAATTTTTGGTTTCTTCGCTTCAACAACAGGAGGCTCACCCTTTTTATCTTCAGTCTCATTGCTGCAAGAATAGAAGAGTGAAAAAGAAAATAATAGAAAATATGTTATAGCTTTTAAATGACTCATTTCACGGGTAAACAACGATTTTGTCAAGTTAATGGTATCCCTCGTAATATTCACCGCCACAGGTAGGTGCATTAGGATCAAAAATTGATAACTCCTTAAAAAGTGCAGTCGCAATCTCCTGATGCCCGTATCCATTAGGGTGTAACGGATCGTTTAGAAGTTTTTTAAAAACTTCTCCATTATATTTTTGCTGCAGTTCGGTTTCCCATAAAGTCCAATTGTCAACGTAAATAGTGTTTTTTGCTTTTACGACCTCTCCAATTTTCTCGACATATAGGTACAATCTATCGCGTTCGGGACTTTTCTCAGTAATAATAATATTTGGGCTCATAATAATAGGTACTGCTCCAATCTCTCTTATTTTATCAATTAATTGCTCCAAATTATCACCGAATTTCTCTACGGAAATATTTCTATCTTTAGCTGCATCATTAGTTCCGATCATCAACACTACTACCTTAGGGTTGAATCGATTAATTCTTTTATCGAAATCACTTAAAAGGTTTTGTGTGGTATGTCCGCTTATTGCGGTATTGATGATAAAATCATACGGTCTTTGAAGCTCCCATCGTATACGTTCTGCAAATATTTCGGGATATGCCCTCATTCCATGTGTGTGCTTTGCACCCTGGGTTATACTATTACCCGTAAACACCCAATTAAACGGTTCTTTGTCCTCTAATATTGATTTTACAAGCGTCTTGTCATCATTTGAATACTCAGCATTTTGAATGGCGCTAGAAGAAAATATTGAAATTGAGGCAATACAAATTAGAAAGATAGCTATACTTTTAAAGTAAATTTTCATAATTATAATTTTTAGAACCTTTATTTAGTTTTCTTATACCTGAATAATTTCAGATTAATCTCTGCAGCCTCAATCCAACTTTATCCTGTACCATGATTTTTTTGAGGCTGAATCAGATCCCTCTCTTCGGGTAAGTACAACAATAATCTCTGCTCTCTTATCACTTTCAAGGATACTGAAATTGGAAAGCTGCATGTTTTCCCCACCATCTTCAGGTTGGCGCGTATCAATCTCAATAACTGTCTCTTTTATAACTCCGAAATTATCCAGATCAATCTCTCCTATCACCAGCGGGTATCTCGGGATACTTGCACGAGGATTCTCATGCTGCAGGTTTCCTATCCAATAGGCCTTACCGTTAACTCTTGATTTAATAAGCGTGGAGTGAGCAGTGGTCACGAAAAAGTTCTCACCGCTGCTGTAAGTGAGTGGCTCAGGTTCACTCCAGGTTCTGCAATAGTCGTCAGAGAAAGATACCCACGCATAACAAGGCAACTCTAGCCGGGCAAGGTTGGAACCGCGGCTTACCATGGCAAAATGGCCGTTTGTGTTCAACTCTACTATTGTTGGTTCCGAAAGGCCCCTAGTAGATTTGTTATGATCGATTCTTAACCATTCTCCGAACTCGAACTCCATACCTGATCCATCGGGGAGCCATTTTCCGATCAGGACTCCGGCATCTTGAAACATGTAAGCTCCAGCGTTAGGCAGATAAATTTTCTGGTTCTCCTTATCCCACGGGTGTAATCCGATTGGAATCATGATCTCTCCATTTGAGGCTCGAACAATGGGGCGGGTAGCATCTACGTTATACCCGTTTCGGCCGATTTCAACACCCTCTATCGGATTCATGCTGGTATATCCTTTAACGATAGCTTGTTCCAAAGAGGTAAATGTAGCACCGTTGTCATTTGATGTACGGTACCATATTTTATATTGGGGTGAACCGGCTTTCGTATCACCTTTTCCGGGAGTAGAAATACATAGTTGTAAGACCCATGGTTTGGTTTCGTCCGGTTCAATATAAACATTATTGGTTATGTAACCGCCACTACCACTATAAAAATTCTCCTCTCCCCATGAGAATGGTACACTTTGAACACGCGGTATATCAGAAAAACCGGAATAATAATAAAAGTCGGAATCGGTGGGTATGGAACGATATTCTGCATTATGCTCATCATTCACAAACCATAACTGCTTATCAATAACCTCCGGGATTGAAGTTGTATTACTCTTGTTGTCTTTGTTGGCAGAGCATGATTGCGCTGTTAACAAGAACAAGATAGTATATACGGCAAGTAGTACTGAACGTGTCTTTATTCTTAATTTCATAATTTTAGTTATTTACTAATATTAAGAGAGACTCTATCTATAACAGGATATATGTCACCTTTTTGAGATTGTAGAACTAATTTATACTGCATGCAACGATCTTTCCTGTTTAATTTAAAGTGTCCGGAATTAGTTGACTGCCACTCGGCATTCTCTAAAGCTTTCATAGTATTGGCAGAACGAACCATTACTAATAATTCGGTATTTTCCGGTATATCTGCATCAACCTTTATCTTCCCATTTATTAAAGATGATCTCCACTCTTTCTCTGATGAGATATAAGTGTGCTCTAATTTTCTATTTGAAATGTTACCTATATCATAATTCCACATCCAGTGAGGGCCTGGAGCCGGTAATTTATCAATTTTAATGCAATCTGTAGTAAAACGCTCACCATCATTATAAAAAATGCGTGAGGTAGAAATACTCTGCTTCCAATTTGTTGCATGTTCAGCTACAACAATATCAAGAAGCCCATCGCCGTTAAAATCGTATGCAAACGCATCAGACGCCGAATTAGAAGTTAGTTTCGAGCGATTGTCGAGGCTATAACCTGTCTCGCTTCCCCAGTAAATATAGCAAGGTAAGTTCTCTCGAGTATTGTCACCATGATAAGCGGGAAGGAAAATATCAAGGTAACCATCGTTATCAATATCCGCGACTAGCGGGCCCAATGCTGTATTTGCTTCTAACCACTGCGCATCCCACTCGTTAAAACCATCAGGACTTCCCCAGAATATTTGTACCCCTGTATCATGGAAGTTGTCCACTTTATCTTTATAGGAAGAACCAATGATATCAAGATGTCCATCATTATTTAAATCTGCAGTCTCCAAGTCAATGATACTGGGCAGCATAATAAATTCCTGATTATTCTCATCAAATCCGTTAGGACCACCGTAAAAAATCCTTATTTTATCTTTGGTATATGAGCTGACTGCAATATCAAGCCATCCATCATTGTTATAGTCAGCTATATTTGGCGATGTGGATCTTCCTTCTGAACTGATCTCAACTCTGTTTTTACTTGAATATCCATTTTCGGTCCCATAATAGATAACCAAGCTGGTGGGTTTTTTGTCATATCTGTCAAAGAAACCTACTACAATATCAAGATAGCCATCTTTATTTAAATCAACCACATTAGTGGTTGAAACATTAATCTCGTTAAAAACCGAACGATTTTTTAGGTCTAATCCTTTTTCTGAACCCCAGAATATGTTAACACCTCTATAGGGATCGTCTGCTCCTCCTCCATGCATAGAATTAACTGTAATTAGATCAACAAAGCCGTCATTGTTAAGATCAGCTGCAGATGATTCATAACCACTCCTGAAAGGAATCTCAAATACATTATTTTTATCAAACCCTTCAGGGCCACCATAATAGACGACTAAAGGAACTTCTTCGCGTAATGTTCCGCTTTTCGAGTTGCTAACAATTAAATAGGTTGAATCTACTGTGGGAGAACTCGGTATAACGCTAATATGGTATGCACCATGGCTTGGAATGCCAATATCACCCTTTTCGAACTCTCTGTCACCATTTCCCCAGTATATGATGGATTCTGTAGTGAACTCGTCCGCTGATTGATGGGTAGCACATATTATATCATTATTGCCATCCCTGTCAAAATCAACAATTGCTGCATTTACAGTATAGGGTGCATTGAGCGCAGATACATTGCTCTTGGAAAATTTCCCGTTATTACCCCAAAATATTATTATATTTTGTTCGTCATCATCGCTCCCACCTAAAGACTCACCTCCTGAAGCTTTACGCATATTAAATTCAGAAATTATAATATCTACGTTTCCATCTTTATCAACGTCTCCGGCAGATAATGAGGTAGTTGTAACGTCTGTAAGGAGAGTTTCGGAGGAAAAAGACAGATCATTTTGTCCTTTCACCACCTCAATTTTATTACCACCAATTAAAATATCATCAATACCATCATTATCCAAATCGGCTGAGAAGATAATATTCGGCTGGGAATCACTTAATTGAATGTCAGAAAAATTGAATACTTCTACTTCGTTCAATTTATCGGCACCCGGTAATATAGACAGACTCTTGTTTGTTAGCAGGGCAATGTCCTCGATGTTATCATTATCAAAATCACCGGTTACTATTTTTGTAGCATTAGGTACGCCGATATCTTTATAATTGGTAAGTATAAATCCATTATCGCTGCCCCAGAAAACTCTTACTATATTACCTTCAGGCTGATTTGGAAGCCAGGCAGCGGAGTTTAAAGTAATGATATCCGGCCAACCATCATTATTAATGTCAGCAACAATCAAATCTCTGATGCGGTTGACTGGTAAAATACCATTAAGTCGACTCTCATTCCAGCCGTCGTTACCTCCATATGCGATTTGAACAAATCGTCTGCCATTCTGTATACCTGATGTGTTGGGACAAAAGACGATATCAGGAATGCCATCATTATTCACATCACGAACGGTAGAGTATAAGCTACCGCGAACGTCAAGGAATTGCGTATTTATCTTATTCCTACCTGAAGCTGTAGCAATAGTAGCAGGCACACCCTGATCATCATTATGTGTGCTATTAAATATCAAATCTACGTATCCATCATTATTCAGGTCAAATCTTCGTATTGTCTTGATCTGACCCTGTTTTGTAATATAAATATTCTGACCGGAGTCTTCAAATTCGCCTTTTGAAAAATCCTCAAATGTACCATCTATCCATTGTTGACCAAAAATAAATTGATTTGACAGAAAATATAGAAAAAAAAATAAGACAGACTTACAATTCATAATGTTTATGTTAGTTATAATTCAACTCTTTAGTTATAAAATTAATTGTCTTTCTCAAAAAAATCTTCTGTAATTTTTGCTCTTAAACTTCCTGCTTCGGTAGTAACCCATATCACGCCCGGAGTAGGTTCAAAAAGGTGAGGATATGATAATTGACTTGAAGTCCAGTGCTTGTGTTCAAAATTAGAATGCTTATTCATTTTAGCAATAATTTTGGGCTCTGTCCATGTCTTTCCATCGTCCATTGAGGACATTATGCTTAGTTCGTCTCTTTGCCAGCTTGTTGGGACTTCAGATTGATTTAGGTTGATTTTTCTAATTCTAAATTTATCATCAGAATCATCTTGCGGATACATTCGGTTCCAAACCAAGACAATCCTCCCGCTTTTAAGACGCAATATAGCAGGGGGTGAAGAGCTGGCATCTATATTGGTCCTTACAGGGTCACTCCATGTTTTTCCATCATTTTTGGAGAAAGACTCGTACAAATATGCCCAGTTTGTTCTGATCAGTTGCCATATACGCCCATCATTGAGTTGCAAAATTGTAGACTCCATAAGACCGGAATGATCTCCTGAACCTCCCATATCTAATATATTGCTTCTTTTCCATTTCTTTCCATCATTATTTGATGTATAAGTGAGAACTGTATGGTGGCCAGGGTTATGTTTTAGCATCATCGTTGTAAAAATGATATTTCCTTTCTTTGTTTCAATCATTTGTCTTATGGCTCCAGTCCAGTCATCATGCATTTTTTGCACGTCCACCCATGTTTTACCACCATCAATACTGCGAACAGTATAGGTTGGTAGTTTAGCATCGAGAGCATCATGTTTCTCCTTGTCCCAATTCCAAACTCTCTCTTTACTATTCATGAATGCCACAATAATGGTGCCTTTCCCAGATTCGACAAATACCGGAGATGCTAACGAGTATTTATCGTTATCAACCATAGGGTATTGCTCCCAAGTTTTGCCGCCGTCGCTGCTAATGTGAGCTCTACTACCTATTACAGTAAAAATATTACCATTTTTTAGGTGGATATATGGCCCTGCTCCTTGTAAACCTATAATCTCTTCCGCTCCTTCTTTTATAAGTGCCCTTGTATCAACTGTTGGAGTATATCCTTCTTCTGTTACAGGTACAACATAGTCATTTTCATTTATCTCTACCCTTACTCCTCCAAAATCAGTAGTAATCCATATTTTACCGGGGGAAGCCTCAAACAGTTGAGGATAGGAAAGCCATCTTTTAGAATCCCACTGTTTAAATTCATATGAATCGTCTTTATAAACCTTAGCTACTATAACGGGTGCTGTCCAGTTTTTGCCATCATCATCTGAAAATGCCATGGCAAGTTCTTCCCTTTGCCAGCTTGCAGGAATTTCTGAAAGGTTTGGATTTTCTTTTCCTCCGATAAGCGGGTAGGAGGATTTACCTTCCGGATACATACGGTTCCACACCAAAATTAATCTTCCGCTTGCTAATCTTGTTAATGCGGCAGGTGCAGAACTTGCGTCAATTGCTGTCTTCTTCGGTTTGCTCCATGTGATTCCTTGATTACTGGAAAAAGATTCCTCAAAGTATCCCCAGTTGGTTCTGATTAATTGCCACAATTTCCCATTCTTAAGCTGAACAATGGCTGATTCCATCAATCCTGAATGATCTCCGCTGCAGGAATCACATCCTAAAATGTTGCTCTGTTTCCATGTAGCACCGTTATCCCCGGAAGTATAGGTCAATACAACATGACTCCCAGGATTATGTTTCAACTTCATCGATGTGAAAATTATGTTACCCTCTTTTGTTTCGATTATCGAACGAATCATACCGGTCCAATCGTTATGCAGTTTTTGGTTATCCCGCCAGGTTTTCCCCCCATCGAAGCTCCTTATTGTATATGTCGGTAGGACCGCATTTGGAGAGTCAAGAGTTTTTTTATCCCAGTCCCAAAACTTTTCTTTGTAATTTGCATAAGCAATTATAATAACGCCATCTTTAGTCTCAATAAAAACAGGTGAACTGATTCCATAGGCAGTTTTGTCTACTATAGGATAGTGCGTCCAGTTTTTTCCGTTATCTTGGCTGATCGATGCATTAATTCCTCCAGTTACAGTAAAAATATTCCCATTTTTGAGGCGTATGAAAGGGCCTGAACCTATACCGGAGAGTTCTTTTGCATTTTCTGGTATCAATATATCCCCGTTAGCTGATCTTTTATATTTAATTTCGGAAAGTAGATTGCTATTTGTGCTATTCAAATCAGGATTGAATTCTGATTCTGAGGCATTTACACAGAAGATAGTTCCCAAAAGAAGAGTTAACACCGCAAAAAGCGTAATTGGAATGTTCTTAGTTACCATAGTTTTTTAGTTGTTTGGTTTATTATGTTTGATTTTGAGAGTGGGCAAGTGCTTACTTTTTATGTGTCATTCATTTGATTACCTCAATTACCTGAGAAAGTCTTCTTCTTTTAATTTTATTCGTAGTCCTCCGTTTTCGGTACTGATGATCAATATTCCTGGTTCAATCTCAAAAATATGAGGATAGCTTAACCACCTGCTGGTGTCCCAGCTCCCATCATTTGGAGGCGTATAGTTATATGCTTTGGCCAAAACCGTAGGTGTCAACCATGTTTTCCCATCATCATCTGAAAACATGATAGATAATTGATGGCGCATATAGCTGGCCTTAACCTCTGCACTATTATCATACAAAGTGGTAGTAGTCTCTCCTTCAGGATACATCCTGTTCCAAACTAAAACCAATCTCCCGCTTTTTAAGCGTGTTAAGGCTCCGGGAGAGGAACTTGCATCTATATCTGTTTTCATAGGCACGCTCCAGGTCAAACCTTCATCACTAGAAAAAGACTCATAAAAATAATCCCAGTTAGTCCTGATTAATTGCCATATTCTTCCATCTTTTAATTGCACAATAGTTGATTCCATCAAACCGGCATGGTTGCCCCTGCTGTTTTTATTATCAAGAATATCACTTCTCTGCCATGTTTCTCCGTTATCATCTGATTTGTAGGTCAATACAGCATGCCTCCCGGGATTATGCAACAGCATCATTGATGTAATAATAACACTCCTTGATTCAGTCTCAATAATTGCACGTATGGCTCCTGTCCAGTCACCATGAAGCTTCTGTGGTTCAAGCCAAGTTTTACCACCATCTAAACTTCTAACTATATAGGTGGGTAAAGTGGCTCCCGGGGCATCAAATATATTATTATCCCATGTCCAGCTCCTCTCTTTAGCATTCATGAAAGCGACAATAATAACGCCGTCTTTGGTTTGCAAGCATTCTGAAGACGCCATGCTGTACTTAGTAGCATCAACCATTCTGGTGGATCTCCAAGTTTTACCATTATCCGAACTTACAGTAGCATTATATCCACTGGTTACAGTAAATATATCTCCGTTTTTTAACCTGAAATGCGAAAATCCGGTAAAATCGAAAACCTCTTCAACGCCTAAGGGTATCCAAAAACCGTTTGACAATATGCTGCCGTTATCTCCGGAATCTTTATAGGGGAAAATAGCACTTTTTGAAGTTTGTTTTTTTACCTTTACTCTGCCATCAACTGCATCTACATTTTTAGGAACGGTTGCAGTTAATTTATTATTCGATAAGGAGACGAGGATAAATACAATGATAAAGCTATTGAATAACTTAATCACATTCTTCGGGAATCTGACCATAAGTTTATTGGAAAATAAGAATGTAATATTTTTTAATTGGTTCAAAATTTGTCCATTAGAAGTTGTTCAAATATAAACAAGCATTTTATATAAAATCAAGTTCATTGAACGTTATCCGTAATCCACCCGACTCGGTAGTAATCATAATAATTCCGGGATTAAGTTCCACAACATGGCCGTAGCTAATCCATTTGCTTGAATCCGTATTGTTTTCGGGTTGTGTATAGTCTTTATACCTTGCTATCACACGAGGAGTTGTCCATGTTTTTCCGTCATTATCTGAAAACGAAATTGATAATTCATGCCGCATCCAACTTGCTGCCACTTCAGATAGGTTCGGATCCCTTTCTCCACCGAATCGGGGAGTGTATGTTTTCCCCTCCGGATACAGTCTGTTCCAGACTAGAATTAACCGTCCGCTTTGTAGCCTTATTAGTGAATGAGGTGAAGAGCTGGCATCAAAATCAGTTTTTTTTGGCGTATTCCAGGTCAATCCTTCATCGCTGGAGAAAGATTCATAAATGTAATCCCAGTTTGTCCGGATCAAATGCCACAGACGACCATCATTTAATTGTAAGACGGTAGACTCCATCAATCCAGAGTGATGTCCCTTGCTACTTGCATTGTCCAGGATATTACTTGCTGTCCATGTTGCGCCATTATCTTTTGAACTATAGGTGAGTACGGCATGTCTACCGGGATTGTGTAACAACTTCATGGCTGTAAAAACTACAGTTCCATTCTTCGTCTCTATGATGGAACGTATTGCCCCGGTCCAGTCGTCATGCATTTTTTGTGGTACTAGCCAGGTTTTGCCCCCGTCAGTACTACGAACAACATAAGTGGGAAGAGTTGCACCGGGAGCATCAAAAATAGTATTGTTCCAGGTCCATTTGCGCTCTTTTACATTCATGAATGCAACGATAATAACTCCATCTTTTGTTTGCAAGCATTCAGCCGATGAAATTCCATACTTGTCGGTGTCAACCATTGGTGTTGATGTCCAAGTCTTACCGTTATCTGAACTTACAGAAGCTTGTGAGCCGCTTACGGTAAAAATATCACCATTTTTCAACCGTAAATGTGATACCCCTCTGAAAGTTGTTGCTTCTTCAACTTCGTACGGAACATAGATGCCGTTTGTTGTTATCTTTAACTTCTCTTGAGCTTCTTTGTACGTGAATTTCAGAGAGTTTGACACCTGATTCTTTACTGTGACATTAACATCTACCACACCCTCATTTGCAGGGGCCAAAACAGTTAATTTTTCTTTCGATACCGATTTCACAGTGCTTTCAACATTGCCAAATGTAACAATTACATCCTGTACCCCGTCTCCCAGATTTTTTCCGATTATTTGGATTTCATCGCCTTTACTTCCAGTATTGGGTAATAACATGCTGATTAATGGTTTATTGTCTGGAGTGATCAGCGGTTCTTCATCAGTTGTATTCTCATTTCCCCCACAGGAGGAAATGAGAATCAATATAATGATAAATCTAAATAAATACTTCATCTTATTATAGCTTGCTAGTAGTTTAGTCTGGACTATAGAAATTAAGTTCTCCAACAGTCATTGCTCCCTTATTTGTGAATAACTCCAATACCCTATAGCGTATATAACGTACAGGAGGAGCTCCCACAACCATAAAATTATTACCTTCCTGTGCGGCCTTAACCAAGTCTGTACCCGTTGGAGGTTTTTTTACTTCGAAACTACCGAGAAGTACCCAATCCGACAAGTTTGCAGTTACATCCGGACTACTGCTACCCCATAACTCAAATCTTTTTACCTGCTGTTCCCCGTACAATATAGATGTTGTCATACGCTGCCATTGTTTGAAACGAGTTATTCTCTTTTCCTGACCTGTATCAAAAGTAAAATCAAACAGAGGAGAAGTGGAGTTTGCACCAGATGCGATATAAAACGAACCAAAATAATTGTTGTCCCATACTTTCTCGATGGAATAAGCTGCGCCAAGGTCTTTGTAAGGTATTCCGGCTGGGTTCCATCTTTTGAAGAGAGACTTATTCAACAAAATATCAATTTCTGTAAATTCTTTAGGTGAAGAATACAGCGTATCCAATGCATTTTTAAACGGCAGGAAAGAGGTGGATATTTTTAAATTCTCTTTAAAATTATCCAATACAACAAAGTTTGTATCCGTTGAAACGGTCACCCTAACATCAGTTCCTGCAAGATTTGTATAAGTAATAACAGAACCGATACTCATATCAGTGGGTTTATATAAACTAACATAAACTGATTCCGGAGTAAGAAAATTTGCATACTCGATACGACGAGGAAAGAGTCTTTTTAAAAAGTTTTCCGAATACACCTCCACCAATACCTCGAATGGTATAGATGGGTTTTTCCATTTATCATTGTATGTAATAATCTTAAAATTATAATTTTTGGGTTCAAGGTTGTTAATTTCAATTTTTCCCGGTTCGTTAACCGCTAAATCGGGAATATCTACCATCAAGGAATCCTGATCGTTGTTCCAATAAACTTTCATTTTTTTGGATTTTGGATCGGAAACCCAATAGAGCAATTCAACCCTATTTAATCCAGAAGCAGCATGAACGGAATCGAGTTGCCCCACATAAATTCTTTCACCTTCTAACAAATAATCCATATGGAGATCGTTCATTTTTGAGCATGAAATAATGAGGATACTTACTATTGCTCCAAATAAGAAACTATATTTTGTTGTCATACTTTTTGTTGTTTAATTAGTTTTCTTTGGGTTGGCCAAAAAATTCTACTTCCATTAATTGCATGTAATTAGCTCCTCCCCAGGTTTTGTTTATTTTAAACCGGAGATAACGTACTGGAGGCATTGAAATATCAACCATGTACTCTTCGCCGGCCAGTGCATATGCATTGTCTTCGTCGGAAACTTGTCCGTGTGGCAACCCGGATGGTTTGAATGATTCATATGAACCGAGATAAATCCATGTTTCTTCATTTTCATTCACGTTAGGATGAGGAGAGCCATACAGGTCAAATGATTTTATATTTGCTCCCGTGTAAACTTGGGCGGAAGTCATTCTCTGATGTATTTTGAATCTGCTCAGTTTAGCGGTTACTCCTAAATTCATGGTCCAGCTGTCACCCATTTTAGAAGTAGTGGGCCAACTGAAACCTAAGCCGGTATTGCCACCCAAGCCGTCCCAGATTTTTTCAATTTCCCAGCCACCTCCCAGAGACATGTAAGGTATTCCGGGCGGATTCCATCTTGAAAATCTAGTCCTATCCAACTGTTCTTCATAAATAGGCAAGAATAAACCACTTATTGTGTCTGTTGTATTATTCCAGGGATCGGTAATTGACACAGCAAAAATTCTTTCAACAGGAGGTAAGCCTCTAATGCTCCCTTTGCCGACAATAGAGCTTGTATAAATTGTTTCTGTCGTATGGTATTTGTTATCCATATCCAAGGTGTCAATGCTGATAATAATATCAGCTTCCAGCGGATTCTCCCATTGCAATGTAATTCCTCCAAAATCATTCATTATGTTAATTGACTTGAGAATATCATAGATAGGTGAATCAAGCGGATAAATTTCAACATCCAAGGGCGCGGATTCGTTTTTGCTTCTGTCACCCGTAATTAACTGGATTGTCTGGGGATTTCCTTTCCCGATTCCAACAATTTCTAACGCCGTTGAATAGGCAGAAGCTTTCTGTTCCATTATTCGGCCATCATCTAATCGGTAAATTGCTTTCACGTATAAAAGATCTTCGTCTTCGGGAATAATATAAGATACAATAGCACCTCCGGGTAGGTTTTCTACGGACACTGATGTTACTTGCCCGGGAGGTATCGTATCCATTGGTATTTGACCTCTTTCTTCAGCCTCACACATCCATAAAAGACCAATGGGCAATAACAATAATATATAAATATATCTTTTCATTTCTGGTTATGTATTAGTTTTTTATTTGTTTTACCATCCTAGATTCTGCAATAGATTCGGATTCACTGATATATCGTAATTCCGAATTGGCCAGAATATATCCCTGTTTGTGAAAATCACATCGTCAACTGTTGTCACTCTGTAAAATTCGGCGTCATCTTCACCCTGGTAATACCAACCTTGAACCGGTCCGTTAAATTCCTGGGTAGATAACCCCCACCTGCGTACATCCCAAAAACGATGCTCTTCAAAAGCAAGTTCAATGCTTCTTTCTTGTTGGATTATTTCTCTCATGCCTTCTTTGGTCTTATACTTTTCACTTTGCACGGAGTAGGTTGACCATGATTCTACAACACCTTTCAATCCCGCTCTTTCCCTGACGCGATCAACATAATAGTAGACATCGTCGTTCGGAGCATCAAGAGTTTCGTTCAAAGCTTCAGCATACAATAAGTATATATCGGCCAATCTTATAATTGGAAAGTCCCAGGCTGCTGTAATGTAACTGGTATTGTTGTAGCTGGCATTAAAATTCGCAAGTTTCTTTACAAAAAAACTGGTAATTGAAAATCGTTCAATTCCTCTTGGTCCTGATGCTTCTCCGGCTTTTGCATTGATCGGCCATTGCTCATTTTCCTTGAATCGCCCCAGTCCGTACCACCAACCGTTATCAAAGCCTATACTGCCATAAAAACGGGGCTCTCTATTCAAATGCAACTTGGCGGTTACGACCTTAGGTTGTACCGATAGATAATCTTCTTCTTGTGTAACAGTGAGTTCATACCTGTTTTGATAATCGTAGTAAATGTCTTCATTTATCGGAACCCCATTTTCAGAATAAAAAGTTTCTACAGCTTTCAGTGTTGGAACGGTTACTGAACGGCAAAATGGATTATGGTTTGCTTCAAGTGCCGGAATCGTATATTCTTCACTCATGCGAGAAACGCCAAAATGACCGGTACCCCATATATGTTCAGGATTCCATTTGTCGGTAACAATGCGGCTGGGTTGTGCGATTAGACGAGTGGTGTCTGATAGTCCTACAGCGTAAAATTCATATAACGCATGACCGGCAAGATGCGCTGTGTCTATCGCATTTTTACAGGCAGTAACAGCTTCTTCCCATTTCGTCGGATCGTAGGTTTGATTGAAAAGTTGAACCCCTCTCTTGTCCACCATGGTTTTATAATCTGTATTTCCGTTGAAAAGTGGGCTGGCTGCGGTAACCAACACCTTTGCTTTGAGGGCTAAGGCAATTGGTTGAGTAATTCTTCCTTGTTCCATCACAAGTTGTTGAATTGTTAAAGGGAGGTAAGGAATTGCTTCGTCCAATATTTGTACGATATACTCAAATACTTCGTCAACCGGTTCTCTGAAAATAGAAACCTCTTCTTTGGATGCGCTTATTGGTAAATTTTCTTTAATGATGGGAATAGGACCATACATTTGTAAAAGCGTAAAATGATAATATGCCTTTAAAAATTTAGCTTCTGCTGCCCAACGATCTTTTTCAAACTGATCCATATCTACAACCTCATTAATTCTCTCAATCAATATATTGCAATCGCGGATACCAATGAACAGATTCGTTGCTCCACCTGTACCCGACCAATAGCTTAACTGTGGATTATTAGCATTGTTTCTTTCGCGTAATATGGTGTATTGTAATTGATTAAGCCAAGCTACTCCTTTGTGTGACCACATAAAGTCATCGAACCTACCAGGCGCTTGAGCCAACCCATTTCTAGGCATATAACTATAACATTGAAATAAATATTGTTCAGCTCTTGTTTTATCTCTAAATGCGTGGTCCATCGTTGCTATGTTGTCCGGGATAATGTCCAAATAGTTATCGCATGAGACGATAATAAACGCTGATAATATCAGAATGTAATATTTAATTATTTTCATAGTTTTTAGAATGAAATTTGTAAACCAAAATTAATAACTTTTTGGACGGGGTAACCTAATCCGTTTCCGGCCATCTCCGGATCCCATAATTTAAATTTACTGAATGTTAATAAATTTGTTCCACTCACATAAAATCGTAAGTTCTCCATTAGTATTTTATTAGTAAGCCTTTCAGGTATGCTGTATCCCAGTTCTACTGATTTTAATCGTATGAAAGATCCGTCTTGCATGAACCAAGTGCTTACCTTGTTATTGTTTGAATTGACAATATTTGATAAACGAGGCCATATTGCATACAAATCCCTGTTTGACTCCGACCAGTGGCTATCCGCATAAACTTTCAACAACTGTTGATTTCCAATAAAAGGAGCTGTTAAGTTTGTGTCTAACCAGAAAGATTCCTGTCCTAAACCTTGAAAGAAAAATGAGAAGTCTAATTTTTTATACCCCGATGAAATCCCAAAGCCATAAATTATCTCAGGGTGAGTGGGGTATCCAATCGGCACCATGTCAAAATCGTCAATAATGCCATCTTTATTAATATCTTTGTATTTGATATCGCCACCCATAGCATCTGCCGCCTGGTAAGGTGAGTTTTTCACCTCATTGTCGTCGACAAAAAGTCTTTCCGCTACATAGCCCATAGTCTGACCGATCTTTTGCCCGACGAAAGATCTCCAGGGAGTAGCTGAATAATCAGGCTCGTCTACCTTTACATACCTGCTTGTCGCGTAGGTGAAATTAAATCTTCCCGACATCCAGAAATCAGGAGTGAAACTTTTATTGAAGTCGATAGAAAAATCAATACCTTCCCCTTTTGCTTCGCCAACATTTGCCCTGGAAGGCGCCTGCAATCCCATGGTTACGGGAATGTAGGTTCTTGTCATTAAAATATTTTTTCGGTATTCTTTATATAAGTCGATGTTTATGTCAAACATATCTAACAGGTTAGCCTCCAATCCTAGATTGGTCTTTCGGGATATTTCCCACGTAATGTTGGGATTTTCATACCGGCTTATTGTAATTCCCGGTCGTGTATATCCAAATTCTGAGCCAAAGGTATAGCCTTGCCCTCCTCCAATATTTACTTGAGAAATATGGAAAAATCGATCATTGATATTCCCAATGGCATCATTTCCTATTAACCCGTCCGTTAATTTAAATTTTACCATAGGCAACACCTTTTCGAGGGTACCGTTCCAAAATTTTTCATTCGAAATAACCCAGCCCAATCCAATGGATGGGAAAAAGCCAAACCGATGATTCTTGTCAAATCTTTCCGACCCGTTATACCCGAAGTTTGCTTCAAGAAAATATCGTTTTGCATATGAATAAGTGGAACGACCAGAAAGTCCCATATTCCGACGCGGCAACGAACTTTGTAGATTTCCAGCATTTCCCGCCACATAGTTGCTAAAATACGAGACCAGCATAGCTCCAACTGTATGGTCATCGTTAAAGGTATCTTCGTAGTTTGCAGCAAATTCCATGTATGTATCGGCATTCACTGTTTTATCACTCTCTGAATAGTTCAAGAATTCAGTTCCTTGTAAAGGATTGATGTTATAAAGTGAATATTCACCGGTTGTCTCATCAAACCCTCCCAGCGTATAGTAAAAAGGATTGTAATACCTGTTGACGGCAAATGACGAATAACGGTTAGTGCTATAGAGTCCCCTTACACTAAGTCCATTTAAAAAATCTCCCAAATCCTGATGTGCTTCAAACTGAGCAACCATTTTAGAGGATGTGCTTTCTTGATATCCTTTCACCATGTCAGCATAAGGATTTAGGTATCCTCCATCCTCGTAATTACCAAAGAGTATGTGTTGAGTATACTGGTTAGCCGCATCGGCAGGAAAAAATGCGGGATACAAAACAGGATTTGTCCTCATTACTTTATTATATATCGCAGTTCCACCCTCGACAGGGCCGTTTAGGTTATCAAATGTTCCGTACAACCTGACCACAACTTCTGTCGTAGGTGTTATGTTAATGTTAACATTTGATCTTAATAAAAAGCGGTTAAGTTGAACGTTACTGTTGAAGTTGTTCATTTTATCGACTTTCAAATTTCCGTTGTCTTGATTATATGTCGCTGCTAGATAATAACGGGCAACTTTACCGCCACCACTCACATTGAAATTGAACCGGTGGTTCAATGTTTGATCGTTGAACAGCATAGAATACCAATCTGTAGCCGGATATTTTAAAGGAAAAAGTCCTTGGGCTGTTTTGTCTATCTTCTCTCTACTATAGCGAGTTACACCAAGCGGGTCGCGTGTTTTAATTGCTTCATTGCCTAGTCTCATATACGTAATGGGATCAGCCAACTCTACTTTGTCTGTTGGTGACGAAATTGAAGTTTCGTAACGAAATGATGTTTTTGCTTTTCCTTCTTTACCCTCTTTCGTGGTAACCAGAATAACTCCATTTGCACCTCTCGCCCCGTATAGTGATGTTGCTGTGGCGTCTTTCATAATAGAGAAACTGGCTATATCATCAGGCTGTATTCTTGCAAGATCAGAAGAACTCACTTCTAATCCGTCGAGAAGGATCAAGGGCCGCGCAGAGTAACCAAAGCTTGTTACGCCCCTGATAAAAAAGTCCGCATCATCTCTTCCTGGCTCCCCACTTCTTTGATATGAAATAAGTCCGGACATTCTCCCGGCAAGAGCTGTGGTTAAATTGCTCGACGGAGCTTTTAATTCGCTGGGTTTGACTGTTGTGATTGAGGAGATTACACTCTCTTTCTTCTGTTTCCCGAAAGCTACGATTTGTACCTCATCCAGTAATTCAGACTGCTCTCTCATTACAACATCAATCGCTTTTTTGTCACCTACCTCAATTATTTGACTTTCTAGCCCTATAAAAGTAAAAGAAAGTTTATCGGTTGATTTGACATCAATAGTATAGCTTCCGTCAAGATCTGTAGAAACCCCTTTGGTTGATCCTACGATAATTATGGTAACTCCTGGTAACGGATTCCCTTTTTCATCAACGACCTTACCTTTTACAGTCCGGTTTTGTTGGGTTACGCTAGGCATTTCATTGCTAATGTCATTGATATTAACAGCTGCCCGTAACGAGAAACCATTAAACAACAACATGAAGAAAAAAAC
>ENA-UOOM01001271-UOOM01001271.1-fermentation-metagenome-genome-assembly--contig:-NODE-1271-length-24814-cov-91.284664_pt1 | contig 24814 bp, 24 predicted proteins | sample MGYA00245781_ERZ724031 | MGnify/ENA primary metagenome ERZ724031 (study PRJEB28704, sample SAMN03018317) | fermentation metagenome | biome: anthropogenic terrestrial biome; feature: soil... | reverse complement strand
TGCGAAGGATCTTGTCAATCGGAACGGTAAGACCCTTATGAATTACATTTACGAAGTGCTTGTCCCGTTCCTGCGGAGCCATCCTTCCGTAGGGAACGTGGCTCGTCCCGTTCCGGCGAAGCCGTGTATTGAGGGGGTTGTAATATTGGTGTAACGGCGATATTTCTCCCTCTTGATCCGCTGTGCACATTGACCATACACAACGGCGGATTGGAGGCGCGATACACTCTTGTCAATGGAAATATCCGGCACCTCCAATACCTACTTCGTTGGTACAGACGTCACGCCCTACGGCTGTTCTCGGGACGGCGTGGCAGCCGTCCCCTACACCATAAAAATAACCAGATTTTTCCATATTGAGAATTGCTGCTGTCATTCACAAGGCGAAACATTTTGCTTTTCCACTTGATTATTGTTTGATAAGATCACCTGGTGATGTTAAAATCAGTTCGGGAGAGCAATGGCACAAAAAACAAACACTACCAAAAAAGGGTATTTTATCCCTGGTTTCCTGAAGATGAGAAAGCATCAGTACCTGGTTGTATTTCTAGTGATGATCCTTGGTTCGTTGGCTGGGTTGTTGGTAAGTTTTGTGTCACCAGCGATGTACGAAGCTGAGTCCTACCTGATCACGAACCTCGAATTAGTCCAGAGTACGAATATCACCGAGATCATGGTAGATTCCCAATTGGAGTTGATCGGGCAAATTCTCTATCACCCTGACATTACAGATGCTGTGCTAAGTCGGGAGAGGCAAGCAGGAAATCCGTATACATTAGCAGAACTAAAAAATAAGAGCCTGATTGAACGCAGACTGATGACTACGGTGATCAAAGTACGGGATAAGGATCCGGAAATTGCGGCGAGAATCGCTACAAACTGGACGAAAATTGCCTATGAGCGGCTTACCCAGGCGTATGGTCATGCGTTGCTCGTCTCGGAAGCTCTTTTGACAATTACCTTTATCGAAGATTGCCAGTCCGATCCACTGGTGGTCGATACTGAATTCTGCCAAAACCTGACCCCTGAAGAGGCAGCCAGCCTGGCTGAGGATGCCCAGGAGGTTATCCTCGCTGAAAGTCCCCACGCGCTCGGTCTGACAAAAGACCTGCAGATCAGCCAATACCAACCAGCTGCTGTTCCCGTTGAGCCAATCCAGGGCGGCAGGGCTACCCTGATGTTGACGGGGGCACTTATTGGTCTGGTGTTTGCTCTAATTTTGTTTGAGCTGCCTGGTTTCGAGGATTTCAAAGAAAAGGCATGACCCTTTCAGAGCGCGTTTTTGGTTTTTTGTGGAAATTACTTCTGGTGGTTCTGCCGCTAAGCAGTTTCCCCCTGCTATCCACAATTTTTGGCGGCACAAGCGTAGCTCCGCTTGCCTTTGTACCAATGGCTGTCATCATTATTTTTTGGTGGCTTCCCAACTTTTTCCGTAACGATCGAAAACTTCCCTACCAGGTAAAACCGCTGCTGGTATTTTTCCTGGTCGGCATGCTTTCAACACTATTCTCCTTTTTTCATCAGGTACCGACCTTCAGGGATGTGCCCTGGTTACAGAACACCGCGGAGACCCTGGTTACCTTTGCCATGGGCTTGGGTTTCTACCTGGTCACCATTTTTGCGATTAAAAGTCCGGAGAAATTGAGAACCACGCTGGTTTGGATCAGTATCGGCGGAATGGTTGTGATTGCTTCCTCGTGGATTCAATACGGGTCATGGCTTGCCAATAATCATTTCCCCGAATGGATGCATCGCATCCAGGAACTGGTCTCATCAAGTGGGGTGCTTTACAGAGGTCGCGCAACCGGACTTGCTTATGAACCTTCCTGGTTGGCACACCAACTGAATATGGTTTACCTCCCCATCTGGCTGGGGTTGAGTTTGAGTGGTCAAAGCGCTTTTAAGAAGAAACTGTTTAACAATATCCAATACGAGAAGGTCCTTTTGATAATGGGTGTAGTCACCTTGTTTATCAGCTTCTCCCGAATCGGTTGGATCACAATGATTCTCCTGGCAACCTATGTTATTTATCGGTTAACGAATACATGGATAGAAAAGCTTTCTCATAAACACAGGGAACAAAATATCCAGGTCAGCCTTGCCCGTCAAAGCATATTCCGGCTGGGTATTTGGGTCGGATTGATTGTCGGTTTTGTGGCGGTTATTTTGCTGGCTGGTTTTCTCATGACAAAATTTGAACCGCGAATGGCAAGGCTCTTTGATATTCAGCGTTTCATAGATTTTGGCTTCATGGGATGGGCGTCGACCCTGGGATTTGCTGAAAGGATTGTCTTTTGGCAGGCTGCTTATGCTGTTTTTCAGCTTTACCCACTGTTGGGTGCCGGGTTTGGCATCCCAGGTTATTACTTTACCTTAACCGTGCCAAATTTTGGTACTCGCCTGCCGGAGATAAACAAAGTTGCGCTAACTCAAAACTTTATTCCAAACGCTAAAAATTTATGGGTCAGGCTCCTGTCAGAAACGGGCATTACTGGATTTGCCCTGTTTACGGCATGGCTTGTGGTCCATTGGCGCGATGCAAACTGGCTTGAAAAGCATTCAGAGTCAGGGCTGTTGAAGGCGATGGGTCTGGTTGGTAAGCTGATCGTAATCGCTATGATCATCGAGGGTTTTAGCCTCGACTCATTCGGGTTGCCCTATTACTGGGTCAGCCTGGGCGTAATTTCAGCAAGCTGGCTGATCGCACAAACAGAAGCAGAAACTACAACAAGCTCGGGGCAAACATTACCCTCAGCAGATCGATAAAAGCCTGCCCGTAGGGGTTTAGGGATGGTGAGGTGGCTTGACCGAGAGGGTTATCGTGTTGTGCGGGAACTTGTTCCCTTCCTTGAGCCCACTCCTTCGGTAAAACAGCCGTCAGACCATCTACAGATTCCTGGTAATAATTTCTGGCAAGGTTGATGGTTGCCTTTTTCGCGCCACACTCCTCGAGCGCGGTTTTCATTGCTATCAAACTATCTTCGGATAGGGCTTCTTCAGATTTTAACAATTTTCTGAAGACCTCTGATCGCTGCAGACCAATCAACGCAGGGTAGGTCTTTTTTCGAGTGAGCAGGTCGGTGCTGACCGATTTGCCAGTGTTAACTGACTCACCCCATATCCCAAGATAATCATCCTGAATCTGGAACCCAAGCCCCAATCTTTCACCAATATCATCCAGCTTCGCCTCCAGTTCGGGATTCAGATCTTGCAGCCTTGCTGAAATGGTCATCGCTGAAGCGAATAGACGAGATGTTTTCAGACGGATCATCTTCAGATATTCGTCCACGCTTAGCTCGGAATAGCTTTCATAGGTAATATCCAGCTGCTGCCCCTGGATAACCTCGAGGGAGGCTTTCTGAAAGGCTTCAATGGCTCTCTGACGTGCCAAATATGGGTAGACTTCTGGCAATTTGCCCATAATGGTATGGCTGAGGCTGGCGAGATAATCGCCGGCGTTAATTGCCAGCGGCATGCCAGCTTTAATCCACAAAGCGGGTTGTCCGTGCCGGGTTTTGCCGTTATCTTCAATATCATCATGAATCAGGGTGTAGTTATGCAATACTTCCAGTGCCACTGCCGGGTTATAGACATGATGGGGCGCTCCACCGAAACTGGAATAAGTCAGCAGCAAAAAGATCGGACGTAATCGTTTGCCCGGCACCCTGGCAGTCCCTTCCCAGCCAAAATGGTAGGAGATTAAATCACGAAGCCCGGTAACCTCCCTGGGCGTGTGGGCAAGGACGGTCTCTTTGAAATATTTTTCAAAGTCGTTTCGTAATTCTGTCACCAGGTTCATTTTTTATCCTTCTGCTAAATGCCACTTTCCTGTCAATTGTTCCAGGGTTTTGCTGCCTGAGCAAAACATGGCGATTTTGAGTTCTAAAATCAATTGTTCGATTGTTTGGTGAAGTTTTACTTCGCCTTCATTCGCCGCGCGGATAAATTTCAGGGCAAAACCAGCCAGATCGGCAGCGACTGCGATCGATTTGGCAATATCCAATCCGGTTTCGAGCCCACCGGAGGAAATAAGCAATACTTCACCAGGCAGATTATGCATCGATCGGATGCAATCCACAGTCGGAATTCCCCAATCAATAAAAGTTCTGCAGACATTTTTTCGCATCGGGTCAGCCTGGCGGTGCATCTCCACAGCAGCCCAGGAGGTACCACCCAAGCCAGCTACATCAATTCCCAACACGCCAGCATCCGCAAGGCGTCGGGCAGTTTGCCCGCTGATTCCGCAGCCGACTTCTTTTACCAGGACAGGAACGTGCAATTGTTTAGTCAGGTTTTCAATTTTTGGAAGCAGTTCGTTGAAATTTCGGTCACCCTCAGGCTGCAAGACTTCCTGCAAAGCATTCAGATGCAGGTAAAGCCCATCCGCCTCGAGCATGTCAACAGCTCGCTTGCATTCATCCACGCCAAAGCCGTAATTCAGCTGAACAGCTCCCAGGTTCGCGAACAGCAGAGCACCTGGAGCTTCGCGGCGTACAATCCTGAAAGTGTCTTCCAATTCGGGGTGAACGATAGCGGCTCTTTGAGAACCGACAGCCATGGCGATGTTGAATTCTTTTGCTGCCCGTGCCAGCATCTGGTTGAAATGTTTGGTCTTGCCGGAACCTCCGGTCATCGATGAAATTAAAACAGGAGCCGCAAGCCGTTTGCCAAAAATAACCTTGCTTGTGTCTACAGAATCAAAATCAAGCCCCGGCAGGGCGTTTACAGAAAGCTCAATCTTTTCAAAACCGGCAGATCGGTTTGACCGAACGTTTTCTTCCAGGCAAATTCGCAGATGTTCATCCTTCCGGTTTGGAATCTTAGTAACTTGATCGTCCATAACGTGTTATAACTTTCGTATAATTATTTTCAGCATATTGGTATAATCTTAACACTAAAACATGTGAGGAAAGACAATGGAGAATACTTTTGAAGCCGTAAAAGAAGTCGTGACAGACGTTTTGAAGATAGATGGTGACGATATCACCATGGAAACCCGCTTTATTGAAGATTTAAAAGCGGACTCAATGGACCAATTCTTCCTGATCGATGGGTTTTGCGAACGTTTTGATATCAATATCACCGACGAAGCAGCTCGCGGTATCCAGACGGTCGGAGATGCCGTCAAGGCAATCGAAGAAGCAACCAGGTGACCATCAGAAAATAGTAGAAAAAAACTGCCGCCCGGCAGTTTTTTTTTATCTAAGTAAAAGCGCTGGGATTTCCTCCAGCTTATTTGCCAGCAACACTCCGGCATCGATCAGAGCATCAGCCTTTTTTCCCACAGAATCCAAAACCAGGTCTCCAGAGTGTGAGAATAGCGGACGCAGGATCGAAGCAGCCAGGCTTTCACCCACAAGATAAGATATGACTGGTTTCGTTATATGTTCCATGATATAACCGGCAGCAGTAAGCTCACTGACTCCCCCGGGACCACCGATCATCACGATCTTTTCTGTGTGCGGGTCTGCTTCGAAGAGTTCAAGGCAGGTCTGAAAATCGACGCCGGAAATAGGATCATCACCGATTCCGACCGCTGTGCTCACGCCGATGTTTGCCTTTTTCAGCGTGTCAAGAACTTCATAACACAGCGTCCCCGACCGGGATACAACACCTACACTACCTGAAAAGCCAATCCCATCGGGAAAGACTCCGGCGTTTGCTATTCCCGGGACTAAAACACCGGGAGAGTTCGGTCCGATCAGGAGAGAATCGCTTTCTTTCAAAGCGGCTTTTACTTGCATCATATCGTGCACTGGTATTGAACCAGTGATTGAAATGATGGTTTTTATTTTGCTATCTATCGCCTCGATGATGGCATCTGCAGCAGAGTGGGGCGGGACGAAGAGTACGCTGACATCGGCGTTTGTGGCTTCCTTGCAATCACGAACAGTGTCGAAAATTGGAAGGTTTCCTTCAAAACACCAATCCCCACCTTTGCCCGGAGAGGTACCTCCGACAATGGGGGTTCCGTTATTGATCATACGCATTGAATGAAAACGCCCATGTCTGCCGGTAATCCCCTGGACCATGATGCGCGAATTGGAATTAAGCAGGATGCTCATGCCTGGCGCTCCTTGAGGTATTCCAGGGCAGCCTGGGTCAGGCTCTCTGTCGTGTCAAAAAAACGAAGGTTTTCGTAGTTTTTGAGCCTTTCAATAGCTGTTGCGTCGTTGGTGCCTTTCAAGCGGATAAAGACAGGCTTTTTTTGTTGGTTATTTGTTGCTGAGGAAATTAGTCCATCCGCGACTACCTCGCAATTGGTCATCCCACCGAAAATGTTGATCATAAGCGCTTGTACCTGTGCATTACGAAAGAGAATTTCCAACGAAGAGGCAATTGAGGTAATACTGGCACCCCCATGGATGTCGATGATCGCGGCAGGCAGGCTTTTCATTGTGATCAATTGGTCCAGAGTCAGATAAGCCAAACCCATCCCGTTGACAACACATCCGAGTTCCCCGGGAAAACGTAGATAGTTAACGTCATATTTCAAAGCCTGGCGTTCGATCCAACCAAAATACGCGGGGTCATAAGCATCAATAAATTCGTCCTGCCTGTAGAGCGCGCCGCTGTCAATGTCGATTTTTGCATCCAGCGCGAACAATTGCTGCTGGTGGGTTACTACCAGGGAGTTCACTTCAGTAAGCGAGGCGTCTTTCTGGCGATAAATATTATACAGTTTCAGAGCAATTGAGATGAACTGTTTCCACAACGACGGATCGATATCAACATTTGTCAACAGGTTGCGAATTTCGAAAGCTTTAAGACCGCGATTGATGTCTACCGGCTGCTCAACGATCCTGGCATTCAAGAAAGATTCCGGCTCCAGGAAGGTAGCTCCGCCTGCTTCGGATACACGCAGAACCGGGCAGCCTTGGTCGAGGTCGGTGCGTATACCCAGGTAATATTCCTTGCTAAATGTGAATGCCTTTTCAACCAGGATCGACTGCACCGGCTGCGCATCAAAAACCAACCTGAAAACTTCATTGGTGACGTTTTCGATATCCCCTTCCGACTGAACGAGGCGTACCCCTCCAGCTTTTCCGCGACCTGTTTCCAGGGTTTGTGCCTTAAGCAACACAGGGTAACCAATCTCTGAGGCGATTCGCTTAACCTGAACGGCATTACTCGCCAACATGGATGCTGGAATCGGTATTCCGGCAGTTCGAAGGAGCGATTTTGCCTGGTATTCCTGTAATTTCATGAGGAGTCCCCACACCATTATAACAAAAGAAAAAAGGCTGAGCTTGTCCTCAGCCTTCTCCTGGAAACCAATTTAGCCGTTGAGATAATCCTGCAAGGCTTCCCTGGACAAACGGAAGGCGCTGCCGATCTTACGGGCTTTAATCTCGCCGGCGTTAATTGCGGCAATTACATCTTCCTCTGAAACCTTGAGAAACTGAGCGGCTTCAGCAGGAGTCATTACGTCAGGCATGACAGCTGGTGTTGAAGCTGTTGGCTGGGTTTGGGATTGTTGTGGTTGTTGGGTCATTCCCGCAAGAGAGCCTGCCAACACGTTGCCCACGCCCATACCGGCGCCAATTCCAGCGGTCAGACCGGCGCCACCTGAAGGGTTTTGAGCGGCATCGCGCATGGCGTCTGCTGCCTGAAGCTGAGTGTAGGTCTGCATATCGAGCATTCCCATCTCACGCAGTTCTTTGGCAGATTTGTCGGAAGGCTTCAGGTTTCCGATATAGAAAGATTTTAAAAGCAGACCGATCGCCAGGAAATCATCCTGCGACTTCGCCCGCACTGCAGCTCCAAGCTCATCCGTGAGCCCGATCAGGTCGAGCACATTTTTCTCAGCAGTAGTTTCGCCTAATACGTCCTGCAGTCTCGAAAGCAGCATGGTGCGCAAGCGATTTTCGATATCCGAGGTTTTGAATCCGCCAAGCTGACCGACAATCTGGGTTACAAACTGCTGAGGGTCAGAGACCTGGAAGCTGTAGGTTCCAAAACCTTGCAAAAGAGCGATTCCAAGCCCGACACCAGTGTTGCGAACGATGATGGGTTGTGGGGTGCCCCATTTGCGATCGGCAAATTCGCGCATGGAGACGAAGTAAATTTCTGCAGTGAAGGGAGTGCGATCGCCAAAAAGCTTGCCGAGCAAATCGGTCAGAATCGGCACATTGGCAGTGCTGATCGTATGACGTCCCGGACCAAGTACATCCAAAGCGCGACCATCACGGAAAAACACAGCTGCCTGCGATTCACGTACGATTACCTGCGAACCCAGTCGTAAATCGGCGACACCTGTCTCAGGAAAGCGGTGGACGATTTCATCGACCATCTCACTTGGATATTCAACAACATCAAAAACTCTTGCCATATTAAACCTCCTGTGTAATCAATGACTAAAGCGCAATGCCCTTGAGGGCGTCAGAGCGTTTGTTAAAGGCATCCAAAACTTCCTGGGAAGCGGAAATAAGATGACGGATGGATGCAGGTAAGCCGTCAGTCCCGATCGAACTTTCGATATTATCGATCGCTTTTGAAATTACATCTACGTATTCGAATAACGTCAGATCGTATCGATAGATATCTGTCAATTCTTCTTCTTTTATTTTTATGGCATCAAACAAACCAGCATAACCATAAGAAGCGGTCTTGATGCGGTCGATAAACTGCCTTAGCTTGATGGCAGCGTTTTCGAGGTCATCAATATAAGCAAGTCCGCCGTGTGAAATCAAATCTCGCTGTAATGAAGATATCCGTTGGTATTGCGCCTCGTATTCTTTTGCGATCGTTTCCCGCAAAAGCTTGTCTGACATTCTGCGGTCGCCCCGCTCTACATAACCCTTGAAACCAGGGATCTTGGCGAGCAACTTTTTGATCGGATCCCGATCTTCACTGACAATGTCGTAAATATCACTCATCTTTCTCCTTTTCTATTAGACCAGTTAACCAAATGCTATCATTTTGAACAGATACATACCGTAGAAAATATAAGGTTATTGAGCTTTCAGTTCTTAATTATAATATATATACACTCAACCAGTAGAGGAGTTTGCCTATGAAAAACGGTCCGTTCAAGCGTTTTGGACCAATCGAGTACTTTTTGATCATCATCCTTATCCTGATGGTGCTCTTTACGCTTTTTACGATCTTCTGGCCAGCAATCGAACTCTTCTATCAGAATACCATCCAGCAAAGTTATGCGCTCAGATCATTTTAGCCAAAAATTCGAGCAAATTTCGCTTAATCTCCTGGACTGGTTGTTTCCGCCTGCCTGTTTGGGCTGCGGCGTGGAAGGCCTAATTATCTGTTCTGATTGTTTTACCAAAATCGAGTTGATGCCGGCTAATGTATGCAATTTATGCGGGTCATACACCAGCAGAAGGGGGTTTTGTCCCCAATGCGCCAGGCAAAAACCACTATACTCCGGATTCAGAGCCTTTGCCTACTATAACGGGACGATTCGAAAGGCAATTCAACAGCTAAAGTATCACAACGACCTCAGTATTGGCCGCTATCTTGCCGGCATGCTCGAGATTACTTTCGCCCGCACTGGTTGGGAGGTTGACCTTGTCGTTCCGGTGCCAATCGGAGAGCTCAAACGTGAACAGCGTGGATACAACCAGGCGGAACGGCTTGCCAAACCGCTGTCGAGAAAATTAAACCTGGCGTATGACCCGGGCGCGTTGACCCGCATTCACGAATTATCATCCCAGGTTGGACTGGATCATTACGCGAGGCACGAAAATGTGCGCAACGCCTTCATTGCCAGCTCTAACAAGGTCAGGGATAAGAAAATACTCCTGGTCGATGATGTCTTCACCAGCGGTGCAACCATGCAGGCTGCCGCGGCTGAATTAATTTATGCCAGTGCTGAAAAGGTTTTCTGCCTCGCCCTGGCAAAGGTTAAGCATGAATCTGCAGAGATTGATTTTTCCATGCCGAATAATGTATAATTTGTAAAAATCCCAGGAGGCTACCATGGCATTAGAAATAGGAATTTATACGAAAGACCTGGAACTCACAGACCGAATCCAAGATTATGCGACAAAAAAAGTAGGTAAGCTGGAACGTTTTTTGAGTGAGATCGGTGAGTGCCGCGTTGATCTGAGCTACGTTAAAACCGCAAGAAATGCGGCTGACCGGTATATCGCACAAATCACGATACGCGGCAAAGGCTTTATCTTGCGCTCAGAAGAACGTGCCGACAATATCTTTGCTGCTATTGATGCAACTGTTGACAAAATGACCCGCCAAATTGAACGGTTTAAGGGAAAGCACTGGCGTAAACGAGGTGCCGAAGAGGAAGTTCAGCCGGTGGTTGAAGATTTGCCTGAAGAAGATGTCACACCATTAATTGCCCGGCGGAAGACCTTCACCCTCGACCCCATGGACGAACATGAAGCGATGGAGCAGCTTCAGTTGCTTGGTCATGAGGCATTTTTTGTGTTCTTTAACGTTGAGAACGAACGAATCAACGTGCTCTACCGCCGTCGTGATGGAAGTTATGGTTTGTTGGATCCACGCATCCGGTAACAGATTTCGAGAGAATATAAAGCAGCCTGTTGTTATCAGGCTGCTTTTTTGATATAACCAAAGCAGAATTGGAGTGAGATGGAAACAACAGATCAACTAAAATCAAATAAAACCGAAAAACCGATAAACAAAAAGAAAATCATGAAAGCCGTCGGGCTCATCCTTGAGGGAATCGGGGAAGACCCTGCCCGGGAAGGATTAATCAAGACGCCCGGTCGTGTTGCCAATGCTTATGAAGAAATTTTATCCGGATATTGGACTGACCCCGACACGTTGATTAATTCAGCTTTATTCACGGTTGATTATGATGAGATGGTTGTCGTTAAAGACATCGAATTCTACAGCCTATGCGAACATCATATGCTGCCTTTCTTTGGTAAGGTCCATGTGGCTTACCTGCCGCGTAATAAAGTGCTCGGTTTATCCAAGATACCTCGAATTGTTGACATGTTTGCGCATAGATTACAAGTCCAGGAACGCATGACCCAACAAATTGCTGAATTCATCCAGGACTCGATCAATCCACTGGGTGTGGGTGTAATTATTGAAGGACAGCACCTTTGTATGATGATGCGTGGAATTAAAAAAGAACAAGCAAAAATGACGACATCAGCCATGCTTGGAGGCTTTCGCAACAGGCTGGAAACCCGCATGGAATTTTTGAATATGGTTGATTAAAAATCTGACCTTTCGCGGTAAAGCTCAACACCAACTCTTTTTGTTTTCGATACGAAGTTGGCTTTTTCGATTCTCATTCTGATGGCTTCAGACGGGCTGTTTGCAAAAATAGTTTTGATCAGATGGGTACATAAAGCTTCGAGTGTGTAGAAGCTGGATTCACTAACCGCTTTTCGGACCAGGTTGGCGATGAAAGAGTAGCTTATCGTGTCCTCGATCGAATCACTTTCACCAGCCTTGTCCAGCGGATAAGACATTACGATATTTAACAGCAATTCCTGGGGAAAATCCCGTTCGGGATGCTTGACCCCGACAATTCCGGTCGCGGTCAGTTCGCTAATAATAATTTTATCCATGTTTCCTCAAACAATATTTTCCCCGCCATCGACTTTGATGATCGATCCGGTCATAAAATCTTGTTGTAAGATATGCAGGACATTTTGAGCAATAATCTCGGGCGAGCCGATGCGTTCGAGCGGGATCCTGCGCTCAGCCACAAGTTTCATGTCAATATTCTCGTAGCCTGCAAGTGGCAACATGATTCCGGGGGCGATTGCGTTTACCGTGATTCGTGGTGCCAGCTCCAGTGCGAACATGCGCGTGAGTTCGCACAACGCCTTTTTGGTTAGGCGATAGGCGAAATGATCGGTCGCTGTTCGGAATATCCCCGCGTCACAGATATTGACAATCCTTCCCGGGGCATCCTTATCAAGCTGGTTAACATATGCCTTGATCAACCACCAGGGGGCAAAAAGGTTGAGGTTAAAGGATGCTTCCAGGTTTTCCTGCGTGGTTTTCAATCCGCTGCCGCGTTTGTAGTTACCCGCGTTGTTGATCAGGATATCGACCATCCCCATACTGACATTAATCTCTCCGAAGAGCTGGTCTGTAGTCGAATAGTCTTCGAGGTTGAACCGGAAAATCTCGGCTTTGACACCGGAATTCCGTGCTTCTTTTTGCACATCAAGGGCATCCTCTTCGGAGCTATTGTAATGGATCGCAAGGTTACAACCATGAGCGGCAAGGGCTAAAGCGATTGCGCGCCCCAAACGGATTCCTCCTCCGGTTACCAACGCAGTTTTTCCATGTATGTTCATGTTGTTCCTCTACTGAAATCGTACTTTTAACAAAAAAATCGCTATAAAACGAACGATAGGCAAAATCGGTTGATGGTAAAATTTTATCATCAAGTGTCAGGACATAATCGCATGTAGAGATGATGCTGGCTTTTTCAGACCAATGGTACCTAAAGGATTTTTTCAACTGGAGCGCTATGAATACATCAAAGAAAATTAAAGATTTTGGACAATCAGTTTGGTATGACAATATTGAGAGGGATATGCTCAACGACGGACGCCTGGAAGCTATGGTCGCAGACGGGATAATTTACGGCGTTACCTCGAACCCAAGCATATTTGAAGCCGCGCTTAAAAACAGTGCTGCTTATGACGATGCTTTGCAAGCCATGTCGTGGGCGGGTCTTGACAAGGAGCAGAGCTACCTCGAACTGGTTAAAGAAGATATCCAGAAGGCAGCAGACTTGTTCGTTGATGTCTATAATCGATCAGCGGGTCAGGACGGATTGGTGAGCGTTGAAATCAACCCGTTTTATGCTCATGATACTGAAAAGTCTATCGAAGAAGGCAAAACGCTCTGGGCGGACTTCAACCGAAAAAACCTGATGATCAAGGTGCCGGCTACAATTGAAGGGCTCGAAGTAATTAAAGAATTAATCGCCTCTGGAATCAACGTAAACGCTACTTTAATTTTTTCAATCGAACGATACCAACAGGTGATGGAAACTTACTTGAACGGGCTCGAAAAACGACTGGCTGAAAACCAGCCGATCGACAATATCGCCAGCGTTGCCTCTTTTTTCGTTTCCCGGATTGATTCTGCGGTTGACCAACTGCTTGAAAAGATCGCCACAGCAGATGCCGCAGATTTGAAAGGCAAAATCGCTGTCGACAACGCCCGCCTGGCATACCAGGTTTTCCTGGGTGTATTCCAAAGTGAACGTTTCCTCACATTGAAAGCCCAGGGCGCGCATGTGCAGAGACCCCTGTGGGCGTCAACTGGCACAAAGAACCAGGATTATTCTCCCACTTTGTACGTAGACAATTTAGTCGCTCCCGACTCAGTCAACACAATCCCACCGGCAACCCTGGCTGCCTATCTTCAGGACGGTAAAACCAGCTTGAGCATAGAAACTGACCTCGTTTTTGCCAGGCAGCGCCTGGAGCGTTTGGCAGAGCTCGGTATCGACTTCGCTGTCGTTACTCAGAAGCTTGAAGAAGAAGGTGTCGGCAAGTTTATGCAGGCACACTCAGATTTGCTTGAACTAGTTGAAAACAAACGAAAACTTTATGCCAGGGAGCTAAATGGTCTGGTTGAAAGCGTGCATACCGCAGCAGAGACAGCGATTAGGGAACAAAGTGTTGGTAGATTGTATGCCCATGATCCGGAGTACTGGACAGATGATGTAAGCACACACGAGGAGATTCGCAATCGCCTCGGCTGGCTCGATCTGCCTTCACAGCAGTTATCAATGGTTAAGGAACTGGAAAACTTCAAAACTGAAATACAAAACAATGGCTATACCGATGCGTTTGTGCTGGGGATGGGCGGTTCTTCGCTCGCTCCGGAGGTAATCAGCGAAGTGATCGGCACCAGGCTTGAGCCAGGCTTCGGATTGAAATTGCAAATAATCGACACGACTAATCCTGAAGAGATCACTTTCCGCATGCAGGGCATTAATCTGTCAAAGACCCTCTTAATCGTCTCCAGCAAAAGCGGGGGGACCAGCGAGACCATGTCTGCGATGAAGTATTTCTGGAGCGAACTTGAAAAAGCAGGCGTAAAAGACGTCGGCGCTCATTTTGTTGCGATTACTGACCCGGACACCTCTCTACAGGCTTTGGCACAAGCCAAGGGCTTCCGGAAAGTATTCAACGCGCGCCCGGACGTGGGCGGCAGGTATTCGGTTTTCACGAAATTTGGACTCGTTCCGGCTGCGGTGATGGGCGTGGATTTAAAGAAATTCCTGGGTAAAGCCATTGAAAGTGAGCGGCAAGGCGCTGAGACGACCCCTTATCATGCCAACCCCAACCTGATGCTCGGAATCTTTATTGGGGAAGCTGCCAAAGCCGGCAAAGACAAGTTGACTTTTATCGCGGAATCCTACATGAGCAGGATCGTTCCCTGGCTGGAACAGCTGATCGCTGAATCCAGTGGAAAAGCAGGCGTAGGGATTTTGCCTGTTGAAGATGAGCCAATCCTGGCTTCGCTTGAATATCCACAGGACCGGATCTTTGTTTACTACGCAGTCGATGGTTCAAAAAACGAACTGGTTCAGACGCTGATCAACAAGGGATATCCGTTGATTAAATTCCAGATCAGCGATCCTTATGACCTTGGAAAAGAGTTTTACCGATGGGAATATGCCACGGCTGTTGGCTGCGCGACCCTTGGTGTCAGCGCTTTCGATCAGCCAAACGTTCAGCTGAGCAAAACCATGACCAAAGATCGGATTAGCGAATACCAGGAAAGAGGTCGCCTGGAGGATGGGAAGCCGCTATTGGAGAACGACGAATTTGCATTGTACGGAGAATCGGTGGCAGGTTTGGCTGAGAATTCAACGCTTCGTGATGTTTTGAATGCCTATGCCCGGACAGTGCCTGAGAATGGTTATATCTGCCTGAACGCCTTCATCCCCCGCCTTGAAGAAAACATTGAGTTCCTGCAGTTGCTGCGGGGTGAATTGCTTAATCGTTTCAACAGAGCCACAACCCTTGGGTTTGGTCCGCGCTTCCTGCATTCAACCGGGCAGCTGCACAAAGGCGGGCAGTCCGGCGGATTGTTCATCACCTTCACTAAAGACAGCAGTGTCGATTTTGAGATTCCGGGCGAAGGGATGAGCTTTGCCACGCTGCAAAGAGCCCAGGCATTGGGTGATATTGAGGCGCTAAAACAAAAGGACAGAAAGGTGATCCGCATTCACCTGAAGTAGAATACTGAATTGTGAGAATTTTAGGGATTGACCACGGAAATAAGCGCATCGGTGTTGCCGTTAGTGACCCCCTGGGCATAACCGCTGCACCGCTAACCATCCTCGGGCATGTCGCCAGGGTGAATGATGCCCAGCGCATAGTTGAATTGGCTGAGGAATATGAGTGTGAATTGATACTGGTGGGCTTGCCGCTGGATAGTGACGGCTCCGTCGGAGCCAGGGCAAGGTCGGTAAACCGCTTTATAGAAGAAGTCAGAAACCAAACGAGCTTACCAGTCATCGCCTGGGATGAGAGCAATTCAACCAAAAAATCCATCCAGGCTTCAATCGACCGCGGCGAAAAAAGGAAAAAACGCAGTCAACCGATGGATGACCAGGCTGCCGCAATCATTTTGCAGGACTATTTGGATATCCAAAGCCACATAGCTGGAGGTCATTCAGTATGAAGGAAAAAAAAGGAATCCCAGGTCTGCTGATCCAATTCCTGCTCGCGTCCGCCGCGTTGGTCGCATTCCTGATTTATGCAAACAGTGCCAACACGAAAGTATTAGGTTCTCCTGGTGAAAACGTCAGCCTGATAAATAACCTGCGCTATTCGATCCGACTTTACACAAACCTGGATGAATTGCAGGACCCGGTTATTTTTCAGAATGAACCTGAGCGTAAGTTTACGATAGGGACGAATGACAGTGCCACCCAGGTATGCGAAAACCTCGCTGCAGGCAGCTTCGTTTTCTCCTCAGGAAGCGCTTGTGACTACCTGATCTACAAAGGCAAGGACAGGTTTCTCAGCCCGGGCACTTATACGATTCGGAGTGGATTGAACACCATTCAAACCATGGATCTGATATCAAACAATGCAAACAGAGATATCCAGTTTACGATTTTTGCCGGCTGGCGTTTGGAAGAAATTGCAGCGATGATCGATCAGCTGGGGTTCACATTTTCTGGTGAAGAATTTTTGGAGATGGCTGAAAACCCACCTTCGGAAATCTATGCCGCGTATATGATTCCAGAGGGACGCTCACTCGAGGGTTATCTCGCTCCAGGTTTCTACAGCCTGAAACCCACCATTGATATTGACGGTCTCATTTCCGAGGCAACATTGGGTATGCAGAATTTACTCTATGAGGTCAATACTGATCGGCGGTATCAAAGCGAAACTTTAAGCCAGGATGAAATTATGATTCTCGCTTCCATTATCCAGCGTGAGACGCTCGATGAAGCCGAAATGCCTCTGATCGCGTCCGTCTTTTATAACCGTCTGGCGATCGGGATGAAGCTTGAGACTGACCCAACCGTTCAATATGGCATTGGGTTTGATGCAGCCAGCCAATCGTGGTGGAAAACCCCGTTGACTTTTGCTGATTTGGAAGCATATTCAGACTATAATACTTATCAGAATCAGGGTTTGCCACCCGGTCCGATTTGTAACCCGGGAAAAGCAGCCATTTCTGCAGCTACCCACCCAGACCAAAGCGATTATTTCTTTTTCAGGGCTAAATGTGATGGGAGTCTGACGCATAATTTTGCTAAAACGTACGATGAACATCTCGCTAACGGGTGTGATTGAGAGGAGAGATCATGATCATTTTAGGTATCGACATCGGGGGGTCCGCAACCAAAGGAGCGCTGGTAAATACTGATACCGGCGAATTGGTTTCAGAACGGATCCGTTACGGCAGTAAGAAGATCCAAAAACCCAAACAGATTGTCGCAAATATTGGCAAAATTGCAAAAGAACTTAACTATTCCGGCATAATAGGGTCAACTTTCCCTGGGATCGTGAAGGCTGGAGTGATCAAATCGTCAGCCAACCTGCACAAGGACTGGATTGGCGCAAACCTGGCAGAATTGATTACAGATGAAACCGGAAACAACGCTTATGTTCTCAACGACGCAGACGCTGCCGGCATGGGAGAAATGCGCTTTGGCGGGGAAGATATTCGCAATGAAAGTGTCGTGCTGTTTTTAACGATTGGCACCGGAATCGGATCGGCACTCTTCGTGGAAGGCAATTTGTTGCAAAACACCGAACTTGGTCATATGCTGGTGAACAAAAAAGAAGCCGAAGAATACGCTTCTGCCGCAGTGAAACGTATTGAGAAATTAACCTGGAAACAGTGGGCGACCCGCTTCAACGAAGTTCTGTTAGCGTACGATTTTTTGCTCAATCCCGATGTTTTTATCCTTGGTGGAGGGGTGAGCTCCCGATTTGATAAATTTGAACGTTATTTTACAGTGGAAACCAAGGTTGTCCCTGCCAAACTGGAAAACCTGGCAGGTATCATCGGGGCTGCCATGGCTGCTAGGGAAAAACTGACCTGAAAAACCACTACGGGAGAGGTGATGGGCAGGTGTTGTTTACAACGCCTGCTTATTAATATGTTGGCAAAACGGACCCTTCACGAAAAGCCCTTGATCCTGCTGCTTGTCGGAGTTCTGGCGGTTTCTACAGCAGCCATCCTGATCAAGCTCGCCCTGCCACATGCCAGTCCGCTCGCTATTTCTTTTTACCGGTTGCTCTTTTCTTCGATTATTGCTTTTGTGATTTACCGTTCCAGACGCTCCCGTCCAGAAGTTTCCCTGTCAAAATCGAATATCTTTTTGATGATCTTGGGCGGGGTGTTTTTAGCGCTCCATTTCACCAGCTGGACGTGCTCACTGGATATGCTTTCGGTGAGCAGTTCGGTGATTTTTGTAACCACAACGCCTCTGTGGGTCGGCTTGTTATCTCCATTGATTTTCAAGGAAAAGGTGCCTTCAAAATTTTATCTTGGCGTTGGATTGGCTATTCTGGGCGGAATATTGATCGCAACGCTCTCTACTGGGGAGACGAACGTAAACGGGCAGGAAAGCTCGCTTTTGGGCTTGTTTTTAGCCCTGGTTGGCGCCTGGATGGCATCGGCGTATTTTATTATCGGAAAGAAGCTGACCGGCGCGCTTCCCACAGAGCTTTATGTGACCACAGTCTATTCAGTCGCGACAATCGTATTAGGCTTGTTCCTGGCAGTTGAACAACGGGGAACGCTGGCAGTTTATCAACCTGCAACATACGGTCTGTTGCTGTTGATGGCGGTGATCCCACAAACCCTGGGGCACACTTCCTTCAACCTCGCGCTCAACGCGCTTTCAGCCCGAACGGTCTCACTGTCATTGTTGTTTGAGCCGGTGGGCTCAACAATTTTGGCGATTTTTCTCTTAAAAGAAATACCGTCAGCGGTCGAAGTAGCTGGCGGTATCTTGATCCTGACCGGATTGGTAGTCGCTCTGAAGACAAGCCCTAATGTGGGCTGACCTGATCTCCCCGATGAGCAGCGACCCAGTTGGTATATTTTGTTTTTTCAGCGGGTGATAGCCGGCTGTAGAGCAAGTTCATTTTTCTGATCCTTTTTGCCAGCTCAACCGAGATATCCTGTGAAGTCATGCGCCATTTCCAGTTGCCATCCATCTTTCCTGGCAAATTAAAGCGGGCTTTTGAGCCTAACCCGAGAAAATCCTGGATTGGCGCGAGGGCGTAATTGGCTACTGATTGCCAAACACTTCTGATCATCGCCCAGGCGGCTTCGTCTTCGGAGTCAAAGTTCAGGTAATCCCGGCAAAATTGCTGTTCGAACTCAGTCGCATCGTCATACCAACCTCGGGCGGTGTTGTTGTCATGGCTGCCAGTATAGGCAAAGCAATTTACAGGGTAATGATGGGGCAGAAAATCATCTTCAGGATCTCCGGAAAAGGCGAATTGCAGGATTTTCATCCCAGGCAGGTCAAACCCGTCCCTCAAACTTTTTACATCAGGGGTAATCACGCCTAAATCTTCAGCAATGATTGGCAGACTTGGGAAGTTGCGCTTCAGCTCGGTGAACAACTCGACCGCGGGACCTGGGATCCATTCGCCTTCGATTGCAGTTTCATTGCCGTAAGGCACATGCCAGGCAGCGGCAAAGCCTCTGAAATGGTCCAGCCTAACCATGTCAACCAGCTCAAGGATCGACCGCAGCCGCGCTACCCACCATTCGAAATTTGTCTCCAGGTGGAACTTCCAGTCGTAGAGTGGATTGCCCCACAATTGACCGGTCTCGGAGAAGTAATCAGGCGGCACTCCAGCAACAAAGGTCGGGTTGAGTTCTTCATCCAGCAGGAAAAGCCCGGGGTTTGCCCAGACATCAGAGCTGTCCAGGGAAATCACAAAAGGCATATCTCCGATAATCTGAATTCCCTTTTGATTGGCATAAGCTTTCGCCCGTGCCCACTGCCGGAAAAAGAGAAACTGGTTGAATTTGTGTTTCTGAATCGTATCTGCCAGCTGGGTTTGCGCTTCGCTAATTGCACCTGGCTGACGGGTTTTGAGCGGTTCTGACCATTCGATCCATGAATGTAAGTCTTGTGATTCCTTGATTGCCATGAACAAGGCAAAATCATTCAGCCAATTTTTTTGTGTTTCGACAAAGGCATCAAATTCCTTTTCGAGAGCAGGTTGTGGTTTATCACGGAATGCCAGGAAAGCCTTATTCAATAACAACGTTTTCCATCCAATCACCGCACCAAAGTCAACTTCGTCTGCTGGGAAATCTGGTCGTTCTTTCAAGTCCTGGATTCTGAGAAGCCCTTCTTCGAAAAGAACTAATGGGCTGACCAGTAATGGATTTCCCGCAAAAGCGGAAAAACATTGATAGGGCGAATCACCGTAACCGGTCGGTCCGAGCGGCAGAATTTGCCAAAGTTGTGTACCTGAGCTGTCAAGAAAATCAATCCAGCGGTAAACCTCGGGTCCCAAATCCCCAATGCCGTCAGGACCTGGCAGGCTGGTTGGATGCAGTATTATTCCGGATTTGCGTTCAAAACTCATTTGAGACATCCTTAAAATCAGTTAGTGAATGATAGACGTCCAGGTATTTTCCGGCAGAAGTTGTCCAGGAGAAATCTGTATTCATGGCATTTAATTGCATCAAGCGCCATTGTTCTTTATCCTTGTAAACACGCAAGGCAATCTTCAGCGCGTCAACCAACCCTTCCGTGTTTTTCTGCTTGTAAAGAAAACCTGTCGCAGACTGTGGAGCGTCAGAATAGCCCACAATTGAATCCGCCAGTCCGCCTGTAGCCGTAGCAACGGGAATATTCCCATAACGCATGGCAAACATTTGTGAGAGACCGCAGGGTTCGTAGAGAGAGGGCATCAAAAAGATATCTCCCGAGGCATACAAAACCCTGGCAATTACATCGTCGTATTTGATAAAACCAGCCATGCGGTCTGAATACTGGTTAGTGAGTTCGCGTACCCAATCCTCCAGCTGCTGGTCTCCTGAGCCAAGCAGTATAAACTGCCACTTCTCATCAATCAACTGGGGGAGCGCTTCCAGGATCGCGGGGATCCCTTTTTGTTCCGTTATCCGGGTAACGATGACTAGCAGAGGTATATCCTCTCCTACCTCGAAATCGAGAGCCGTTTGCAGGTCCAGTTTATTCTGGATCCGTTTGTCAAGTTCCAAAGCGGAAAAGTTTCGGGAGATCGATTCGTCTTCCGCGGGGTCCCAGGCGGATTCATCGATGCCGTTCAAAATGCCCATGACCCGGTCCGAATGCTTTCTGAGATAACCTTCCATACCGCAGCCGTATTCAGGTGTAAGAATTTCCCTGGCGTAACCTGGCGACACAGTGATTGTTTTGTCAGCTGTAGAAATGCCCATGGGCAGGGGAGTGTACTTTGCCCAGTCGGGCAGGTCAGCATCGCTGCTGGCTTTATAACCCAGGGCAGCCATCGCGTCCTGGGAGCCCCAACCGTTGTAGGGCAAATTGTGGATTGATAAGATCGTTTTTACTCCGGCAAAGATTGGGTCATCTTTATACATTGTTTTCAGCGCATAAACCGAAAGGGCAGTGTGCCAGTCGTTGGCATGTAGAATATCGAGGCGCCAGTCGAGGTAACGGACTGCCTCGAGAAGCGCTAAAGAAAAAGTGGCATACTTTTGCCCATCCAGCAGCCAGTCTCCGTGATAGATCGGGGAGTCATGGTTGATATCCTGGCTATCCAGCAGGTAAACTGGCACGCCATCGCTCTCAGCCACGAAAAGATTACAATCAATCTGTCTCTCGTTGGCGTTAAAGCTGAAATCGCCAATTTTTCGCCTTTGCGGATTCCTGTTTTTAACTGCGGCATGGAATGGCATGATGATGCGGATATCAAGCTGATCTGAAAAATTTGACAACAGTGAAGCCGGCAAGGCACCAGCAACATCACCGAGTCCGCCAGTTTTTGCAAACGGGGCAACTTCCGCGGAAGCAAACAGGACGTTAAGTTTCTTGGTCATTGTTTTAGCTTTTCCTTGTTTCGGTTAATTTATTTTTTGCCATCTGAAGATAATCATCAGTTACTAAAAGATCAGTTGAAATACCCAATTGCTTGAACAATTTTTTAATCAACGCTGTTTTGTTGTCAGCATCCTCGCGGCTCCAGGTACGACTCTTGATCTCGATAAATTTCCCAAGATCGGGTTTTGCCAGGGTATCAAGGTTTACGAAAAATTCGGTACCTTCAAACTCAATCAGGTAGCGCAAACGATCTTTCTCGATTTCAATTGACTTTTCTGGTTTGAAATACTCAGTATAAAAACGCAGGCTGTGGGTCGCGGGAGCAAAATAACGTGTTCGCGAGAGCAGCACATTCTGAATATCTCCATTTTTCTCGTCTACTCGCTCTCCGATCTGCGTCAGACGTGAACGGACATTCTCAATCTTTCCTTTTTCATTAATAAACTCGTCTTCGCGATAGCGCAAGACGCCCTGTTCCTCGTCTTCAAAGGCAAAATAAGTGTCAAATTGATGATAATGGCGCATGCGCAGGATCTTTATACCCTGTTCGTGCAAAGCGTCGATAATTTTGCTGCGATCGTCAATGGCAACTTTTGCCTGGACCTCAAAACTCTCTTCTTCCGCAACCCCTCCGATGGCAATCAGTTTTGAGTGGACAGATTCTTCCCGTCCGCGCAGGAATTTGTCAATCTTCCTCGCGACAATGTTCGCTTCTCTAATCAGTTCTTCTTCGTCCAGCGTGGTCAGGATATTATCACGCATCAACCATTGTCCATTGACCATGACATCGGTAACGTCAGTTGACTTGGAGGCATAGATTATCTGAGCATAAACACCTTCAGGGTCGCGCCTGAAGCGTGGTTGATTGTGCAGGGGATTGAGGTCTACCAGGATCAAATCTGCCCGTTTACCCGGTTCAAGACTGCCGATACTATCGCCCATATGAATTGCCTTCGCGCCCATGATCGTTGCCATTTCCAAAACCTGCCTGGCAGGGAGGGCGGTGGGGTCTTCAGCGATCGGTTTGGCGATTAAGCTTGCCAGTCTAATTTCTTCGATAAAGTCGAGGTCGTTGTTCGACCCTGAACCATCTGTGCCTATACCGACATTACAGCCCAGCTTGATCATCTCAGCGACCGGGGCAAACCCGGAGGCTAATTTGAGATTTGAAGACGGGTTGTGGGCAATGCCGACACCGGCATTGCGCAGGGAACGGATCTCGCCATGGTCCAGGAAGACACAATGAGCGGCAATCATCCTGGTTTCCAACATGCCAAACTTCCGGATGTAGGGGACCACGGGGATGCCATGTTCATCCCGCAAATTCTGGACTTCATCCTGCGTTTCTGAGACGTGGAAGTGGACGATGGTGTCTTTTTCTTTGGCTAATTCAACACAAGCGGTCAACACCTCAGGCGGACAGGTATAGACGGCGTGTGGAGCTATCGCAGGGACGATCAATGGATGACCGGTCCATTTTTCTATTAAATTTCTGCAGAGTTTGAGTGATACCTCAAACGAAGACGCGTCAGGTGCGGGGAATTTCATAACAGTCTGACCGACCACAGCTCGCATACCGGCTTGGGCTGTTGCTTCCGCTATGTCGTCTTCAAAATAATACATGTCGTTGAAGGTAGTCACACCCGATTTTATCAGCTCAGCGCATGCTAATTTGGTGCCTAATCTGACAAATTCAGGGGAGACAAACTCACGTTCAACCGGCATCATGTAACCCATCAGCCAGACATCCAGGCGCAGGTCATCCGCTAATCCCCGTAACAGGCTCATCGGCACATGGGTGTGGGTGTTGACCATTCCTGGCATGAGTACTTTGCCTCCACAATCGTGGACGGATTCGCTTTGATACTTTTCCAAAATGTCTTCTTCGGTACCGACCGCGACGATATGATCGCCCTGGATTGCCACCGCGCCGGGTTCATAGATCGAAAATAGAGAGTCCATACTCAGGACAATCGCGTTCGTTAAAATTAGCTCTGCTTTTTCCATACGAATCCTTTCTAATCCTCTTCGATAAACTTGTTTCTGACCAAATCCAGGCTGACATTCAGAGCCCACCTCTTCGCGTCTCCGGGAGGACCGGCATAAATGCGTTGGTACTCGGTCACGTCATCATCATCGAGCAATGCCACGTATAATTCCTGCTGATCATCCTGTGTATTGAGCATCAACCCTAAGACCAGGTCTGCGTTTTTTCTTTCGCGATATTCCTTCATCAGCTTGTTAAAAGTCGAATGACTGATATTGACATTCAGCAGCTCACCACTCAGATTTTCTGCAGTCAGGTGTTCCGCCAGTGCTTCGTAAACAATTGCATCGGTGCCTGCTTCAATCACCGTGATCCTCAGACCTGCATCCTGTATCATGGAAGCAACGACAGACTGGATGGTGTCTTCATTTTCTCCAAAGACAAATTTGCCTAATTTCTTACGTATCTCAGCCAAAACCGGTTCCATCATGCGCTGCGCTTCTTCAGCCGAGTGTGCTTTGGCGGTCACCCGGACATCGGTTTGTCCCGGGCTTGCCACAAGTCCGACAGTCGGGTTACTCAGCTTTTCCATCTCACCGATAATTTCATCGATGCTCGATTCGCCGAGGGAGACTGTATGAACAACCCAGGGCAGGATAATCTCATCCTGCAAACCATAGCGCTTTTTCAAGTAACCAACCACGAAATTATTCATCAAATGTTCCATTTCGCGGGGAACACCTGGCAGAGAGATAAGAGTTTTTACGCCAAGCTCAACGGCGAAGGCGGGGGCAGTACCAACTTCATTTCTGATGGGGATCGCATTTGTGGGAATATATGCCTGACGTTTGTTGTTTTCGCTGGGTGTGCGCTGGTAGAGCTTGAAACGCTCCAGAATCTGCTGCCAAAGTTCTTCGTTAAAAACCAGGGGAACATTGAACGTATCAGCAACCGCCTGGCGGGTTGGATCATCAAGCGTTGGACCCAGCCCTCCGGTGGTGATGACGATATCAGCTCTCATCAGGGCTTCCTGAAGTGTGAAAGTGATCCGTTGAACGTTGTCACCGACCGTTGTTAGGCGATAGAGGTCAATGCCGATATTTCGCAAAGCAAGAGCGATGAACTTGGAATTGGTGTCATGAATTTCACCGAGAAGCAGCTCGGTACCGATTGTGACTATTTCTGCGACTGCCATAAAATCCTTTATTGGATAAATATCCCTCGCGAAACCGCGCGTGTCGGTTTATTTTATCTTATATTTACAAATTTTATACCGTTTGTTTGAACAAGCAGCAATTCTCAATATGGAATAATCTATTTATTTTATGGTGTAGGGGACA
>ENA-UOOM01001270-UOOM01001270.1-fermentation-metagenome-genome-assembly--contig:-NODE-1270-length-24825-cov-4.237101_pt1 | contig 24825 bp, 22 predicted proteins | sample MGYA00245781_ERZ724031 | MGnify/ENA primary metagenome ERZ724031 (study PRJEB28704, sample SAMN03018317) | fermentation metagenome | biome: anthropogenic terrestrial biome; feature: soil; material... | reverse complement strand
AAACCTACGGTAGAGGTGTACTCCTATGCCAATAATACAGAGCGCATTGAAGAAAAACTACTAAATGGAGAAATTGATATTGGAATCATTGAAGGCAAAATAAAAAGTCCTCATTTAATCAGTATCCCCAAAATTAAGGATTACCTTGTTCTAGTATGCAGTAACCAACACCCATTTGCTAAAAAAGATGTTATCAACTTAAAGGAATTAGAAAATGAGAGTTTTGCAATGAGGGAAAAGGGCAGTGGTACTAGAGAATTATTTGAAGAGTATATGACAAAAAATAAAGTAGCTATTAAAACTGTCTTTGAAGGAAATAGCCCAGAATCCATTAAAAAAGAAGTTATAGAAAACAATTGTTTAGCTGTTATATCCATCGGTCTAGTGCAGAAAGAATTACAAGACTCAAAGATTCACGTCATTCATAACGCAAACGAAGGCTGGAATAGATATTTTAGCGTTGTTTACCATAAAGACAAAGAATTGACAGATAAAATAAGATGTATAATAGATATTATAAATGATTATGAATATTTGCAGAATTATCCTACATTTCAATCAGGAATGCTCATAAATGAAACGTCTTAAATAAAGAGTAATTTGCAGTCTTCTCAAATATTACATATAATTGAAGATAAATTAACACCCAAAATTACTTAAAGAATGAAAGGAGATACCAATTTTGACAAAAGATAATAAAAACGTAAAGATAAAAATACTTAAGGATGGCCCATATATGGTAACAGGAAAGGTGCCTTTATGTGAAAAGGTTATTGTACCGAAGGGTAAAACCTATGAATACGAAGAGGGAGGTACTTTTCCAGTTAAAGAACAATACGCATTATGTCGATGCGGAAAATCAAAAAACCCACCATTTTGTGATGGTGCTCATGTAAAAGAAGGGTTTGACGGGACGGAAACTGCATCTAAGGCGAAATTTGAAGAAAGGGCTGAACTACTGAAAGGGCCTGATCTTGATCTTCTGGATGATGGCAGGTGTGCATTAGGGCGTTTTTGCCATTTAGAGGATGGCAGCGTGTGGCAATTAGTAAAGAAATCTGATGTTCCAGAATATCGGGAGCAAGCCATCAAAGGCGCATCTGAGTGCCCAGCAGGTAGACTAGTCGCTCTAGATAAGTCGGGAAAACCATATGAAGATGAACATGAACCCTCTATTGAGTTTCTTCAAGACCCTGAAAAAGGGGTAAGCTGTGGCATTTATGTTAAGGGGAATATTCCAATTGAATCCTCTAATGGAGAAATGTATGAAACAAGAAATAGGGTAATGCTATGCCGATGTGGAGAATCAAGTAACAAACCCTTCTGTGATGCAACTCATGTAAGTGCAAAGTATTTAGATCAAGAATAAGATTTCTATAAAGCAAAAAATTGGTAATCATATAAGTGCAGCCGAAGACATCCTTCGGTTGTTTTTATGTATTTGAAAATTTACTATAAAAATGGTCTACTCTTTATACAAAAGGGAATACATTTATTATGATACTATAAATAGCTGATTGCTATTTGTTATAAAGAGGAGAAACGTAATTATTGGTACTCTCTTGCTTAAAACTGCATTTGGCTATAAAATACAATAGTGCTTAAGTAAAGGAGGACTTATTGTGAATAAAAAATTATTACTAGCGGGAATGTTGACAGTAAGCATTCTTTTTTTATCAGGTTGTAGCAATACAACAGAGAAAAAACCTAATGAAGATACGAGTAAAGAGTTATCTTTAACAATTGGTTTAATGCCAGCTGTAGATGCAGCGCCTATGTTTATAGCAGAAAAGGAAGGCTACTTTGAAAAACTAGGTTTAGATGTAGAGCTTGTAGTCTTTAACAATGGACAAGAAAGACAAAGTGCCTTACAGACAAATACAATAGATGGTTCCATAACGGATTTAATAGCTGTAGCGACTAATGTAAATAGTGGATTTGGACTAAAAGCTACATCTATGACCCAAGGAATGTTTCCAGTACTTGTAAAATCTGATTATGGAGATAAGAAAGATATTAAGGCTACTATGATGGAAGTTAGCGTGACTAACTTTTTAATCGATGAATGGTTTGGTGAGGACCACAATATTGAAAAAGTATTTATTAACGAAATACCAGCTCGACTAGAAATGGTTAAAAGTGGTGACGTAGATATGGGCATTTTCCCAGAGCCAATGGCCTCTATGGGGGCTGTAGATGGCCTAGAAAAGAAAACCTTTGAAATGAAAGATGGGTACTCACCTGATGTACTAGCGTTCACGACAAAAGCTTTAGATGAAAAAGCTGAGGCAATAGAGCTTTTCTATGAAGGATACAATAAAGCTGTAGGAGATATACAAGCTGATGAAACGATAGCAAGGGATATAGTGATTGAAAAGCTTGATTTAAATGAAGCTATCAAAGATGATATAATTCTTCCATCGTATACGAAAGCTTCGTTACCTGATGAAAAGTATCTTAAAAACATTATAACGTGGGTAGAAGAAGTACTAAAAAAAGACATGGAGGTGTCTCCAGAGGATCTCGTTGAAAGGGCTTTTGTGGAGTAATGGTAGATATTAAAGATTTAAGTTTTTCTTATGGCGCGGATACTGCCCTAAAGGATATTAGTCTTCACATAAATAAAAATGCTACATGTGCCATCATTGGGCCCTCAGGATGTGGAAAGACGACCCTGCTTTATTTGTTAGCAGGGCTTCTTCATACAAGCCAAGGAGAAATCAGGGTAAATGGAGATAAGATAATGGCAAGTCGAAAAGAAACAGGTGTTATTTTACAAGATTACGGGCTTCTGCCTTGGAAAAAGGTAAAGGACAATGTGGCCCTAGGGTTAACCATTCGTAACCTTTCTAAGAAAGAAATCCAAAGAGAAGTAGATAAAATTCTAACGGAACTAGATATTTTAGAATTAAAGGACAAGTTTCCAGCTCAGCTCAGTGGCGGGCAAAAACAAAGGGTCACCATTGCTAGAACCTTAGTGACCAAACCTGATTTACTCTTAATGGACGAAGCAACCTCTGCGTTAGATGCTATGACCAAAGAACATATTCAAAATTTACTTCTAAAACTGTACCATAAAAAACCTAGTACCATGATCTTTATCACTCATAGTATTGAAGAAGCTGTATTTCTCGGGCAGAAAATTGCCATTATGGAAAAATCAAAAATTAAGAAAGTCATTGAAAATCCTTATTTTGGAGACTCAAAAATCCGTAGGAAGATGGAATACTACGGTATATGTTTAGAGGTAAGAAAGGCGTTAGAAGAGGGGTATTAAGATGAGCTTATTAAAACGAAAGACAAAGGATAATACCCTATATGGGCTTTTGATGGTGTGTACTATTTGGTATGGACTTCATTTTATCATTAAGTCAAATATCGTTCCTAGTCCCTATGAAACGGTAAAGCAATTTGTGATTTTATTTCCTCAAGTGCTATCTGTCCACCTTATAGCTAGTTTATATAGAATCTTTATTGCTATATTTCTATCTGTACTTATAGGAGTTCCATTAGGGCTATGGACCGGTATAAACAAAAAAGCAGACACACTTATTTCTCCTGTAATATATCTATTGTATCCATTGCCTAAGGTTGCATTCCTACCTATATTTATGATTTTAATGGGTATTGGAGATCTTTCTAAAATCGTACTCATGATTACCATAATTGTATTTCAGATTCTTTTATCTGTAAGAGATGGGGTGAAAGAAATTCAAAAGGAGCTCTTTTACTCCATTTTTTCACTAGGTATCACAGGTCTAGGCGTATATAAACATTTAATATTACCAGCAGTTCTTCCAAAACTAATATCAGCTCTTAGAATAACTTTAGGAATTAGTATTTCTACCCTGTTTTTTGCCGAAAATTTTGCCACCACTTATGGAATAGGATATTATATTATGAATGCTTGGATTATGGTAGATTACCTAGATATGTTTTCGGGAATAGTAGGGCTTAGTTTATTAGGATTGCTTTTATTAAAAGTTTTGGATTTTATAGAGAAAGAACTGTGTCCATGGGTCTTTTTAGAAAAGAATGGGTAGCTTAAAGAAGCCTATTTTAATACAGTAGAAAGGAAGTAATGCAATACATTCTTTATTGCATTAAGGTGAGACAAAATGTTTGATTATATCTACAACTCAGAAACCATAGTACAGAAGAGAACGCAAATTTTTGAAGAGTTTTTAAAATTATCTGGAAGTGTTGAAGACTGCAATTTTAAGATGATTTCTACTGATGATTTAAAACTGTTGTTTGAGTTGTACGACAGAGTGTTTTTTCGTAATGATTTTTCTAATCAGTATGAAGGTGGTTTTCGCTTTTCCCTTTCTAAGCGTATGAGTAAAAGTGCCGGGCTTACTTTGTGTCCAAAGAATATTAGTGCTCTAAAACCAAAAGATGTAATCATTGAATTTCGTTTTGGTGTTAATTTCTTCTTTTATTATGAATTAAGTGATAAAGAAAAATTTGTTTCTGGCATTGAAACCCACAATGCTCTAGAGGCATTACAACTAGTTCTAGAGCATGAAATATGTCACGCTATTGAATTTATACTGTATCATCAATCGAGTTGTAAGAAAAAACGCTTTAAGATAATAGCTAAAAACTTATTTAATCATAGCAGCAGTTATCACGCACTCCCTACAAATCAAGAAATTGCTAAAGAAAAATTAGGCTTATCTATTGGAAATAAAGTTTCCTTTCAATACGAAAATGAATTTTTCGAAGGTTTTATCAATGGAATACATAAACGAGCTACGGTTATGGTAAAAAATAAGGAAGGTTGCTACATAGATCGTGAAGGAAATAAATATACAAAATACTATGTGCCCTTAAATCAATTAATCCTACTTAAATAAAACAATCAATGCCTCTACCTATACACAAATATCCTGCATAAGATTATTCCTAAAGACCAAAACTAATATAAATACAAATTGATATAAGGAAGGGAATAAGATGGATAACAACAAAAATAGAAAAAAGGATAGAGAAAAGAGCAATTCAGAACTTAGAAAAATGGAGCCTAAAGATAATGAAGATGTAGGGATAACCAATGGTATTAAAAGAGGCACTCATGACGGAAAGCACGAAAAAAATACGAAGTAGAAAAACTTATTACAAAGCAGAATCTCTAGGAGTATAGAAGATTCTGTTTTTTTGTAAATAATATTAAATAAAGTAGGATTTGTAATGGAGATATAGCTAATAAAAAAATATTGTAACAAAAATGTAATAAATGTTTGTCAAAAAGATGAATTAATGTTACAATAAAAAAGTCATAAATCACGTGTCAACGGATAGCAAATTTGATGGAGTGTAATTACATGGAAAATCAACCAAAAGGGCTGAAAGAAAAAATAAACAAGCTCAATCTAAAGAAAAAAGTTCTGCTAGCATCTGGCATTATCACAGTTGCAACGGCAGTAGGGATATATGCTTATGAAAGTAGCTTCTCTTATGAGTTAATCTTGAACAACGAATCGGTAGGTATCGTAAAGGAAATGGAATACGGTGAAAATGCTTTATTAGCTGTTCAAGAAAAAGTAGATGAAAGCCACGGAGAAAAAGCATATTACAGTGAAGAAATACAGTATAATAAAGTGAGAGTAGAGAAGGACAAGCTTCTTAGCGAAAAACAACTAGAAAAAAGCATATATGAAAATATTGATGTTTACAAACCCGCTGCTATACTTATGGTAGACGGAGAGGAAAAGTTGATTGTAGAGGAAAAAGAACAAGTTCAAAATATCTTAGAAGGTATTAAAAAGCCATTTGTAGAAGAATTAAAGAAAAAAGATGTAGAATTAGTAAATGTAGATTTTAATCAAAAGGTTGAAGTTGTAGAAAAGGACGTTTTAGTAGAGAATATACTTAAACAAGAAGAAGCTCTTTACCAAGTCAATCAAACTCAACCAAAGACTTATAAAATTGCTTCAGGTGATTCTGCATGGACGATTTCTAGATCTACAAATACACCAATTGATAATTTAGAAAAAGCCAATCCAAACATAAACCTTGAAAATTTAATGCCAGGAGAATCTCTTAACTTAGCTTCTAAAGAATCATTTATCGACGTAAGTGCTACGGTAAAGAAAGTTGAGACGAAAGAAATTGATTTTAAAGTAGAAGAGAAAAAAGATTCATCCATGTATATTGGAGAAACAAAAATAGAACAAAAAGGCGAAACAGGATTAAAAGAAATTACCAAATCTATTACATACATAAATGATATTGTAGAAAAAGAAGAAATCATTAAAGAAGAAACCCTAAAAGAACCAGTAAACAAAATCGTATTAGTAGGAACAAAGGTAAGAGCAGTAGCAAGTAGAAGTACAAGTACAGGTACAAATACAAGTTCAAGAGGCAGTGGCAAAGCCGCTCCTACATACAATGGAGATTTAGGATCAGCCATAGTAGCTACAGCGAAACATTATATAGGAATACCATATGTCTCTGGAGGTTCAAGTCCATCAGGTTTTGACTGTTCAGGTTTTACATCTTATGTGTATAGACAGTATGGAATTAGCATACCTAGAACTAGTGGCGGACAAGGTGGTCTAGGTGGATACGTATCAAGATCAGAGCTAAGACCAGGAGATATAGTTGTCTTTCCAGGGCATGTAGGAATTTACGTTGGTGGTAACAGCTTTATACACTCACCAAGACCAGGAAAATCGATTCAAATATCGTCGTTAGATGGTTATTGGTCATCAAGATTCCAAGGCGGAAGAAGAGTATATTAATAAAAAAACTGCAATCTCAGATTGCAGTTTTTTTATTTTTTCAAATTAAGAATTCTTTCATTTTCTATAGCATAGATTTGTTTGTAAATTTGTGATTTATTGGTAAATTATATGGTATAATATAAGTAATTATAAATTGAAAAAAACTATGAAAATATAAATTTATAAAAATATAAATGATAATGCGTTTTTTGTTTTAATTGATAATAATTAAATAGAAAAATATAAGAATTGGAGGGAATTATATGAAAAAGAAGCTCGTTTTAATTTTAGTAGTATTGTTAACCGTATCTCTAATAGGGTGCGGGGCAAAAGAAAAACTAGAGGAGAAGGCTAGTGAAGCGGTTGCAGAAAAAGTAATTGAAAAAGCTGGAGGTGGCGATGTAGATATCGATGGCGATAAAGTGACGGTCAAGGGCGAAGATGGAGAAGAAGCAACTTTCGGATCTACTGATTGGCCTACCTCAGAATTGGCAAAAAACATTCCTGAGTTCAAAGGAGGCAAAATCGTTTCAGTAATGGAAGCAAGTGATTCTTTGATTATTAGTATAGAAGAAGCAAGTAAAAAAGATTTTGATGAGTACTTCAATGAAATCAAGAAAATTTATACAAATCAAAGCTATGATATGAAGACAGAAGATGGTATTACCTATGGGGCATCAGATGATAAAGGTTACGGTGTTACTATCATTTATGGTGCAGATGAGACGTTAAACATTTCTCTTGTTAACACTGGAGAATAAAGAGAAAAGGTATATTAATTTGTTTTTTATTATAGAGTTATAGAGTTCTTTGTTATTAATACAAATTCCTCCTTGATAATTGCAATTTACTGAGCTATAATGAAAGAAAAGAATAGTTTAACAAGTGCCTCTTAAGAGGATAATAGGGAATCAGGTGAAAGTACTGAACGGTCCCGCCACTGTATACGAGTAGCAAATTATCGATAAACCACTGTTTCTTATTAAAGAAATGGGAAGGGAGATAAAAAGCGTTGATCCGTTAGTCAGGAGACCTGCTTGTTAATGAATTGTGCACTCTCTAGGAAAGAGTAAACACTTGAGAATGATGGAAAAGTTCTCAGCCTTATTTGGCTGAGAACTTTTTTTGCGTGAAACAACGAGCAAAGCGAAAGCTACGCTTTCATTTTGCGAGTGTCTACAACAATAATTTATCCAATAAAGTACCGAAAGGAGTGTAAAGATGTTTCAAATAGGAATCGACATGGGTGGAACTTTTACAGATTTTATCGCGATAGGAAATGAAACGTTTAAAACAGTCAAAATCCCTTCAAATAAAGAATACCCCATACAAACAGTACTAAGGGGGTTAGAAGAATTAGCTACTGATTTCAATATGCAATTAGAAGAGTTTCTTTCAAAAACGCATAAGCTAGTTCATGGAAATACTGTAGCAATTAATGCTTTGCTTCAAAGAAAAGGAGTAAAGACAGCTTTAATCTCTACAAAGGGATTTACGGATACATTAGAAATGAGGCGGGCCAGACTTGAAAATCAATGGGATTTCTTTTCGCCTATTCCTAAAGTCTTAGTTCCTCGCCATTTGCGCTTGCCAGTATCGGAAAGAGTAGATTATAGCGGAAAGGTATTACAAGAATTAGTACAAGAGGATGTAGAAGAAATTCTAGAAAAGTTGCAAAAAGAGAAAGTAGAGTCTGTTGCTGTTTGCACCCTTTTCTCCTTCATGAATCCTTCCCATGAAAAAGCCATCAAAGAGTACATAGAAGAGAGACTTGACAATGTATTTGTATCGATATCAAGCGAAGTATCGCCAAAGCTTGGAGAGTACGAAAGGGTTTCAACAACTGTGCTCAATGCTTATTTGACTCCATTAGTGTCTCGTTATCTTGATGAATTATCTCATGCTCTAAAGGAGCGCGGGCTTAAATCAGATATTCTATTAGTTCAAAACAATGGAGGTTTAGCTCATATATCCTATGCTAAGGATTTTGGTGTAAAAGGATTGTTTTCAGGTCCGGCAGCAGGAAGCAGTGGCGCAAAAGCATTAGGAGAGAAAGTATTAGAACCAAATCTCATCTTAGTAGATATGGGAGGAACCAGCTTTGATGTAAGCTTAGTAAGCGATTACGAGATTAAGATTATGCCAGAAGCTGTCGTAGGAGGATACCCAGTAAACTTACCCCTGGTTGATATCGAATCTGTAGGTATTGGCGGAGGTAGTATTGCTAGTATAGGTGTAGGTGCAATGTTATCTGTAGGACCACAGTCTGCTGAATCTTATCCAGGTCCTGCTTGCTATGATAGGGGTGGCGAAGAACCCACAATTACAGATGCAGCCTTAGTTCTAGGCTTCATTGAAGAAGGAAATTTTGGTGGCGGAACGATGAAAATCAGAAAAGATCTTGCAGCTCAAGCGATTGAAGACAAGATTGCTAAGCCTTTGCATATGAGTGTGGAAGACGGAGCTTACGGAATATATCAAATTGCACTGGCTAAAATGGTTGATGCGGTTCATCTCATGACCATTCAAAAAGGACATGATCCAAGAGATTTTGCACTCTGTGCAGTTGGAGGAGCATCTCCGATTTTTGCTTGTAATATTGCAGAGGAAATGGGCTCTAAGATAGCGATTATTCCTGCTAATGGAGAAGTCTTTTGTGCTCAAGGAATGCTCGAATCTCAAATTAAATTAGATATGGTACAAAGCATCGTTCAACAACTAGCTCAACTACATTTTGATGAAATCAACAGTACTTTAAAGGGATTAAAAGAGGATGCGACTTCTCAGCTAAAAGCTCAAGGCATTTTAGTAGAAAATCTTAAGTACAAATTTCTCTTTGAAATACGATACGAAGACCAACATCACACATTGCCTGTTCATTTCAAAGGGGAAAAATTAGACGAGCACAATATAAAAGAACTTCTCGACGAATTTCACAATTTACACGAAAAAAGTTACGGTTATTCAGAGAGAAATCAAGAGTGCACTTTAATTAGCATACGACTAGAGATGTGGGAAGAGTCTTTGAATCAAATATCTCAAATAGAAAGGCCCGTAGCTTCTGTAGAGCCATTAATACCGAGCTATAGGAAGGTATGCTTTGATGGGAAAGGCGTATATAATGAGATTCCCGTTTACAAAGAAAAAGAGCTTTCACAAAATCATATCATAGAAGGTCCAGCATTAATTGAAAAGGACTATACAAGTATTTTTATTAATCCTCGCTTTGACGGGAGATTCAATAAATATGGTGATTTTATTTTAAGAAAAAGGGGGAGCCATATATGAGTATAGATGATGTCATTCTAAAGTCGGTTATTTCACATCGTTTAGATACGATTTCCAAAGAAATGGGGGTAGCACTAGAGAAATCTTCTCGATCTCCTATCTTTGCAGAAGCTTGTGATTTTGCCTGTGGCGTTACCAATCACAAAGGAGATCTCATATCCCAATTAAATGGAATACCTATTTTAGCTGCTGCAGGAGCTTTTAGTGTTCAAGCAATTATTGGAAAGTATGGAGAAGAGATCAAAGAGGGGGATGTATTCATCATTAACGATCCTTACTGGGGCGGAAATCATCTTCCAGATATCGGCATTATCACTCCAGTATTTTATAAAGAAGAGTTAGTATTCTTTACCGTAAGTCGTGCACATCATGGAGATATTGGCGGTTCTGTGGCAGGCAGTTATAATACGAAAGCCACAGAGATATTTCAAGAGGGGATTCGAATTCCTCCTACAAAGATGGCTACAAAAGATGGAATTATCTATGAAGTGTTAGATCTCATTACCTACAATACGAGAAATCCTAATATGATGCGAAGTGATTTTTTCGCTCAAATGGGAGCCAATAAAATAGGCAAGGATCGATTGATTTCACTACTTGAAAAATACGGCTTAGAAAAAGTCAAAGAAATGCTAGTTTCCATCCTACAAAGCGCAGAAGAATTAGCTAAAAGTGAAATTGCAAAATTTCCTCAGGGTACCTATATTGGGGAAGAATGGTTAGACGATGATGGGTTTCAAGAAGAGCCCATTAAAATTAAAGCCTCTGTCACTTTTAAAGGCGATGAAGTTTTCATTGACTTTACAGGAAGTGATGAACAAGTTACAGGTTTTGTAAACTGTGGTTTAGTCACTACAAAGTGTGCCTCGTATATTGGGTTATTGTGGGCTCTTTCTCCTGAAATCCCTCGAAATAGCGGTGGCTTTAGACCAATAAAGATTATTGCGCCAAAAGGTAGTGTTGTAAATCCTCATGAAGGTGCACCGGTTACTATGTCTACTTTACACTGTGCAAGTGAAATTATCGCTGCCATTCTTAAAGCTTGTGCTAAAGCTGTGCCTGAGAGAATCCCAGCAGGTTTTGGTCGTTATTTAGGGCCTTCTTTCTACGGGACAGACCCTAGAAATGAAAAGTATTACGTAGGTTTTACTTTCTGCTCTTTAGGTTCTGGTGGTGGAAAGTACGGTCAAGATGGTTATCCTTATATGGCTGCTTTTTCAAATTACGGTGGTGTTCAAGCGCCAAATAATGAATCCAATGAAATTCAGTATCCAGTTCTCACTTTAAATCATCATCTAGTCACCGATACTGCAGGCTCAGGAGAGTACCGAGGAGCTCCAGGAGTCAAATACGAGTATCAATTCTACGGTCATGATCAAAGCATAGTCATGTGGGGAGATGGAATGAAAATAGCACCATATGGATTAGAAGGTGGAAAGCTGGGCAGTGTGAACCAAAATTGTCTCACTACGAAACAAAATGGCTCAGAGATTTTATCAAGCAAAACAGCACCTCGCAGAATTGACTCAGGAGACAGCATACGGATTATCTCTTCTGGTGGAGGAGGTTGGGGTGACCCTTATAAGAGAGAGCCACAAAAAGTATATGAAGATTTTATAAACGGTTATATCAGTCAAGAAAAAGCAGAGAAGGATTATGGAGTGGTGTTATCCCGCGCTGGAATAGATATAGAGAACACAAAAAAATCGAGAAACATGGAGGGGAAGTAAATGAATAATTTAAGTATGACACAAAAGGTAGAAAGTAATAGGAAATTGCGCTTTGACACGAAGGCACTTGTTGGTGCGGTGATTTTGGGCATTGTTTTTGTTCTCGTACAACAAATTGCACATAGAATTGACGCCTTAATTAACCCAGCTAGTACGATTATTGGCGGAGTAACTTGGGCCATGTTTACAGGATTAACAGTCCTATTATTTAAACAACCAGCGGGTCTTATTACTGTAGAAGTGCAGGCATTAGTTGCAGTAGCGTCTGGTCTGTCTCCTTTGTCCATTTTCTTTATTCCATCTAACGGATTGGCCTCTATTGGCTACACTCTTGTTACTTGGAAGTTTTCTATGGAAAAATGGTCACACCATTTATTGGCTCAAATCGTTTCTAATGTATTAGGAAACATCGTAGTAGGTATTGGTTTGTATGTAGTTCTTGCAGTGCCTATTCCTGCCATACTCGTATCTAGTACGATTACGACTTTAGTAGGTGTTGTTGGTGGCACCATTCTTACAAAAAAAGTATATGATGGCATTCATAAATCTGGAGTACTAAAATAAGGAGGATAATATGAATCAAGACTGGAGAGCATTTATAAAAGAGTACGAAGGTCAAGGGGGGGGAGTCCTTTCCATTAAAGAAGAGTTAAATAGAGAATATGAACCTACAGGAATTATGATGGAACTAGAAAGACAAAAACGTTATCCATTAGTTCACTTTGAAAAAATAGCAGGTTCTGATTTTTCTGTCATAGCCAATACGATTGGAACAAGAGAGAGACTTGCCCTATCTTTAGGTGTAGAGGTAAAAGACTTATATAGCGTACTAGCAGAGAGAATTAAAAATAGCATAGAGCCAGAAATCATTGAAAATGCACCCTTTAAGGAAAATTGTCTGCAAGGGGAAGAATTGGATTTAACCAAACTTCCTATATTGACTCATTTTCCAGTAGACGCAGGTCCTTATATTACTGCAGGTTTGGTGACGGCGAAAGATCCTGTATCTGGGGCAGATACCTGTGGATATCACAGAATGCAATTAAAGGGCAAAGATAAATTAGCGATAAGTCTTCATTCTCGTCAAAGGCTGTGGGAGTACTTTAGAAGAGCTGAAGAAATGGAAAAAAATTTAGAGGCAGCTGTGGTTTTAGGTGTTCATCCTGCTATATCTATGGGATCTATGGCTTTAGTTCCTTATGATCAAGGTAAATTTCCTCGAATGGGTGGACTCATACAAGAACCTTTAGAGATTTCACCATGTACCACTATCAATGTAGAGGTGCCTGCCTATGCTGAAATCGTCATTGAAGGAGAAATTCTTGCAGGAGTACGAGAGCCGGAGGGCCCCTTTGCAGAGTTCACGAATTATGCATGCCATAGAAGTACAGAAAATGTCTTTAAGCCAAAAGCTATTTACTATCGAAATAATGCCATTTATCAATCCATTACACCTGGAATGTGTGCAGAGCACAATACGGTTATTGCCGTGCAAAGAGAAGGGGATGTATTAAAAGCATTAAAAGAAAACATCCCGAATATCGTAGATGTACATGTGCCTGTATCTGGTTGTGGGTGGTTTCATTGTTATATCTCTATGAAAAAAATTGCAGAAGGTCAACCAATGCAAGCTATTTTGACTGCGTTAGGGATGGATTTTAATCTAAAACATGTGGTGGTGGTAGATGAAGATGTAGATGTTCAGGACGAAGCCCAAGTTTTATGGGCCATTGCTACGAGAGTACAGGCAGATAGGGATGTACACATTATTCCACAACATATGGCTATGGGGGTTACGTTAGATCCATCTACAGATGAACTCAGTAGAAGTGCAAAAATGGGAATCGATGCTACAAAACCTCTTGATAATTTTCCTGAGAGCATCAAACTTCACCCAGAAGCAATGAAAAAAGCTAGAGAAATCTTAGGTAAGATCAAATAGCATTAGGGGGAATTAAAATGCTAGAGGTAAACATTAAAACACTTTCTTATCCTGAAGGGGAAAAATGGAGTTTAGAAGAAATTAATACTCATATTGAATATGGAGAGCTCGTCTTTTTGACTGGTTCTCCATGTTCTGGCAAGACTACCTTGTGTCAAGTGATAGCTGGGGTTCTTCCAAACTTTACCAACTGTAGTTTGGAGGGCATTGTTCAATTAGATGGAGAAAAAATTGTCCAAGAACATTTACCAGAAGTAGCAGGTAAAATTGCATATGTACGAGATGAACCCAAAAACCAGCTCTTTTCCTTTACGGTAGAAGAGGATTTGGGATTTGGACCCTGCAGCCTTCTTCTTGAGGAAGAAGAAGTAAAGAGGAGAATTAAAAGAGCATTAGATTTTGTAGGTTTAAAGGGCTATGAAAAGAGAAAAAGCCATACCCTTTCAGGGGGAGAAGCTCAAAGAGCTGTATTGGCATCTGTACTCACCTTAGATCCTAAAGTTCTCATATTAGATGAAGCTGTCACTCAAATTGATCCAAAGGGCAGAAAAGATATTTATGAAAGATTGAGTCAGATGGCTAAAAAGGAGAACAAAATTGTCATTATCGTGGACAATAAAGTAGAGAATTACTTTTCTGTTGACCATAGGCTACTAGTACTTGATGAAGGAAAACTTCTTTACGATGGGCCTATGAGAAGAGACAAACTGCCTAAATTTATTAAGCCAGTAAAACCACAAAAAGTTACGACTCTGTTTAATACTTTAGATCCCGTTCTTTCTGTAGAAAATGTTTCTTTTCAATACGGTAATGGTGAGTTTGGCCTTGAGAACATCAACTTAAAGGTATATCCAGGTGAATTTATATCACTTATGGGTAAAAACGGAGCAGGTAAAACGACATTAGCAAAACACTTTAATGGACTGCATAAACCCAGCAAGGGGAAAGTATGGGTGAAGAATATGAATACAAGAGAACATTCTACAGCTCAATTGTCTAAAAAAGTGGGCTACTTGTTTCAAGATCCTCAAATCCAGTTATTTACCAACTCTGTAGAAGAAGAAGTCTCTTTTGCATTAAGAGTACAAAAGTTACCTAAAGGCGAAATAGTAGACAGAACCAAAAAGATATTAGATGAGATGAATTTAAGCCAATATGCGAAAGACCATCCTTATACATTGTCTAAGGGAGATGTGCAAAAGTTGGCATTAGCTTCTAGTTTAATCAATGAACCGAAAATTTTAATTATTGATGAACCTACATCTCAAATGAGCTTTGCTCAAAGCTGGAAGGTTATGGAGATGATCTTTCAATTGACCCAAAAAGGCGTTGCAGTAATTATGATTTCCCATGATCTAGAATTGGCACTTCATTACTCTAGCAGAATGGTAGTTTTAAAAGAAGGACATATTGAATTGGATATACAGACTAATGAATGTTTTATATATAAAAAGGAATTGTACGATTTAGGTTTAGATATTTGTGAAGATGGTGGAAAAGGAGAAGAAATGTATGAAACTATTGTTGGGATATAATGAGGGTGATTCTTGGATACATAAACTAGATCCACGGGTAAAACTCCTTTGGTTAGTAGCTAATCTCGTATTTGTTCTTATGTTTTCAGATACCATATTTCTTGTGATATGTTTCATGCTTATTTTACTAACCACTTACCTTTCAAAAATTAATCTTAAAGTTTATTTACCTATGCTTAAAATCATGACCGTAATTGGGATACAGTTTATACTCTTAGAGGGTCTTTTAATTCATGAAGGGAGAGTGCTCTTTCAAATAGGCCCCTTTCCTTTCTATTTAGGCGGTGTTTTCATAGGGTTAAATGGAATTCTTCGATTGATTTGTTTGGCTTTTTCTTTTCTACAATTTTTAATGTGGACTTCCCCTCAAGAATTGACTCTTCTCACGGTCAAATTAGGACTTCCTCACAAATACGCTATATTAACAGGGATGACACTGTATTTTCTGCCAGTAATTGAAAAAGATCTTAAAGAAATATACGAAAGTCAACAATCGAGGGGATTAGAATTGAGCACTATTTTTCAAAAGGTCAAGGGATTATTTCCTGTGATTATGCCACTAATCCTTCGCTCCCTAAAAAGGACAAAAGAAGTAGCCCTTGCTATGGAGTTAAAAGGATATACGAGGTATTCAACGCGCACTTTTTTAGGGAGCATTTCATTTAAGACGGTGGATTATATAGCGTTATGTATCATGGTAATGTATTTTGGCTCTTTGTTTGCCCTTCAAATTCTTTAAGTTTCAGGTTTTAATTTTTTTTCGAGCAATGCGATAAACGGTATAGGCTGTGGTACCTTTCAAAATACTCGAAAGTGAAATGCTCATCCACACTCCACTTAAACCAAAATACCCTACTAAAAAATAGGCCATAGGAATTCTCAAGCTGGTAAAAAGAATGCTAATGTTAGAGGAAATCTTAGGTTTGCCTAAACCGGTAAAAAAGCCATTAGATATGGACTCTATAGCGCTAAATACTTGAGAAAAAGCGAGAATCATAAGGTAGGATGAAGTAATCGATATGGTGTTGGCTTCTCGGATAAATAGTCGGATTATAGGTCTATTGAAAAACAAAAACAATAAGGTCATAAAACCAGCGTAAAAGACGCTTAATTTACCGGCTGATTTGTATCCTTCTAAAATTCGGTCGTATTTTTTTGCACCATAATTTTGCCCAGTAAAAGCTGCCATAGCACCACTTAATCCACCCGTGACCATATAGGTAACGGACTCTATTTGTAGGCCGATTTTTTGAGCGGCAATCGCATCTGAACCAAAGGATGCAATGAGTCTAGCGAGCAATATGTTTATTAAAGTGAATAGAACCCTTTGAGAAGCATTTGGCAAGCCTAAAACAAGGATTTTCTTTGCCTTATTCGAAGCGACACCGTATTTTGGCTCGAATTTAAAGATTCCATTGGAATAAACTAAAAATATAATAAACATGACTCCATTGGCAATTAATGTGCCGAGAGCTGCACCAACTACACCAAGTTTTAAACCATAGATAAATAAGGGGTCAAATATTCCATTTACGATGACGCCGATAACGCTGATTTTTAAGGATAATTGGTTGTTTCCATAACTGCTAAGAAGTCGTATAAAAAGGGTATTAAAAAAACTAAAAAATAGTATTATGGCGTGAAGTGCGAGATACTTATAAGCGTAGTCTTCTACTATAGGATTACTGATATTCAAAAATCCAACTAGTAAAGTACCCCCTAATACTAAAAGAATACCGTAGAGTAAAGCCAAAACAAGATTAATGACTAAACCAGTATTAATATATTGCCTTACCTTTATTTCGTCTTTTTCACCTAATGCATGTGAAACCTTTATTCCCGTGCCGATTACGACTAATGCGTTGATGGAATAACCTAGACCAATATAAAAGCTTGCCGAGCCAATACTGGCCACAGCATCGCTACCTAAACCACCTACTAAAAGCATGTCATAAAGATTGTATGTAAATTGCAGTAAAGAACTGCCCATTATAGGTAGCGCTAATTTAGTCAAAACATTTGTGACCTTACCTTCTGTCAAATCAATAAATTTCATGTGTTGTCATCCTATCTTTTTTCTTTGTTTCTATTTTAATAAATTGGTTGATTTAAATGTGCATCCTCTTGTCCAGTTCAATTTTAATATTTTCCCCCTCAAAAATAAGGATTGCAGCTAAGAATATAATACTTATAGCAACGCAAATAATGGAAGGGTAATATACAGTAATCCAATCAAATAGGACAAATATAATCGGTATAATTCCAAATAATGCATCTAAGAGCAAATAGACGATATAGTCTCTAACACTCAAACGCATGATTTTAGCTGTAATATACATGACAAACATAGCGGAGACATAGCTGATGGGGAGAATGTAATCTAAGGACCATCCTCTCCAACCAATTCTCCAATCCCAAAGTATAGAGAGTATCGACAATAAGGATACTTGCCACATAATAGTCTTGGCAATATTATGTCTTTTTCGTATAACGACGATTAAGCTTAGCCACATAGTTAAAAGAGCAAGCAAAACAAATAAGGGTGAGTTAATATTGCTCGGAAAAATCTCCTTTAATGCAAAACTAACCACTAATGCGGCAATAGATATAAATGCAGTAATACGAAGTGCTAAATGACTTTCAAAAATCAGTGAAATTGTAGGAAAGAGCGTTTCTTCTTCCTCATGGGTATCTGGCAGGGAATTTTCACAAAGTGTGCACTGTAGTTTATCTCCCCGAATATAAACTTTGCAATGGGAGCAGTATTTCATAAAAAACTTCCTTTCAAGAATTTACATATTTGATGAAATTTCAATTTGAATACCCTTATTGGAAAGATGTTCAAAAAATCTCCTTTGAATTTCCGTATCTTTAAAGGGAGATGTAAAACTTATGACCAATTGATCCCCATAAGAGCACATGCAAATTTGAGGTCTTCTAGCGCTTGTGCAAACAGTAAATTGGCGAATATAAGGCTCAAATTCTTCTGGCATTTGAACTTTTCCAATATTAGAAATGGCCCCAGTAATTCCTCGATCTACCAATTTATTGGCTATGCGAATAGAGTAGTCTTTTATAGGCAGTGGAATAATTCTCATAAATGGATTCTTTTCTAGAGAAATGAGGCGATTAATCTTGTAGTTGATTTTGTCTACAGTCAAATCCTTTTGAAAAGATTCTGTAATGCTTTCGATAATATCTTTTAGCTCTGTTTCTTCTTTTCTAAATTGATAACTTATATTTATGGTGCTAAAGAAGTTTCTTGCAGTGTCTGATTCAAAAAATTGTCTTAAATTTATAGGGACGGATAAAACAATAGGTCGTCTTCGTTCAAGAGCATTCATCTCTTTGTAAATAGAATAGATGAATAAAGCAGCAAGATAAATTGTTAAAGATGTATTGTCCTTTTTTACTTCGCTTAATACAGCCTTTACAGACATAGATCCCTCAATTAATTTCATTCTATTTTCTTCTGTTCTTTTTCCGCGAATTTTGTGAGCTTTTATCCTCTTATTATGGTCTATTACATTTCGTGTAAACCCATTGTCTCCTATAAAGTGTTTGTTAAAACTATCATCCATTTTCTTCTTAATAGAAGCATTGTAGTCTAGAGCGGGCTTATAATTCTTAAATTGCTCCTCATAGCGGTAAAACAAGTAGTGGTATACTAAGGTCTGTAAAAAGAGCAGAGCGCCTTTTCCATCAGAAAGGGCATGAAAGATTTCAAAGCTAATTCGCTTATGATAATAAAATACGCGAAACAAGAGGTTTTTCGTATTTTTATTATAGATTGGTGCACATATAGAAAGAGATTCCTCTGAGACTTCAGGAATCAAATCGCTCGATTCAAAATAATACCAGAACACACCTCTTCTTAAAATAGATTTAAAAAAAGGAAAACTTTCAATGGTTTTGTTTAATGCTTTCTGTAATATGTTAGGGTCAATCATTTCATAAAGTTCACAGGATAAACGAAATACTTTAGTATCTAGCTCATTTGCGGTGGCAGGAAAATACTTAGATGCATTATCTAATTTAGTCCATTCCACGCTTTTGCTCTGCTTCAATTTCATTTCTCCTTTCTAATTCTTGTCTTTTAAAAATAAGTTAATCATTTTATAGGATCTTTTTGCATACTTTGACTTCCAGGGCAAGGAAAAAAAACCATGTAAAGCACCCTTCATGCGATATATTTTTACACTATTTCCAAAATCCATCAACCTTGCACCATAAGATTCTCCTTCATCTCGTAGTGGATCATACTCTGCTGTGATGATCAAAGTCTTTGGCTGATCTTTTAAATCCTGAGCCATCAAAGGAGCTACATAAGGATTTTTTCTTTTTTTCTTGTCAGGAACATACAAATCCATGTAATCCTCTAGACGTTTCGATGTCATAATATAATTTTCCCCATTTTCAACAATAGAAGGAAAGGGCGCTTTTTCACTATGGTCATAATAGGTGGAGGGATATATTAAAATTTGTTTGTTAATCTTAAATTCACCACGCTCTTTTGCCATAAGGGAAACAACTGCAGCAAGATTCGCACCTGCACTATCACCAATCAAAGTAATATCCTTTGTTTTGCAATGAAGTAGATGAGGGTTTTCAAAGAGTACTTTAGTTGCTTCATAACAATCTTCTAGTCCAATAGGAAAGGGATGTTCAGGTGCTAAGCTGTAATCCACAGCAACCACAGTGTGTTTTGTCTGTTTTGCCATATAAGCACATACATTAGTGTAAGAATCAATATTTCCAGTCACCCATCCACCACCGTGGAAGAAAATTAACACTTTAGAGTGTTCTTGTTTTCTTGGTTTAAAAACGCGAACAGGGATCTCTCTGCCATCTATAAAAATTTTATAGTCTAGTAAATTGTACAGAGGTTTAAGGGATTTAATATAAGGGTTAAAAATGTTGAGTGCTTTTCTGTGGAATTTATAAATTTTTTTGATGCTTATAGAAGAAAAGGAAAGAAGCTGTAGAGCTTTCCTTTTTATGGGGTTCATAATAGCGCCTCTCTTTCTCTATAGGGTGGCTGTTATTGTAAAATTTAATTTTATTCACACATTAATTATAGTATGATTAGATTATATACTGTTCATAGAAAACTTGCACGGATTAATATTTTGCGTAACCAACGAACGTAGCGAAAGCTAAGCTTTCGCTGCAGATATATGATGTGGCAGACAAATGGCTTGCCGTTTTGGATGTGAAATCATATATCTAGGCAAATGAAAGCGTAGCTTTTATTTAGTGAGTAGCGCGACTTCAGAAAGTCGCAAAGCGAGTTTCTGAAGTGAACATTTCAACCCCCAAAAAAGGTAGGTATCAAAATGGATTCTTTGATTAAAAAACAATTAAAACAGATCGAAAAGCAAGAAAATAAATTTTTAAGTAAAGAAAAAAACATCTTTATACAATCTAAGATAAACCCTATTAGGCAAAAAATTGAAGGGAAGATTCCAGAGGGTTTAAAGACAACTCTTGATGCTGCTTTTATGAAAGGGTTTCAATTAGTCTTTGTGAAGGGAAATGGCTACATCGAAAAGACTTATAAAAAAGATCAGATGCAATTAGAACACGAGTTAAATAATTATGCAGTAGAGAAAAGTCTCAGCAAGAAATATATTCGAAAGCTGGATAAAGAAGCTAACGGCTCTAAGAGAATTAATTCTACCTTATCTATAGTAGAAGGGGGAGTACTAGGTGCCTTAGGTATTGGTTTGCCAGATATTCCGTTGTTTATATCCGTGATTATGAGAACCATTTATCAAGTATCTCTTAGCTATGGATATGGTTATGAGAAAGATAAAGAAAAGCAGTATGTTTTACTTCTAATATGCGGAGCCATCACGTATGGAGAAGAGCAAAAAGAATATAATGAAAAGATTGATGTGTTAGGTGAAGAGATTGATCAAAAAACTTCTTTAAATGATGATCTGAAAGAATATATAAAAGTAACTTCAGATTTACTATCAAATTCCCTATTAGCTGCTAAATTCATACAAGGAATCCCAATTGTAGGAGTCATAGGAGGAGCAGTCAATTATAGCATGGTCAGTAAAATAGGAAAATACGCTTCCATTAAATACAAGAAAAGGTATCTATTGAGTAAAATTAAACCTTAAGATATATAAAACATTATTTTTATATAGATGTTTGAATGAAAATGTGATATATTCTTATTTATAATAAATAAGAAGTAAGACAAGTTATTTCGCATAGTGAATAATATCTTATATGTCACAAGGGGGTATGGCGCAGTTGGGAGCGCGCTTGAATGGCATTCAAGAGGCCAGGGGTTCGAATCCCCTTATCTCCACCATCTGAAATCAAAAAGTCTCAAGGAATTGAGGCTTTTTTTATGCCTTTTTTGACTCTTGAAAAATTGTCTAAAATAGCGAGAAAATTGGTCTATAAGTGACACGTAAGTGACAAGGATTTAAGGTTAGAGGAGAGGGGAGGAAACCTTCTTTCCTATAAATTTGAAACAAATACAAACACCAGCAAAAATCTACTTTGGTTTTATTGCTCGTGTAGCTTAATCAAGAAAAAAGTCATAACTAAAAGTATCTGAATTTGTGTCTTGACAAGCGTGCACATTATATTTTTACTTAGAACCTACAACAAATGCGCCCCCAGGTGTATTGCCTAGCCTATTTCTTTTTCTGCCAATCTTTCGCTGAGAGCTTCTTCTAGAGCTGATACCAATTGATCAGCGCAAGATGTGTTGTTTCTACATACAATGCCTCTAAGTTTTTTAATTACTTCTTCTACAGGCATTCCTTCAACAAGTTTGCTGATGGCTTGGAGATTTCCTGAACAGCCATTAGTGAAATGAACATTTTTTACTAAACCGTCCTTAATATCAAAATTAATTTCACTAGAACATACTCCATTAGTATGATATGTAATCATTTAAAACACTTCTCATATAAAATTCTGTCTTTTGAATTGTATCATCTATATATAACTATAATCAATAGGAGAATGTATGACTCAAAACATAAATAGTGGAGGAAAGTTGTTAAATAATAAAATGATTTATTGTAAAATGAAATAAAAAAATAATAAAAATACAATTGATATATGTACATACTTATGGTAGACTTACAGCAAGAGAATGTAAAATCGTTTACATAAGCAGAGTAGGAAATAGCGCGTTAAGTGCCGATAGAATGGGAAGTTGTCGTCGGACGAAAAATCATCACGATTTGCGGTACTATTTCTGCATCCACTGCCACAGAAGAGTTCTCTTCTCTAATGTGGTAACAATGCCATATAAGAGAGGAGGTGCTCATATGAAGGATACGAGGAAACTGGTTTTCTTAGCTTTATTCATTGCGCTACAAATTGTACTAACTAGGTTTTTGTCGATACAAACACCTATCGTAAGAATTGGATTCGCTTTCTTACCTTTAGCAATATCATCTATGATGTTTGGTCCTTTGTTAGGAGGCGTTGCTGCAGCAGTAGCAGACATTATTGGAATGATGCTTTTTCCGTCAGGTGGGGCGTATTTTCCAGGTTTCACATTGACTGCTTTTTTAACAGGTGCAGCTTATGGTTTGTTTCTTTATAATAAACCAAAGACATTTATTAGAATCACTCTTGCAGTAGTATTTGTTTCTTTAATCATTAATTTAGGACTAGATACTCTATGGATAAAGATGATAACAGGAAATGCATATTTAGCTATTTTACCAACCCGAGTTGTAAAATCATTAATCATGATTCCAATTCAAGTTTCATTAATCCAAATCATGTGGCGCTACGTAGTGAGCCGTTTGAATATTATCAAAACGGCAACAGTATAACTAAAATATGAGGAGCTTTGCTTTTGCAAGGCTCTTTTTTTATAGTGCGCCTAGCGTGAGTGCAATCTAACTTAATAGCCATTTTGAAAAATAGATGACCTATAAATAGTATAAGCAAATGAATCATTTTTTAGTAAGAGAAACTTATTGTTTTTTTTCTCCTATAAAAGGTTTATGGTATAATCATATAAAATTGAAACAAATAAACACATAGTAAATAACCTATGCTTATAGGGAATATATCTAATAAGTTGATATAGTTATTTTATAAGTGAAATGAAGATAAAAATAAAGGAGCAATAAAATGGATTATTCACAAAAGAGTCTCGCTGTTCATGAAAAGCATAAAGGGAAAATTGAAGTCGTATCAAAGATTTCAGTACAAAATAGAGAAGATTTAAGCATTGCTTATACTCCTGGAGTCGCAGAACCTTGCCGAAAGATACATGACAATAAAGAGAGTGCGTATACTTATACATCAAAAGGAAACTTAGTAGCCGTTGTTAGCGATGGGAGTGCTGTTTTGGGTCTTGGCAATATTGGACCAGATGCGGCTATGCCAGTTATGGAAGGAAAGTCCATTCTTTTTAAAGAATTTGCCAATGTAGATGCTTTTCCAATATGTCTAAATACTCAAAATGTAGATGAAATCATTCAGGCTATAAAATGGATTGCTCCAACTTTTGGAGGTATTAATCTTGAAGACATTAGCGCACCAAGGTGCTTTGAAATAGAAAATAGATTAAAAGAAGAATTAGATATACCTGTCTTTCATGATGATCAACACGGTACGGCCATTGTGGTAGCTGCGGGTATCATTAATGCTCTAAAAATTGTTCGAAAAAGGTTAGAAGACATTAAAGTAGTAGTAAATGGTGCGGGAGCAGCAGGTGTAGCTATTGTTAAAATGCTTCTCAATTTGGGTGTAAAAAATATTATCTTGTGTGATAGTAAAGGAACCATATTTGAAGGCTCATCAGATGTAAAGTATAAAGTTGAAATTGCAAAAGTAACGAATAAAAAATCGTTAAAGGGTTCATTAAAGGATGCATTAGTGGGCGCGGATATATTTATAGGTGTTTCAATAGCTAATATTGTAACAGAAGAGATGGTTCAATCTATGAACAAAGACGCTATTATTTTCGGATTGGCTAATCCTACTCCTGAGATAATGCCTAATTTAGCCTTAAAAGCTGGAGCGAAAATAGTTGGTTCAGGACGATCTGATTTTGCAAATCAAGTAAACAATGTGCTGGCTTTCCCTGGTATCTTTAGAGGTGCTTTAGATGTAAGGGCTAAAGAAATTAATGAAGAAATGAAATTGGCTGCAGCTTATGCTATAGCTGATTTAATTAGCGAAGAAGAGTTGCGAGAAGACTATGTAATACCTGATGCTTTTGATAAAAGAGTAGTAGATAAAATTGCCTCAGCGGTAAAAGAAGCCGCTATTGCAAGTAAAGTAAATAGGATATAAAGTGAAATAAGTATCTATAAAAGGGCGCAATAGGGCTTTTTATATTTTTTAAAAAAAGAGTTGACATTAATGGGAGATCTCTCTATAATAAAACAAGTCGCCACAAAAATCGACAAAATATCTCAAAGAAAAAGAGATTGTTGATTTTATAAGAAAAACAAAAAAAGTGGTTGACAAATGAAATGAAAAGAAGTATGATATAAAAGTTGTCTCTTGAGACAAGCTAAAAAAGAATTTAGTAAGCAAAGTATTACTCTAAGGTATTTGAAAATAGAATAGTGCACACAAACCCAAGCAAATTAGTTGCA
>ENA-UOOM01001269-UOOM01001269.1-fermentation-metagenome-genome-assembly--contig:-NODE-1269-length-24833-cov-4.485431_pt1 | contig 24833 bp, 20 predicted proteins | sample MGYA00245781_ERZ724031 | MGnify/ENA primary metagenome ERZ724031 (study PRJEB28704, sample SAMN03018317) | fermentation metagenome | biome: anthropogenic terrestrial biome; feature: soil; material... | reverse complement strand
GGGGAAACGGAAAAGCTGCTTGCCGAGGGCAGGCCTTACGTAATACGCCAAAAAATGCCTGTGGAGGGTTCCACTACATTTGACGACATTGTCTACGGGCCTATTACAATAGAAAACAGCGAGCTTGAAGACCAGATATTGTTAAAGACAGACGGCTACCCGACTTATAACTTCGCGAACGTTATAGACGACCACCTTATGGAGATAACGCACGTTGTACGCGGGTGCGAGTACCTTACGTCCACCCCTAAGTACAACCTGCTTTACGAAGCGTTCGGGTGGGACGTACCGGTTTACGTACATTTGCCGCTTATAATGGGTAAAAACCCTGACGGCAGTGTTTCCAAACTTTCAAAGCGCCACGGCTCGACAGGCTTTGCTGACCTTGTAAAGGACGGGTACCTGCCGCAGACCATAGTTAACTATATAGCGCTTTTGGGCTGGTGCCCAAAAGACAACAGGGAGATATTCTCCCTGCCGGAGCTGGTGGAGAACTTTTCGATAGACGGCATAAGCAAATCCCCGGCTGTTTTCGATTACGATAAGCTTCTGTGGATGAACGGCGAATATATACGCGCTATGGGCACGGAGGATTTTATAAAGAACGCAATGCCGTACTTCAGGCAGGTTTTCCCTGAAGGCGTGCATAAGTGGGACGTGCTTGCCGGAGTTTTGCAGAAACGTGTACAGAAGTTTACGGAAATACCGGATATGATAGGCTTCTTAAAAGAACTGCCGGAGTACCCGGCGGATTACTTTACAAATAAAAAGAGTAAAACAAATCCGGAGGTTTCATTAAAGATGTTAAAGGAAGCCGTACCTGTACTCGAAAAGCTTGACGACTGGTCGGTGGACTCCCTTTATAACACGCTTACCGGCCTTGCCTCACGCCTTGGCGTTAAAAACGGGACGCTCATGTGGCCGGTGCGCATAGCTGCCGCGGGGCAGACAGTCACGCCTGGCGGCGCTATGGAGATACTCTCATTCCTTGGCAGGGAAGAATCATTAAAAAGGCTCAATAAAGGCATTGAAAAGCTTGACGCGCAAGGAGCTTGTTAAAAATGAGTGAAGAAATTAAAAATCCGGAAGAAGATACCGGCAACTTTATCCATACTTTTATTAAGGAAGATATCGCGCCGGGCGGGCGTTTCGAAGGCAGGGAAATCCATACCCGCTTTCCGCCTGAGCCTAACGGCTACCTGCACATAGGCCATGCGAAAGCGATATGCATAGACTTTGGCACCGCTGAGAAGTTCGGCGGCGTATGCAACCTGCGCATGGACGACACCAACCCCGCTAAGGAAAGCGAAGAATACGTAGAGGCGATTAAAAAAGATATCAGCTGGCTCGGCTTTTCATGGGGCAGCCGCTTTTATTACGCTTCTGATTATTTTCAGCAGATGTATGACATAGCAGTCGGCCTTATAAAGAAAGGCCTTGCGTACGTTTGCGAGCTTTCGCCCGAACAGATGAAAGAAAACAGGGGGGACCTTACGCACCCGGCTGTAAGCCCTTACCGTGAAAGGCCGTCTGAAGAAAGCCTTGAGCTGTTTGCACGTATGAAAAACGGCGAATTTGAAGACGGGCGCATGACACTGCGCGCAAAAATAGACCTTTCTTCCGGTAACTTTAACATGCGCGACCCGGTTCTGTACAGGATAAGCCATAAGCCGCATCACCGTACCGGAACAAAATGGTGTATTTATCCCATGTATGATTTTGCACACCCCATAGAAGATGCCATAGAAGGCGTTACACATTCGCTCTGCACTTTGGAGTTCGAAGCCCACAGGCCGCTTTACAACTGGGTCATAGACAATATCGGCCTGCCGGATAAGCCGCGGCAGATAGAGTTTGCGCGGCTTGGCATAAACAACACGGTAATGAGCAAACGGAAGCTGCGCGCCCTTGTAGAGGGCGGCTATGTGAACGGCTGGGACGACCCGCGCATGCCTACACTAAGCGGTCTGCGCCGCAGGGGGTACACGCCACTTTCCATACGTAACTTCTGTGAACGCATAGGCGTTGCCAAAGTAAACAGCACCGTGGAGTACGCGTTCCTTGAGCACTGCCTGCGCGAGGACCTTAACGAAAAGGCGCGCCGCGTAATGGCTGTCCTCGACCCCGTTAAGCTCATAATCACAAATTATCCTGAAGGCAGCTCAGAAACGTTTATGGTTGAAAATAACCCTGAATGCCCGCAAGACGGCAGCAGGCCGGTTACATTTTCCCGTGAGCTTTGGATAGAACGCGGTGACTTTATGGAAAATCCGCCTAAAAAATATTTCAGGCTTTTCCCGGGAAATGAAGTAAGGCTAAAAACGGCTTACGTCATACGCTGCACGGGATGCGAAAGGGACGAGGCAGGTAACGTAACAGCCGTAACGGCTGAGTACGACCCGCAGACACGCGGCGGAAATACCCCCGATGGAAGGAAAGTAAGGGGAACCATACACTGGGTAGATGCGAACAACTGCCGGGATGCCGAAGTGCGGCTTTACGGAAGCCTGTTCTCCGTACCGGATCCGGAGGCCGGCGACGATATAACGAAGGTTTTAAATCCCGATTCACTTAAGGTGCTTAAAAACTGCAAAACAGAGCCGTGGCTTGCCGATGCAGACAGTTCACAGCCGTTTCAGTTTATGCGCAGCGGATATTTCTGCATTGACAGCCGCGACAGCACAACCGAACACCCCGTGTTTAACCGCTCCGTTTCATTGAAAGACAGTTTTAATAAGAAAAAATAAAAGATGGAAAGGGAAAAGTATGACCGACAAACGGGTAATGGAAATATTCAAAGAAGCCGGCGTCCTGCTTGAGGGGCATTTCAAGCTTACGTCGGGCAGGCACAGCAACAGGTACCTGCAGTGCGCCAAGATATTCCGCAATACAAAGTACAGCGAAGAACTCTGCGCCGCCCTTGCCGCTAAATTCTCCGGACAAGGCATACAGGTCGTTATAGGGCCTGCAATGGGCGCCGTACAGATGGCGTATGAAGTCAGCCGCGCGCTTAAATGCGAAAACTTTTTTGCCGAGCGCGATGAAAACGGCAAGATGTCTTTGCGCCGCGGATTTTCCGTAAGCAGTGGGCAGAAAGTGCTCATTGTAGAGGACGTGGTTACTACCGGCGGTTCTGTCCGCGAAGTTATGGATATAGTCCGTCAAGCCGGCGGCGTTGTCGTGGGCGTGGGTTCTATTGTTGACCGTACAGGCGGCAGGATAGACTTCGGCGTGCCGTTTTGCTCAGTCATTTCACTTGACGTGGAGTCATGGGAGCCGCAGGACTGCCCCTTGTGCAAAGCAGGCGCGCCTGCTCCCGTAAAACCAGGCAGCAGGAAAATATGATTTAACGGTTCTATCCTGCTTTTTTAAGGACCGGAGGAGCTGCTTTGGACAAGTACAGTAATCCCGAAAGTAAAAAAAGCAACGGCAAATCCGTTCACAGCGGCCACCGCGAACGGCTGAAAAACCAGTTCCTTAAAAACGGCCTTGATTCGTTTGAGCCGCATACGGTTTTGGAGATGCTCCTTTTTTACGCCATACCGCTTAAGGACACAAATCCGGTGGCACATGATCTCCTGCAGAAATTCGGATCGCTTTCGGGCGTCTTTGATGCGCCGATAGAAGAGCTGGTGCAGGTCAGCGGCATAGGCAAGTCCGCGGCCATACTCCTTAAGCTGGTGCCTCAGCTAAGCCGCAGGTACCAGGAAGACCTCGACCGTGACAAGACCGTTATCTACAGCTACGACGAGGCGGGCAGGCAGCTTATTAAGAAGTTTATAGGCAGGCAGAACGAGGTCGTTGTACTAATGCTGCTTGACAGCAAAATGCGTGTTCTTTTCTGCGACGTTATATGCGAAGGCACGGCCACCGCGGCAAATATTTACATCAAGAAAATCATAAGGCTTTCGGCCAGGTATGACGCTGTTTACGCAATTATTTCGCATAACCACCCGAGCGGTAACTGCCTGCCGTCCAAGCAGGATATAAGTACCACCAAGTGGGTTTACGAAGCGCTCGACACGGTAGAAGTGAGACTCATTGACCACGTCATAGTAAGCGGAAATAATTTTTTATCAATAGCAAAAAGTAAAATGATGCCTGAAATTTTCGATTCGTCTTCCGATGCGGAGTAAAATATGGACTTTAAACTCGTTTCAAAATATAAACCGGCAGGCGACCAGCCCAAGGCCATAAAGCAGCTTACGGACGGCCTTAAAAACGGTGACAGGGAACAGGTGCTGCTCGGAGTCACCGGCTCGGGAAAAACGTTTACCATGGCTAATGTTATAGCCGGGATGAACCGCCCTGCCCTTGTGCTTGCGCATAATAAAACGCTCGCGGCGCAGCTCTGTTCGGAGTTCCGCGAGTTTTTTCCCGAAAACGCCGTCGAATATTTTGTCAGTTATTATGATTATTACCAGCCCGAAGCCTATATAGCGACTACCGACACTTATATAGAAAAAGACTCGGCAATAAATGACGAAATAGATAAACTCCGCCACTCAGCCACATCGGCGCTTTCTGAAAGGCGCGACGTCATTATAGTGGCAAGCGTTTCGTGTATTTACAGCCTTGGCGACCCGATTGACTACCGCACGATGGTGATATCGCTCCGCCCAGGCATGCAGAAAAACCGCGACGATTTGCTTAAGAAGCTTGTGGAAATCCAGTACGAGCGCAACGACGTCAATTTTATAAGGAATAAATTCCGCGTGCGCGGCGATGTAGTGGAGATCTTCCCCGTACAGTCAAACGATACGGCTGTGCGCGTGGAGTTTTTCGGCGATGAAATCGACAGGATAAGGGAGATAAACCCGCTTACAGGCGAAGTAAAGGCAGACCTTAAGCATGTGGCAATATATCCTGCCTCGCACTACATTGTCCCAAGGGAAAAAATGCAGCGCGCCCTGCAGGATATAGACGGCGAAATGGAAGAGCGTGTCGAGTACTTTAAAAGCAAAAACAAGCTGATAGAGGCGCAGCGCATAGAAGAACGTACGCGGTACGACATGGAAATGCTGGGCGAAATAGGCTTTTGCAAAGGTATTGAAAACTATTCGCGCATAATGTCGGGCCGTAAACCCGGAAGCGCCCCTTTTACGCTGCTGGACTATTTCCCTAAAGACTTCATACTGTTTGTAGACGAGTCGCACGTTACCCTTCCGCAGGTGCGCTCTATGTACGCCGGCGACCGCGCGCGGAAAAAATCCCTCGTAGACTACGGTTTCAGGCTGCCGTCGGCTTATGACAACAGGCCGCTTAATTTCGATGAATTTTACAGCCATATAAACCAGGCGGTGTTCGTCAGCGCGACGCCGGGCGACTTTGAAAAGGAAAAAGCGGCACAAACGGTTGAGCAGGTCATACGGCCTACAGGCCTTGTAGACCCTGAGATAATCGTAAAGCCTACTGACGGGCAGATAGACGACCTTATTTCAGAAATCAACATCCGCGCTGAGAAAAAAGAGCGCGTGCTTGTTACAACGCTCACTAAAAAGATGGCTGAGGACCTTACCGCATACCTCGAAGGCATGGGCATAAAAGTACGCTATATGCACCATGACATAGACACAATAGAACGCATGGAGATAATTCGCGACCTGCGCCTTGGCAAATTTGACGTGCTCGTTGGCATAAACCTGCTGCGCGAAGGGCTTGACATCCCCGAAGTTTCACTTGTTGCAATACTCGACGCCGACAAAGAGGGCTTCCTGCGCAGCTCGCGCTCACTTATACAGACCATAGGCCGCGCGGCGCGGAACGCGGAAGGCCAGGTCATTATGTATGCCGACTCTGTTACGCCTTCGATGGAGGAGGCCATACGCGAGACGGAACGCCGCCGCAGCCTGCAGATGGCTTATAACAGTGAGCACGGCATTACGCCTAAGACCATAGTCAAAGAAGTTCCTGAAATACTCGAAATCACTTCACGCAAGCCTGACGCTCAGAAAAAACGCGGCAAGCTTACTGCGGATGAAAAAGAACGTGTTATAGAGCAGATGACAAAAGAAATGAAAATTGCCGCAAAAATGCTTGAGTTCGAGCACGCAGCTTACCTGCGTGACAGGATAAAAGAACTGAAAAGTTCAAAATAACGGGAGACGGGATGTATGCCTTCAAAATATATTTTTATCAAGGGCGCGCGCGAGCATAACTTAAAAAACATAGATTTAAAAATACCGCGTGACAAGCTCATAGTTTTTACAGGGCTTTCAGGGTCGGGAAAATCCTCCCTTGCGTTCGACACCATATATGCTGAAGGGCAGAGGCGCTACGTAGAGTCGCTCTCTTCTTATGCGCGCCAGTTCCTTGGGCAGGTAGATAAACCGGACGTAGACTATATAGACGGCCTTTCACCGGCAATATCCATTGACCAAAAAACCACGTCGAAAAACCCTCGCTCGACAGTAGGCACCGTAACGGAGATATATGACTATTTAAGGCTGCTGTACGCGCGCATAGGCGTACCGCACTGCCCGGTGTGCGGCCGCGAAATAAAACAGCAGACCGTAGACCAAATAGTCGACAGGGTGCTTACACTGCCTGAAAAAACTAAAATAATGGTTCTGTCGCCTGTCGTAAGGGCAAGGAAGGGCGAGCATGCAAAAGAAATCGAAGCCGCACGTAAAAGCGGCTTTGTGCGTGTGCGCGTAGACGGCATAATATACGACCTGTCTGACAGCATAAAACTTGAAAAAAATAAAAAGCATACGGTCGAGGTAGTCGTAGACCGCCTTGTAATACATGAGTCCATACGGTCAAGGCTTGCCGACTCAGTCGAAACAGCGTCAAAACTTTCAGGCGGAATTATCATAATCAGTGAGGCAGGCGGGGGGGATACGCTCTTTTCACAAAATTACGCATGCCCCGAGCACGGAGTCAGCATAGAAGAACTGACTCCGCGCATGTTTTCATTTAACAATCCTTACGGTGCCTGCCCAAAGTGCTCGGGCCTCGGGCTTTTTATGAAAATAGACCCCGACCTTGTCATACCGGACAAATCGCTTTCCGTAAATAAAGGCGGTATAAAGGCGGGCGGCTGGGCGATGGAAGGCAACACCATAGCCGCTATGTACTACCGCGCCCTTGCAAAAAAATACGGTTTTTCACTTAGCACACCCATAGAGAAACTTCCTCAGGAGGTTGTAGATATACTGCTTTACGGAACAAAAGGCGAAACAATACGCGTTACACGTGAGAACGGTTACGGTAAAAATTCTTACGACACAGTATTTGAGGGAGTAGTAAACAACCTTGAACGCAGGTACCGTGAAACTAAAAGCAACTGGATAAAAGAGGAAATACAGTCGTACATGAGCGCCATCCCATGCGATGCCTGCGGCGGAAAGCGCCTGTCGCCCATGAGCCTCGCCGTAACGGTCGGAGGAATAAACATAGCGCAGTTCTGCGACATGCCTGTAACTAAAGAACTGGACTTTATAAACGGCCTCAAGTTAAACGAACGCGACAGCATGATTTCACATCTTATTATAAGGGAAATAAAAAGCAGGCTCGGTTTTTTAAAGGACGTCGGCCTTGAGTACCTTACCCTGTCGCGTTCCGCGGGAACCCTTTCGGGCGGTGAGAGCCAGCGCATACGCCTTGCCACGCAGATAGGCTCGTCACTTACAGGCGTACTGTATATACTCGACGAGCCGAGCATCGGGCTGCACCAGCGCGACAACGCACGCCTGCTCGCCACTTTGAAGCATTTGCGCGACCTCGGCAACACTGTGATAGTAGTGGAACACGACGAAGAAACCATGCGTGCCTCGGACTATATAGTCGATATAGGCCCGGGGGCGGGCATACACGGCGGTGAAGTCGTTTTCAGCGGCAAAGTCGGGGATATCGTAAACTGCAAAGAGTCCATCACCGGCCAGTACCTCAGTGGAGCCAAAAAAGTCGGAGTGCCTGAAAAGCGCAGAAAGGGCAGCGGCAAAAAACTGCGCATAACAGGCGCCGCCCAAAACAACCTTAAAGGTATAGACGTAGATATACCCTTGGGCGAGTTTGTGTGCGTGACAGGCGTCTCAGGCTCGGGAAAGTCTTCACTGGTAAACGAGATACTTTATAAATACCTTGCCGCCCAGCTTAACCGCGCACGGACCAAGCCGGGAAAATTCAAAAAAATAACGGGCCTTTCAGAACTTGACAAAGTCATACAGATAGACCAGTCACCGATAGGGCGGACGCCGCGTTCCAATCCGGCTACGTACACGGGCGTTTTTACCAATATACGCGAGCTGTACGCTTCAACGCAGGACGCAAAGCTGCGCGGCTACAATGCCGGCAGGTTTTCATTCAACGTAAAAGGCGGGCGGTGCGAGGCCTGCCAAGGCGACGGCATAATTAAAATAGAGATGAATTTTCTGCCCGACGTCTATGTGCCGTGCGACGTCTGCAAGGGCAAAAGGTATAACCGTGAAACGCTTGAGATAAAGTACAAAGGCAAAAGCATATACGACGTACTTGAAATGACTGTTGAAGAAGGCCTTGCCTTTTTTTCTAACCTGCCGGGCATAGCACGCAGGCTGCAAACGCTTTACGACGTTGGCCTCGGCTATATAAAGATAGGGCAGCCGGCGACTACGCTTTCTGGCGGTGAGGCACAGCGCGTAAAGCTTGCGTCGGAACTTGGCAAACGTTCAACCGGACGTACTATTTATATCCTTGACGAACCTACCACAGGGCTTCATATAGCGGATGTGCATATGCTCATAAACGTTTTGCAGAAGCTTGTCGACAGCGGAAATACGGTCGTCGTCATAGAGCATAACCTTGACCTTATAAAGACGGCCGACTACATTATCGACTTAGGCCCTGAAGGCGGAGATGCAGGCGGCAATATAGTCGCCTGCGGCACTCCGGAGCAAGTGGCTGAAGCGGAGGGGTCGTACACCGGGCAGTACCTGCGCCATATGCTTTGACAATGTATTTTTACACAATCACATAAAGGTTTAAAGAGGGGATATTTTTGATAAAAAATATAATATTCGATATGGGACAGGTACTTATGAGCTTCAAGCCTGAAAAGTATGTTTACTCTACCGCAAAGTCCCCTGAGTCTGCCGAAGCAATACTGCGGGAGCTTTTCGGAGGGCCGGAATGGCCGATGCTTGACGCAGGAACCATAACGGACGAAGAAACTGTTAAACGTGTGCAGGCAAGGATACCTGCGTACGCCGATGACGTTGCTGCCGTAATGGAAAACTGGCATCTCCTTATGAAACCGCTTCCAGGTATGGAAGATATCCTCTCAAAGCTTAAAGAGAACGGGTACAGTCTGTATCTGCTTTCTAACGCGAGCATACGCTTTTACAGGTTTTACAAATGCATATCCATGTTCGGGTACTTTGACGGCATAGTGATTTCCGCCAAAGAAAAGCTTGTAAAACCGGACAAAAGAATTTACCGCCTCATTCTTTCACGCTACGGCCTTAAAGCGGACGAATGCCTTTTTATAGACGACCTTCAGGACAATATAGACGGTGCCGGCAGCGTTGGCATAAACGGGCACAGGTTTAAGGGGCACGATGAATTAGTTAGCTTTTTAAAGTGCGAAAAACTTTTGTAACTTAGTTATTTTTTACATAGCTTTACAGCAGTTTATATTTTATAAAAGCCGGAAATACCTCACACACACCGTACAAAAACGGCGGCATAAGGTATTTCCGGCTTCATTTATATGTAATGTCTGTAAATAATGTCAGCCGGCGAAGAAAATTCCGCCCTCTCTGCGCGGTTTTGCTTCCGGCACCTTTCCTTCGGCATAGCCGAGGCACACGCATCCGTAAGGCAGGTACCCTTGCGGTATGCCAAGCTCAGATACTATGCGCTTGTCCTGCAGGCCGGGAAGTACTGAGCATATATAACATGAGCCTAAGCCGCATGCATGCGCCGCAAGCATGATATTCATAATCGCGCAGGCGGCATCCTCCCTGTTGTACTTGGCATCTTCTGGGGCGGAAACGACTATGACGGCTGGGGCGTTATAAAACGGCATATGGCCCGGGATGAACGAAGCGCCGTTTTCTTTTGCGGCAGCCACTGCCTTTTGTAAAATTACGCGGTCCTTTACAACGGTGAAAAACCTTTTTTGCAGCCCCATGGCCGACGGCGCGTACTTTGCTGCCTTAAGTATGGAGTCAAGCGCTTCTTCAGGCACAGGGTCAGGCTTATACGACCTGACTGAACGCCGTGTAAGTAATAAGTCAAGGCCTTTGTTTTCCATAGTTAAACTTCCTTTCACATTATGCTGTTTAGCTTATTCAACAATTTAATTTTATCTGTATTAAGTTTTTATGTCAAGTAAGTAAAATGTTAAAAAAATAATTTATTTATTTCCCTAAATATTATTATTTTCAAATTAACACTATGCGAACGAGTGGTATACTATGCAACGTTGTGCATTTTTAAAAAATAAAAATTCAGAGGCGTTAGAGAAATTGAAAAAAGGTATTATCTCAATAGCATTGGCAACTTTATTTTTCAGCACTATGGAGATAGCGCTGAAAATCTCCGCCGGTAACTACAACCCGATTCAGCTTACGTTTTTACGTTTCCTCATAGGCGGTGTCGTGCTCGTACCGCTTGCGGTGCGCGAGATAAAGTCAAAAAAACTGAAGCTTAAACTCAATGACATCGGTTTTTTTGCCATGACGGGCTTTATATGCGTTGTCGTAAGCATGATCATGTTTCAGCTCGGTGTCGTGTACTGCCCTGCGTCAGTAGTTGCCGTACTGTTTAGCTGCAACTCTGTTTTCGTAGTACTTTTTGCATATATCATGCTTGCGGAAAAGATATATAAGCATACGGTTATCTCTATTATAGTCAGCGTCGCGGGCATGATGGTTATAATAAATCCTTTGCACATGTCGGCAAGCCTTAAGGGCGTTATCTTTTCGCTTATAGCAGCGGTCACTTTTGCACTTTATAACGTCATAGGCCGCACGCGCAGTGACAGGTACGGCGGCATAACGCTTACGTGCCTGAGCTTCCTGTTTGGCTGCGCAGAGCTTGCGGTGCTCATTTCTCTTACTTACATACCGTCCGCGGCGCGGGCCTTTGCTTCTTCCGGCCTTCCGATGCTTGCGAAGATACCGCTTTTTTCCGGTATATCCGCAGACTCTTTAGGCGGGCTGATATATGTAGGGGTCTTTGTAACCGGACTGGGGTACACCTTTTACTTTATGGCTATGGAAGAAACGTCCGCCGCCACAGCGTCGCTTGTTTTTTACCTAAAGCCGGTACTCGCCCCGATTTTTGCTTTAGCTGTCCTTGGCGAGCCTATCACGTTAAATATGCTCGCCGGTATAATTTTAATCATAATAGGCTCGTTTATCTCGTTTGTGCCGGGCATAAAACTCGGGAAGAATAAAAAGCTGAGTGAAGATATAGAAGAAATCAAGAGCGAATACGAGGCTGAAGCCGATGAAACGGCTATAAAGCCGTAAAAGAATCCGGTTTATTTATTGAACCGTTTGTAAAGCGCCGCAAGCGACTTTTTCTCTATCCTTGAAACATAGGAGCGCGAGATGCCCATTTTTTTAGCTACCTCCCTTTGCGTCAAGGGCTTGTAGCCGTCGAGCCCGTAACGCAGCTGTATAATGGTCCTCTCGCGCGGGGTTAACATTTCATTTATATATTGTTTCAGATGCTCGGCTTTTATTTTGCAGTCTAAATTATCAAGTATATTATCCTCGGTTGACATCGTGTCCAAAAGGGTAAGCGCGTTGCCGTCTTTGTCTGTGTCTATAGGCTCGTTAAGGGATATGTCTTGTGAACTTTTTTTGTTTGCGCGGAAGTACATAAGGACTTCGTTTTCTATGCACCTTGCCGCATAGCTTGAAAGGCGTATCCCTTTGCTGCTGTCAAACGTGTTTATTGCCTTTATGAGTCCGATAGTTCCTATAGAAATCAAATCGTCCTGTTCGTTATAATTTGAGTAGTACTTTTTGATTATATGCGCCACAAGGCGCAAGTTGTGTTCTATAAGCGTAGCTTTCGCCGTTGCATCGCCGTTTTTCATCCTTTCAAGGCATTCTTTTTCTTCCTTAGCAGAAAGTGGGTGCGGAAAAGAGCCGGAACCTGTAACGTGCAGCACAAAAAATATCAGGCCCGATAAAGCTAAGCTAAATATGGCACCGAACATTGGCGACGCTCCTTTTATGTAGTATACGCCTTCCTGAGGCGGGGGCAAAGCCTGGGCTTTCACATTATTTACAGCCTGTTTTTATACTGCCGCAGTGCCTGCCGCTTTTGATGCCGGTCCTGCGGCAAATTAAACGCTTATTGCCATTATATGTTACGGCGGGCATTATTGTTGCAAGTCCAAACTTTTTAAGGCAAATATACTTTAGGATGCAAGATGCGTTTTCCAATGTAAAGTTTAGTAATTACATATGAATACTTATATTTGCTGCGCAGGCATTGTATAATGCAGATATTTACAGGGTAATGCGTGCCATTTCGCTTTATTATTTTACGGCATTTTCATGCACTCCAATGCTGATATTATTTAATAAAATAAATTTAATTGAAAAGGACCGTGAGTTTATGGCAGAACGTAAAACAGCACCGTTCCGTTCGGACATCGTAGGAAGTTTTTTGCGTCCGCAAAATTTAAAGCATGCAAGGAAATTATATGCGGAAAATAAAATAAGTATGGCGGAACTTAAAAAAACCGAAGACGGCTCCATACGCGATTTAGTTGCCAAAGAAAAACAAATGGGCCTTAAAGCCGTCACGGACGGCGAATTTAGGAGGCGCTACTGGCACCTTGACTTCCTTGCCGCTTTAAAAGGCATACAGGAAGTTAAAGCCGAACACTGGTCGGTTGAGTTTAAAGGCAGGCAGCCTAAAGCCGCGACCATAAAAATTGTCGGTAAAATCGGCTTTGAAGGCCATCCCTTTGTTGAGCATTTTAAATATTTATATTCCGCTGCCGGCGGTTCCCTGTGTAAAATGACGATTCCGTCGCCGTCAATGCTGCACCTAATATGCTGTGTAAGGGCGACGGATTATACGCCTATAAAAGAATACGAAGATGAAAGTAAACTTTACTATGATATAGCTATGGCGTACCAAAAGGCCATACGCGCTTTTTATGACGCCGGCTGCCGCTACCTGCAGCTTGACGATACGTCATGGGGCGAGTTCTGCGACCTGCAAAAGCGTAAAGCTTACAAGGAACGCGGCCTTGACCTTGACGCCATAGAAAAAGAGTATGTTAAGATGATAAACCTGGCGCTTGAAGCCAAGCCGGACGATATGGTTATAACCATGCACATATGCCGCGGCAATTTCCGCTCCACGTGGTTTTCTTCAGGCGGCTATGAACCTGTCGCAGAGATACTCTTTGGGCACGCCAACGTAGACGGCTTCTTCCTTGAGTACGACTCAGACAGGGCGGGCGGTTTTGAACCGCTGCGGTTTATTAAAAACCAGCAGGTAGTTCTCGGCCTTATTACTTCAAAATATCCTGAGCTTGAGGCGGAGGGTGACATAATGAAAAGGATAGAAGAAGCATCTAAGTACGTAACTCTCGACCAATTATGCCTCAGCCCGCAGTGCGGTTTTTCGTCGACAGAAGAAGGCAATGTAATGACGCAGGAGCAGCAGTGGGCAAAGGTGAAGCTCGTGCAGAAAATTGCTAAAGAAGTTTGGGGATAAGATGTTTTTTGATATAACAGCGCGGATATAGTCAATATTATTATTTATAACCGCATAAAAGCCGCTATGGAAACAAAAAATTCCGCGGCTTTTAATTTTTTCTAATAGATATAATACTGTCGGATGTAAATTAACATATTCGCAATGTTTTAATTACTTAACAGGTTGAAGTTTACGTATATAGTTGATATAATTTAAATATAAAGCTGTAAACTGCCTTTCAATGCGGTTTACAGCTATTAATTGCATTGGCTCAATATAAATAATTAAATTTAATGTTGCCTTAAGCGGCGGTATAAAACGGAGGTGCTTTAGGTTGGGCATAAAAAAGTTGACGGCTTTAATTTTAATTTGCGGCTTGCTGCTCCCACTCGCGGCGTGCGGAAACAAACAATCCAAAAACGCTGACAAAACAATAAATTACAACTTGACGGCCGAACCTGAAACGCTCGACCCCCAAATAGCTTCCGACTCACCGTCACTTATAGCAATAGGCTCTATTTTTGAAGGGCTTATAAGGCTTGATGCAAACGGTAACCCGGCCCCCGGCGTTGCTTCAAGCTGGGAGGCCGGCAACGACAGTACTGAGTTTACATTTCATTTGCGCAAGGATGCGAAGTGGACGGATGACGACGGCACACCGGTGACTGCGAAAGACTTTGTTTACGCATTCAGGAGGGCGCTTGACCCGCAGACAGGCTCTAAAACGTGTTCCACCATGTTCTGCATTAAAAACGCGCGTGCCGTAAACGAAGGCAAAGCTTCGGCAGACAGCCTTGGTGTTACCGCAAAAGACGAATATACGCTCGTTGTACAGCTTGAATATTCATATCCGGATTTTCCAAAGCTTACTGCCAACGCCGTCTTTATGCCGTGCAACGAAAAATTTTTTACTGAAACTGCCGGCAGGTACGGCATAGACAGCAAATACGTTATGGGAAACGGCCCTTTCTGCATAGACGGAAAATACGGGTGGGAACACGGTAAATACTTAAATTTAAAGCGTTCTGGTTCTTATTCCGGCACAAGCAAGCCGCTGCCGTCAAAGGTGGATTTCAGCATTGGCAACAAATCCGTTGATGTAAGCAATCCTGTCGCGGCTCTGCAGAATGGCACTATAGATGCCGCATCGCTTTCGGCAGGGCAGGCTTCACAGGCAAAAGAAAACGGCTGTACCGTCGTTTCATTTAAAGACACAACCTGGGGTCTGTGCTTTAACACGCAGTCCGGAATTATGAAAAATATAAATGTAAGGAAAGCTTTTATACAGGCTTTTAACAGGGAAAAGGTTATTTCGCATTTGCCGTCGAACATCCCGCAGGCTGAAAGCATGGTTTTGCCGTCGGCAGAACTTTCAGGTAAAAAGTATCTCTCCGCATACGGCGGGCCGTACTACATCAAGCAGAGCGATAATGCGGCGGCTCTGTTAGCGGCTGGGCTTAAAGAGGCCGGAGCTGACAGCGCAGGCTCGGTTACCGTACTTTGTCCAGACGGAAGCAACGCTAACCTTATGCTCAATGAAATGATAGTTTCTTGGAATGCAGCGTTTAATAATTATTTTAATATGGAAATACTCGACAGCAGCGAACTTATATCGCGTGTTAAAAGCGGGGATTACCAGCTTGCCGTTGCTCCTGTTACCAAAACAGGGAGCAATGCGCTTTCGGTCCTTTCACAGTTTGCAAGCGGTTACTCAGGTAACCCGGCGGGCTTTAAAAACACAGGTTACGACGCACTGCTCGCAAAGGCGGAAAACAGTGGAGGAAGCGAAGCCATACAAGCCTATGCTTCAGCTGAAAAATATTTAAGCGACAACGCCGTTTTCTATCCGCTGTATTACGGCAAGCATTTTTACGCCATGGCCAGCGGAGTCTCCGGCATTATCTTTAACTCAACGCAGTCCGGCATAGATTTTATAAACGCAGGCAAAGAATAATTCTCAAATGTAAGCAGATTTACATATAAAAAATCCGCCTTGTGAATTTACACGGGCGGATTTTTTTATGCTTTACTTGCCGTTGTTATTTAGTCGTACGTAACGTATTGGCCGTTTCTATGCCTCTGCTTCACACATTCAGTAAAAAGGTACTCTATCTGCCCGTTTACAGAGCGAAAATCATCTTCCGCAAAATTATTATAGATAGGTAAGCCTGCAGCGGCGGCAATGGGTAATCAATGCCCTTTCTCTTTAAGCCATTCCCTGAGCTGTTCATATGCTTCAACGGTTTTGAATTTAACCGTGTAGCCGCCGCTGCTTTCCGCTATTTCCAATTCGTTTTTGCTTAGCACGTCTTTAAGCTCTTCTTTTTCTTCCGCTGCCGGCAGGCACATAGGCGGGAAAATAACGCACCACCAGTTATGCCCTTTCCCCGAGCCTATTGTAACGCGCAGCGCGTCATACCTGCCTGCGGGCAGCGTAACCTCGCTGTACTGCCGCGTTGTAAAATACATATTTGTAAGGGTAACATTTACCGGGTAACTGTAGCCTTGCTTTTTAACTTCATCATCCGCGGCCTTTTGCAGCTCCGGTATATGTTCCGATACGATTTTTTCCGCTTCGTCTTTATTTTCAGCCCCGTCGAAGAAGCCTGAACTTTCTTTTATTATCCTGTCGCGGACTTTAAGCTTAAGCGACTGGTCAGAAGCCGAGTCAGAGTTAGCGAGAACATGTAGGCGCAGCACATGGTTCGGTATGTCTTCGCAGCATGCGGTAAAACCGCTGAATGTAAACAGTACAGTAAGTGTAAGCGCAAGGCAAAGCGCTTTTTCGAAAGTCTTCATAAAAAATTCTCCTTTACTTTCTGTGCAAAGGAGATTATTGGCATTAAAAGTTCTTTTATTCAAATCACCTTACAATGATAAGTTAAAAATCAAGCGCGTACAGGCTTGCATAAAAACACGTCTTTGTACCGCGTCAAAAGACGGGTTTTACATCTTTCGGCTTTTTCGCTGCTGTCAAACAGCCCGAAAACCGCGCTGCCGCTGCCTGTCATGCAGGCACCTAAGGCTCCGGCTGAAAGAATTGCAGATTTGACGGCTGTTATTTCTTTTAAGCCTAATATGTCTTCAAAGCAGTTGCCAAGGCATGCGGCTGACTGCGCAAGGCTGCCGCAGCCTAAAGCTTTTACCATTGCCGGTGAATATTTTTTACTGCCGAAGCCGTGTTTGTCGGCTTCACAGTATGCCTGCCCCGTGCTTATGCCAAAGCCAGGCTTGCAGACCAGTATAAGGCAGTCGGGCAGGGGAGAAATGGCCGTCAGTTTTTCACCTATGCCTTCGGCGGCGGCGGTCCCGCACCTTATGCAGAACGGCACATCGGCGCCTACTTTTAAAGCTATGCCACAAAGCTGCTCCATGGAAAGGCCCGCACAGAAAAAACGGTTCAGCAATTTTAGGGCCGCCGCAGCATCCGCGCTGCCGCCGCCAAGCCCCGACTGAAAAGGTATATGTTTTTTTATGCTGAGCGAAACGCCTTCATTTTCAACGCCTGCATAGGCGAAAAATAAACTTGCCGCTTTATATACGGTGTTTTTTTCATCACGCGGGAGCGACGGCTCATCACAGTAAACGCATATTTTATTGTCAGAAGAGCCTTCAACCGTCACTTCGTCATGGAGTGAAATGCTCTGCATAACAGAACTCAGTTCATGGTAACCGTCATCGCGGCGGCCTGCTATATCAAATGCCAGGTTTATTTTGGCATACGCATTCATAGACAAAGACATTAATTCATGTTTTCTCCTCAGACAGACTTTATAAAATGCTCTATACGCGACAAAGCCTCGGTTATATGTTTAAGTGAGTAAGAATATGATACGCGCACAAAACCTTCGCCGCAGGCTCCGAAAGCTGCGCCGGGTATAACGGCCACTCTTTCGGAATGCAGAAGCTGCTCGCAGAACTGTTCTGACGACAGCCCCGTGCCGGAAATACAGGGGAAAACATAAAAAGCCCCTTCGGGCTCAAAACAATTAAGTCCCATGGAGTTAAAGCCGTTTACTATAAACCTGCGGCGTATATCATATTCTCCACGCATATATGAAATGTCGTCGTCCCCGTTTTTAAGCGCCTCTATAGCCGCATACTGCGACGTTGTAGGCGCGCTCATAATCCCGTACTGGTGGAGCTTTGTCATTTGCTTAATTACGGCTTTTGGCCCGGCCGCAAAACCGAGGCGCCACCCTGTCATGGCATAAGCTTTGGAGAATCCGTTCACTACGACGGTACGTTCCTTCATGCCGTCTATTTCTGCAGCTGAAACGTGCTTTGTGCCGCCGTATGTAAGTTCGCCGTAAATTTCATCGGACAGGACCATTATATTATTTTCAATTATTATCTTTGAAATAGCTTCCAGGTCGCTTCGCCTCATAACCGCGCCAGTGGGGTTATTGGGGAACGGAAGTATCAGCAGCTTTGTTTTAGGGGTTATTTTATCGGCCAGCTCTTCAGCGGTGAGTTTAAATTTGTCCTCTTTTTTCGTTTCTATTATGACCGGTACACCGCCGGCCATAATTGTAAGAGGCTTGTAACAGACGAAGCTCGGCTCAGGTATCAGAACCTCGTCCCCAGGGTTAATAAGGCTGCGTATGGTAAGGTCTATGGCTTCGCTGCCGCCTACCGTGACAAGTATCTCCGACTCAGGTTTATATGATAAAGAGTAATGCCGCTCCATAAAGCGGCTGATTTCATTTCTAAGCTCTATAAACCCACGGTTTGGCGAGTACCATGTCTTGCCCTCTTCAAGCGTCCTTATGCCCTCCTGCCTTACGTGCCATGGCGTTGTAAAGTCAGGCTCGCCTATGGAAAGCGAAATGACGTTATCCATTTCATTAGCAATATCAAAAAAGCGGCGTATGCCCGACGGTTGCAGGCTAACGACGGCTTTGCTCATATTCTGACAGTAATCAGTCACACAGCACACTCCTTCGCTCGTCTTGTTCTTTATCTTTGTTCAAAATGACGCCGCCGTCTTTATAGCGCGTAAGTATAAAGTGAGTTGCAGTGGAAAGTACAGAATCAAGTGGAGCCAAGCGCCTCATAACGAATGCAGCTATATCCTGCATGCTTTTACCGCATACTTTGACCGTAAGGTCGTAACCTCCAGACATAAGATAAACGCTTTCGACCTCGTCAAACTGCATAATACGGCCCGCTATTTCATCAAAGCCGTTGTCCTGCTTAGGCGTAACGCGCAGCCCTATGAGTGCGATTGCTTTGGACTTGTCAACTTTTTCCCAGTTAATAAGTGTTTTGTAGCCGATTATTATGCCGTCTTTTTCATACTGCTCTATTTTTTCTGAAACCTGCTGTGTGGTTAAGTTAAGCATAACGGCCAACTGTTCGGCAGTAAGTTTTGCGTTTTCGCTTAATAATTCAAGCAATTTATCCATTTACCGTGCACGCTCCTCGACACCGTCATATGTATTTTAATTTGTGTATTAAATGGTTATTATTAAATAAATATTATACCACTGATGCCCGATTATATATGCTTACATGGAATTCGTTACATCATATGCCCGGCGCAGTGAAAAATTTCATTATGAAATCGGGAGAAATTCAGGTTCATGGTTTTCATAAACCGTAAAATGGTGGAACCCCACGCTTTTAAGCATTTCAAGTCCCTTTTCGACACCGGCCCCCACGTCGGCCCACCTGTGGGCATCGGAACCTACGGTTATTAATTTGCCGCCAAGGTCGAAGTACCTTTGTATGACAGCCATGTTTGGCATGGCATCGCCGAGCTTCTGCCTGTAGCCAGACGTGTTTAACTCAAGGGCCTTGTCTTTCTTTATAAGCGCGTTCAGCACGCAGTCTATCCGGCCGAGCCAGTCGTCCATATTTATCCGTATGTTGTGCTCTCCCGTTATATATCTCCACGGATATGTAAGGTGGGCAAGCGAATCAAATTTGCCCCATTCTATGATTTCCATTATTTCATCAAAGTACCTGTTAAGTAAATCGCCGATACTTTCTTTTGAATAGTCGAGACTGAAAAAGTCCTCTTTACCTTTTACATTATGTACGGAAGCGAGAACAAAGTCGAACCCGCACGAACCCAGAGCATCTTCCGCAGCGGAAAAGTCCTGCGCGGGCTGTCCTATTTCAGCGCCTGAGTACACAGCGAGCCTGCCGTTAAACGCCGCCGCCGCTTTTCGTGTTTCAAAGTACGACTGGCGTATGGATTTGTCGTAACCTTCGGAAACATACGCGTTGCATTCGCAGTGATCCGTTATGGTTACGGAGTGCAGCCCAAGTTTAGCGGCGCTTTCGCACATCATCATCGCAGAGTTTGCGCCGTCACGTGAACAGTCCGTATGCATATGGCTGTCGCTAATATATCTGAATTTCATTTTGCCCTCCCTGACCGGCAATGCCGCTTCCGCATTGAAGTAATTGGTTCAAATTACTATATTATGATTTTATTTATACATGATAACATAAAAAGAAATAGAATTATAGGTTAATCATTAATATTTTAATGCTTATAAACGGATTTTTTTTAAACATATTGACATAACGGCCAGCTGACCGGCGGTTCTTTCAAAGCATAAAAATTCATTAATAATCGTACCGCCGGCAAAATATATATACTTTAAGGGACAGCCTGCCGCATCGTCACAGCCTTGCGCCGCAGTTAGGGCAGTACCTGCATTCCGGATTTACTTCGGTGCCGCATTGGGGGCAGAATTTATGCGCGGACATATGCGTTCGCGCCATTTTGGCGGGATCGATTTCGGCACCTAAGTCATGCTCTATACGCCGGCCCTCATCGCCGCTTATCTCGTATACGGCGCCGCAGCCGCGGCAGGCAGCGAAGTAGCGTTTGCCGAACCGGAAAAGCGGAATAAAGAAAAGTATGAGCCTGCTGTAAACGCACGTTACCTCAACGCTGGCTCCGTATATGCCGCAGCACGGCAGGTAGCCGCACTTCCTGCTGCCAAGGTCTGACGTGCCGTTTGTAACGCCTATGAAAAAAAACAACAAAACCACCCCTTAAGTTTTATATCCGTGCGCTGCGCGCGGAAGCGGCATTCAAACAAAGCTTTTTATGTTTTTTAAGCACCGTGCCGCTTTATATTTGCTTTTAAACTGTAATAAAATTAATTTGAATAATCAGAAAATCAAGATTATTATTATAATATTATAATCATAATACGCGATGCGAGGTTAAAATTAACAGCTGAAGGCCGTTTTATTTGCATGGAAGGGGAAAATCATGGTAATAAAAATATCCGGAAAGCACAGCGTACTTGTCTGCCTGTGCGCGCTTGCATCGGTTGTGGCGGTAACTATGGCCGTAAATATCAGCCGCGCGCGCGGTACTTCGGAAAAAGCCTCTGTAAAAGATGGACTGCCGGCGTCATCGGATGTCAGCACGGAAAGCGCATCTTCATACAAAAAAAATTCAAGCGCTGTTTTAAGTCCGGCAGGCGCCGCATCCGGTACGTTGTCGTCAGGCGGGATGCTCTCGGGTGCCGGCGCGGCAAGCGCATCTTCGGGCAAAAAAAATTCAAGTGCTGTTTTAAACTCGGAAAGCACCGCGTCAGTTACATCATCTTCAAACGAAATGCGTGCGGTATGGGTGCCGTACCTGAGCCTTGACATCAGCAGGGAAGCGGACAAAAGCGAGAGGGCGTTTAAAAACAAATTCGGTGCTATAATACAAAACGCCAAAAGCTGCGGAATGAACACGCTCATAGTACAAGTGCGTCCTTTTGGGGATGCCCTTTATAAGTCCGCTAATTTCCCATGGAGCCACATACTGAGCGGAACCCAGGGGACCGACCCAGGGTATGACCCCCTTGCCGATATGACAGCACAGGCACACGCTGCGGGGCTGAAAATACACGCATGGGTAAACCCTCTGCGCATACAGACTTCGGCGGCTACTCCTGCGCTTTCGGACGGGAACCCGTATAATATATGGAAAAAGGATACTTCCAAATCAGGCTGGACCGTAGACTTCGGCGGCGGTAAGTACTACAACCCGGCATATGAGGGTGTACGCGGATTTATTGCCGAAGGGGTAGGGGAGATAGCAAAAAATTACGATGTGGACGGCATACAGTTCGACGACTATTTTTATCCGTCGCAGGATGCTTCGTTTGACCAAAAGGAATACGACGCGTACAGCGTTTCAGCAAAAAAGTCCGGCACTCCGCTCAGCCTTGCCGAGTGGCGTCGCGGCAACATAAACGCGCTCGTATCACTGTGCTACCGCAAGATAAAGGCTGTAAAGCCAAGCGTCGTTTTCGGCATAGCGCCGCAGGCCAACGTGCAGAACGACCTTAATATGGGCGCCGACGTGTACTCATGGTGTTCGTCGAAAGGATATATAGACTACATATGCCCACAGTTATATGTCAATTTTGAAAATTCCGTGCTGCCGTTCGGCACAGCCGCGCAAACGTGGAAGGACATGGCCTCAGGCAAGGATATAAAACTTTACTTCGGGCTTGCGCTCTATAAAGCTAACTCCGACGCCGACAACGGGACATGGAAAAAGTCGGACGCAATACTAGCGGGCGAAGTAAAGTACGGGCGTAACGTGCCGTGCGACGGTTTTATGTTTTACTCATGCGACTACCTTGACAGGGAGCAGACAAAAACCGAAGTCGCGAATATGTTAGCGGCGCTTGGCTCATAAGCATAACGTCCCAGTACAGTAGTCCCCGCAAACTCCTGAAATAACAGCGTCTATTATTTCTCCTGATATATCAGCCGCGCTTTCAGCATGTACGGGGGTATAGTTTTCAGTGTACCCTTCGTACACGCCTTCTGCGCACGCGCGCTCAAACAGTACCGGTTCCCTTAGGCCCATCTGATGTTTGAAAAAGTTTTCCTTTAGTGTCTGCGCTGCCGCAATCATCTCATGGCTGCGCTCCTCTTTTACTTTCGGGCCGATTTGTCCGTCGAACCTGTCCGCAGCCGTTCCGGGACGGCGTGAATAAGCGAAAACGTGTATTTTCGCGAAACCTATTTTTTTTGCGAAATTGAGCGACTTTTCAAATTCCGCATCCGTTTCGCCCGGAAAGCCTACCATTATATCAGTTGTTATGGCGGCGTTGCCGAATGTTTTTCTTATGTCACAGACTATTTGTTCGTAAACTTCCGTGTCGTATTTGCGGTTCATACGTTTTAGGGTTTCATCACAGCCGCTTTGGAGCGAAAGGTGGAACTGCGGGCAGAGTTTGCGCTGCCGCCCGAGCCTTGCTATGACCTCCGCACTGAGCCTTTCAGGCTCAAGCGAGCCGAGGCGCACGCGTTTTATGCTGTCATACCCGCACGCAGCTTCAACGGCATCACAGAGTGAAAGGCCGTTTTCCTGCCCGTAAGCGGACAAGTTTATGCCTGTCAGCACAACCTCCTTATACCCTTTTCCGGAGATGCCGCGCAGTTCGCTTTTTAAGTCGTCAAGCGGTTTTGAGCGCACCCTTCCGCGTGCATACGGAATAATGCAGTACGAGCAGAACTGGTTGCAACCGTCCTCGATTTTTACCGAAGCGCGTGTCTTTCCATGAAAATCGATGACGTCCATCGGCTCAAACAAATCGCCGTGCGGCTCAATGTCTATGATACGCTGCCGCGATGAAAGGAACTGCCTTATACGGGGAATGAGGAACGCACGGTTTGAGTTGCCCAAAACTATGTCCGCTTCGACGATATTTTCAGCGGCTTTTGGGAAAGCCTGGGGCATACAGCCTGTCAGCACTATTACGGCAAGCGGGTTTTCATGGCGTGCCTTATGCACCGTCTGCCTGACTTTTTTGTCGCTTGTTGCTGTTACCGTGCATGAGTTTACTATAACGACGTCACTCTGCCCGCAGTCTTCAGACAGCGAAAACCCGGACGAGACAAGGCTTTTCATCATATACTGTGACTCGTATTGGTTAACTTTACATCCAAGGGTAATTATTTTTACTTTCATTTGTTGACCTTCCATAAAAATAGATATTTTACCTTTTAAATATTGAAAATGTATAGCTAATTTTAATATTGACCTAAAAACAAAAAAGGACTATATTTGTAACTATCGATTGAAATTTGGAACACGGAGGTTATTGCAATGTATAAAACATCAATCTTTTTATCGAGCATTGAATCGGTTAAAAAATTTGTTACTTTATCAAGTAAATACGATTTTCCGGTTAACCTTGTGACGGACAAATATATGATAGACGCAAAATCCATCATGGGTATTTTCAGTCTGGACTTGTCAAAGCCGCTGACGCTTGAAGTTGAAGATGACGGCAGTGCCGAAGTAAATGATTTTATTGAAAGCCTTGAAGCCTTTAAATACGACAAAGTTGCTGTTGAAGCTTAAGAAAAACGGCGCCGGTTATTTTAACCGGCGTTTTTTATTTTTCCTGCTTTTCCTCTAAAAAGCTCCACCGCGCAAACATTGACCGGTCTTCCTCTTTGAGTTTTTGGATTTTGTCCGCTATATCCATAGCCTTTTGGTAGTCGCTTGCGTTTTCGGGGTCTGCAAGTTCCCTCTCAAGTTTTTTTATTTCGCAGTCTATTTTTTCCATCTTTGCTTCGAGGCTTTTTATCTGCGACTTCTCTTTGCGCATGGCTGACTCGCGCATTTTCTGTTCTTTATATTCGCTTCCCTTTACGGAAAGCGGCTTTTTTTTACCGTCGGCCTGCACGCCGCGGTTTTCGCGCTGCTTCTGCCTCGCCGCCGTATAATCGTCATAATTCCCGTCATAAGCCGCGGTGCCGTCCCGGCCGAGGACATATATCCTTTCCGCCAACTTGTTTATAAGGTAGCGGTCGTGCGAAACTATGAGCAGCGTACCTCCGTAGTTTGCGAGCGCGTTTTCAAGGGCGCCGCACGAAGGTATGTCGAGGTGGTTTGTAGGTTCGTCAAGGAGCAGGAAATTACTTTTCGAAAGCATTAGCCGCAAAAGCAGCACCCGCGCCTTTTCGCCTCCGCTTAAAGAGGAAACCTGCTTAAAAACATCGTCGCCCCTGAATAAAAATTCGGCGAGGGCATTCCTTATTTCAGTTTGGGACATATAAGGGTAAAAGTCCCATATCTCGTCAATAACTGTTTTTTCAGGGTTTAAGCCTTCCTGCAGCTGGTCGTAATACCAGATGTCTACCCCGACGCCTAACCTGCATGAACCTTTCGCGGGCTTGTTAACGCC
>ENA-UOOM01001267-UOOM01001267.1-fermentation-metagenome-genome-assembly--contig:-NODE-1267-length-24844-cov-4.117835_pt1 | contig 24844 bp, 11 predicted proteins | sample MGYA00245781_ERZ724031 | MGnify/ENA primary metagenome ERZ724031 (study PRJEB28704, sample SAMN03018317) | fermentation metagenome | biome: anthropogenic terrestrial biome; feature: soil; material... | reverse complement strand
AACCGGCTAAAAGGATGGCCAGGGACAAAATAAATGTAATCATTTTCTTCTATTTTACACGTAGTTATCAATAATTCTATTCAATTTCAGGGATCTGATTTTTTTCAGCAACTTTTAAGCGGCATTGCGGACCGCTTCTTTCCGGTCAATTACCGTGCAGGCGGTGATGACTTGCAGAAGAACAGCATGTTCAGACCTCAATTTCTTTAACCAGTTCTTTTAATGGTTTTGGGAAAGCGTTTTTTTTCAGGTATTCTTCCCAATATTTTTTATCCGCAGTATACTTCTTGCCGGTGAGTTCTTTCAGTTCATTGGCGGCAAAATCGCTCAGGTTGAAATGGATATCATCCAGGTAGCTGACAAGTAAGGCATAGCCACTCTTTGAACCGCATCGGGCCAAGGCGGAGGCAATGGTTGTTTCAAGCACGGCTCCAAACGCTTTCCATCTCGTATCGTAGTATTTGTCGGTCATATACCCACCGATGTTCTTGTCTGAGAGCAATTTTTCAAGGCCCGGAATCAATTCGTTATCCGGTACCCGTTCCGCAAAAAAGCACAAGTTTAAGATGCGGTTATAGAAAGGGATAATGCGCAAATCAATTCGTTCATCGTAATAATCGCTCTCCCTTTTTACCATACCTCCTCCGGAAACCGTGTTCTCCAAAATATGCCGAACTATGCCAATACCTTCACGAGAATTGGCCAGGGCTAGCAGGGCGATGTTCTGGTTGATCCTCCAAAACAGTCCTTTCAGCATATTCTTCTCCCGCCCCCGTATGTCGTCGTATGTTTCCACAAATCCACCCGGGTAACCCTTGGCTTGCTCTTCCCTGAACAGGTCAGCCAGTTCGTTCAGGATCAGTTGATTGCCCTCACTTTCTCCAAACCAGGCCAGCGCTTTTGCCAACAACAGCTTGCCGTGATCGTTCGAACACGAATGAAAGCTGCTTTTCAGTTGCGCTATACAATTTTCTTTTTGCAATTTGCAGCATTCGTACAGGAACTCGTCTTTTCCCTCTCCCAGATTTCTTATCCGGAAATCAATCTCTTCACGGTCGTTTATTCTGTTTCCAACCTTTCGGTTTGAAAACTCATTGGGGATAAAACCCCGGGTAAACCACTCAGACTGCAAGTCTTTCAGTTGAAAATCCTTAAGTCGGGACTGCCCGATTGCCGCTTTTGCAGATACCTGGCCTGCCAGGTAACCAAGGACCGACAGGTCGGCAGACATTCTTGTAAACTGGAGCGCATTGTGCGTTTGGGAAAATGCTTTTCCCAGGACCATTATTCCGTCCAACCCAATTGGGATCAGCGATCTGAACGGGATTTCAACCTTTACGATATTTGAATGTGGCAATAAAAAGCCACAGCGGGTATACTCTCCATAACCGACAAAATGAGGATCATAGTCGCTACTTGCAACCGTGATCAGATCGTCGAAATGAGTTTCCTCGGCTGCATCGATAAGGGTTAATTCGTATTCCCCTTTTATTCTTCTCGATTCCCTGACGGTCAGGTAGGGATGAAAATCATAGAAATGTGCCTCGTAGTGGGATAAGAACAATCCTCTTTGCAGCTCGGCGATCTTCGTGTTATCAATTATATCGTAATCTGAATTTACGTGCGTTGGGGGTTTCCCTCCTCCTGCCAGGTTCCATTGACTGTAGTTTTGGGTGATTCCGTTCCTGCTGTTCCCGTGAAGAAAACCGGCACCGGAAAAGGAAGCAATATCCCCGTCTCCCGTCGAATCCAGAATAACATCCCCCAACACTTTCTCCAGCTTACCGTTTCTGCATATGAGGATACCTTTCACCCGGTTGTTGTCCACAATTGAGCCGCAAACGATGGATCCGGGCAAGAATTTCACGTTGTTTTCCTTGAACCAGTTCAGGAAGTAATACTGACGGCCGGGCTTCTTATTGAACCTGATCTCAGCGGATAATTTATCGGATTCACCTTCAAGTCTATCCAGAAAGCTGTTCTTTCGCAAACCGTGGTAATAACCCATTACGCCGCCAACGGTTTTTGTTCCTCCGGGATCGTTAAAATAATCAACAGCAACCACGGTGGCGCCCATTTCGGTGGCACCCATGATGGCGGGAGCGCCCGACGTGCCGGATCCGCCGACAACTACCTGACACTCGGTTGAATCATGAATCATTCCGGCAATTGACCGGTTACACTTCTTGAGGGGGATGGAAAGGTTGTTCTCGCTGTAGCTTTGCGGGTTGATGTCATTCAATGGGAAAGTTTGTCCTGACAGGTGTAATTTCTTCTGTTTGTTCCCTTTTCCGGAAAAATTGATCCTACCCACACACCCTGTTGCAGTGTTTCGTATGCTTAATACCTGTTCGCAGTCGAGTTCTCCCTGATGCGTATCCAACATGTAATAGCCACCTAACTTTACGGTGGGCAAAGGCGTTTCTCCGGACAATAAGGTTGAGCTTTCATAGGCGTAATAATGAATTTTTGCGTTAACCAATGAATCGTCAATCAGTTTCAGGTTTCTGCCAATTTCACCCGCAATGAGTCTTGATTGCAGTTCCATCTTTTCAGGATCCTGAGCATCGGGTAAAAATTGAAATTCCATAAAAGCCTGATGATTTGCATTTTTCCCCCTGTGAATTCGAATCTCGTTTCCTACCAACCTTAAGTTTTCCGGAACTTTGACAATTTTTTTCTTCAGGTTGTCCGCCCCTAACAGTTCCAGCACAAATCCCGCTTTCTCTATCCTGTATTTTTGTTGGATCAGGTTTCTGCTGAACATGAGATTATCCGAACTGTCAATAAATTTTTTGCATTTCACGGTAAATAAGCCGTGCTTGCAGGCAAGCAGCGCTCCGGAGACATTCTTGCCATCGGTAACAATTCCGCACACATCGGTCATTAACAGTACGTGTACGTTGTGTATGAGGAGATTCCTGAGTAGCCCTTTTTTGATTGAACCGGCAAACAAAAGCAGTTCATCATCAAAACGGCTGTTGTTGGGTCCAGATCCACCCTCCGCAAAAATTTCCCGCTTTTCGTCGACGGGGAAGAAGAGTTGGATCAGTTCAGGGTCCCAGCGATCGAATCCGGTGTCTCCAACCCACAACTTCCTTTTTGCTGTTATTTCGTAACCGGGAGCAGGCCTTTTCTCCACGATCAGCACCCTTAACCCTTTTTTTGCCGCTTCAACAGCTGCAAAATAACCGGAGAGTCCCGCACCGTTGATTACAATATCGTACTCTTCAAATCGGGTATTATCATCAAATTGCCTGTTTATTTCGGACATCAAGTGTGCTTTTGCAAAACCGGGCAGTAACATCACCGCACCTGTCGCAGGAACGCTATAGCTTAAAAACTCTCTTCTGTTCATATTATGTTTATTTAAGTGGTGTAAATCATTGGGGAAACAGTCTTATACAAGATCGATAACAAATTATATACCTTGAAGTTCAAATTGGATGCACGACTTTTTAAATACCGACATTGTGACCGTAAATTTGTAATTTATGATAAGTTCCTATCTGATCCTGCTCTCCAACTCTTTCAGGTGGTGTTTGTATACCTCTCTGGGTGTGCAATTGTACTTTTTGCACAACGAGGCAGCCAGCCCCACCAACTCTCCCATCATTCCGGTTGTTTCCTGAACACGAGCTGCAGACAATACAATGTGCGATACACTGACGTTCCTGCCTGCCATAAACAGGTTGTCCACATTTTTTGAGTAGAGGCAGCGGTAAGGTATCCGGAAAGGAGGTATTACCTGATCATCACGTAGATATCTGCGCGGTGTTCCCAAATCATTGAAATAATGTTTCATGGTCGAAATAAACTCCTCTCCCGGAAAAAAGAAACTATTCTTCGGCGTTGGAAAATGCTGATCAAGATCGTAGGTACACGTCACAAAGGCATCGTCGTATTTCACGTAAGCCCCTTCGGTATCCTGTTGCGTGAGGAGTACGTCACCCACCAAACGACGCGATTCGCGTTTACCGGCAACGTAAAACACAGTTTCCAGATCCAGTTTGGCAAAACCGGCTTTATCCTTACTGTTATTCTTCAGAAAAGCCCAGTTCCCGTAAATTGCACGGAACAGATAGTCACGAATAAATTCGGCTTCGTTCACCTGGTCATACAGGAAGCCGGTTTCCCACCAGTTGCTACCACGGGTTACTTTTTCACAGGATTCTTCGTTGAACTGTATGGCCCACTCACATTCGGGGAATACTGTCTCTTGTCCGGTATTTTTGCTCCACCAGGTAAGGGACGTTCCCAGCACCATGTTATCGGGGCGGTTAGGAGCCAGCGTCTCGCGCGTCTCACCGCGCATCTCGCGCCCTACCCGGTATTCGGCACCCGCCAGAAATCCAATGTTCCCGTCCCCGGTACAATCAATGAATACCGGAGCATGGAAAACAGTTTCGACATTGGTTTCTATGTGTTTGGCCGTAACTGAAGCGATTCTATCTCCCTCTTTTTCCAAGGTAAAGACATGCATGTTTGGGAAAAAGGTGAGGTTTTTTTCGGCCCCGATGATACTATCCACATGTGCCGGACGACGGTATACATTCTTAATCTCCCTGACAACATCTCCCAGTCGGGGGTACGGTTCTATGTTGAGGCCTCCACTGGCTACAACCTGTACCTCCACACTGTTATTCCCACCGGGAACAGGCCGATTATGAATCAATGCCACTTTCAGGCCTTCGCGGGCACCTTTGATGGCAGCTCCCAATCCTGCGGTGCCGGCGCCCACCACTACCAGGTCGTATGTCCCGCCATTTCCGGGCTGTTCCGGAAGTCCCGTGAGTTTTTTACGGAATTTGCGCATTGGCTCCCCCTCATTGGGAATCCGCACCTCCTTTTCTTTAGTGAAAAGGATGGCATCACACCGGCCGTTGAATCCTGTCAGGTCGTGCAGCGTTACCCGGTTCAGCTTCTCTTTTATCTCGATACTCCCCGCATACTCCCAATCCCACCGCTCACCCAGGCCGAGTTCATTATCCAGTCTTGTTCCATTGACCGACAATTGAAAACGTCCGGGTTTTTCCTTGGTTTTCCACGGGGAACACCAGTTCCACGTACGGACATAAACATGCCAGACTCCTTTCCCGGGAATAGCTACCGAGGTTGATGCATCCTCGACCGGCCTGCCCATTCCATGAGCCATCAGGAAAGGAGAGCCCATCTGATCCATGAACTGCTGGTCGAGGACCCAGCCTCCCCTCCTGTCGAAACTTTCTGCCTCTACCAGCACCATTCTGTTGTTATTTGCAAGAGACATGGATACAACCGTTATGCATATCCCAAAAACTAAAAAAACTTTCCGTATCATAAGATTTGTTTGTGACTTTTATATCGGTTGATAGTTAATCGTAATTTCTCCGGTTAGTGCGGGCTGATCCAGGCATATGCCAATCCTGTTGTAAGGGACTCCTCCTTCATCAATCTTTTCCTGACGTAAGGCATATTTGGCTCCGCCGGTATGAATGGTAACTTTCATTCGCTCCGCTCTACCTTTCAGGATAAAAGTATGCTCCGATAATTTTTCCCATTCGCACCGGGTAATAATTGCCGTTTCAAATTTCTGTGGATCCGCGAAGACAAAACGGTCAGTAAAAGAGAGCTCTCCTTTCCCTTTCCGGGAGTAGATCATGGTGCGTTCCAGTTGTTTCAGCTCTTCAACACGGTACGCAGAAGCGATATCCATTGAAATTTCATCCCTCTGTCGTGAAAAATTTCTCTCCAGAATCAGCGCTCTTGCCTCTTTTCCTGCATGCTGCTCTATACCTGCCACCAGAGGGACAGGGTGACCGTACGAACCAACGGTTTTATATGTATACCGGTATTTTTCATTAAATATATCAGCGGTATAAGGTATGGATCCGGGGTCACCAGCCATAATCTCCGTACCGAGCGCAACAGTATAGGCTCCAACATCGTTATGGTTATGGTGCTCCTTGTTATCTCCTCCTTTCATAGCAGCTCCCAATCGGCAGTCTGAATCTGCTGGAGGCCGGACGATCAACACGGCGGAGAGATCAAAAAATGAACGAAGTTGCTTATCCTCCTTTTCCTTTTCCGGCACAAAAGGTTTCCTCGAAGCGGAATTGGGAAAAACCGCCATCACGCTGATTCGATTATCGGAAGTTCTCCCCGATAACGGGGTATTTTCGTATTTATCAATTCCCATCTGGAAACTCCTGTTCAAATAATGCATGACAAGGGGATCAGGCAGGGAGCCGATACCGCTATCCGAGATCGTCGGATATACCCCTTCGGCAATTTCCATTTTATAGGGATACCAAGCAATTTTCCCCACTTTTGGATTATCGTAAAGATCGATTTTCCCTTCAGTGGCCTGCCAGATGCATTCTCTCAGTTGAACAAACCGCCCAAAACCGTAATTGAAATAGCCTATTCCTTCGGAACAATATCCGTCATCTCCAAAACCGACAAGTCCATTTTGCGAATAGTACTCACCGATGTAGGTGAAGACCGCGCGTTCATGTTTATCTTCAATCAACGTGAGAGCCGCTCCTACCACACCAGCCAAACAGACGTGATTGTAGTTATTTGTCATCAGAAGGAACCGATTCTCCCGGTTGTTGTCTTGTCTTTTAATTTTGTTCAACACAGGATAAAACGCCCGTTTGTATACTTCTGCGATTACCTCCTTACGCAAGGCAGGATCCAATTGATGACCCAACAGGTAAAGCGTCTGCGAAATGGTATGTGCGTACAAAGCCGTTGTCAACTCTACGGAGTATTCAATACCGTTGTAGTTTTTGAACTCGTAATCATTCCGGGGTGAAACCCAGGATTTCTGGTTGATGAGGTCCCTCAACCCCTCTTCAATCACCTTTATGTAACGCCCTTTATTCTCAAGACATTCGGCCCAGGTAACCTGCGCTAATCCTTTTGCCCGGTTGCGCATCATATTCAGTCCACGCGCTGACGACGGTGCAGTTCCGTTCGAAAGGGAGAAGTAGTCCTCCTCATTAAACGGTGGAAAAACGAAATTATCCATGCTTTTCAGGAAGTTGTCGTATGCACCCGACTGCATCAACTGATCCCACGCCTCACGTTGATGTGCCGGTTGTCCAAATCCTGCCGGTTTATCTACCAGCAGAGGAATGATTTCTGCCACTCTTTTCTCATCGATCGGTCTCAAAGGTACGGGACTATTCTGGGAATACCCTACAGCAGTAGCTACCCAAAAAAGGGATACGACAATCTTCATTGTCAGTAGTGCGCAATTACGGACAGGTGCTTTCTCCATCGTTTTTGAATAAAAGTACTGCAAAATTAGACCGCTGTTTGATGAATTATTTCTTAATATGATTTTCTATAAGCCAGGATATTTGCGGAAGAAATGCTGTTCCTAAAGCCAGAGAAGCGGCTTATGCGAAAAAAATTCCGCGTTCAGGCATAAGTAATGCCCGCTGTGCGGGACATTACTTGTAATTATCCGGATTTTCGTCCTGCCATTCGTTGACCCCGTCTCTGATCCGGTTGCGGAACGTCAGTGTATCGGTTGCATGGGAAGTTGTACCGTCCCCATTATCGTACTTATATTTCAGGTAAATCTTCCTGTCCTGAAGCAATTTTGCCCTGTTGAATTTGCTTTCGCCGTCAGGCAATACTTCAACCGTTGAACCGTCTGCTTTGCCCACGATAATATTATCGCCGTTCAATGTAATTTCAAATGAACCCGATTGATCGCTGATTCTGTTGGTGATCAATGTATGCGGAGCTACTGTCTGCAACTTCATCACCTTGGTCTCGGGCGAAGGAACGGTCGTGTAATATTTAATTGTTTCGACGATGTTTCCGGAAGCGTCTTTAACCTCAGTTACCCCCCCGTGCCAGTAATTTCCAAACAACATGTTTTCATAACGAAGTCCAATAACGGAATATCTTTTGTCATTTAAAACCGTGTCGACCTGCGCATCGGTAATATAAAAGGGAATCGCGTACTGGGCGATCAACGTTTTTGGATCTGACAGGAATTTGACAGAATCGGCTTTAATGGTAATCACCCCTTTGTGATCTCCTTTTTTTATAATCATCTTACCGGTATTGCTTAACGTGTAGTAGGCCGCAGGTAACGGATGCAATCCCGAGTCCAAATTCACATAATTCTTGATATGGTCGACTCCTCCCGCCATCCTGGCGAGAAGCTCCTCGGTAAGCAATCCGTTGTCCAACATAAAATTGACCTCACGATCAATGTTGTTTTCCCGGATTCCACCCAAGGCTACACCTACATTTATCTGCATCCCCTCACCAACCACAAAGGTTCGCACGTTTGTCTGTTGCGTGAAATAGACAGTGTTGTAATCAAAGTCTTTGATATAGTCTTCATAACAAGATGTCAACGAAGCTAAAGTGACAATAACGAGCAGCGTATATATTTTTTTCATTATCAAAAAATTTACATTTAGTTAATTATTTCCAGCTATCCCAACCTTCATTCTGAATCAAATTTCCCATACGTAACATCTCCCGGTAGGGAATGGGAAGATAAGCCGATTTATAAATGCGTGATTCCACCACCTGAGGGGTATACTGGAATACGTTTTCGCTTTCGCGTGTGATTTTCATCATGTGTACAGGCTTGTTCAACTCTTCAAGAGAGGTTGACCAGCGGCGCATATCAAAAAAGCGCATCCCCTCAAAACAGGTCTCCAATCGACGTTCATTCTTGACAAATTCGTTGAAAACTTCTTTCCCTGCAGCTGCCACTTCATCCAGGTAGGGATCTGTCACAAATCCGTTGTTATTATCGTAAGTCTTTCTGGCCCTTAGATAAGAGATGGCTTCCTTGGCCGACAATCCATATTTTGAAGCATCTGTCGGACCTGCCACTTGATTCGCAGCTTCAGCAAAAGCCAGGCACATGTGTGCCCAACGAATAAAAAACTTGGAATGGGGTTGCCTGTTCAGGCTGTTGTCTGACCAGTTCAATCCCATAAACACAAACTTTTTTATTTGGTAGTTGGTGCGGCTGTTGGTAATTGGACCGGGGGCATCTTTCCCTTCCTCCCAGTTCTCGAAAGTGTACATAGCTGCGCCGGTATTGTTTCTTTTTGCCTGAGCCTGATTGTAAAATATTACGCTATAAAAACGGGGATCTCTGTTTTTATACGGATCCTGCGGGTCATACAATGCGGCTCCTTCGGGGTGTTCTTTGGGGTAACCGTTGCTCATCGGGAAAGCATCCACGAGATCGTGTGTAGCTCCCATCGTACCATTACCCTGGAAACCGCCGGGGTAAAACATCCTTTCCATCGCATCGTTGGCATTGTTGTAACGGGAGGCAAAAACAATTCCCGGAAAGTTTGGATTGAACCAGTTAACACCGGTTGTTTTGTTGAAACCGTTCGTCACATTGTCAACATTCTGTTTAAAATCCATGACCTCCTTAGCATATTTGGCGGCCAGGTCCCAACGCGACATATCGTTGTTGGGATTAAATCGTGGACTGGCCCAGGTCAAATAAACGTTTGCTTTGATTGCCCGGGTGGTAATCCCATCAAATCGACCCCAATAACGTGACCCCGCGTACGCCTTGTCAGTTTCATTTGTTACGAGGAAATCCCGGTGTGCGACAGGAAGGTATTTATAGGCCGAATCGCAGTCTGCAATGATCTGTTTTACACACTCATCGTAGCTGTTACGTTCAAGCTGTTTGGCGTCTTCAATATCCACGGGCTCCAACAGGATCGGCACGCCCAACATCTCCCCGTTCACTCCCTTGCCTCCAAATTTCTGCAGGAGATCCCACAGGAACCAGGCACGCAGTGCAAAAGCTTCTCCCTGTAACTGTTTACGGACAAGGTTGTTTTTGTAATCATCGACCAGATAACGGGTATTGTATCCTTTGCTGTCTTTCAAAAACAGGTTGGTCAAATATATTCCATCGTAATCCCGTGTCCAGTAATCCAGAAAAGGGTCGGATGACGTGGGCAGCGCTCCTACTGCCATTCGGCGAATCGCATTTGATGTATTGGTAATTACGGCGTTGTCTGTCGCTCCATCCAGATAAGCCCCCTCCGTATTGTTATAGTTCGTTGACATATAGGTATAACATTCAACTATCAGTCCCTGTGCCATTTCCTGATAGTCCCAGATATTATCGGTGGTGTATCCTCCGTTAGGGTATGGTTCCATAAAATCATTACAGGAAATCAGGAGTCCGATAATGGCTAAAAAGGTTATTGTTCTTTTCTTCATATCAAATTATATTTGTTATTAAACCCAACGGTTTTTAAAATGACATTGTTATGCCTCCGGTAAAAGTTCTGAATAAAGGATACGTGGTAACACCCGCGTTGATGGATTCGGGATCCACATCTTTCAACTCCGAAAGGGTAACCAGGTTTGCTCCGCCTACATGAAACCGGATCATTTGAATTCCCGCTCCCTTGTTCTTCAATCGCAGTTTATAAGCCAATTCCACATTTTGCAATTTAAAAAAGCTACCGTCCGTCAACCAGTACTCGGATGTCTGGAAGTTATTGTTTATCCTTTGATAGGTCAGCCGGGGATATGCTCCATCAATATTGTCCCTGACATATTTGGAATAGGTATTGTCTCCCACTCCATTTCTGAAATAGATATTCGATTTGACAATATCGTAAAACGCTCTTCCGGAACCAACTGCATTCAATTCAAAGTTTTTATACTCCAACCGTGCGTTTATTCCGTAAGTCAGCCTTGGACTACTGTGCCCAATGGCAAACATATCGTTTTCGTCTATAGCGCCATCTTCATTCTTATCCATATACTTCAGGTCGCCGGAGGCAAGTGTCTGGTCAAAGTTCTGAATTACGGCTTGAGCTTCGGCATCGGAAGCATAACGTCCCATGTAGCCATAACCCATAATTATATCCTTGGGTTGTCCGATTCTTGAACGATAAGGCTCCCTATAATTTGGCTCGTCGTATTTAAGTACCGTGCTTCGGTGTAAAGCAGCATTTCCCCCTATTCTGTAATGGAAGTCTCCGGTTTTGCCGGAATAAGTGACCTGGAACTCCGTTCCGTAGTATCGAAATTTATTTTTGTTATACCAGGGGCTCGCTGATGAATAACCTGTAATATAAGGTAACATGTAATTCATCTTTCCAATAACACCATCCTGAACATTGTTGTAATAGTTGAACTCAACAAGCAGCTTTCTATCAAACATCAACATATCGAATCCGCCGGAGAGTTCTTTTCTTTTTTCCCAGGTCAACCCGTGATTTGCGATTCGGTTGGGATAGGTCCTTGAGACCGTTTCCGTATTGGATCCGAACCACTGATTGGCGCTGTGCGGCCCGAAAGAAGGGGACAACGTAGCCTTTGACCATCTGTCCTGATAATAAAAAGCCGTCGCCAGTCCGTCGTACCCCAAGATACCGCCGTTGACACGTAATTTAAGGTAATCAAGAAAATTCACATCCTTCAGAAAATCCTCGTCTGAAATTACCCAGCTCAAGCCCAACGCCGGGAAAAGATTGTAACGTTTTCCCCTTTCAAAGCTGGAAGTACCCGCATAATTAAAAGCCCCCTCCAGAAAATACTTGTTTTGATAGCCATACATGGCAGTAAAAATTCCATTCTGCTGCCTGTCGGGTTCACGTCTGGAATCCTTTGTCCCGTTAAACAGGGAATAAATTAATCCCAACTGGACTTCATGGTCTCCAAAAGTCCTGTCATAACTTAGCAGTTGATTGAATGCGAGGCGTTGGTAATAATAATCCAACATTTTTGACTGCTCGGGATTATCTACTCCATCACGTACTTTGGTCAGTACAGGATCTTCTTCCGGCGTAAGCGGGGGTGTCACGGTATAAGCAATGTAGTCATTCCTTTCACCTATACGGGTAAGATTCAGCAAGTTAAACGAAACAAATGTACGCGATTTCAATCCGACCAGAATATCCGAAAAATCGTAATCCAATGCCATATTAGCTGCACTGGAACGCGTCATTTCGGAATAATATCCGCAATCCTGCAGGTCTCCAATTGGGTTTCGGCTGTACCTGCTTGAAACAGCGTACCAAGGATCAACTCCGTCCTCGTTGCTGGCGTAAACAGGGAATTCAATAGGAGGAATGGAGGTAAGATCTCCTAAGAAAGTTTCCATTTCCGGTACGGTAGTAACCAGGGATGAATAGGTGGGTGCATTTTTGATGGTCACTCCTCCGTAGATACCCATACTTACTTTTAGGTTGGAGGTTATGTTGATATCAATGTTCGACCGGGCATTTATTCTGTTGTAGTTGGAGGTCGGCCCGATTTTAAAATTATCCCCTTCGTGGTTATATCCCAGGTATGCAAAATATTTCACCCAATTATTTCCACCGCTACTGGAAAGGTTTGCACGCAAAAATGGCCGTGTATCTTTCCATAACATCTGTTTAAAATCAATGTTTGGATGAGCAAAGTCATACGGATTGTTCAACGCATACCGGGCAATGTCGTCGGTTGAATACAGAGGCTCCATACCGCTGTTTATGCGGGCCTGATTATTCAGTTCGGCATATTCGGAACCCGATACCCATTCCGGGAAGCGATCCACGACACTCATTCCGCTTTCTATCCTGGCACGTACAATACGTTCATTTTGCTTTCCCCGCTTCGTCGTGATGTTAATGACTCCGTCTCCCGCTTTTGGGCCGTACATGGTTTTTGACACGATATCCTTGATTACAGATATCGATTCTATTTCCTGCGGATCGAGCGGCATTTCAGTAATATCCACCTCAAGTCCGTCTACAATAAAAAGAGGAGTGTACCCTCTCATGTTCATATCTACCTTTGACGATAACTGATCGTTTCCCGCTGCTTTTTCGAAAGCGGAAAGCGATGGATTACCACTGAGCTCTATCACATCCAGTCCGGGTACTAATCCTACAAAAGCATTCCGGAGATCAGAAGTAGGATAGCTCTCCAGATCACTGCCCTTAAGGACAAAACCGCTGCCGGTTATATCCCTTTTCTTATATGTGAGAAAAGGATATACGACATCGTCTTCATTACTTTTGTAAAGGAATGTTTCTGTCAAGGTGATCACTTCCGGAATGTTGTTAGCGGAGAATATCTCCTGCTCATATCCCTGTTTGGATACTTTGATAAAATCGCGGCTGTTTGCTGTTATTTCAGCTTCACCTGAGTTATTGGTCCAGACACGGGCCAATCCGTCTCCAACTGTCACATTTACTTCATCCAAAGGCTTCCCGTTTTTGTCCTTTACAGATAAGGTGAAATTCCGAAGTTCGGGCAAATCCTTATCCTGAGCAAATAAATATACAGGGAAGAGAACTGCTGCTAAGACGATACAAATTAGATTTGTATGAACTGATATATTTAATTTCATATGATTAAAGTTATTTGTTTTACCACCTCGGATTAGGCGCAAAATTTTTCATTTTGTTTTCTTCAGCAATTGGAAAGGGGAAGTAGTACATGGCATCCGAAGTCCAGGCTACCTGACGGGTAGGTGGCAATTCCCCGGAATCATCGTACTTGTATCCCGTAGGATATTCATCGCTTACCGGAACCTTTTCAATGGTCATCATCCGTGATTTTTCGCTCATGAGTCTCGGGGCATCTTTCCACCTGCGAATATCGAAGTAATGGTGTCCCTCCCCGTATAGCTCAACTGTCCGTTCATTTTTGATCCGTTCCCTGAGCAACTCGGTGGATGTAGTAAACCGGGACTGAATAGGAACCATACCAATTCTCTCCCTGATTTTATTCACTGCCTGCAAGGCAGTCAAGGTTGCTCCCGGTGCACTTCCGTTCGGTCCGTATGCTTCGTTGGCAGCTTCGGCGTAATTCAGGTAAAGTTCTCCCAATCGGATCAACGGATCCGTGTAATAAGCGGTAATTCGATTTTTCACACTCATGCCGTTCCAATATTTCGCCTGGTAATAACCGGTTTGTGTTATTCCGGTATGGCTCTGATTGAGCATTTCACTGTATACCCGTTTCCCATTGACATTTTCAAAGTAGATTTTCGCCGTTCCGAATCCGGGCACGGGAGCGGTATTGTAAAGAACATTAAGGTAAAACCTCGGGTCCCTGTTTGCATAAGGATCTTGAAAATGATAGTGTCCTTTTGCGACCGCTTCCGCTCTTTCTGCAGCTGTAAAGAGAGGATCTCCCCAGACTGTTTCATAACGATCGACCATGTTTTGCGTAGGGCATTCCGGAGTAGGGGATGTCGAGTGATTTCGCAATGCATTATTCAGCAGCTGGACATTTACCCTGTCTGTATATCCTACTGGCGCCCCGGCATGGTTCCATGCCCATAACTGTTCATTGGTGTATTTGGCACCGACGAAGTTTGTTTTATAGTCTGCCGCGGGCAACAAGGCATATTCATATTGTTCGGCGATCTTGATAGCTTCCCAGCAAGCTATCGCGGCATCCTGCCAATCTTTCTGACCGTTTGTGTTGCTAAGCGGGCTGGCAGCATACAGTAATGCTCTTCCTTTGAGGGCTTTAGCTGCAACTCCATTGGGTCTCCACTGTTCCGGATCATTCAGGTGTCCTGTTTCTCCGGGTCCCGGATCCCTGCGCATTTTTCCTGCTTTCTCAAAATAGAAAGCGGCTGAATCCAGGTCTGCGGCCACTCTTTTTAATGTTTCGTTATTGGATAAGCGGGGAATGTCCCATACATCATCAGCGGTTATCGCATAATCGATGTAGGGCATCCCGCCCCAGATCCTCAACAACGCGAAATGGGAGTATGCCCGGACAAAGAATGCCTGTCCCTTGAAATCGTTGATCGTCTCCGTATCGGCATCGGCCAACATGTGAATATTATTCAAGGCGACATTGCTGATGCGGATGGTTTTGAACATGGACATCATTATTGGCGCCACGCGGTAATTGGTGAACCATTGAAGCTGGGATTCTATTTGTCCGTATTTAATCATCTGACGGTTTATACGTCCCATGTCGGCCGTTTCCGTCAACGCCTCCCAAGTAGTCCGAAGATCACTCTGGGTCAGGTAAAGGTTGTATGAGGTCGTAATATTATACGCAAACCACTTGCTCGGCCCCTGGCTTGGGTCGTCATTGCTGGTCCCGGTATACACCGCATCAAAAAATGACCGAAAGTTCTCATATTTGGAAAAAACTTCTTCCGTGGTCAAACCCGATTCGGGTGCCTTGTCGAGATAATCTTCACAAGAAAGAAAGAGCATTCCGACAAACAAGATCATGTATATATTTCTTTTCATTGTCATTTTAATTAAGTTAAAAAGAGACTTTTGCACCAAGTTTCACACTAAGCAACTGCGGATAATACCCTTTACTGAAATCCTTTCTTTCCGGATCACCCTCAATAAGGCTCGTAAAAGTAAGCAGGTTGTTCGCTGTCATAAACAGATTGACCAGGGATACGCCCGGTAGTATTTGCCATTTGGGGGCAAAGGAGTAACCGACATAAACCTCTTTCAGTTTCAGGTAATCCGCTTTTCTCCAAAAACGACCCTCTATATACGTACTGTAACCCGTTGCTTCTACTGCCGGCAACCAAGCCAGGTTCCGTATGTATCCCGTACCGGGGAAATGCAGTGTGGAGTGGTTGGCATTGGGATTGGTAGGCGTCCAGTAATCCAATTGGGACGCATGTACCTGATAATTCCCTTTGGTGAACTCGGCTTCGAAATTCTGGTTGTATTCCACGTACTTTCCTATATTCCCTTGAAAAAGGAAGCTAAAGTCGAAATTGTTATAGCTAAATCCCGAGGAGAACGAGTAAGTAACCGGAGGATAGAGAGATCCTCGTATAGGGTATGCATCCAAGTTAGAGACCGAACCATCCGCGTTGTAATCGATAAACGCATAGTCACCCACATTAAGTCCTGAGATTGCTAAAGGAGAAGGCAGGATATGAATGTCGTCAACTGAAGTAAAATAACCGTTTCCCGCTAATTGGACGCCACTGGTCTGTCCACCCAGGGGCTTCCCAGCAATTTTCTGGTATTCCGGGGCGTATGGAGGATCATCTTTAAATATAATCCTGTTCTCATTCACGCCCATCATCCCTTTGACAAAATAATAGACACCGTTTGCAGTAGTATTTCTGAACTCTGCTTCAACCTCCAGACCGTGTTTTTTCATTTCCCCCAGGTTCAGGTCCTTAAACTGGATACCCAGAAGCCAGGGTACACTTTGCGGGGTTAGCAGCATATTGGTACGATGTTCCTGGAACAAGTCAACCGCCAGATGTATCTTGTTTTTCAGGAATCCCATATCGAATCCTAAATCTTGTTTTCGGGCTTCTTCCCATTGTGCGCGGTTATTGGCAGCTTTATCCTCCTTTATGTGTCCGTTTGAATCTTTGATGTAATCACTAATATACAACCATCGATTGGCGGCCTTGTCGCTACCGACCAGTCCATCGGAATAACGGATTTTCAATTTACTGAACCAGGGTAACGCGTTTTTGAAGAAGTCTTCTTCCGAAATCACCCAGCCGACAGCTCCGGACGGGAAAAATCCGTACCGGTTTGTTGGAGCAAACCGTTCAGAGCCGGTATAACCCACATTCACTTCCGCCAAGTATTTATTGGCATAGTCGTAGGTAAATCGCCCAACCACACCCTGATTATAATAGGGAAATTCCGTACCGTCATTTTTTTGTTGGAAATTCATCAGTGCCAAAGCCGAAACGGAATGTAATCCAAAGGAGTTGGCGTAATTAGTGGAAATCTCGTAGTACAGGTCGCGGTAATATCCACCCTGCAAACCGCCAATACTCAACGTCAGGGGGGGCATGTTGTAAACCGCGTCCGTTTCCCCTTTTCTAATCCAGGGGTTTTGCCCGTCGGCGGCCTTGTCGTAGTCAAATTGATATTCCGGAAAATTATTACCACTGCCTGAAGTCAGGGATAGATTCTGATAATAAGTACTTAGCGAAACTTTCCCCTGAACAGACAGCCCTTTTAACCAAAAATCAAGCTTTTGCTTAAACACAACATCCGTGAATAGTTTGGTTTCGAGATAACGGTTAAACGCTCTTTGGTTAAATACCGAATAGGGATTGTCCATATATTCGCCGATAGGTTCCGTATAACGGATCCCACTGTCGTTCGGATAATTGGGGTCGGGATACTCCTCCAGCAACCACTCCGGGAAATAGGCCGGGAAACGGGCCGGAGAGGTGCCGTACAAAGTCCACCACAAGTTACCAATGGTGGGCTGATTTTTAATACCGACTTCTCCTCCTATGTTAAAGGACAACGAGGTTGCATTCGACAATTCAAAATCAAGATTGGTGCGATAATTAAAACGATCATTTGTAAAACGGGAATCGAAATGGCCTTCTTTTCTTCCTTCAAAGAAAGAACCCTGTCCCGTGTAGCCCAAGGAGGCAAAATATTTCACAAAACTTGTTCCCCCCGTGACATTGATATTGGCTGTTGTAGAGGGTGCGTATTGGCGGGTTACAAGATCAAACCAGTTCACGTCGGGATAACGCAACGCGTTAAGTGGAGAGGATGGTTGACGGTATTCCTCCAACACATACTGCGGTATCAGGTTTGTAAATTGTTGTTCATTCATGCGGGCCACATTCAACAAGTTCATCGTGGTATAGGAATCGATATGATCGGGCACATGGGTCGCCCTTTCCATTCCTGTAGATGCTGAAATGTTCAATTCCGGTTTTCCTTCTCGTCCCCGTTTGGTTGTGACAATTATTACTCCATCGGCACCCTTTGCCCCAAAAACAGCTGTGGCTGATGCGTCCTTCAAAACAGAAAACGATTCAATTTCGTTAGGGTCCAGGTCTTTAAAATCCCTTTCCACCCCGTCTACAAGAGCCAACGGAGAAGAGCCGTTCCAGCTTGAAAGACCACGGATAATGATTTCCGCATCATCACTTCCGGGCTCACCGGATTGTTGCATTGTCAAAACCCCCGATAATTTTCCGGCAATAGCGTTTGATATACTGGAATTTCCTGACTGTATTATTGCTTTATTGTCGATCTGGGATACTGCTCCGACCAACGTTTCCTTTTTCTGGACTCCATAGCCCACAACGACCAATTCATCCAGCAATTCGGTTTCTTCCAGCAAAACTATATCAATGGAAGATCTACCGTTGACCGGTATTTTTTGTCCCTGCATCCCGATATAGGTAACATCCAATGTTGCATCGGAAGGAACATTCAAAAGATTAAACCTCCCGTCCAAGTCGGTCACCGTTCCATGCGTGGTTCCGCTCACCTGAATGGTAACGCCAATCAACGGCTCTCCTTTCACATCATTAACCACCCCTGATACGGTAACATTCTGGGCAAAAATAAACAGGGAAAATGTCCACAATAAAATGAACAGAATCCCTTTGGATAGATTTGAAAATTTGTTTTTCATCTCATTTTTTCATTTGTTTAGATTAATAAAATAAATTTAATTTATTGAGTTGTTGTTTTGAATGGTGTTACCACACGATCCCTACTTTATACTTTTTTTTATTTATCCAATCCGGTTTTAGCAAGAGTTCAGGAAGTACAATAACGTTTTTTGGAAATAACTTGCTATTACATGACATTTTGAGCAAATAAACAAACATTGCTTGGATTTTTTATCCCTCAAAAGCCGGAAAATAAATAAATAATTTTATGAATTGCCTTTCTCCAAAAGGACCAAAAACAAAAAACACAAATTGCATCTCCTGTTTTTCACCGATTGGGAAAGAATTGGCTAATTGTGTACGAGCACAAAAGTATAAAGAACTTTCATGGTTATCAAGGATATTTTTAAAAAAAACTTAAAAAAATATAATATTAAGAATAGTTGAAGTTTTATCAAGCAAAAAAAAGAATAAAAAATGATCCGCCGCGGATATCGGGCTTGAACTGTTGAATCCTGGCTGCTATTTCAATGGAAACTCCAACCGTTTGGGCTACGCATTCTGCCCCTACCTCCCTGATTATAAGATAACTTAAACCAAAAAAACTGTGTGTTCGAACACAGAAATACTATTTTCCTTAATAAAGCGACTATCCAAGTATCTGTTTTTGAGGGTTTAAATAGGGCTTGTGAAAAAAGACAGGGAGGAACTTATTTGTTTCTCCCTGCTCAAAAAGGTATGTATTAAATGATTATAGATCGTCTCCCCAGAGAGTTATCTCTCCAATATTGACACAATTGGATCCTTGCCAGTTTTGATTTTTGATCACCAATCGGATGTATCGTACCCGACTTATGTCCTCATTTATCTCATATTCCCAACCGGCGGCCCAGTCAGCAGCATCCCCCTTGATAATCTCATGGTCTCCCATTAGTTGCCACTCTGCTTTCCATTCATCCGTTTTCCAGTAGCTTTCATCTGAGGGATCAGCGTTCAGCTCTCTGGTTCCCCAGATTTCAAAAAACCGTGGACTGTGACCGGTGAATGCACCAGAATCTGTTCTGGGCCATATACGGAAGCGGCTTAACTTAGCCGGCACCCCCATGTCAAAAGTGAAGTGGTGGGGAAAATTGAAACCTGGGGCATTTTCAACAGTATGCAAAATGCCGGGATTAGATATCGCTCCGTCCCATATTTTTGAGAGGTTCCTAACGCCATTTACCGATGTATTATCGCCAGCCAATACAAGTATTGAGAACCTGGATTTGTTAATTTCCCGTTCGAATGCAGGCATAGTGTATTCAGTATTCGGAGCATGTAAAAGATCCAGTCCTTCTTTCGGAAAATACGTGGTTGAAACCCGGATTTCATCTCCCGTATTCAAACCGGCAAGGATCGTTTCGTTATCCTCGTTCTCGATACGGATAGATTGCTTAACGCCGTCTACTTCATATTCTACAGTAACATATTGTATTTCTACACTGGAAATAGGATCCCATTGCAGGAGCATGGTCCCATCCTCTAGGTGTACGATAGAGGATATGCGCCGATTCCTTAGCGATTTGGTATACGCTTCCCCATATACTTGAACTACAATTTCCCTTGGCAATGAAAAATGCCCTTCATTATCCCGGGTAATGAATTCAAATATATAACTGCCTTCGGCAATGTTTTGTAACTCATATTCTAATTGTAAACGTCCGCTTTGCGAACGATTTACATCAACCGTTACCGAGTCGGTCCGCTGGTTCCAGAAAATCACGGTTCTCGTAATGCGCGGATCTGAATTGAGTTCCCAACTGAATTTTACTTTTTCAAATCCTCCGTACCCTTTCAGCGAATCCACCACACCGGTATAGATATCCTCTCCCCAATCGTAGTATTTCTGATGTATGCTGTTCATATCGTCACAGGATGTCATCCATATCATGAACAAGGAAAAAACAATCAGAAAGTATCTTTTAGCGCTCTTTTGATGAGCATGGAAAATATATTTTTTCATTTCTTTTTCTTCATTATTTATTCTGCATTATTTTCTTCCTCTTCGTCTCTGGTACCGTCATCGCCATAAACGGTTATTTCCGCAATGTGCAATGCCGCCGTCCGGGCCCAAGTTTCTTTCACAACAAAGCGAAGATAACGTACCTCTTCAACGCCGGACTCAAAGATAAATTCGCTTCCTGCAACGGTGGCGGCAACGTCATCGGCGTTTGACTGGCCTAACGGCAGGCCCGACGGTTTGATCTGTTCAAAGTCTCCCAACAGCACCCATTCGTCTTTCCAGTCATTACTCAGCCAATACGCGTTGTTTTTATCGTGGCTCAGCTCCTTCGCTCCCCATACCTCAAAATAATGGACATTATGTTGAGCAAAAGTATAACCATCCTGTCGATTCCAAAGCATCAACCGGCTTAGTTTGGCTTCCACGCCCAAATCTACCGTAAAGGTTTGGGGTGGGGTAAAACCGCCGGTGGGGTTGGTGTGCCAGATAACGCTGAGGCTGTTATCCCATATGTTTTCAATGGGACGGTTGGAAAGGGTGGTGTAGTTGTCGCCATTGAGGGCGGCGTTTTTAAAGTTCTTTTTGTCCAGTTCCATTTCGAACAAGGGAATGGCCGCAATGACAACGGTATCGGAGGTATTTCCGAAGCGGTCAAGCAGCACTACCCCAAAATCCCGCTCATCGGTGTTGTATCCCCTGATCGACCGCTTTTCCTCCGCGATAGTGGAGAATACCAGGTCATATTCCACCCACTCTCCGTCGTCGTTCTTTGCCAATAAGAAAGCACCTATCAGCGCATTGGTTTCGTTGACCCATCGTATCACTACGCCTCCAAAGTCAGGCTCCATGGTGATGGTCTTGGAGATGATCTTGTAAGGAGGTTCCAACGGGACAAACGATCCGTTGTACGACTCTGAGGTATTTTCGCTATGATCCACCAGATAAAGGGTGAATTCACATGGAGCGATATCGGGTAATCCTTCAATAATCAAAAAATTTGAATAAATTGAGGAGCGTACCACTTTCTTCATTCCTTTGAACATGTATTCGCATATCACGTAGGAAATATCCGTTTCATTGGGTAAGTCGTAGGATATTTTTGCTCCCCCAGGCAACGCTTCAATCAGCACATTGGATACTGCTGACGGAGGAGTACTGTCAACCGGGTTTTGCCCAACCCTCTCCTCTTCGCAAGCAGACGCGAAAGTCAGAAAGAGAGTCAGGAGTCCCGCAATCCGCATAAAAGAAGCGACATTCCTCGGTTTAATATTTTTTTTCTTCATAATCTTAATCATTTTGAAATTGACATATGATGTATTTACCAACCTGGATTTTGGATAAGGTTGGAATTTTTAATGATGGTTGTGGGCCAGAGCGGCTGTAAGTAATCTTTGGTAGTGAAATTACGGGCATTAAAAATAGTGGTGACCTGATAATAATCTTCAGCTTTTACCCCTTGGATGTCCCATCCCTGTACCGGTTCGTTTTGGTATCGCATGGCGTCTTTCCACCTACGCAGATCAAACGGACGTTTACCTTCAAAAGCCAGTTCAATCAAACGTTCTCGTTTGATAATCTCTCTCATTCCCTCCTTGGTAGAAGGTTTAGCCGGTACACTGGAATAATTCTTCCAGGAATCCACCACTCCCTCCAGTCCAGCACGAAAACGAATGCTGTCTACCCATTGATACACGTCGTTGTCGGGAACCTCCTTTATCTCGTTTTCTGCTTCCGCCCGCAAAAGATAAAGGTCTGCCAACCGGATATTAGGTATTGAAAAGCGCCAATGACTGGGTGAGTTGGTAGTTGTCGCGGAACGGAAACTGACTAACTTTTTTATGAAATACCCGGAAGGAGTATAATTATTCATATAGATTATCCCTTGAGGATCGCCGCTTCTGCACTTAATAACGATGGTTTCCGCCTCTTTTTGCGCCAGCATCTCGTACAGGCTACGATCGAACGCCAGATGAGCATAAAATCGTGGTTCTCTGTAGTAATTTACGTTAGCGGTGATTTCCCCTTTACTTATGTAGTATTGGTGAAATGAACCGGTGTCCCTTCTCATTTCATATCGTCCCGAATAATTCCAGGTTGGGTCTTCGTCGATGGGTACGCCATTTTGGGTGTAGTACTGCTCCGCCACTTTCAAAGTCGCGCCAATCTCACCTATACCAGACGGTTGTTCCCATGAAGCAAACCTTGGAGTGCAATTGTTTTGAAACGAATTGGCATTCTCGTAGGCCGGATGGGCCCAAATGACTTCTGTGTTCAACATCGGGCGTTCGGAGACCGCTCCCCTTAAGGTGTACTTCATTTTGGTGGTTTCCGACATTGACTCCACCCCAACTTGGTAGTGATACAACGCGTGTCCGTGTTCGTGACAAGCATCGATAGCCTCTTCCAGTGCCTCTAACGCTCTTTCCCATTTGCCTTGATCGTATTCTGTAGAGATCAGTTGAACACCTCTTTTGTCCTTGAAATTGGCATAATCTGGATTGCCGTTAAATAGAGGACTGGCAACCCATACCAATGCCTTTGCCTTCACCGAAAGGGCAATCGGTTTGGTGATCCGTCCCATCTCGGTGGTGGTCTCTTCTATCCGGTCGGGCAGGTTGAGCAACGACTCGTCCAATAAATTCACCACGTAATTGATTACCGAATCCACAGGCTCGCGAAACACTCGTACTTGCTCTGGATTGGCATTAACCGGAAGGTTTGTGTCTACAATTGGAATGGGGCCATACAGTTGTACCAAAAAATAGTGCAAGTATGCCTTAATAAACTTCACTTCTGATATCCAACGAACCCGTTCCCATGCTTGAAGATCAGGCACTTTTTCAATATTTTCCAAGAAAATATTGCAGTCACGGATTCCTATCCATAGGTTTCGCCCATCTCTTCTTCCGTCCCAGTAATTATGAAAAGGGTCTGCCGAGTTTTGGTCGTTCCGAGCGATTCGTGCTCCGCTTCTATGAGAATGATTATTGTGATACCACATTTCATCAGATCCCGCCATATTTCCAGGAAAAGTGTAAGGGTCATTCTGATTAGGCAACATGTTATAGCAGGAGAAAAGGAATTTTTCTGCGTTGGTTCTGTTTGAGAAAGCGTTGTCCAGCGTGGCAACTCCGTCCGGCACTACATCGAGGTAGTCAGAACAATTGGTTAAAACCCCAATGGATGTTACAATGATAAGGAGTTTGATTGTTTTTGTTATATTTTTCATAAAATATTCCCTTAATTATTAAAATTCAATATTAAATCCAATATTAATAACCCGCTGCAAGGGATAGTTGAACGGGTTGCCAGCCTGCTCGGTATCCCAAAGTTTAAACTTTCGAATTTGGAACAGGTTGCTTCCCGACACATAGATCCGGGCATTCGTTGAATGAATGGGTTGGATTATCTTTTCAGGCAGGGTATATCCAAGTTCAAGCGTTTTTAAGCGCATAAAAGCACCGTTACGCATCCACCAAGTACTGGTTTGATTATTGTTGCTGTTCTCTGTATCGGATAACCGGGGCCAGAACGCATAGATATTCCGGTTATCTTCAGACCAGTGACTGTCTGCAACAATTTGCAGCAGCGATCGTTCTCCAATGAATGGAGCTATTGAGGCTGGGTTTATCCAGAAAGATGAGCGACCAGAGCCCTGGAAAAAACAAGAAAAATCAATTTTTTTGTATCCTAAGGATAAACCGAATCCATAGATAATCTCTGGTGTGGTAGGGTAACCAATAGGTACCAAGTCGTTTTCATCTATTCGGCCATCTCTATTAATGTCTTTGTATTTGATATCTCCCGCCCCGTATTCACCAAATGTTTGGGTGGGTGAATTTTTCACTTCCTCTTCGTCCAGAAACAATCGTTCAGCAATATAGCCCCATCGTTGAGATATTTTTTTCCCTTTGTGTGATCTCCACGGAGTATTGACAGAAGCATAATCAGGCTCCTCATAGATCTCAAATTTGCTGGCTGCATAGGTAAAGTTTCCACGTATAATAGCGTAAAAATCCTTATTGAATGCTTTATTGTAATCCACTGAAATATCGACTCCACTCCCATTGGCCGAACCAATATTTGCCTTTGGTGTAGCTTGTAACCCCATGGTAGTCGGAATATCGGCTCTGGTTTGCAGAATATTACTCCTGTTTTCCCTAAAATAGTCAGCCTGGATTTCCAAATCATTCCATAAGTTTATTTCTATCCCATAATTTGCTTTTTTACTAACCTCCCAAGTGATATAGGGGTCTTCATATCTTGAAATTGAGATTCCCGGACGGCTATAGCCCCAGGTATCTCCAAAAGCAATACCTCTTCCTCCGTCGCTCATATTGAGGTTCGACAAATAGTAAAAACGGTCTTCTACCGCCCCGATCGCATCGTTTCCTACTAATCCGTAGGTTGCTTTCAATTTCAGTTTTGAAAGAATATTCTTGTAGGGTTGCATAAACGATTCATTGGTCACAATCCAGCCAACACCTGCAGAC
>ENA-UOOM01001264-UOOM01001264.1-fermentation-metagenome-genome-assembly--contig:-NODE-1264-length-24877-cov-5.143502_pt1 | contig 24877 bp, 21 predicted proteins | sample MGYA00245781_ERZ724031 | MGnify/ENA primary metagenome ERZ724031 (study PRJEB28704, sample SAMN03018317) | fermentation metagenome | biome: anthropogenic terrestrial biome; feature: soil; material... | reverse complement strand
GGTTTGTAAAGAAAGGAAAAGAGGGCGGATGAAATATTATAGACTTTATAGATTTACATCAAAAGCCAAACCTGAAGCTGTTAAAAGATATTTTTCTAAATATCCAGAAAAAAGAAAAGCAGCTATTAAGAGCCAGAGATTAATAGCTCCACAGGAAGGTTTAGAAAAACATCATTGGTCTTATAATGAAGAACATTTAAAAAATGTTATTTGGCTAACTAAAAAACACCATAGTAAACTTCATAGATTCATAAAGTATAATCAAGAATTAAAATTATATATAAGAATAGATAATAATGAAGTTTTAGATACTAAAAAGAAACATTATTTATACGCATTTAATTGCATATTAAATTTAGAAGATTAAAATTAATTTATGAAAATCCCAATAGAAAACAAAATTAATAATTAATCAACGGACGGTAACTCCTCCCTTTAAAAACAAAGAATTTAATTATGGAACAAGTAATAATAGAAAAGAAGTATATGACAAATTTAATGGCAAAACTGTTTGAATTATAAACATATTATGCTTATCTTTGCAGTGTATTAATAAAGTAAAGACACATAAATAACAACAAGATAAATAAAAAAGAAAGAGAACAAACTGATACCAAGCAAAGTAGAAAATAATTCGCAAAATGCACAAATAAAAAAGGTTATGAGTTTAAATAAGAAAGAAAAGATGTATTTAGATATTCTCCGAAAATCACTTGGAGTAATATCCTCAGCTTGTAAGAGTGCGAATGTATGCAGACGTTGGCACTATCAAAGAATAGAAAAGAACCCTGCATTTAAAGCAGAGGTAGAGAACATAATGGAAGAAACGATTGACTTTGTTGAAAGCAAATTGTATTCCAATATCAACAAAGGTATGGAAACTTCAATTATATTCTATTTAAAGACAAAAGCTAAGAACAGGGGATATGTTGAGAAGGTTGAAAATGAAGTTACTATTAACCCATTCATGGAATTGATGAAACAAGCAGGCGAAGAATAATATATTTTCGACAACTTTTATTTTGCCCCCTTTTGCGTGATGCAACGAGGGGGTTTTTGTTTTTTTAGCCAATAAGTGAGTTGTTTATACTCATTTTTAGTATATTTGCAAATTAATTATCAGTTAATTAATGCAGATAGAAGATAAGCATATAAAAACTTTTAAATCTTGGCAGGAAGATTGGAACAAATTCATAAGAGATATTCTAAAGGCTCGGTTGGATAAGGAGCAGCAAGAAGTAGTTAGTCTTGTTCAGCACTATCCACGTGTTGCAGTGGCAAGTGGTACAGCAAGAGGAAAAGATTATGTTGCAGCTTGTGTTAGCCTTGCTTTTTTATATCTCACACCCAAGTTCAATAAGAAAGGAGAATTAACTCAAAATACAAAGGTAGCTTTGACTGCTCCAACATCAAGGCAGGTTTCTAATATTATGACACCTGAAATTAGGCGTTTGTTTAGAGCAGCTAAATATCTTCCTGGTCGTACTGTTGCAGATGATATAAGAACAGATTATGAAGAATGGTTTCTTACAGGTTTCAAAGCTGGCGACGATGCAACAGAAGCTTGGTCAGGATTTCACGCAGTCAATACAATGTTTGTAGTTACAGAGGCAACAGGACTATCAGAGAAAACTTTTAATGCAATTGAAGGTAACTTACAAGGTAATTCTAAGTTGTTTCTTGTTTTCAATCCTAACATAACGACAGGGTACGCAGCAAGAGCAATGAAATCAGACCGTTTTAAGAAAGTACGTCTTAACTCTCTTAATGCTGAAAATGTTGTAAAGAAAGAGCTTATTATTCCCGGTCAAGTAGACTATGATTGGGTCTTGGATAAGGTAACTAATTGGTGTAATCCAATTCAGCAAACAGACTTTAATGAAGGAGAAGGAGATTTTAGATTTGAGAATGGAATATATAGACCAAATGATTTATTCCGTGTAAAAGTCTTAGGAATGTTTCCAAAGGTTGCTGAAGACGTGCTTGTCCCTTATGAATGGATAGAGTTAGCAAACAATCGTTGGTTAGATTTAAAAGAGAAAGGCTATATTCCAACAGGACACAAAAGAATTGGACAAGACGTTGCAGGTATGGGTAGAGATAGTTCAGTAAAGTGTACAAGGCAGGATAATTGGGTAAGTTCATTTGAGGCACACCAATCAGCAGGAGTTGCAGACCATATGCACGTAGCAGGAATGTTGGTTGAAGACTTGAAAGATAAAGATAATTTCGCTTTCATTGATACTATCGGAGAAGGTGCAGGAGTGCTTTCGAGATTACTTGAACTCGGCTATAATAATGCTGTTAGTTGCAAAGGTTCAGAGAGTGCAAAAGAGTTAAGAGATATTACTGAGCAATACGAATTTGCTAATATGCGTGCTTATCTTTATTGGGCGTTACGTGATTGGTTAGACCCTAAGAATGAATTTGAGCCTTGCCTCCCTCCTAACGATATATTAACGGAAGAGCTGACAGAAACGCATTGGAAATTCCAAAGTAATGGTTCAATTATCATAGAACCAAAAGAAGAAATTAAGAAAAGAATAAAGCGTTCTCCTGACTTCTCGGATGCTTTGGCAAATACATTCTATCCTCAAAAAGTGATTATCCCTTTAGACGTTGAAAAGCTATTACAAGATGCTTTATAAAAGAATTTATTTGGAAAAGTGTTTATAATTCAAACACATTTTATATCTTTGCCTCGTAAAATCAAATTATTATGCAAACAATAGAAGAATTAATAAGAGAAGGAAAAACAATAAAAGATGTTGTTCAGTATATAACAGAGAATAGTTATACAGAAAATCCTAAATGGGAAGAGTTAGAAAAGATGTACGATGCAAACAAGCATAGTATTATGGATGCAGGGATAAGGAAAGACAAACTAACGAAAGACGGAGTAGATAAAGTTTCAAGAGTTAAGTTATCATTGCAGAAATTAGCCGTTAAGAGAATGGCTGAAATGTGTTTTGCTCTTCCTGTAAAAAGGACTTATTCATACGAAACTGAAGAACCAATCCTAAAGGATATAACAAAATCCATAGAAAAGATTTATAAGAAGGTTAGGATTGATGATACCAATTTAGAAAGAGCAAGAGAGTTCTTTGCAACTTGTCAGATAGCTACAATTTGGTATATTAAAGAAGAAGATAATAGTATCTATGGCTTTAAAGCAAAGCATAAACTAAGGATAAAAACTTATTCCGAAAGGAAAGGACACAAGTTATATCCATTATTCGATGAACAAGATGATTTAATTGCTTTTTCAATTTCTTATTCAAAGAAAGAAAAAGATAAAACCATTAATTACTTTGAAACTATCACTAAAGATAGGATTTACAAGTGGAAAGAGAAAGGTACTGAATGGGAAGAGATAAGCAATATAGAAAACGTCATCAAGAAAATCAATGTTATTTACTTAGAAAGAGAAGAGAGCATATATGAAGAGGTATCTCATTTAGTTGATGAAATAGAATGGACTTTATCAAGGAATAGTGATATTATAGCTTATAATGCTGCTCCATTAATAGAAGTCAAAGGACAATTGGAAGGAATGGAAGCCAAAGGTCAAGAAAGGCGTATTTGGGTTGTTTCAGAAAATGGAGGTGTTCGATATGTTTCTTGGGAGCAATCTATTGATGCTATTAAGTATCAAATAGAATCTCTGTTGATGCTTTATTTTTTACAATTGCAGTTGCCTAACTTATCTTTTGAAAACATTAAAGGCTTATCCACATTGAGTGGAGAAAGCATTAAGAATTTACTTACAGATGCACATTTGAAAGTTGGTGATGAAGCAGGAATGTTAACTAAGTTCTTAGATAGAGAGTTTAATGTAGTTAAGGCTTTTGTTGGGACAATGAATACAGCTTGGGCATCACACCTTGACAAGATAGACTGTGAACACGAGATACAGCCTTTCGTAATGAATGATAAAATGGCAGAGATTGATAGGTTATTGAAAGCAAATGGTCAGAAAGCATTGATGAGCCAAAAGGAAAGCATTGAAGTCTTTGGTCAATCAAATGATGTTGAGAAAACTTATAATGAAATCCTTGAAGAAGACGACAGAAGTAGTTTGTTAGATAAGACAGGAGATTTATTTGAATAGCGTAAAACCCACCCATCAGAATGTGGGCGGGATGTAAGCGACCATTAACCTTGACTTAAAATGTATTGATAAAATTAACATTTTTTAATAATAAAAAAATTGGTAGATATAAATAAAGGTTGTATATTTGCAATTGAATTAAAAACAAAAAAAATAAAAATTCTACTTTTACAAAAGTTTAGACTATTTATAATAAAAATAAATAAAATTATAAAAATATTATCTGGTTGTGGGATGCAGTCGGATACAAAACAAAAACGGGGTGAAGCGTTACTATTAGGTGAGTTTATGACCCCCGAAGCCCAACCCATCGCCTTTGGCGTGGGTGGGTAGTTCACTTGAATAGTAATGGACTTTGAGACAACAAATAGGCAGCACAATAAAAGGATTAGAGCGTTTGAGAAATTAGTAAAAGAAATATTTAATATTTCAAACGAAGAGGCTATCAAGTTGGCTAAGTCTGTTGATTATGATGCTAAGAAATTATTCAAATTCTCAGATTATCCTGAACTAAGAAAGAAGGCGAATAAGTTATTTTCTCAATTTCAAAAAGACTTAAAAAAGGTTATTATTAAAGGCATTACTTCTGAATGGAATAAAAGCAATGAAGTAAATAATCAATTAGCAATGAATATTCTTGCGTTGAAGTCTATAAAAGATATAACAGATAATCAAAAACGATACTTCAACAACAACGATAAAGCACTTCAAGCATTCATCCAACGCAAGACTAACGGGATGAATCTATCGGACAGAGTTTGGAATTTGACACAGCAATATAAGGCAGGATTAGAGCAAGCTCTAACAGTTGGAATTGCAGACGGTAGAAGTGCGGCAGAATTAAGTAGAGACATAAGGGAATATCTTAATAATCCGAATAAGTTATTTCGTAGAGTAAGAGATTTTGAGAATAGGCTTAATCTCTCATCAAAAGCAAAAGAATATCAACCAGGTCAAGGCATATATAGAAGTAGTTTCAAAAATGCTTTACGATTGACAGGAACAGAAATAAATATGGCTTATAGAACGGCTGATTATTATCGTTGGTTGCAATTAGATTTCGTTGTTGGAGTTGAGATAAAGCTAAGCAATAATCATACAATTAAAGACCCTAAGACAGGAAAAAGTATCCCGTTTTATGATATTTGTGATGAGTTGCAAGGAAAATATCCTAAGACATTTGTTTTTACAGGTTGGCATCCAAACTGCTACGATGAAGAAACAGAGGTATTGACTAAAAGAGGTTGGCAATACTTTAAATATATAACTAAGGAAGATAAAATATTTTCGCTTAATCCTGAGACAAAAGAAACTGAATGGGTTGAAATATTACTTTATTTTAAGAGATTATATAATGGAGAAATGGTACATTTCTATAATAGAAATCTTGATTGCTTAGTTACTCCTGAACACGAAGTGGTTTATCTTAATAAATCTAATCAGGAAATAAAAAGATGTAAAGCTATTGATTTTACAATGGGCAAAGGTGCGTTCTTTAGGGGATGTAAAAATAATAATAATCCAATTAAAACTATAAATATAAATGGACTTATCATAAACTTTAATCTATTTTGTGAATTTATGGGCTATTGGCTATCAGATGGTTCAACGATTAGAAAAAGTCAAATTTGTATCGCTCAACAAAATGATAATAGAATAAATATTATAAAATGCATAGAGCAAATGGGGTTCAAAGTATCAACAAATAATTCTAAAATTGATTTTTATTCTTACGAACTCTGTACTTATTTAAAACAATTTAAAACTGCTTATTATAAATTTATTCCTAATGAGATAAAGGAAGCATCAAAAGAGCAAATCCAAATATTTTTAAATGCTTTTATTAGTTGTGATGGATACATTCGTTCAAAAAGAACATTTAAAGGCAATAGAGGTTCTTTGTGTGTCCCAAAACACGATGAAAGAATGTATTTTACAACATCTCCACAAATGGCAAGTGATTTAGGAGAACTAATATTGAAGATTGGCAAAAGACCTTCATATAGGATTAATAAAAATAAGAACAAAATAGTTAAGTTTAAGAATGGAGATTATAAATTAAATTATGATTTAATTGTTATTTCAGAATGCCAATCTTTAACAGCTACACAGTTTAATAAGGAATTAATAGATTATCACGGATATGTTTATGACGTAACATTGTCCAAAAATGCTATTATGTATATTAGAAGAAATGGTAAATGTTTTTGGGGCTCAAACTGCAGGTGCTTTGCAATACCAATCCTAAAATCAAGAGAAGAGTTTTTTAATAAAACCAAAAGCTCGAGAGAAGTCAAGGAAATTCCTCAAAACTTCAAAGAATGGATCAGTAAAAATGAAGAAAGGATATCTAAAGCAAAATCAATTCCTTATTTCACTAGAGATAACAAGTCGTTTGTTTCGAGTCTGAACAATGAGGCAAATCCTTTATTTAAAAATGTTATTGCATACTATAAAGATAAAGTTATGTATAGAGGAGATATAAGAGATAAAGGCGAGAAATTTAAAATAGATTTCAAAGATTATGTTAGTGATAATGAAGCAAAGAATAAAGCAGGTTTTCATTGGTTTACAACATCTAAAGAATATGCGAAAGAGTATGCCACAAAACAAATGAATCCTATGAGGGGGGATATCAAAAAAAGTATAATAACAGAGATAAAACCAATTAAAGAATTAGCGATACTTGACTTAACTAAGATGAAACTCAAAGATGAGTTTGAATTTTCAAAATCTCTTTATGAGTATGGAATAAAAGGATTGATGTATAAAGAAGAAACCCTTTCTAATTACACAGGAGATTACTCTAAGAAGTCAATAGAAAAATATCTTGGCTATAAAATAGGAAATAGCATTTTAAATAATGGACAAATATATAGTGATGGAAGTTTAGGAGTTAAGTTTATGGAGTGGTTAAAAGAGAATGGATTTGATGGTTATAAATTTCAACAATACAAATCAGGAGATGAAATAGGACTTATAAATGCAAGTCTATTTGAAGTATTGAAACGAAACATCATTTCAAATTAAAGAGGTTGCAATTAATTTTGCAGGCTTTTTTTGTTATGTGTTTTTGAGCTGGTTTTTATTTACTCCTCAAAAAAGCCAATTAATTCGGAAGAAAATAGATTTAATTCGGAATAAATACCTAATTATTCAGAATTAATGCAACAAAGTAAAGTAAAGTAAAGTAAAGTAAAGTAAATTACACACGTGAAAAGGCAGAATTTTTTCAAAAAAAAGTTTTCAAAAAAACCTTCAAAAACAAATTCAGAAAAAATCATTTTAAAAGTGTTTTAAGGTTTAATAGTGCAAAATCCATACTTCTTATCCAAAATCAATTTAAAAGCTCTAAAAAAAGAGATAAAGTATCAAAAACAAGAAAAATAGAACCAATATTCCTTCCAAGAATTAAAATAAAAGATTTTTTGACTTTTATAATTGAAAAGATAGTAATCTAAAAATCAGACAGATATAGTTTTATTTCAAAGAAATATCAATTTTTTATTACAAAAAGTGTTTATATGTCAAACACTTTTTATATATTTGCCGTGTTAATGGCTTATATGCTAATAAAGTGAATTTCATTCGCCGTGTTTAATTGGCAATAGCCAAATTTATAAGAAAAATTTAATCATTAAAAACGTAAAGAATGGAAAGAATTTTAAAGCTGTTGAAACCTAAAGTTGTATCGTTAGGGTTCAATGAAAAAGAATTAGAGAGTGCAGTTAAGGGTATCCTAAAACTCAATCCTGATTTAGAAAAAGAAGATACTACCGACGAGGCTATAAATGCAATCTTAGATGCAGTTATACCGATTTTAGGAGTTGGACAACAAAATTCTACTCGTGTAATCAACGAGTTCAAGAAAAAGCAAAATAATCCAAATCCTTCTGAAGATGAACCCAAAGACGTAGACGAGGGGTCAGAAAATCAAAACACAAATAAAAATAACGACAAGCTCGAAAAGAAACTTGACTTGATAATGGGAGAATTATCAAGTCTTAAAGGAGAAAAAACGAGAAACACTCGCAAAACTCAACTTGAGCAAGTAGTTAAAGATGCTGGCAAGTATGGTCAAAAAATCTTAAAAGAGTTTGAAGAAAGAACTTACAAGACTTTTGAAAACGATGAAGAGTTTGAAGCCTATCTTGAAAGCACAAAAACAGATGTTTTGGATTATCTCCAAGAGGAGAAAGACAAAGGTTTGAGCAATTTTAGCTCTATTGGTGGAAGCAATAAGCCAGTAAGCAAAGGAGAGCCAGACAAAGAAACTGTAGAAGAAATAGTTAATAATTTACTTTAGAAAAAAATGGAAGCAAGTTTAAACAACGATTCAATAATGGTTGATACAGGTAATGATAGCATTACCATTGTTAATCACGTTGATGGCATCAGAGGTGGGAGAACCTTAGATGTAACAGGAGTAACAGAAGATGTTATAAAAGCAGGGCATATAATTATTAAAGAAGACGCAACAGGCACTCATAAACCAATGCCAGTTAGTGGAACTTCTTATGATAGTTTGCCAGAAGGACACTCTTACGTAGGAGTGCTTGAAGCATCAATATTAAAAAGCAAGCCATTCGCAGCTATCTTAATTGACGGCACTGTGAATGAGGCAGCTTCTCCTTATGCAGTTACTTCAGATATGAAGACAGCATTAAAGAAAATATTATTTGTGAACGATTAAGTAGCAAAGGAATATTGAAAGAATTTTAGTTATAAATATTTAAGAAAAGAAAAATATGTTACAAACATTATTTGTTGATTATGTAAAAAAGTATTTTGCTTCATTAGCGAAGACATTTACGCAAAAAATCAACGACAAAAAAGAAGAGCCGACATACTTACATAAAAGTATGTTGAGAAAAGAATTTTCCACTGATTTAAAGTGGGATAGTGCATCTGTAAATTCAAGTATTGTGGCAGCTGATGTTGTTGCTATGGATTCCCCTTTACCATTAAAGAAAAGAGATATTTATTCAAAAGCAAGTGGGGATTTGCCTAAAATAGGTATGAAACTATTTAAGGGAGAAAAGCTTATTTCTGATGTAAACATTATGGTTGCAAAAGGAACAGCAGAAGCACAAATTGTTCAAAAAATATTTGAAGACCTTCCAAGATGTCAAAAGGGAGTATATGAACAGTTAGAGTTTTGTTTCCTTCAAGGACTTTCTGATGGGGTTACGTTAGTACCTGAAGAAGGTAACACTGGAATTGGTATTAGGGTTGATTTTGGATATAAAGATGAAAACAAATTCGGAGTATCTAAAAAATGGGGAACAACAGGTTATACTCCATTAAGCGACATTGCTAATACAGTATTAGAAAAAGCAGCAGAAGACGGAAATACTATCTCTGTAGTTGCAATAGGCAAAAATGCTTATGAAAACTTTAGAAAATCTGATGAAGCTAAAATGTTAGCAGCTAATTATAATAACTTTGTAATTACCAGTAATACTTTATTGCCTATTCCTACTAAAGCAACGTTTGACGCTGCAATAGAAGCAGAATATGGCTTTAGATTTATGGTAATTGATAGAAGTGTTATGTTTGAGAAAAATGGCATTAAAGCATCTAAAAAACCATTTGATACTAATAAATTAATCTTCTTAACATCTACTGAGGTAGGTAGATTAGTTTATGGAACATTAGCAGAAGAAACTAATCCTGTAGCAGGCGTTCAGTATCAAAAAGCTGATGGATTTATTCTTTTATCTAAGTTCTCAAAGAACGACCCATTAAGAGAATTTACTTCTTCTCAAGCAATTGCTTTACCTGTTATTGATAATGTTGATAGCATTTATGTTATGGACACTCAAGAAGCAGTAGAAGTTGATGCAGGAGAAATTGAAGGAGACACTAAGATAACTATTTGGGGACTTGATTATTTGAAATCTGAAGTTATTGAAGGGCTTGCAACAATTGGTGTAACTGTAGCTGCAAATGCTACTGATGCTTCAATAATTAATACTATCAACACTTTGAGTGATAAGAAAGAAGCAACTTTGAAAGCGGCTTTAGTTCCTTATCCTAAAGCAACTCCAACAACCCTTACATTTGCTAAAGATGCTGACACAACAGGGAAAAAAATTACTGTTTCAACAACAGGAACAGTAACAGCAGAATCAGATCAAAGTTGGTGTACAGTAACTGTAGCATCTAATAAAGTAACTGCAAAGGTTGAAGCTAATGCAGGAGAAGAAAGAACGGCTACAATTACAGTAACCCAAAATTCTAAGTCAGTAACAATTGCAGTAACTCAAGCTGCAGGTAGCTAATAAAAATTATGACTATCCTTGAAGCCTTAAAATCAAGAGTTCACTATCCTTTGAGTGATAATACCTTTCAAAGTATTATCACTTTCAGAGGATTAGTTTCTACTGATAATTTCACAAAGGAAATAGCAAATAGTAACTCTTATAAGGGTGCTTTAGCTGATTTGCTATATGAAGTTGTCATTGTGCCAAATATAAGTGAGGGCGGAGTTTCAATCTCTTATTCCGATAAGAAAGTGATATTAGATAGAGCCAATAGTCTTTACTTAGAAATCGGAGAACAGACGAAAGGAGAGGCAAGAGTTCAGATACAAGAGTTTTAGATTTTCGGATATGATTAGTTTTAGACCACATAAGATTTTATTTAATCAAGCGAGTGCAGGCTCAACTGATGAGAATGGAGTTTGGCAAGAAGGAAGTAATTCTTTCATAGATGACAATATCCATTGCAGAGTTGAAAATAACGGAAGAGCAAGAACAATTATATTGCCTGACGGAACAAGCTTTGCTTACTCATATCTTGTGTTATTGGATGCAGATGTAAGAGAGTTCGTTTATGGCGAATTAATTCAAGTGCAAGACAAAGTAGGAAACATAATCATTAAAGAAATGGTAGTTCAAGGGTTTTTCAGAAATCAATTAAACTCCAAATTGTATTTATGAGTATAGAAATGATGACAACGGATCAGCAGCTCGATAAGTTCTTTGAGATAGCAGAGAAAGAAGCTCGCAAGCAAGTGATTAATTACTTGGCTTACTTAGGAGAGGAATGTATCTCTATGGTAAGGGAAGGAAAGCAAGCAGGCTTATGGATTGATAGAACTGGGAATTTAAGAAGTTCGATTGGTTATGTTGTTGTTGTTGACGGAGAAATAGAACAGTTAGGAGGGTTTACGACAACAGAAAACGGCACAGAACTCGGAGCAAGTGGAACAGCAGAAGGAAGAGCTTATGTTGAGCAGTTAGCACAACAGAATAATAAAGGGTTCTCATTGATATTAGTAGCTGGAATGGCTTATGCAAGTTATGTTGAAGCAATGGAGAATAAAGATGTTTTAGCGAATGCAGAATTATACGCAAGACAAGAAGCTCCAAAATTATTATCAAAATTGGAAGAAGAAATTACAAAGATATATGATATCCTCTAACGGAATAAAGACAATTATCTATAAGATAATAAAAGGTTCAGCTTTAGAAGCAGAAATCGTTTCTAAGGGTGGTTGTCTGTATCGTAATTCAAGACCTACAAACTCAAACAAAGAGGATATAATTATATCAGTTCTTGCAACTCGTAATTCTCAATTCCAAATGGCTATTGTGAATGTAAATGTTTACGTTCCTGATATTCGCAGAGATAACGATTATATCGAGGATGAAGCTCGCACAAGTTTACTCCAAAAGAAAGCTATTGACTTATTCAAAGGGATAGTTCATAACGATTATAAAGTAGAGTTAGAAACTCAAGAAATTTTCAAGGTTCGTGATATAAACGAGCATTGTATTAATAACAGATTAGTAGTAACAATTATAAATATTTAAAGAAATGGCATTAGAAAATAAAACACCTGAAACAGCGTGGGGAAGTGTTCACGCATATTTAGGAGATGTTGGCTCAAATGGAACAATGGGCAACATTTTAGACGACTTAGGTGCAATTGATGAAAACGCATTGACTATTGAAACACAAGACGGACAGAATTATGAATTAACTGATATTAATGGCGACTTGTTGGATGAGTTGATGAAGCAACCTAAACTGACTATCAATTTCACATTATTGAAACCTTCAGAAGTTACAAGAAGTAAGTTTTGGGATATTGAAGAAGTAGGGAGTGGAGATACAAGAAAAGCAAGAGTTAATAGCTTAGTAAAAAATTCTAAGTATTCTTTCAAGTTTGCAAATATTGAAGCAATAGGTTCAGAAACATTTGAAGCCCCTGTAGTAAAAGTGTATATGAAACCAATATACGAAGCAGCTAAGGGTTGGAAGGCTGAATGTTCTGTTACTCTTATTAAGGGAGAAGCAGGTTATCTGTTTGACTTTGGAACAGTAACTTCTTCAACTCCATTGGTTGTAACTCCAACATCATTAAACTTCACAAGTGCAGCTGATACAACAGGAAAGACAATTACAGCTACATCAACTAATAATATCATTGCTTCAAACAATGGTAGTTATTGGTTGCAAGTTACCTACACAGGAAAGGTTGCTACAGTAAAAGTTCCTGTAAATCCAAACACAGAAGCGAGAATAGGCACAGTTACAATTGTAGCAGACGGAAAGACGGCAAATATAGAAGTTACCCAAGCAGGTGCTTAGTTCATAGTTTATTGTTTTTAGTTGGTTAAGGTGGAGTAGAAATACTCCACTTTTTTAAAAAAAAAATTAAGTGATTAAATGGAAAGAAAAGACATTAAACAAAGAATGGTAGAGGCTTATGTTACAGATGCTATGCTTCAAAAACCCATAGAGTTTACTTTAACTTATAAAGAAAAAATACCTATAGAGATAAGAGATAAACAAGGATTATTTCGCAAGGTAGTTAAAAGGATTGAAGAACAAGAAAAGGAGATAACTAAGACTTATAACATTGCTCCTCCAACATTGGGAAAGATGCAATTGCTTTCTAAAGAATATTTAATGTTGGATATTGATGAAGCGAAGCTAAAAGAAGAGCCACATATTGAAGCTATGCGAGTTTGTGAAAGTAAGACAGATGTTGTATGCAGAATAATGGCAGTTGCAGTTACAGAGGATAAAGAGCATTTGTTAGACGATAGTTACATTTGTAACCTTGCAGACTTCTTTAAGTGGAACGCAGAAACAAAAGACTTCTCAGCCATTTTATTAATCATTCTTGCCCTGATTAATTACGAAAATTTTATGAACTCTATTCGTTTAGCGAAACTCTTGAGGCAAAACGAGCCGAAGAGTTAAAAGTGAACGGAACGAGTAGAGTAATTGGAGGCAGTTCACTATGGGGGTATTTAATAGATACATTATTGAATAAGTATCATTGGACTTTTGATTATTTATTATGGGGTATAAGTTATTTGAATTTGAATTTGTTGATAATTGACACGATATGTGTTTATCCAATAAGAGATAAGAATAAAGGTTCAAGCAGCAATCCCAATAGTAAAACAACTACAACCTCTTTTAATGGGTTTATGGGAGCAATGAAACAGTTTCAGAAATAGAAAAAGGAATGGGACAGATTAACTTAAAAATGACTTTAGATAATTCAGACTTCAAGAAGAAGATTGATGAAAGTACTAATGCTATTAAGAACAGTGGCAAGACTGCTGAAGAAATAGGCAAGAAGGTACAGGAAGCAATCAATAATTATTCTCTTGGAGCTAAGGAGTTATTGGATGCCGCAAAGCAAAACTTCAAAGAACAGAGCCAAATTGTAAAGCAAGTGGCAGAGGATATTGAAGTAATGCAAGCTAAGTTAAAGAATATGCCCCCTTCAACAGCACAGCAAGAGTTGACTAAAGATGTTATTGCAGCAAAACAAGCTTTGAAAGAAGAAACTGCGATACTTAATGAAAAGAAAGAAGCATTAGATAAGGTTTCAAAAGCATACAAGGAGCATTCTAACGAAACCAATAAGACTGGTAATAAATTAGTTACTCTAATGACTCAAACAAGAAATGCCAGAGAAGAACTTGCAAGAATGGAGCGAGAAGGATTGAGAGGAACAGATGCTTATAATGAATTGCAGATAAAATTAGGAGAACTCACTAATCAAATGAATGATACTCAAAAGCAGGCAAGAGTATTGGCAGATGATGAAAAGTATCTAACAGCGACTATTCAGGCTATAAGTGGAATTGCAGGAGCATTTTCGGTAGCACAAGGAGCAGTAGGTTTATTTGGAGCAGAGAATGAAAATCTCCAAAGAATAATGCTTAAAGTTCAATCATTAATGGCTATTACAATAGGACTTCAACAAGTTGCACAAGTAGTTAATAAAGATAGTGCCGTGTCAATTCTATTCTTATCAAAAGCACAAACAAAATTAGCTACTTCATTAGGAATATCAGCAGCAGCAGCCAAAGCATTTATGATTGCTATTACAGGTGGTTTGGTTATTGCGTTAATGGCTTTAATGTCTTTATTTGATAAACTTTCTCAAAAAAGAAAAGAGGACAAAGAAAAGACAAAAGAGCAACAAAAGACGCAAGAGGATTTTTATAAGTCTATTGGAGAGGGTGCAGCGAAACAAATAACTTCATTGACTTTACTTTCTAATGAATGGCGAAAGTTAGGCAATTCAATAAGAGATAAAAATAAGTTTATCCAACAGCATAAGAAAGATTTTGAAGAGTTAGGAGTTGCAATAAAAAGCGTTTCTGATGCAGAAAACTTATTAGTATCCAATACAGATGCATTTGTGAATTCCATAATTAAGAGGGCATTGGTTGAGGGATATAAAGAAGAATTAAGAAAAATAGCTTCGGAAATAGTTCAAATAAAAATACAAGCAGATAAAGAAAATAAAACAAAAGGAAATACAGGTAATATTCAATCAACATTAAATCCATTTATTCAATATACAACATTAGATGACGCAGGAATAGATACGTACGATAAACAAATGAAACGTATTACTGATATTATTCTTTCTACTAATAAAGAAATAGATGATAGTTTAAAGAAGGCAGGGCTCAACCCAATTTCCAACGATAGAAAAGAAAAAGATAAGAAAGATATTTCAAGCTATGGAAAGTCAATAGCTGATATGTGGCAAAAGATATATCAAGACATTGAACAAGCTAAAGCAAGTTCAATTAATAATGAGTTCGCAAGGACAACAGAATTAAACACACTTAATGCAAAGAAAGAACTTGATGAATTAGACAAGCAGATTGAAGCAATCAAGCAAAAGCGAATTGAACAGGCAAAGGCTGAATATATTAATAAAACAGGAAGTGAGAAAGGGTTTGTTGCTCCTATCATAACTCTTACAGATGAAGAGAAAAGAACATACGAGGAAAGAGCGAAACAGATAATTGATAATGTATATAAGCTCAATCAAGAAGCATATACTCAAATGATTGGAGATTATCAAACATTCGAGGAGAAACGTGAAAGCATTCGGAAAACTTACGACGAAAAAAGAAAGACATTTGAGAGGGAAGGATTAACCAAAAATATTGAGGTTTTAAACAAAATAGAGCAAGAGGAATTAAAGGCTTATGATAGTAGCTTTGCAAGAAAGCAAGATGCGTTCCTGAATTGGATTAAAAATATTACTAATCTTACAGAAAAACAATTAAAGCAACAAATAGAGATTGCAAAAAAGAGTTTGCAAAATGAAGACTTAGACCAAAAGACAATTGCTTTACTGCAAGAGAAAATTAAGGAGTTAGAAGAGAGATTAGAGGAGAAGAGAAAAGAGTTATTAGATATTGATGTAGACGATTTAGGTTTTAATGAAATCACAGAAAAGCTTTCAAAAGAAAGAAAAGGACTTAGAGAGGAATTAAAAAAAGGAGCTGAGGCGGATGAAGAAATAATCAACAAATACAAGGAAAATATTCAAAACTTAGAAGATGGTTTAATTAACAAGTCTTTACGTTCTCTATCTTATATAAAATCAATGGTCGGTTTAATGAGAGATTTTGCAGATGCTATTGGAGATAGTAATTCGGCTTTATCGGAAACATTAGATAATCTTGATACAATTGTTAGTAGAATAGGCGAGGGAGTTTCAACAGGTGGACAAATGGGGGGTGGTATCGGAGCTGTGATTGGTGGTATTGTTGGAGTTCTTGTGGGGAGTGGAGAAATCATCGCTAAACAAATTAAAGAACAAAATCAAGCCAAAGAAGAGGGATTGCGAAGAAGAGAACAAATAGAGCAAGAAATTTATAACATTTCTCAACAATACACATTAGAGCTTATAAGACAAAATGAATTATTAAGAGAGGCACAGGGAATATTTGGAACAGATAAAGAAAAAGAGAGGTTAGGATATTTACAACAATATAACGATGCTCTTTCGGAATATAACAGAATGTTGCAAGAGGGAGATAGTGCAACAGGAGAGATTTTAAATATAAGACAATTTGAGTTTATATTTGGAGCTCATGATTTAGAGCAAAGATATTATCAATATTTAGCAAATATTCAAAGAGCAACGGAGCAAGGTTATAGAGGAATTGCTACAATGTTTGTATCAATGGGTAATGAATGGAAATTACTATTAGATGTTTATCCTGATTTGATTGATGCAAATGGCAAGTTAAATATTGAGCTATTAAAACAGATAGTGAATTCTGGATTATTGAGCAAAGAACAACAAGCATATTTTAGAAAATTATTAGCAAATATTGAACTTCAAGAAGAAGCCTTGTCGGGATTGAATAGTTATCTATCTGATTTATTCGGAAGATTAAAAGATGATTGGATGGATAGCTTCGTTAATCAAATGACAAGAGGAGAGGATGCGATGTATTCTTTCAGAAATAGTGTCTCAGAAACTATTATGGAGTTGATGAAGCAATCCATTTACTCTGCTTTCTTTTCAAATATCTTTAATAATTTAGAAGAGGGATTAAAAGGGATAAATTCATTGAACCCAGAGGATAGAACATCACAGATAGCAGATTTATTAACAGGCACATTAAATTCTTTGGAAGAGACTTTGCCATTGGCAGAGGCGACTTGGAGAGATATGCAAGATTTATTTTCTCAAAGAGGATTTAATATTAATGAAACACGCACCGCTCACGCACAAGGCATTCAGTCAATAAGTCAAGAGAGTGCAGATAGGATTGATGGGATGCTCACATCAGTACAAGGCTCAATTATAGACATTAAGGATATGCAAGGAACAATTAGAGATAGTGCAATATCAATTAATGAGAATGTAATTATTATTAGAAATCATACAGGAGAAATGGCTCAAAAACTTGATAGGATTGATTATAATATTAACCAAATGGTAACTAATGGAATAAACGTGAATTAATATGTCAAATATCAAAATCAATAATACAGATATAGCCAATTACGGCTTTATTCCAACTAAATACTTGGAAAACTTATTCGCTTTGCCAAAAGCTGAAGAAGTTCCATTTATTGAATGGTACGAGGGAGGGTTTGATTATGATTTGCAAGACGGCATAAAATTACAAGATAGCAGAGAAATTGAAATAGAATTAGCAAGTGTTCAATATTCCAATAGATTTATTACTTTCATTGGTATGTTGATGGCAAACACTTATAATAATTACTTATTTAGTGATATAAATGAAACATTAACTCTCAGATTTGTAGAGCAATCAAATAATAATTTGTTTGGAGCTACTAATGGAAGCAAATTCAAGATAAAATTATTAGAAGAAAACTATTCAAGAATATTAACAGATACCCATATAGATTTAGGAACAATAGATACATTGTTAGAGATTGATAATGTAAATGTCAATTCTTACGGAATGGTATTAACTAATGGATATGATGACTTATTGAGATATGCACGCACTCACGAAAGAGAGCGAAATAAAGTATCACAAATCAAGCCAAGAGCAAAAGATATTAAACTGGAATTTGCTTGTACATCCATTAAAACAGAAGACTTTATACAAAACTACTATTCTTTCTTTGCAATGCTTATACGAGCTAATATAAGAGATTTAAAGCTAAACTATAGAGGTTATTTGTTCCAAAACAAAGCATTCTATCAAGGAATGGGAGTAAATGAGTTGATTATTCAAGACGGATTAGTGTGGTGTGAGTTTTTTGTTAATCTTAAAGCGTGGTTGGTATGATAGTAAAGAAGATTAGAATAAATTATATAGAGCAAAGCATTAATAAGTTTATTGATGTTGAGTTCAATAAGAATGATTACATTAATTCAAGTGTAATGGGAGATAATGAGTTGTTTATTAATTTCTCGTTGCCTTATTACTTTGAGTTTGCTATTGAAACTACATATATAGATTATGTCTTTAATTCAGTAACTACAAGATATTACTTATACGATAGTGTTCAGCCAAAGAAAAACAATTCAGAAAGTTTTGATTATTCATTGAGATTTGAGACAGAACAAGGCAAATTAAAGAAATGGATTGTTAGAAATTTATTAGATAACAGAATAAAATTCTCTATCACTTCTACACCTTTACAGATGTTGCAATTGATAGTTGATAACTGCAATAACAGAAATACAGGCTGGTCAATTGGCAATTGTATTGAAGTTCCACAAAAAACAGTATCTTTTAATTCAACAAATATTATTGATGCCTTACAAATTATAGCAGATACCTTTGAAACAGAATGGTATATTTCTAATAAGGTTATTAGCATTGGCAAAGAGGGAGAGAATATTGAAACACCTCAATCAATTAGTTATGGTAGTGGTTATGGAGTAAAACCAATTATTGAAAGAAAAAACACAGAACAAAAGCCAATTGGAAAGTTATTTGTTCAAGGTGGAGAGAAAAATATTAATGCTTCAACTTATGGTAATAAAACTTTGTTATTGCCAAAGAACCAAACTATTTGGTATAATGGAGAAAGCTTTGTTCAAACAATAGGGAATTTTGGAGATGCACGTCAATATTTAGTTGATACTTTAGGGATAAGTTTAAAAAGAATTGGATTATTACCAACAGATAGAGAAGAAAGTATTGATTTATCAAATATTTATCCTCAAAGAGTAGGCGAAGTTTCAGGCGTTATTGTTTCGACTTATCAGAACAGCTATTATCAAGCATATTGGAAGCAACCAAGCCAAACAGAGCCTTTTTATGATATTATTGATAATTCAATTCCTTCATCATTGGATTATTGGAGTTCTGAAATTAGACTTCCTGGTCAAGTCTTATCTATAACTTTTCAAACAGGAAATCTTGCAGGAAGAACATTTGATATTTCAGGTTATATTCATTCTGAAAGAAAATTCCAATTAGTCCCTGTTAATGAGGATGGTGTTAACTATCCTAACCCAACGTTTGCACCGCAGGCAGGAGATAAGTATATTGTTTTCGGATGTGCTTTGCCTAATGCTTATATCATAGATAATGCGACAAAGACAGGTGCAAGCTGGGAAATGCTGAAAGAAGCAGTAAAATATCTTTGGGAACGAGAAGAGCAACAAATTACTTTTACTTTGCCAATTGATGAGATTTGGTATAGAAATTCAGGAAATCAAATCAAAAAAGGCGACTACATAAATTTTATTGATAGTGATTTTTCTCCTAATGGAGTAAAAATAAGAGTAATTGGACTTAAACAATACTTAAGTAATCCATATAAGATTGAATTGACTTTATCAAATGTTAGAGTTGATAGAAGATTTAGAAGACAAAGAAATGTAATTGACGTATTGGATGAAACACTATCAACTTATTATAGAAATAATATTTCTTTTACAGAAAGAGCAAGTTTCCAAAATTTTGTTGGAGGTAGAGATGCTTCAAGAAGAAATGAATTAATCACAAGGTCTGTAAATACAAAGAATAAGAAACTCTCAACCTTAGTAGATGAGAAAGATAAATCTTTGCTTTCTTTCTTTGCAGATACAAAAGAACCTATTTCTGTTCCTCCTAAGATAGAATTAGATGGTAGTAAATTACTATTGACCGAGCAACAAGTAATATTTGATTATAACAAAACAACTTTTTATGAATTAGAGCCACAAGAAGTTGATTTAGACACAACAGATATTCAATATATTTATGCTGTTTGTGATACAGAGACTTTTAATGCAACTCTTGTTGCTTATAACGACCTCCAACCTTTTGAAGAGGATACTAAAAAACAATACTTAGTCGGTTATGTAAACCCTGTACTTGATGAAACACCAGTAATCGAATATGCTTACTTAGGAGATAAAAAGTTAGGTAGTGATGCAATTAAATTACCTCTTATCCCTATTGTTGCAGGAGAAAGAAGTAAGTTTATATCTCATAGATTAGGTTATTACCCCAATATAGGAGTGAGGGAAGAGAGTGGTAGTATCGTTCAAGTAGGAGTAAATCATATTTCAGACCAAGAATGTGAAATCACTTGGCAAGGAGACTTGACAGGTGTAGTTATAATAGATTATTAAATTAAATAAATAAAGTTATGGCAAATTTTGAAATAGCAGAACACGTAATATTAAAAAGTGGTTCACATATTCAAAACCTTAAAGGTGGTGTTGATGTAGGCGATGCATTAATTGCAGTGATTAAGTATGTATCAGCAAGTAATGATTATAAATTCTATAATGGCGAGGACTGGGTGTCAATGAGTGGATTTAAGTCGGAAGCTTTAGATGCTGATGCAGTAGGATTAGTAAGCACCTTAAATGGACTTAAACCTGATAAGACTGCCTATCAATTTAGAAGTATAAAAGCAGGTAGTGATAAGATTACTATTGCAAAGAATGCAAGTAATCAAATTGAGATAGATTTAGGCACTGTCCCAATTAGTGCTATCACAGGATTACAAACTGCTTTAGATGGAAAGGCTAATTCTGTACATACTCACGCTACATCTGATGTTACTGCCTTAACAAATTATATTATAGGCACAGTAGGCTCTTATTTAGCTCCTACTGATACTTTAAATGTAGCTTTAGGTAAATTAGAATATAGGATTAAAAATCAATTTGTATCGTCAATAGATTTTGATTCTACAACTCAAAAAATAACATTTAAAAACTTAGCAGGTGTTGAACTTGGAAATGTAGATTTAGTTTTAGAGAGTGTAATACAAGACATTGACTATAATTCTACTACTAAGACTTTAACCATTACTTTAGTTGATGGAAGTACTGCTGATATTCCTTTGACCGACTTAATAGATATTTATACGGGAGTTGATGGGTCAGAAATAACTGTATCTATAACTGACAATGCTATTTCAGCAGTATTGAAAGATGGTACTATTGCTTTAACTAAATTAAGTGATATTACTCTGGGAACTCTCACAGCAGATAATACAAAAGTAGTAGCAACTGCAACGAGTTTATTAACCATCTTAAAAACTTATGGTAAAAATATACTACATATAGATGCCAACAAGGCTGATGAATCACGAACAATAGAAGCACCTTCAGCATCTGCTACTCAAAATGCTGCAGGAACAGCTAATCTTTCTACTGTTTTAAAAAAATTAATAGATAATGTTGCTTACTTATTTACTAATAAGGCTGATAATAAACAAACAGTTGGTACAACTACTGCTAGTGAAACTCAAGTAGGTACAGGAGAGTTATCATTACTATCTATTCTTCAAACTTACGCTAAAAATATAAAAGCGTTATTAACTTGGAAAACAAATATAGGGTTACAAAAGATTTATGTATCATCTCCAATAACTGGTGCGAGTGGAACTATTACATTAGCTACTCACGGAGTAACTAACCCAAAAGTAGTAACTGCTACTCTCGCGGGTGCTAATATGATAATATATACAAAAATTGATCCTACGACAAAATCTATCTCATGGACATCACAAACTACTTTTATTGCAGGAGATGATGCAAGAATAACTATAATAGGATAAGATATGGCAGATAATATTCCAGTAGAAGGCAATTTAGACCTAAAAGGCAATCAAGTTAAGAATGCAGGCTTTGAAGTAGTAACTTCATTGCCTACTACTAATAACTTTGTTGGGAGAAGGGTTACTTTTAATAATAAAGATTATATATGGAATGGTACTGAATGGGAGAGTAATAGGAATTGGTTAAGTGTATATATTGATAATACTACTCCATATATGTATGCTAAATTATTTACAGTAAATAATCCATTCCAAAACATTGAACTTAATCTAAGACCTCATACCTATGCTAATGGTAATCCTTCTTCTGTAAATTATCTAATATCATTTGCTCATAATAGAGTAGTAATTAATAAATTAATTTCAAATTCTGTGCCTAATTCAGGCAATTATCATTATAACTTACATATTAAAAAATTAACAGCAAGTAGATTTGAGATATATGTCGGTATGCCTCGGTCTTCGTTATATACAAACCGTTTATACGCTGATATAACTAATGTTAGAAATAGTATAGTTTCTTCCGTAGAATTATTTCAAACGTTAGACACATCTGATACTAATATTTGGACTTCTTTACTATACGATGATTTGTATTCTACTGAATTTCACTCTTTAAAAACTAACAGATTAAAAGTAAACGGTGCTTCTATTTCTAATGAATCCATAAACTTCAACATAAATAACATAGAACCAACACAATCAGGAACAGTTACTAAAACTTCTACTTGGACTTGGCAATATCTAACACAATCAGTTAATTTCTTATGGCTAAAACTTAAAGATTTATTCCCGACTACTCAAGCAACTACTCATAATTACTTACCTAAGATCGATAATGCGGATAAAAAATTAGTTAAGAGTAATATCCAAGATGATGGAAACAGAGTTCAAATTGATAGTCCTTTAAGGGTTAATAGTAAAACATTTTATAATGTTGCTCAAAGAATAAGTACTGTAGGCAATGAAACAGGCTCAATATATATTGAAATGCCTTTTGGTTGGACAAATAATATGGGTACTTATGAAATAGATATTTATAATTACACGAATAATACAAAAGCCAAAATAATAGTTAGTGGTTTTAATAGTAATAGTCCTGTCGGATGGTATAACTATTCTGTACAGATATTAGGCAATCTTCCAAGTAATATAGTTAAATTGGGTTATAATTCAGTAACCGATAAATGTTGTATATTGGTAGGTGTTACAACAACACAATGGCGTCATCCTCAAATATATGTTTCAAAAGTTACTCAAGGTTATAGCAACACTTCTGACTGGTCTACTGGTTGGAGTATCTCAATTATAACTGATGAAACAGGAATAGCTAACATTGTTACTCCTCAAGTAAATGCAGGTTTTGATGTAGATTTATTAGATGGTAAGCATGCTTCTGATTTTGCTGATGTTAATCATACTCACGAATATAGCTTATTAGATAATTTACCTGCGATATATAATGCTGACCATGCTGAAGTTCAATTTGATGATTTTGATGTATTGTACGATGAGCCAAATGATGTATGGCTTTGTAATGATAGTATGCGTAATGGTCCTTTGGATGATAATGGCGGCACTGATACCTCTTATAATAATTTTGAACATTGCGTAGTTCAGCAATTCGGTGATAGACATGCTGGTACAAAGGTACAAGTCTTATACATTACAACTGGTAATGTAGCTAATCTTAGTAATGGTTTTGGTTCTATATTTTACAGAATACAAGGCGATAAGTGGAAGAGAATTGTTACATATTCAGATATTGCAGATTTACAAACTCAAATTGATAGTTTGGACAGTACTGTCAATAATCTAACAACTACTGTCGATAATAAACAAGATAAGATGTCTATTATAACAGATATTAACATTCCCTCTGATGGCATTGCAACAATTAATCCAATAGGTAATAAGGTTTATAATGTCAATCTTAGTGGCACAACTTCCTGGCATACCATTAATTTAGGTTACCTTAATTCTCTTGATGAAGTTAGTATTATTATTAATAATCCCAATAATGCAGGTTGGATTGCTATTAACCAAGATGCTTTATATAAATTCGTAGGTGTTTTCCCTGATTTTTCTATTAATTCTTGGATTATTACTATATGGAAAGGGTTAATATTTACTAATATAATTGGTGGGTAATGTTACACAAAATGTATAAATATAATAATATAGGCAATGCTTATTGTGGTAGGGGATTGAAAGATTATTTTAATGCTGAAGGTATGACTATCGGAGCACCAACAGGTGGTTGGTATTCCAAGATTTCTAATAGAAGTTTCGGAGCAGAAGGTGGTCAATCATTTCCGAATAGACGGATAACCGCACATTTAGATAGCGATAATAAACCTTATTTGGCTATGAAAAAAGGTAATTTTGCCGATGATTATCCTTATTTTAAACTCGTAGATTTAAGTATTGCAAGCCCTTACGTAATACCAATTAGTAATTATTTTAATACAACAGGTTTTACTATTCAAGCAACTTTGACTTACGAACAGCTCTCTAATTATTGTGGGATATTAGGGCTTCACGATGCTAATCAACCAACAGGATTAGTTTTTGGTCAATATGTAAATGGTAACATATATTTTGGTCTTTATCCTATAAACGGTCAAGAATTTTCTGCAAGTGTAGCACAAGGAGGGTTTCCAGCAGTAAAATTCAATGTAGCAATGATGTATAGATATGGATACCACTATGTGAGTGGACTTACTGAAGGTAGAGTATATTTATATATTAATGGACTGGTAGAAACCAGTATAGCTGTTCCTAATAATTGGTCTTGGACTAATAATTTAGGCATTTCATTAGGATACGCCTACAATGCTGATAATAGATATATGAAAGGTAATTTATATTCTTTACTACTATATGACGAAGCTCTTAATGATATGGAAATCCACCATAATTATATGGTAGATAAGAGAAAATACTTAATACCAAATTAATATGAGAAAAATA
>ENA-UOOM01001263-UOOM01001263.1-fermentation-metagenome-genome-assembly--contig:-NODE-1263-length-24890-cov-4.204550_pt1 | contig 24890 bp, 20 predicted proteins | sample MGYA00245781_ERZ724031 | MGnify/ENA primary metagenome ERZ724031 (study PRJEB28704, sample SAMN03018317) | fermentation metagenome | biome: anthropogenic terrestrial biome; feature: soil; material... | reverse complement strand
GGGTATAATACATATTGTTTGTCTTCCAAAAAAAGTGTTGCGACTCCTTCCAACACATATATAAATTTCTCTCTTTCGGGTGAATAGATTTCCGGGGCATGCTTTCCATCTGCATAAGGCATGAGGATAATGATTTGTGGCAGCATTGCCTCATTCACATTCTGTTTTGTTAACTTACACTGATAAAACTTATCGCTGACAGCATTAGGCTGCAATTCTATGCCATGTACGACGGGATCTTGATTTTTCGGCATCTGTCCATCTTCAAAAAGAAATGCCAGCGGAACCTCCAGCACATCTGCAAGTTTCTCCAGGGAATCAAGCGCAATTGAAGAAATTCCACGTTCAAATTGGGATAAAAACCCAATTGAAAGCCCACAGGCCATACTCAACTGTTTCAATGTGAATTTCTTTTTAATTCGGAGTTCTTTCACCTTGGCACCAATTGCTGCATTCGCATTCATAGGCGTCACCTCTCTATTCCCTGTTATAATTCGGCTTTCTATCATAATAGTCGCCGATTCGGTGAATGTCAACAATTGTTGTAAAAGAATTGAAAATGTTGAAATTTTGAGATTGTTTTCATAGATTTTAATTTAAAATTTACATAATTTTTAGACTTTCAGCTTGCACATTGTGTTTTATGTGTGAAAATTTGCATTTTTGATAGATGTTTTATTTCTCAGAAATTGTGCAGACAATATTTTTCAGGCCTATTTCATGCTCTTCCGGACAAAATAAAATTCGGAAGGAGATGTGACGCTATGGCAAAGGAAAAAAGAAGGACAGAACGAGAAGATAACGATCTCCGTGGCTATTCGGATGATTATCTGAACGAATCAGATAATGTGGTTTCCACACAGGAATGTACCGGACTCATCATGGCACCGCCTGCATCGGAATCTGAAGCTGAATCTTTTACAGATCTTTATACCATTCCAAAGCCTGAAAACAAAAAGCCAAACGGCCTGCAGAAAGAAGAAAAAGAAAATCACGATTTTCAGTAAAGGTTGAAATGTTGTCAATGGGACTGCGAATGAAAATTTTACAGTCCCATTGGCATTTTTCAAATTTAAAGATTCATTCATACATCATATGCACTAAAATTATAGATTTTTTCGTCTACATGAATTTCAAATTTGAGAATAAATTTTCTTTGACATGAACATTGACAGCCACATTATGTAAAATCTTACTGCAGTTTCATTGATACAAATGATTCACAAGCCAATGTAAATCCCATTCTAATCTTATAATTACAAAAATGTCAAAAAACAGCAGTCACCACTTTTGAATTAATTGGTCCGGTTTTCAAGGTATTTCATCATATTCCAGCATGTTTTTCTTGCTTAAAAGTTAAAAAGCTGTTTGCGGTTGATTCACATGTGCCGAGGAATTTTTTAACATTGTTTTGAGTCGATTTCTCCATAAATTTTAACTTATGTTTATACATTAATATACAAAATAATTAATACTATTTTGTATATTATAGGCCTTGATGGAATTTGTTATGTATTCTATTATTATATATAGTTGAATTTAAAGAGGCAGTTATGGGATAATACTGTACAAAATACATAAGAGGAGGAAAAATATGATTACATTTTTTGTGGCTTTGGCTTTGCTGATTATTGGCTATTTCACATACGGAAAATTTGTCGACAAAGTCTTCCAGCCACATCAGTCTCCAACTCCCTGTCAGGCACATCCTGACGGAGTTGATTTTGTTCCTATCAGCACGCCGCGTGCATTTTTAGTCGAGCTGCTGAATATTGCTGGTCTAGGTCCAATTTTTGGTGCACTGGCAGGTGCACTATGGGGTCCAATTGTGTACATCTGGATTGTTTTCGGCACAATCTTTGCAGGTGGTGTACATGACTTTTTAAGTGGTACACTTTCCATGAGGCAGGACGGCGCTTCTATTTCTGAGGTTGTCGGAAACAATCTTGGAAAAGTTATGCTGCAGGTCATGCGAGTGTTTTCCGTAATTCTGCTTGTGCTCATCGGTGCAACTTTCACAACCGGCCCCGCCGGCCTGTTTGCAGAACTGACTCCAAATATTTTGACAAAGAATTTCTGGGTTGTAATACTTTTAATCTATTACTTTCTTGCCACGATGTTCCCAATTGATAAGATTATCGGTAAAATCTACCCGATTTTCGGTGTGTTACTGATTGTCATGTGCGTTGGTGTAATCGGTGGTATTTTTGCCGGTGGTTATCCAATTGAAGAATTGACATTGACAAACGAACATCCAGCAAAAACGCCATTCTGGTCCATGATGTTCGTCACTGTGGCATGTGGTGCATGCTCAGGTTTCCACTCCACACAAGCACCTCTGGTTGGTCGCTGCATTGACGATGAGCGCAAAAACCGCAGAATCTTTTATGGTGCCATGGTTGCAGAAGGAGTCATTGCTCTTATCTGGGCAACTGTTGGTATTGCATTCTATCATGGAACAAAGGGTTTATATGCAGCCGGTAATGCACTCCACAACAACCAGTCCGTTATGGTCTATAATATTGGTAAAGGTCTGCTGGGCCCTGTCGGTGTGATTCTTACTGTGGTTGGTGTTGGTATCTGCCCCATTACTTCTGCTGACACTGCATTCCGCAGCGCCCGTCTGACGATCTCTGACTGGTTTCACATTGATCAGAAAAGTATCCCTTCCCGTTTGAAGATCTCTATTCCGCTGTTTGCTGCGGGTGCACTGCTTACGCAGTTAAACTTCTCCGTTATCTGGCGCTATTTTTCATACTCCAACCAGACACTGGCTATGATTGTCCTTTGGACCGGTGCAGCTTATCTGTGCAAATGGAGAAAGGGTACATTATATTCTTTGGTTGCAGCAATTCCGGCAACCTTTATGTCTGCAGTAACTGCTACTTATCTCTTTATGGCACCTGAATGTCTGCACTTATCCACAGCAATTGCTTATCCTGTGGGTGTTATCTTTGCTGCCATTTGCTTTGTAGTTTATGTTGTAAAAGGAATTATTCCAAACATGAAACCAACTGACCGACTCTCCGGTATTCCTGCAGAATCCTGAGATTTTCCCTATAAAAGTTCCGGACAGACAAATAAGTCTGCTCGGAATTTTTTATAGGGATTTTCTTTTCCCCTACACTGTCCAGTGAAAAATTCTATAATTTTTATGTCTAATCGGTTATATATCTTAGAAAATTAAGTGCACTCTTTTTACAATCTGTTCATTAACTGTTCCTTTCTATTTTTTATATACTGGATATTGTAATCAGTACAGATTTTAATATAATAAAATGAAATAGCAAAAAATGGAGGCTTATGAAATGTCAAATCGGTATGAATTAAACAAGAACCTGGCGCAGATGCTCAAAGGCGGCGTCATTATGGACGTGACCTCGCCGGAACAGGCGGAAATTGCCGAGCAAGCCGGAGCCTGTGCCGTTATGGCATTGGAACGAATTCCAGCAGATATTCGTGCAGCCGGCGGTGTGTCCCGCATGAGTGACCCCAAAATGATACGAAGCATCCAAAAAACGGTTTCCATTCCAGTGATGGCAAAAGTGCGGATCGGTCATTTTGTAGAGGCACAAATACTTGAAGCCCTGGGCAAGGATTTAATGGGGAGCCTATATATAAACGTCCTACTGAACTCAGAACTTCAGTTATTGATGGACGAACTATACAATCAACAAGAGGGATTGATGTCCAAACACGCCAAATGTTATCAGACTATATTGATGAAAGTGAAGTTCTGTCCCCGGCTGATGCTGTTTATCACATTGATAAAACGAAATTTGACGTTCCATTCGTCTGTGGTGCGAGAGACTTGGGGGAAGCGCTTCGCCGCATTGCAGAGGGTGCATCTATGATTCGCACAAAAGGTGAGGCTGGCACCGGTGACGTTATCCAGGCTGTTCAGCATATGCGCAAAATGAACAGTCAGATCCGCCAAATTCAAAATATGCGTGAAGACGAACTCTATGAGGCAGCCAAACAATTGGAAGTGCCGCATGATCTTATCCGTTCTGTACATGACAATGGACGTTTGCCAGTTGTAAACTTTGCTGCAGGCGGTGTTGCGACACCTGCAGATGCCGCTCTGATGATGCAGCTCGGTGCAGAAGGTGTATTTGTCGGCTCTGGTATCTTTAAATCCGGCAATCCCGCCAAACGTGCTGCTGCTATCGTGAAAGCCGTAACGAATTACAATGATCCGGAAATGCTTGCTGAACTTTCCACCGATTTGGGAGAAGCAATGGTCGGAATCAATGCAGATGAAATCTCCGTCTTAATGGCAGAGCGCGGCAAATAAGGGAGGACCTGTACATGAAAATCGGCGTATTGGCCCTGCAGGGCGCTTTTGCAGAGCATTGTGCCATGCTGCAGAAACTCGGTGCAGACAGCCGTGAAATCCGTCAGCGTGCTGACCTAGACGATTCGTTTGATGGTCTTATCCTTCCCGGCGGAGAAAGTACAGTAATGGGAAAGCTCATGAAAGAGCTTGACCTGCTGCAGCCACTTAATGAACAAATTGAGCGGGGGATTCCTGTTTTTGGCACCTGTGCCGGTCTGCTCCTTCTGGCCAAGCAGATTGAAGGGAATGAACCGACCTATCTTGCCAAAATGGACATTGAGGCAAAAAGAAATGCTTATGGCCGCCAGTTGGGCAGCTTTATTGCCTCAGCTCCCTTTGCAGGAATTGGCACCATTCCCATGGTCTTTATCCGCGCTCCGTATATTTCCAAAGTTTTTGGCAGCGCTAAAGCCTTAGCAGAAGTCGATGGGAAAATTGTAGCTGCCCAGCAGGGTCACCTATTAGTTACCGCATTCCATCCTGAATTGACACACGACACCCGTGTACATTCCTATTTTTTGAAAATGGTTCAGAGGGCTGCAAAAAAGGATTCCTGATTTTATTCTATTATTCTCTGCTTTTTATATTTGATTTGGATTTTGTCTGAATGAAATGATTTTTGAAAATTTTCTCTTATTTCTACCGTATTACCTTGCAAAAAAGAAATGAATCTGATAGATTAAAAATACAAAGAAATCATTTTGAAAATGCACTGTCAAATGCAGCAGGAAAGGAAGCGGAAATCATGAAAGAATTCACCTACACGATCACACAACAAGATGGCATTCATGGACGTCCAGCCGTACTTTTGGTAAAAGCCGCAAATGCTTTTCCCTGCAAAATTACTCTGCAAACAAACGGAAAATCCGCAGATGCCAAAGGAATTTTTTCTATCCTGAGCATGGCAATTCAGCAAGGCGACACTACTACAGTCGTGTGCAGCGGAGAAAAAGAAACGGAAGCTGCTGCTGCTCTTCAAAACTTGTTCCGGCATTATCTTTAAAAAGCAATAAGGTAAACAAACGAATTTACAGATGTAAAATATCAGAAATATAAAAAAGCTGCCCCCACATGAGAGGCAGCTTTTTATATTTCTGACTTTTCTTTTATAGCTCGATTGCATGTAAATTTTTAAGGGAAACATCCAAAATTGGAGCAGAGTGTGTTAACGCACCGCTGGAAACATAATCCACACCAATGTCCCGAATCTCCGCCAGATTTTCCTTTGTGATATTTCCGGAACATTCTATGACTGCACGGCCATTGACGATTTTTACCGCTTCACGCATTTGAGCAGATGTCATATTATCCAGCATAATAATATCTGCGCCGGCTTCCAATGCTTCCCGCAGCATATCAAGATTTTCCACTTCCACTTCGATTCGGTGAACAAAGGGCGCATATGCGCGCGCCATACCAATTGCTTCCTTAATTCCTCCGGCTGCACTGATATGATTATCTTTAATCAATATGCCGTCCGAAAGATTATAGCGGTGGTTGCAGCCGCCCCCTACCCGCACGGCATACTTTTCAAACAGCCGCATGTTCGGTGTAGTCTTTCGTGTATCCAGAAGTTTTGTGTTGCTGCCCGCAAGCAGCTCCACAGCTGCATGCGTATAGGTCGCAATTCCACTCATCCGCTGCAGGTAATTCAGCGCTGTGCGTTCCCCCGAAAGGATAACACGCATATCACCGGTCACAAGCGCCAGTTTATCTCCTTGATGAATTTGGTCGCCATCATGAAAAAAGCCCTGTACTTTTGTGGTTTCATCCAGCAGCTCAAAAACGCGGCGAAAAACATCCAAACCCGCAAGCACCCCATCCTGTTTGCACAGCAGGTCTGCCTGCCCCTGTTTGGCAACCGGCATCACGGCATTTGTCGTCACATCTTCGTTGGTAATATCCTCCTGCAGTGCCTGTAAAATCAGGGGGTCAGCATTCAGTTTTGCGGTAATGGGATTCACGCTTTTTTTCTCCTTTGTTTCTGCTGTTTAATCTCCGACTGCACTAAAAAGATATTGTCTGTAAAATACTGCGGAAGATTCCTGTAGGCAGACGGATGGAACAAATCGCGTTGCGGTGTGTGCATTTCATGGGAGTGCACACGAATATCCTGTGCGGCACGTTCTGCGAACACCAGACTTTCAAGCAAAGAATTACTTGCCAGCCGGTTGGCGCCATGTACGCCGTTGCAGGCAGTTTCTCCCACTGCATAAAGATGGTCCATTGAAGTCTTACTGGAAAGGTTCACGTGGATGCCGCCCATAAAATAATGCTGCGCCGGTACAACAGGGACCCAGTCCTTATGAATATCAATCCCCTCTTCCTGACAGCGTTCACAGATGGTCGGAAAACGCTTCTCAATATTGGGGCAGTGCACGGTCTGCATGTTGAGCCAAACATGGCGCGTGTTATCTTTTTTCATCTGTTTATAAATTTCCTGTGTCAATAAATCTCGCGGCAGCAGTTCATTTGTAAACCGTTTTCCCTTCTTATCCAACAGCACGGCTCCCTCGCCGCGGACCGACTCGGAAATCAGGAAACTGCGGCCAGGCTTTTGCGAATACAGGGTAGTCGGGTGAATCTGCACATAGTCGATGTTTTCCAGCTCTACCCCATGCTGCAAGGCCAAAGCAATGGCATCGCCGGTCAAATGCGGATAATTGGTGGAATGTTCATACACTCCGCCAACTCCTCCGCTTGCCAAGACAACGTCCGGTACATAAATCGGTTCGATTGTTCCATCTGCTGTCTGCAAAACTGCGCCGCGGCAGCAATTCCCTTCACACAAAAGATCGACGAGTGTTGTGTGCTCTAATATGGTGACATTTTTTAATTTTTTGACACACTCCAGCAGTTTGCTGGTAATCTCTTCTCCTGTTTTGTCGCCATGGTACAAAATACGTGGAGAAGAATGCGCACCTTCACGGGTAAACTGCAGTTGACCGTCTTTTCGTGCAAAATCAACGCCGCATCGTGCCAGTTCCCGAATCACATGCTGAGAAGAACGAATCATGACCTCCACGGACTCCCGCCGGTTTTCATAATGGCCTGCCCGCAGGGTATCCTCAAAATAGGCATCATAGTCCTCGTCCCCCTTCAGCACACAAATACCTCCTTGTGCCAAAAAAGAGTCGCTTTCTTCCAAGTCCGCTTTGGTAATCATAAGTACGCGGGCAGTTTCGGGCAGGTGCAGCGCCAGAAACAATCCGGACACTCCCGTTCCGACCACTAATACATCATAGCTCACATGATTTTGAACATTTGCCATATCAATCATTCCCTAATATTATAAAAATAGTATGAAACAGAATTGGCATGATAAATTTGTATCCGCAAATTTCCATCTTTGAGGCAAACTTACCCCAAAACAAAACCGAGAATTATGAAAGTTCCAGCATCCGCTTCAGCGGTGCATATGCACACCGAGCACGCTCTGTATCCATTTGAATCACAGGGGTTTCTGTTTCGAGCGCCCAAATGACTTTGTCCAGTGTAATCTGCTTCATATTCGGACAAATCTGCTCAGCATGCAGCGGATAAAAAGTTTTCTCCGGACTTTCATGTTCCATATCATAAAGGACACCATGCTCGGTACCAATAATAAATTCTTTTGCCGGGTTTGTTTTTGTATAACGGATTAAAGCTGCCGTGCTGCCCACATAATCTGCCAATGCAGTTACTTCCGGCCGACATTCCGGATGGACCAGCACAGGTGCATGGGGATGTTTTTCCTTTGCCGCCTGCACATCTTTCGCTGTCAAGAAGGCATGCGTCGGACAGAAACCATCATTAAAGATGAAATGCTTTTCTGGAATCTGTGCTGCCACGAAACGGCCCAGATTTTTATCCGGAATAAAAAAGATATTGTGGTTTGGCAGAGCTTTTACGATTTTCAGCGCATTGGCGCTGGTGACGCATACGTCTGCATGCATCTTCAGTTCCGCAGTAGAGTTTACATAACAGACAACCGCAAGGTCATCATATTGTGTCCGCATTTTTTCAATCTGCTCTACTGTAGCCATATGTGCCATTGGGCAGTCAGCATTTGGCGCCGGAAGCAGCACCGTTTTATTTGGGTTCAAAATTTTGGCACTCTCCCCCATAAAACGCACCCCGCACATGACAATCTTCTGCGCTTCTACTTTTTCAGCAACCTGACTCAGATAAAAAGAGTCCCCCACATAATCTGCGATTGCCTGCACATCGCCGGTCACATAATAATGCGCAAGGATGACGGCATCCTTTTCTTTTTTCAGTTTTTGTATTTTTAACTGTTTTTCATTCATCCGTTTCAACTCTCCCGGCCCTCTGCCGATGCTGGGCAGCCCGCCTAAAATTTATGCTTATGAAGCAGTATAGCACATATATTGACATATGACAAGACACATTTACTGAAAGCATTTACGAAAAACTTTCTGAACAGAAAAGCAACAAACCTTGTGCAATCATTATGGCTCGTCCTCTCTCTTTTATCCGTATTTCTTAAACACAATACCTATATATAGGAAAATAATAATCTGCTGAATTGTCAGAAGTCAATTGATTACAGAATTTTGCTTGGGAAATTGTTACTGCATACATTGACAAAATCTGGGGATATGTGATACTCTTATGGTGTATAAAAGGATAGATAAGCTCTTTTATCTTGTAAAAATGTTAAATTGTAGGACTTGTCTACAGATTCCTGTCATTTGACAGTTGCACGGGCTCCTGATCAATATTTTGAAAGAAGACGTTTGATGATGAAAAAGAAACAAATCAAAAAGAGCGTGCATGCTTCTTTTCGCCCCGTTCTGAAAAAATCAGCCGCCTTTGTGCTGGCTTTTGCTGTCATGGTTTCGACCTTTACAGGATTCTTTCCCATTCGGGCGCCTGCTGAAGACACGACCGATAAAGGCCTTGTGACAAACCTTGTGGATCAGAAGAGCGACCTGCAAAAAGGAGTCTCAATCGCTGACACAACCAAAACCGACACCGGAGCTTCCTATTTCTGGAAGAGCGATGCGACAGACTGGACAGCAAAAATCAACTATGATTTCAAAATTCCACTGGATAAAATTCAGGCAGATGCAATACACGAAGGTTCGACCTATGATCTTGGTCTGCCGAAAGAAATATGCGCAGGAGCCACAGCAAGCTCCTCTATCCCCGTGACTGCCAATTTTACTGAACCCGTCAATATAGATAGCAATAGCAACAGCCAAGTTACCTCTTATCCAATTGCCCAGATTTCCATTTCATCTGATTCTCCTAAAAAGGCCACCCTAACATTTGATAAGGACACATCTTCGCTCAAAAATTTTTATACTTCGCTTGCTGGTACCAGCGATATGGACGATTATCTGCCGGAACTGAACTTCAGCATTTCCAGCTCAATATTGCAAAGTACCATCAATCCGAATGAATTTTCTGCTATTCCCCTCTATTTTGGGGAAACCGGCAGGCAGGCTTCCTACTTTACACTGGATCTGCAGTTTCCTGACAGTACCAAGAGCGATCCCATGATTGACCTTTCCGGTCAGCAGATTACGCAAACACAGACAGTTTCAGTGGACAATCAGAAATCTACTTTTACAGAAGTCAGCACCGGTGAAATCGAATGGAAAGCAGTCATCACCACAAACAATTGCCTTGAATCCGGGCTGGACTTTAAAGCGCCTCTGAATGGTCAGACCTATGTGAAAGATAGTTGCTTTTATAATGGCACGCAAATAGATTCATCTACTTCCGCTCATTTAAATTCTGATCCGAACAAAGACGGTCAGCTAACTGTTTCATTTGCAAATTCACTCAAAACCTATGGATCCCAGATTACGATTACATACCGCACAAAGCCGGCAGCGGATTCCTTGAAAACGCCCACATATTCTTCGGGGCAGGCAACAACACCGGCTTCCACCGAGATAACCGGAAATGTTTCTGTCGGTCTCAGCGGCGGTGATTTGGCAAAGACATCGGCAGCCGTTCCTTTCTCACAAACATGGCTGCGGAAAAAAGGAACCTACAATCCTTCGAACCAAACCATTTATTGGGAACTGATTTTCAATGAAAATGGACGTACATTGACTAACGCTGTTCTGCATGATACCCTTGACCAAAATCAGACACTGGTTAAACAGCAAGTATTTGTCAGCACAGCAAAAGACTACAGTACAAGTACAAGCGACGCATCCACTACCGTGTGGGAAGGTGCGGATGTGAAAGCAGAAGGGAGCGGCTTTCAAATTAATTTCAGTGATAGTGATAACTATCAGAAAATTAGTACTCCACTTTATATCAGCTATTTAACAAAAGTAAAGCCATCCTTTTTTGATCAAGAGAATGCAGAAACCGCTAAAATTTCAAACGACGCGCATGTCGAATTCACTACAGAAAAGGGGGAAACAGCAAGCTTTGGCCCCGGCCCGCAGTCTGTAACGCCCGGAGTATCTCCGATTTCCAAAAAAGGGGTTTACAACCCTTCTGATTAAACGATTACGTGGACCGTTACACTCAACGAAGCTTTTGCAGAATGGACTCATGTAACTGTTACGATTCCTATTGATACGGTGAAGAATCAGTTGTATTTAGACGGTACCGACGATACTACCGCAGCCACAGGTATTGCTGTTAAAACCGGCTCTTTTGATGCCAATATGAATAATTGGAGTTGGGAGCCAGAGAGTTCAAGACAATCCAGCAAAGGTGGCTGTTTCGACAACACACTATACTTCGGGTGGGGCTGCAGAAGCCACAAGCACGATTACCGTCCAGTGGGCGAATCCGGTTTCAACACTCGGTGACGGTGAATTTCCAGAGTCCCAACCCAAAGTTCAACCTATCAAGACCCCAAAACAAATTACGTTTACAACACATCTCGTCAATGCGAAGGATTACAGTGGAAACACTTCCCTCCCTGCTGGTAATGATACTTCCAGCATTAAACCGTATAACATCATTCCCCACCTTGTTGTTAACCCCGGTCCCGACTCGGCAGAAAAATACGTGAATGCTGCAGATACCAACCCGACACCGGACAGCAGCGGGCATCAGGGCGGCCGTTTTGTCGTCACCAGCTATCAAAAAGACTCCGATTCCTTAATTTCCGGTTATCAGTATGAAAAATGGGATACTGCCACAGATGCAGCGTCTTTTGCAAAAGACGCAGACAAAAATTCCGTCCAAGCATACAGCCAGATGCTTTCCTGCAACGTGGTGAATGCCACCAATAATCCCTATAATTATCATGACCAATCTCTTGAATTCCAACTGACCGTCAACCAAAATAAGCAAGAAAATATGAACGACTATTCTATTCTCGACACATTGCCCCAGAATATGAAATACAAAGGCATTACCAGTGCTTATACAACGGCTGACACGGCTGACGGAGGAACTACCAAAAACACACTGACTGTAACAGGTGGAACGGTCAACGGCATTACCGAATCAAATTCAGAGACTCCAGCAAGTGACCCCGCCCGACAAACTGTTAAATTTTTATTCAACGGTGACATTGCCAATAGTAAAACGCTGGTCTTTACATTTAAAGTGCAGTTTCCGGATGGAGACGCCGTTGCAAAGATGGCCCTTGATGGGACGAAGACCAAACGCTCCTTTACTCTCCAAAATGACGCTGACTTATTTGACAGTCAGTCAACGCCAACCAGTGTTGCCAATGTTACTGCCTCCACTGATGTAGACAGCATGATGATTAGTAAAACAATTTTGAAGAGCAATCCCAATACCCACCGGATTCAGTATCAGATTCTGGTCAACAAGGTCGGGGCAACCCTTAACAGTGGGAACAGCATCCCCATTATCGATACCCTGCCGGAGGGAATGCAGTTAATTTCAGGCAGTGTCGGCATCCGAACAGTTGCCATTGCACCGGATGGCAGCTATGATTATAATTCGGCAGATACAGAAAGTCAGGTCCCACCGACAAAGCTAAGCCGTACCGGCACCAACTACAACTACCAGATTTCAAATGATTCTTCCGGCACACCGCACGGTGTCATGACCGTCAACCTCAACGGGGATTATCTGACAAAGCCCTGCATGATTACTTATGAAATTGAGGTTGGCACCCTGATTCAAAGCGGAGAATATGCAAATGTTGCCTCTTTCAATGGTGAGGAGGATTCTGACAACTCCGGCGGCAATGTACGGGCAACAACGACCCTGCAAAGCGTTGATGAGGCCACTTCCCTCGCAACAAGCGACCGCGCTGTCGTAAAAATTCAAAAGACAGACAAAGACACAGGTGTTCCATTAGCTGGTGCACACTTTGCTGTTTACTGCAAAGACAGCACCATCTCCATGCTGAAAGACCCGGAAGAGCTGAAAGACCCGGGAGATAAGAAATTTGCAGAAGTTTTAACCAACAGCGGCGGCTATGCCGTCTTCCGTCTGCCGCTTGGAAACAGCTATCAGATTAAAGAAGTCGATCCGCCAAGCGGTTACACAAAAGACACCGATCCCGTTTTCAGCAGCGACGGTGCACCCATCACGCTCAGCAGCAGTGACGGCGGTGTTGTTTATCAGTGGGACGGCAGAAAATTCACAAGCGATACCGATGCACAAACCGCACCTGTCAAAAACCAACGCAATGACAACAGTTCCATTACGTTCTATGTACAGACAAATCCCAGTCAATCCAGCAATTCCGCATCTTCCACCAGTTCTTCCACTTCATCTGCAGCCAGTGCAGGAAGCAGTTCCTCTTCCTCCGCTGAAAGTTCCAGCAGTTCCTCGGTTTCCTCTGAGGCCAACAACGCAAAATGGACTATGGGCACCATGCCGCTGCACGGCGCCGGTGCTATCACTTCCGATTTGCCCGGACACCCCTTAAAAGGTGCGGTTTATGGGCTGTATGTAAATGACAGTTGTGATACGCCCGTCAAGGATGCCAAAGGAAACGTAATGACCGCAACCAGTGACAGTAACGGCAAACTGGAATTTACGAATCTGGCATGGGGTGCAGCGACTCCTTACTATATTAAAGAAATTACACCGCCGAAGCTGTTCAAGCCCCGAAGCAAAATTATTTATAAAGCGGTTCTGAAAACAGAAAATGATGTCACATTTTCCGGCGGTGATTTGGCCGGTACTGCCAGCCAGTTAATTATTTCTTATGACCCGCAAATTGGAGATTCCACGATAAACGTTAAAAAAGTGGGCGAAGACACCGGTGATGTCGGTTTAGCGGGGGCTCGTTTTGACTTATATACAAAAGAAGACGGCAACTACTTTCAATCTGGCACGACGATAAGCGGAATGGGAATTGCTTCCCTCACAAAACTTCCGGCTGGAGATTACACTCTGAAAGAAGCAGCACCTCCATCCGGTTATGCAGCCGCAGGCGACCAAGACATTTCTGTGGGGGCCGGAGATGCCAGGGACGTAAAGGTAACGGATACAATTGATCACAATTCTGAAAATAGCCATGGTCATATGACTGTTGAAATGAAGTTTGACAAATCCAGTGATGACCAAGTGGTCCAAACCGAGCGCAATTTCATAATTCGTCTGCAAAATGGGGATAGAACGCCGCTGAAGGGTGCCTTTACGTATCAGCGCAGCGACGGTAAATCCGGTACCTTGAATTTTGACACCGAAGATTCTTCTTCCAGTCCAGTGAGCAGCATTACAAACCATTCTGCAGCACTGCGCCGCGCAGGTGGATTCGCAAGCTCCGACAGCACGGCTGTCCTCCCGATGAAGGGAAATACAGACGCCATTGTAAATATTCCAAACGGAACGCACTTCACCGTAGTTGCACCGGAAATTGCCGGCTATGACCTCAAAAAAAGCGGTGATGATGCTACTGTAAGCACATCAAACAAAGCGCCTGCTCTGTTTGATTATACGAAGCAGGCTGGAACTAACAGCAGTTCCTCGAATTCATCCGGTAGTTCTTCAAATCCTTCCGGAACTTCTCCCAACTCCAACACATCTTCCAATGCTTCGTCTAAAGGCACGAACCCTTCCGGCAGCGGTACAACTTCCAAAAATGCAGGTGCAGGTACACAAACCGGAAGCAGCGGCACTTCAAAGGGTACCAACGGTACAGCAGCAGGAACCAGCGGAACCAATGGTACTGCTGGAAGCACTAGAAGCATATCCAGTGCTGTAAAGAGCAACAGTAATTCTCTGCCAAAGACGAATGTACCTGACACCCTTCCATTCTGGAGCATCGGATTGGCACTCTCTTCCATTGCAACCGTTTTGGTAATCCGCTGGGGTATTCGGAAAAGGAAGCGTGAACGTAACAGGAGGGATTCATAAAGATGAGCAAGCAGAAGAAGAAAAAGAAAAAGAACATTGCCTTTCCCCTTTGTCTGGCAGTCTGCCTGTTGGCAGTAGATTTCTTCGCCTGCGGTTTGTTTTTTGAATTGACCAGCCGTTCAGAAAGCCGTCAATTCTACAGCAGTCTTGCCACAAGGACTGTACAAAGGTCCTCTGCGATTGACTTTGCATCTCTTAAATCCTCCTGTCCCAACGCAATCGCATGGATCTACAGCAGCGGAACGCCCATTAATTATCCAATTGTTCAGGGAAAGGACAACCGCTATTATCTGTCTCACCGAGCAGACAATACCAGCAACGAGAACGGGGCTGTCTTCCTAAATCAAAAGAATTCTCCGGATTTCACCGACGATAACTCGGTCGTTTTTGCTCACCATCTGGCAACTGGAAACATGTTCACTTCCTTGGAAAAATACCGGAGTCAAAGTTATTACAAAGCACATCCCACCATGAAACTTATAACGCCTTCCGCCACCTATAAAGTGGAACTGATTGCCGGTTATGTGTTGAGCGGTTCCTCCCCCATGTTCCCCATCCGGTTCGCAACAAATGTAGAGAAAAGAGCTTTCCTTGACCATGCCAGAAAAAACAGTATCTTTAACAGTAAAGTGTTAGCTGCTCCGCAGGACCGGTTGATTACCCTGTGTACTTGCACTTATGATTACAAAAATGCCCGTTTAGCAATTGTCGGCAAACTTATCAAACAGTAAGAATTCCGATTCCATAAGTAAAGGCCTCTGATTTTTACAGAGGCCTTTACTTTATATCTGTTATTGATATTGTCTAACGGCATACCCTGTTCTTTTCAGATATGCCAAATTTCGTCTGCATACTGCCGGACAGTTCGGTCACTGGTAAATGGCCCAGCCGCCGCGATATTCAAAAGGCATTTCTTTGCAAACTCATCCCGATTCACATAATCTCGGTTTGCGCGCAAACGCGCTTCACAATACGGCAGAAAATCAAGCAGCAGATAATAATGATCCGGTTTATGCCAGCTTGCACCTTTCAGAATAGAATCATACAGTTCACGGAACCATCCGGTTCCACCGTCTGTCAGTGTACCGTCGATCAGCGTATCCATAACACGTTTAATGCGTGGTTTCTCCATATACAGCTTTTGGGGATCATACGAATTTTCAATTTTTTGCAGATCTTCCACCCGCGCGCCGAAAATGTAGTTGTTACTCTCTCCGGCATTCTGCACAATTTCGATGTTTGCACCATCGTAAGTTCCCATTGTGACGGCACCATTCATCATAAATTTCATGTTACTGGTACCGGAAGCCTCGGTCCCCGCAGTAGAAATCTGCTCGCTGATGTCGGCGGCAGGGATTAATTTTTCCGCATAGGAAACATTATAGTTACTGACAAAAACGACCTGCATTTTACGGTTAACGGCATGGTCATAATTAACAAGATTAGCCACCTCATGAATAAACTTAATGATCCCTTTTGCACGGTAATATCCCGGCGCTGCTTTTGCACCGAAAATAAAGGTAGTCGGATAAAATTCTTGAATGCGGCCGTCTTTTAAACCAAAATAAATGTCCAAAATAGAAAATGCATTGAGCAGTTGCCGTTTATATTCATGCAGCCGTTTGACCTGAATATCAAAAATATTATTCGTATTTAAACCAAAATTATCTTTTCGGTACATATAATCTGCCAGTTGATCTTTCTTTGTGTGCTTAATCTGCAGAAATTGCTTGCGGGAAATTGGATCCTCCGCATAAGGCTTCAGCCTTGACAGTTGTGAAAAATCTGTTATCCATCCATCGCCAATGCGGTTTGTAATGAAAGAGGCAAGTTCGCGGTTGCACAAAGCAAGCCAGCGGCGCTGGGTAACGCCATTCGTCTTATTGTTAAAGCGCTCAGGATACAAAGCATACCATTCCGGCAAGGCACGGTGCTTGATAATTTCCGTATGGATTTTCGCAACACCGTTCGTGGAATGAGTAGAATAGATTGCCATGCGGGCCATGTGAACCATGCCATCCTGAATTATGTTGTATCGACTCGTATCGGTAATTTTCCTTTGGATGAGTTCATTGGAAAGACGGTTCTGCAGCATTACTACATACGGATAAATTTCCGGCAGAACAGACTGAAATAACGCAAGGTTCCACTTTTCCAGTGCTTCTGCCATAATGGTATGATTTGTATAAGCAAATGTCTTCTGTACCACTTGAAAAGCGGGTTCAAACTGCATATGTCCCTGTGTCATTAACAGACGCAGCAGTTCCGGAATGGAAACAGTCGGATGAGTATCATTGAGTTGAATGGCATAGGCATCAGCAAATTTGTCGTAATTCTCACCATATTTTTTGGTATATGCGGCAAAAATACTCTGCAGTGATGCACTGGAGAAAAAGTACTGCTGTTTCAGACGCAGGCGCTTGCCGCTGTCTGTGTCATCATTTGGATACAGTACCGCGGAAATTGCCTCCGCATCATTTCTCTGCTGAAAAGATTTGTTATATTCTTGTTCATTGAAGGAATGGAAGTCAAATGGAGTAACCGCCTCAGCCTGCCATAAACGCAAAGTATTCACCATTTTGCCGCCGTAACCGATTACCGGCATATCGTATGGAACTGCCCAGACACTCTGGTCGCCAAAATTGACACGGACTTTGTCCTCCTCGCGGCGAATACTCCATGGGTCTCCCCATGCAAGCCAATCGTCGGCTTCCTCTTGCTGGCAGCCATAGGAAAAGTGCTGCTTAAATAGACCATAACGGTAACGGATACCATAACCCATCAGTGGAATTCCATGTGTTGCGGCACTGTCAAGGAAGCATGCCGCAAGCCGACCTAGGCCGCCATTGCCCAAAGCATCATCTTCTACGTCCTCAAAAACATTTGGGTGAATGCCCGCGTCTTTCAATAGATCTTCCGTCTCATTCAGCAAACCCAGATTGAACAGGTTGCTGTGGATAAGCCGGCCCAATAAGAACTCTGCAGACAAATAGCAGACAGTTTTTCCTGCCACCGGTTTCTGCCAAACATCCCAGCATGTGTCTAAAGCTGCTTTTGAAACAGCGTGATAGAGTTGTTTTGTTGTCGCTTTACCTAGCTCTGTGTGGTACTCATCCTTCAGCTTCTGAATAATCGCTTTCTGAAATGGCTGCATACACATGATCCCCCTTTTATTTACTTCAAACTTTTCTGTTTTCTGCTGCCGCTTTTGGACATTTCTCCTCTGCGCATAGCTGCTTTTCTTGCACCGCAGACGGCAAACGTGCATACAGTTCGGACAAATCATGCATCTTTACGCTGAGTTCATCCGTCAACTGATTTGGTAAAAGCCGCCAGCGCCAGTTGGTCCCAATCGTAGAAGGAAAATTGGTGCGCGCTTCATTACCGAGGCCAAGTAAGTCCTGCATTTGAATCACCGCCGTATCTGCCACACTCGCATAAGCTGCACGGATGCATGCCGCAGGAAGGTCCTTTTTCTTACGAACATGCAGATAATCGCATGCAAAATGAAGGCTGCGCAATGGTTGGTGCCGGAAAAAGCCCACCAGTGTCTCATTGTCATGTGTGCCGCCGTAAACGACACTGTTCTGCGAATAATGACATGGCAAATTTAGATTCTCACTGCCGCTGTCGAATGCAAACTCCAGAATTTTCATTCCAGGATAACCTGCCGCTTCACGCAGTTCTTCCACTTCCGGCACGACACAGCCAAGATCTTCTGCAATGATTTTGGAATCTCCCATCACAGCACTGATTGCACGAATCAGTGCTGCACCCGGGCCGCGGCACCACTCACCGTTTTGGGCAGTCAAGCTGCCATAAGGGATTGCGTAATAGCGGACAATTCCAATGAAGTGGTCCACACGGACAATATCATAGAGTTTCGCAGAAAAAGCCATTCTCTTTTTCCACCATACAAAACCATCTTTTCCCATCTCATCCCAGTTATACAGTGGGTTGCCCCAAAGCTGGCCTGTTTGACTGAAGCTGTCCGGCGGCACACCTGCTACCATTGTGGGCTGCCGTTTTTTATCCAGTTGGAATAAAGATGGATGCCGCCAAACATCCGCACTGTCAAGTGAAACATAGATTGGTATATCCCCGATAATGGAAATCCCACGTTCATTCGCATATGCTTTTAGTTTAAACCATTGCTCGGAAAATTTGAATTGGCAGAATTTCCAAAATTCTATATCTTGTAATAAATTTTTTCTGAAACTTTGAAGGGCAGCCGGCTGACAGGTGCGAATTTCTTCCGGCCATTTCAGCCACTCCTGAGCACCAAAATGCATTTTGACTGCCATATAGAAGCTATAGTCCTCCAACCAATCTTGATTCCGTTTACAAAAGTTTTGGTATTCTTCTGTCTCACGATGGCTGCTGCGTATAAATGCTCTGCGTAAGATACGAAACCGATTTTGATAAATTTGGGCATAATCTATTTTGGTCGGATTATCGCCCCAATCCGGTGCACTGACTTCTTCCCATGTGAGCAGTCCTTCCTGAACCAGTGTTTCCAAATCAATAAAATAAGGATTGCCGGCAAATGCAGAGAAACTCTGATAAGGACTGTCTCCATAGCTGGTTGGCCCCAGCGGCAGGACCTGCCAATAACGCTGGCCTGCCGCCTGCAGAAAGTCGATGAATTGATAAGCTTCCCTGCCTAATGTGCCAATGCCAAATCGGGAAGGTAAACTGGCAACCGGAAGAAGCACGCCTGCACCGCGGCCAAGCCGTTCTTGTTGTTTTGGAATCTGCATGATTTTATCCATCCTCTTCTTGCATTTTGTACCGCAGGGTGCGAATTCAACCCTTTACAGCGCCTGCAACAACGCCCTCGATAATATATTTTTGACAAAAGGCATAAAAAACGACAATTGGAATAATCGCCAAAATCAACATGGCCATCATTGCCCCCATATCAATACTTCCATAACCACCCTGCAAATACTGAATGGCAACCGGAATGGTGGGATAATCTTTGCCCATAACCAGATAAGGCATCAGATAATCATTCCATACCCACATTGTATTTAAAATAGCGACTGTAATGATAGTTGGCTTCATCACGGGAAAAACGACTTTAAAGAAACACTGCATTGGATTGCATCCGTCTATTGTTGCAGCCTCTTCTATATCAATTGGAATTCCTTTGACAAAGCCCGAAAACATAAACACGGACATTCCCGCACCAAACCCGAGATACAAAACCAGGATACCGATCGGATTGTCTAAATGCAAGACATTTGCTACTTTTGTCATTGGGAACATGACCATTTGAAACGGAATGACCATAGAAAAAACAAAGAGGTAATACAACGAACTGGAATAATGCCCTTTCACACGTGTAATAAACCATGCGGTCATTGCTGTAAACAGCACAATAATCAACACTGCAAATACAGTGATAAACACTGAACGCCCAAACGCACTCCAAAAATGGATTTTTTCAATCCCGCTGGCATAGTTCTTACCGCCTACAAAAGTTTTCGGCTGGATTCCTGCTTCCCCCAAATCCCGCTTGAAAAATGTTGGAAACACAAATGGCTGGTCAGAAATAAAGAGTTTCCCCTTAAAGGAGTTCATCAAGACAATCAGGATAGGGAGAATAAAAACACAAGACAGCAAAATTAAAATAATTGTAATGATTCTATTGGCGGTTTTGTTCTGCCTGACCATCAGTTTTCGACCTCCTTTTCTCGGGTAGCGTGTAACTGAACAAATGCAATTACAGCAACAATAATCGTAAAGATAACAGCTTTTGCCTGACCAACGCCTTCATAGCCAGTACGGCTGTAGAAGGTTTTAAAAATATCCAACGCGACCAGTGCAGAGGTATCATCCGGTGCACCATTGGTTAAAGCCAAATTCTGATCAAAAAGCTTAAAGGAATTGGCCAGTGTCATAAACATACAGATTGTAATGGACGGCATAACCATCGGAATTTTGACATGAATCAGTGTCTGCCATGCCGATGCTCCGTCAATTTGTGCCGCTTCGATCAGGTCAGGACTGACATTCTGCAAACCCGCTATATAAATGACCATCATGTAGCCGGTCATCTGCCAACACATCAGAATAATCAGCCCGATAATCCCGTATTTTCCATCCGTTGTAAGTGTCTGATTAAACTTTGCCAATACGCCATTAAAAATGAGCTGCCAAATATAACCGAGTACAATTCCTCCAATTAGGTTCGGCATGAAAAAGATGGTGCGGAACACATTAGTCCCCCGCATTTTACGTGTCAGCAGCAGAGCCAATGTAAAACCAAACAGGTTAATCAGCACCACACAGGCAGCTGTAAAAATAAGAGAACGGCCTAGTGCTGAGAGAAAGCTGGCATCACCCGAAAAAGCCTTTATATAATTTGAAAATCCAACAAATTTCGCATCTACTATCGTCGTGAACTTTGCAAATGAAAGCCCAAAGCCCATGATAAATGGAATAAAGAAAGCAAGGATAAAGCAGACAAGTGTAGGAAGGGTAAAAACAGCCCAATACTTGCGCAGTGTTCTTTGCATAATGGGATTCCCCCTTAATGATTTCCGCAATTTTTAATTGCAAACTGTCAGGCAAAAATAAGAAAGCCACTTAAAAAGTCCTCTAAAATAATGCATGCAAAAAAATAGTGAGTGAGTTCTGCAACTGCACTCACTATCCGCTTTCTTACAAATGGAACAGCTGCTGTTTACTGAATCAATTACGCAGTAGCCGCTGCCTCAGATTTCCAGTCCTTCACAACTTCGTTTTTGACATCGCTCCAAGTTTTTTGGCCCTGCACATATTGGAGCAGAGCGGCACCAAACTTGTTTTTGAAATTTTGACTTGGGAAACAGGTGAAATCCCACGGCACAATCTTGACTTTTTTATTATTCTCCCATTGTACCACCTGTTTTGCAAGCGGACCGTCAGGTGATTTACCCTTAAAAGTATCATAAGGAGCGATAAAGCCCAAGCCGCCATCACTTGCACCCTTGGTAACATAGTCCATACCTTCACCGGTATAAAGCCAGTTCAGGAAGTCAATGGAAGCCTTCTGGTCATCAGCGGAAGCTTTTGTGTTAATGCAGGCAAAATTTTCTGTCCCAATACACAGGCCCTGATCCTGTTCGCCGGAATGGCCTGTGTAAATCGGCATGAATTTAATGTCATCTTTTCCAACAACATTTCCGTCTGTTTTACTGATGTCACTCCAGACCCAGCTACCATTTTGAACCATTGCCACCTGCCCAAGCGCAAACTCACCAGTGGAATCACCAACACTCTTACTGCCCAGCATTTTTTTATCGGTAACAGAGTTATTAAGATACAAATCAAAAATATTCTTATATTCATCAGAATACTTGAACTTGATTTCTTTCACACCGGCGGCAATATCAGTTTTGTTATCCTGCAGTTCATAAGTAATCGGAATATTTGCCAGATGTGTTTGCCAGCGCCAATCTTCGCCGGTCTTCAGCGATGTACTTGCAAATACACCCTTGATGCCCAATTTTGCTTTTTTAGCCGTCATATCCTCGACAACCGCTTTCAGTTTTGCAAAATTGTTAATTTCGTCCATGCTTTTCGCCTTTGCGCCGTCCAGCTTAAAGTATTTGTTCATAATAGCCTGATTGTAAATAATGCCATAGCCTTCAACTGCCAACGGCACCCCCACAATCTTGTTTCCATCCTTCAGCGCCAGCGAAGTGTTTGTCAGGTGTTTGGTAATATCTGCATTTGTCAGATCTGCGCAATAACTTCCCCACGTCTTGTAACCAACAGGGCCATTACAAATAAAGATTGTCGGAGCATCACTCTTTGCCATTTCTGATTTTAATGTCTGCTCGTAAGTACTGGATGCTGCCGTCTGCACTTTCACCGATACACCGGTCTTTTGGGTGTAAGCTTTTGCAATTGCATTAAACTGGTCCGCTTGCTCCGGTTTAAAGTTCAAATAATAAACCTGACCTTTCCCGGAGGAAGCTGCCGTATTTCCCGTAGAACCAGCAGAACTGCCGCTGCTGGCCGTCCCGCCGCAGCCAGTAAGGGACGCAGCTACTAAAGATGCTGCAAGTGCTGCGGCAAACATTTTTTTGCCATAGTGCCTCATAGCCAATCTCCTTTTCACATACAACTTTATGTATTTTATCGTGACAGGCTCTAACGCCTTGTTGCAAAAACATCACCATAAATTTGGTAACGATTCCGGTAACGTTTTCGCAACTGTATATATAGTAGCACAGCATATGAAAATATGCAAGAGAAATTTGTGATATATTGCAATTTTTATTTAAAGCTCAATTCCTTTTTGTATGCATTATAATACTTTTAGAGAAAATTGTGCAAATTTCTCTTTTCAATTTATCTTATTTCTGTTAAACACATAATAGGAGTCATACGAAAATTTTTAGTCATTCTTTGGGGAAGCACAGGAACCTCCGGTAACGATTTCGGTTGGAAATATGACATGTTGGTTTGGTCCTTTTTTTTCTATCAAACTAATTAACACTTCCACCGTTTTCTTCGCAATTTTCTCTTTGGGCTGCCGGACAGTACAAATGGAAGGCTCATAGAACCTGGTAATTTCTGTACCATCATAGCCCATTACAGAAATGTCCTGCGGAATGCGCAGGCCAGCATGAAAAATGGCTTTGCAGGCACCGACTGCCAACTCGTCGGCAACACAAAAGATAGCTGTCGGCCGGCGTCGGCTGGACAGCAGCTCCCGAGTTGTCTCAAAACCACGCTGCATCGTGAACAGACCGCAGTAACGCACGAAATTGGGATCAAACCCTATACCGTTTTTGTTTAGTGCATCACAGTAACCGTGCAGCCGCTGGCTGGAAACGCCGCCTTGGTCATGCTCAATACCGCCAAGAATTGCAATATCTCGATGCCCGATGGAGCACAGATAGTTCACTGCTTCAGCGGCTGCCCGCCTGTCATCAACATGGACACTGGAATAAGCTGCATAGTCAATACCGGTAAGGGTTGTTGTACAAAATACGGTAGGCACCGGCAGACGCTGAAGCTGCTCCAGAGAGTGAATAAAATAACCTCCGCAGATAATGAGTCCCTGCAGACGCTTTTCCATCACTAGCTGCACCGCTGTATCAACACCATCAACGCCATTCATTACACGATGCGGAATCAGGGTATAGCCATGCATGTTGATTTCTTCTTCAAGAATATCTGAAAGGTCGGTAATAAACGGTGTGGCACTCCCCTCCATCAGCAGTCCCACCGCATTGCTGTGCGTACGTTTCAGATTGCGGGCAGCATTGTTGGGCTGATAATCACAGTCTTTCATCACCTGCTGAACACGCTCTTTTGTCGATGTACTCACATCTGGGTATCCATTCAGCACTCGTGAAACTGTGGTTACTGACACACCGGCCATTTTGGCTATGTCTCTGATACTCAATGAATTCATAATTTTCAACTTCCTATTTCATCTATGTGATATTCTGCTTAATCATTTTCTTTTTTTATGGTAACATCCGCAAAAATGCATGTCAAACAGAAATTCTGCTGCGGTCAAGTCTCCAGTCCGGTTAATAGCTGAGGTGAAGCCATTTCAGGAGTTCGTCCAAGCCTAAAATGGGACTTGGTAGATTAACCCCACCACCCTCTAACAGACATATCACAAAAATTGAAAAATAAAAAATAAAAAACACTGTCCTGTCATACTTGGATTTGTCCGTTAACAGGTAGGGAAGGGAAAAAATAAGGATCAGACAAAAACTGACGATAACAAGCGCAATCATGATTTTATTGCTGGCACTTCCTTCCTAGCACGTAGTTTCGTGCACAAAAATGTGACAAATGGAAAAATATACTCAAACAAAAGCCATAAAACAGGAATTGTTGTCTGTGTCACAGCAAGGTGCACGATTGAAGAAGGGAAGATAATGAAAGAATAAACTAAAATTAATGCCCCGATGACCAGCACCAGAGGTTTATAAGACTTAAGGGACAGAAGCTGTGATATGGCAACAGAGGTAGCATAAAAAAGAAGGGAAATCTTAAAGTATTCCAAGATTACCAATAAAATCACATACAAAATATCCAGCCTCTGAAAAGTTTCTGTAACGCCAGACAAACACATGGTTTCATAGGAAGGTAAAACAAGTTCTTCTGATATTTTGCCAAGCACAACAATATCACGGATGACAACTATCAAAATAACCAAAGCACCTACAAAAAATCCTGTCAAAAAGGATTTTTTAACTTTCTTTTGGTCCTGCACAGCAGGTGCAATCATCAAAAAAATGGAAGTCCCAAAAGGAATGGT